>Ga0172371_10005026_pt1 | contig 19740 bp, 16 predicted proteins | sample Lak12m_FD_114543 | JGI IMG/M metagenome (GOLD analysis project Ga0172371, IMG submission 114543) | Freshwater microbial communities from Kabuno Bay, South-Kivu, Congo - kab_022012_12m | ecosystem: Environmental > Aquatic > Freshwater > Lake | place: Democratic Republic of the Congo: South-Kivu... | reverse complement strand
GGCGCGAGCAACGGTCGCGGCTTTATGATGTCGAGTCGCATGGCCCCGGCGGGGCCCCGCCCATCGCATCGCACCCGATCCCCAGTCCCCGGCCCCTAACTGTACAACTGGATCGCCTTGATGATTTCATCGAGGTCGTTGGGCACGGCCACGGCCCGGTTGGCGAAGGCGGCGCGGCGGACTCCCCGGCTGGCGAGGACCTTGTTGAACAGTTCCTGGTCGGTGGTGTGGTAGGCAACCGTGGCGTCGGGGTCCTTGAGCTGGTGTCCGGTGAGCACGCACACGACCCGTTGGTCGCGCCCGATCACCCCTTCGGCCACGAGCCGCTTCGCGCCGGCGACGCTCGCCGCGCTGGCCGGCTCGCAGCCGATGCCGCCTGCGCCGACCTGGGCCTTGGCGTCGAGGATCTCCTGGTCCGTGGCCTCGCGGACCACGCCGTCCATCACCTCCAGGGCCCGGAGGCATTTCAGGAGGTTCACCGGCCGGTTGATCTCGATGGCGCTGGCGATGGTCTTGGCCCGCTTTCCGCTCTCCGTCATGTCGCCGTAGTAGGCGTCGACGGCATCGCGGCGCGGGACGCCGCCGTTCCACCGCACGCCCTGCTTCTCGTAGATTTGGTAAAGGGTATTCGCCCCAGCCGCGTTGATGACCGCCAGACGCGGCACCCGGTCGATCAGCCCCAGCAGGGCCAGCTCGTGAAATGCCTTGCCGAAGGCGCTGGAGTTGCCGAGGTTTCCGCCGGGGCAGATGATCCAGTCGGGCACCTCCCAGCGGAGCGCCTCCAGGATGCGGAACATGATCGTCTTCTGGCCTTCCAGGCGGAAAGGATTGACGCTATTGACCAGGTAGATGCCCAACTGGCGGCTCACTTCCTGGACCCGGGCCATGGCGTCGTCGAAGTCGCCGGCGATCTGCACCGTCAGTGCGCCGTAATCGAGGGCCTGGGAGAGCTTGCCGTAGGCGATCTTGCCCGAGCCCACGAAGATCACCGCCTTCATGAGCTTCGTTACCGAGCAATAGAGGGCCAGCGAGGCGCTGGTGTTCCCGGTCGAGGCACAGGCGGCGCGGGCCGCGCCGGTGACGCGGGCGTGCGTGAAGGCGGCCGACATCCCGTTGTCCTTGAAGCTCCCCGAGGGATTCATCCCCTCGTACTGCAAGAATAGCCGGCCTGGCCGGACGCCCACGTACTTGGCCACCCCCTCCGACGCGTGCAGCAGGGTCTGCCCTTCGCCGACCGTCACGCACTGCTCGATCGGGGCGAACGGGAGCAGGCGGTGGAATCGCCACACGCCGCTGAAACAATGCGGGTCGTCGCGCCGCGCCCAGGCCGCTTCAAACTCGCGCAGGGAGCGGGGTGGGCCGAGACGGTCCCACGCGTACATCACGTCAAGCAGGTTGCCGCACTTCGGGCAGGCAACGCGAACCTCCTCGACGCCGCAGGTGGCGCCGCAGGCCGGGGATATGCACTGTTGAAACGCGTGATCCGGTTCGTGGGTCTTGGCGATTGTCCTTCCTCCTCCAAAAAGCCGCGACCGTCGGTCGCGCCGAGCAAAGGCGTCAGGGATGACTTTCGCGGGAGCATCGAACGATGCCCCGGTGCTCCGGGGCGAAAATGGTCCCTGACACCTTGGCCCCTCAACGGACGGGATCGCGGCACCGGGACTCTAATCTAAGACGATCCTTCAAAGACGGCAAGATGCCCAGACCCTGCCGTGCCCCCAGGGACCACCACGGAAGGGTGGCCGTGCCGGCGTAAACAGCCTCGCGGGATTCCGGGGCGATCGCCTGGAGAGGATGTCCACCTTGGCGTTCCGTCGAAGCGGCGGGATCGCGCAAACCTACCTGGTCGCCGCCCCTGCCGGGGTCAAGCCACCCTGCCGGGTGGACCGCCGTAGGAGTGATCGGCCTGCCTTGGCCCGGTTGCCGGAAGTGCTTCGGGGCTGGCAAGATGGGAATTGTCCAGCGGCGATGCTAGCAAGGCCCCCCGACGGCCGATTCCGTTCGCCCGACGCGGCCATTCCGCTGTTTGACAAGTGCGCTCGGCCATCTTAGAATAGAAATTTCGGTGTGGCTGAGATCGGGGCAGCCTGTGTGGGAGAACAAGCGATGAACTCGTTCACCAAGACAGAACTCAAGGCGTACAAGGAGCGGCTGCTCGGGCTGCGGGCCCGGCTTCGCGGCGACGTGAGCCAAATGGCCGATGCGGCCCTCAAGAAGAATCGGGCCGAGGGCAACGGCGACCTCTCCAGCATGCCGATTCACATGGCCGACCTCGGCAGCGACAACTTCGAACAGGAGTTCACCCTCAGCCTCATGGAGACCGAGGAGGGGACCCTGGGGAGAATCGAGGCCGCGCTGGAGCGGATCGAGGACGGCACCTACGGGACTTGCGAAGAGTGCGGCGTGAAGATCCCCAAGAAGCGGCTCAATGCGGTTCCGTTTGCCGCCATGTGCGTCAAATGCGCCTCCCAGTACGAACAAGGCTGAGTTAAGGAACTGCCATGAAGGCGGTTCTTCCCAGCCGTTGCCTTCTCTTTTTCGCCATCGCCGTGGCCGGTTGCTCCGCGGACCTCTCCACCAAGACTTGGATCTTCGACCGGCTGGGGATGCTCAACGGCCGTACCTGGTGGATGTGGGAGGATCGCATCGGGTTGCAGACGAGCCTCAACGAAGGGGCGCTGTTCGGCATGGGGCAAGGCGGCTGGCCGGTCTTCGTGGCCCTCTCGGTGCTGGCCTGCACCGGCATCCTCATCTGGTTCTTCCGCGGTGGGGCCGTAAACAGCCTTCTGATAACCATCGCCCTGGGGTGCATCACTGCGGGGATTCTGGGCAACCTCTACGATCGTCTCGGATTGCACGGGCTGAAGTGGCCGCCTGGCTACGCTCCCCACCGGGCCGGCGATCTGGTCCACGCCGTGCGCGACTGGATCCGGGTAATGATCTTCGGCCACACCTGGCCGAATTTCAACGTCGCCGACAGTCTCCTCGTGTCCGGCGCCATCCTCCTCATCTGGCACGCCTGGCGCCACGAGGAAAAGGATGAAGGATGAGGAACGATGCTCTGTATTAGCCAGGACTCGATTCATCAGACGTTGTCCGGTAGGTGCAGGGTGAGTAGGGGTTCCTCTTCTCTGGTTTCGGGTTCCTCTCAAACGCCGAACAGAGAAGAGGAACTCGTACTTCGCAGCTTCTCGGAAGGACCGCTCGTCCCGGAGGGACGTTTGGGAATAGCCCAGCGATTCATCGCTGGGTTTCTAAGCCGCGCGACTGCGTTCTGCGTCCCGGAGGGACGCTTGAAACAGGCGACGCGCGGTTCAAGTGTCCCTACGGGACACCGAGACGCCACCACAATCTCCCACCCAGCGATGAATCGCTGGGCTATTCTCAGATGCCCCTCCGGGGCAAGAGGCTTCCAGGAGTCTCGCGGAAGTTGCTCTCCGACCAATCCAAAGCGCGATCCGCCTCGCGTTGTCCTTCATCCTTCATCCTTCATCCTTCGTCCTTTGCTCGTCTGCTGGGCTCTGCTCGTACCCTTGGGGTTTGCTTCCGCGGAAGACGCAGGGCCCCTGGCGGCGCCGGTCGATGGGGAGCCGTTTCGGGCCCGACTGGCGTCGATCGACGAGCATTGGCAGGTCACGTTTCAGACGGAGGGGACCCGCCGCACGCTGCCCGCCGCATCGTTGGTGCGATGGGGGCAATGCGTCGACATCGCCGGCAGGCCCGTTGTCGTGCTGGCCGACGGCGGCCTGCTGGCGGCCGAGGTCGCCGTCGCCGACCGGGAGTTCGTCTCCGCCGATTCCGCTCTTTTCGGGGCACTGCGGCTGCCGCGGCCGATGGTCGCCGGCGTGCTCTTCCATCCGCCCGCCGATCGCACAAGCCGCGATCTCTTGGTGGATCGGATCCTGTCGAGCGCCGCGGAGGCGGACCGCGCCCTCTTGCTCAACGGCGATGAACTCGCCGGCGCGATCGAGCGAATCGCGCAGGGGAAGATGCGGCTCCAGAGCACCGTCGGGGCCGTGGAGCTGGAAACAGGCAGCGTGGGCGCGATCCTCGATCGACGGGCCGTCGCCCCGCGCTTCGAAGCCCCGCGCATACCCAAGGGTCTCTCCGCCTACGCCGGGTTCAGCGACGGGACGCGGCTCGGCGCAGCGGCCCTCGTCGTGGCCGAGAACTCCCTGCGAATCACGCTGCAAGGCGGAATGACGTGGAGTACGGCGCCGAAGGAGCTGGCGTTTCTCCAGCCGCGGGGTGGGCAGGTCGTCTATCTTTCCGACCTGAAGCCCGAGGGCTATCGCCACGTGCCCTTCCTGAGCCTGAGCTGGCCGTTTCGCGCCGATCGCAGCGTGTGCGGCGCGATGCTCCACGCCGGCGGCAAGCTCTACCTGAAGGGCCTCGGCATGCACAGCGCGTCACGCCTCAGCTATTCGCTCGCTGAGCCTTACCGCCGCTTCCAGGCCGAGCTGGCCGTCGACGATTCGGCCCAAGGGGGCGGCAGCGTGGGCTTCCGCGTGTTCGTCGACGGCCAGGTCCGCTACACCAGTCCGGTGGTCCGCGGCGGCCAGGCCCCCCTGCCCATCTCCGTCGACCTGACCGGGGCCAAGCGGCTCGACCTGGTGGTCGATTTCGCCGACCGGGCCGACGAGCTCGACCACGCCGATTGGCTGGACGCCCGACTCGTCCGCTGACACAAAGCCGCGACCGCCGGTCGCGCCGTTCGCAGCGCCATGGGTCACAGCCCGCCATACTGCTTCTTCGGCCGATCGCCACCGAAACGCAGCGCCGTGAGAAGAAAGACACACCGTCTCATAGCAGAACCTCTTGCCTCGCTTGTGGGGGGAATCGTGGTCTGCTATAATACCGATCGGTCATTTTCACGTCTTGGCCGGGGGCGGTTCTGTGCATCACTACCGAAAGGCTCGCCTGCTTCGTCCCCAGGCAGAGTGGTATAATACCGAGGGTGGTCCCAAGAAAAGGCGGTTCTGGTCGCAGGAGCCGGCGATGAGCAGTGCGGATCTCGTCCAGCGCGTCTACCAGCAGTTCGGTGTCGAGCCCCTGCGCGAGCAGAGCGACTTGTACGTCGATCTGGACGAGGCCCGCGGGAGCACCGGCGACGTGTCCCGGCTGGAGAACACCATCCGGCGATCGGAGGGCGCGTTCACCTGCCAGGTCCTCGCGGGCCATCGGGGTAGCGGGAAATCCACGGAGTTGTTACGCCTGAAACAGCGATTGGAAACGGGCGAGAATGCGTTCTTCGTAGTGTACTTTGCCGGCGGCGAGGACCTCGACCTGAACGACGTGGACTTTCTCGACGTCTTGATCGTCATGGTCAAGCAGATCGCGGCCCAATTGAAGGAGCAGGCCGGAATCGACTTGAAACCGGGCTATTTCCGAGATCGCTGGGAGCGCGTCAAGGATTTCCTGAAGTTGGAGGTAGGCTTCGAGAAAGTGGAACTGGGCTTGGGGATGTTGAAGCTTGCCGGCGTCCTGAAGGACAGCCCCGATTCCCGAGAGAAGATACGCAGTCTCCTCGAGCCGGACACGAATAACTGGCTTTTCGCCGCCAATGACGTGATCGGCCAGGGCGTAGCGCAATTGGCCAAACAGGGCAAGGCCGGGATGGTGGTGATCGTCGACGACCTCGACAAGATGGTCGTGCGCGAGCACGCCGCCACCCACTGCACCACCGACGAGTACCTCTTCGTCAACCGCGCGGCGCAGCTCACGGCGTTCAAGTGTCATGTCGTGTACAGCATGCCGCTGTCGCTGGCCCACTCGCACCATGAGCCGACGATCCGGAGCACCTACGGCGGTCACGTGCCGGTCCTGCCGATGACCCGCGTTGCCGCCCGACCGCCCAATAGGAAGCCGTACGCGCCCGGCGTCAAGAAGTTTCGCGACGTCATCGACCTGCGACTGAATGCTGCGGAAGCGCAGGAGTCCGACGTTTTTGTCAACGCCAAGGTCCGCGACGCGATCATCGCCTTGAGCGGCGGGCAGCCAAAAGAACTGATGCTGCTGGTCCGCGACGCGATCATTACCCATGGCCTTCCCATCGACGCCAAGTCGTTGGAGCGGACCAAGTTGGCGGGCCGGCGGGAGTACGCCCGGCAGCTTCGGGTCGAGCACTGGCCGATTCTCGAAGAGGTTCGCCGCACCGGCGCCCTCGCGCGGACCCGGGACAACGAACCCCTGTTCCGGGAGCTGCTCGACAGCCGGGCGATCCTCCAGTACGCCAACGATGAGGAGTGGTACGGGCTCAACCCGATGGTTGCGGCCCTCAAACCTCCGAAGACCCAGTCCTCCCCATGATCCAGCTTGAGCAGCCACTTGCCGTTGCGGAAACGTATGGCGAGGCGGAGCGGCAGGCCGCCGAGGTGGCCGCCGTGCGGCGCATGCTCCAAGCCTCGCAGGGCTGCTTCTCGCTTGGCGTGGCGGTGTGCAACAGCCCGGCCCCCCGTGACGAGTTGATTGGGGAATTGCGCCAAACCTGCCCCGATATCCGCGTCGTTGCAGTGCCCCAAGAGACCAGCGACGTCTTTGCCCTGGCCCTGGCCGAGGCCGGCGATCCCCCGCCTGCCGCGATGTTCTTGGTCAACCTGGAGGCATCGCTCCCATCCGACCGGGCCGACCATCCCGTGCTCCGCTCGCTCAATGCCTCGCGCGAGCTTTGGCCCAAGCACTTCGCTTGTCCGGTGGTGTTCTGGCTGCCCGAGTACGCCGCGGCCATCCTCTCCACCCACGCCCGCGATTTCTGGCGATTTCGCAGCCACGGCTTCGAGTTTGTGTCCGAATCGATGGCCTCGCCAGCGATGATGGAAGAAGTATCGCAGGGCGACTTTCTCGCCGCAACGAACCTCTCTGCGCAAGGCAAGCGATTCCGGATAGCAGAGTTGGAGCAGCGCATCCGAGAGGCAGGAAGCCCGCCGCCGCAGAGCATGCTTCGCCATGTTGCCGCTTGGCTCGGCGAGTTGGGGTTCCTGGAACGGGTCTCGGGCAATCCCGACCGTGCCATGTCGATTTGGCAAGATTCCCTAAGTATCCACGAGCACACTGGCAACGTCCGGGGAAAGGCCACGACGCTTGACAAAATGGCGGCGGTTGTGGGCAATCAGGGGGACGTTGCGCGGGCCACGCTCCTCTGGCAAGAGTCCCTCAGGCTCTCGGAGCAGATTGGCGACGTGCAGGGAAAGGCCGCCACGCTTCACAACATGGCGGGGGTGGTGGCGCAGCAGGGGGACGTGGGGCGGGCCATGGCCCTGTGGCAAGAGTCCCTCAAACTCTCGGAGCAGATTGGCGACGTGCAGGGAAAGGCCGCCACGCTTTCCAACATGGCGGGGGTGGTGGCGCAGCAGGGGGACGTGGCGCGGGCCATGGCCCTGTGGGAAGAGTCCCTCAGCCTCTCGGAGCAGATTGGCGACGTGAAGGGAAAGGTCGCCACGTTTCACAACATGGCGGAAGTGGTGGCGCAGCAGGGGGACGTCCCCCGGGCCATGGCCCTCTGGCAAGAGTCCCTCGAACTCGTTGAGCAGATTGGCCACATGTACGGAAAGGCCGTCGTGCTGGCCAATATGGCCTGGATAGCGGGGAAACAGGGAGACATTGCCCGTGAGCGCGAACTGAATCTCCAGGCAGCTCGCGCCCTGGCCACGGTGCGGGCGTGGTTGGACCTGGTGACGGTGCTAAGCAACTTGGGTCTCTCGGAGGGCCCCGATGCTGTGGCTTTTCTGGCCCAAGCCTTCTGGCTCTGCGCGCACGTGCAGGCACCGGTCCAGGACGTGGTACACCTTAGCGCCGCGTTCGTTAAGAGCCTCGGCCCAGGTGTCGACGTTGCCCCGCTCGTTGCCGCCTACGCCGTGTTCATCGTGGAGACACGCGGAGAGAACCACCCCAAGAAGGAAGAACTCACTCGATTGGCCCGGGGCATGCTCGCCGCCTGCGCCGAGGCCCGGGGCGTGCCGCCCGAGGGTTTCCCGAAGTGGCTCGAAGCGGAGCGGCTCGACGACACGGAGGCCCTCGTGCCGGCCCTCACGCAGGCATTGGAGGGCCTGGTTGGGGAACACGAGTGGCTCTTCGACCGGACGCTGTTGTCTCCCTCCAACTGAATGAGAGCCCCGCGCGGAAAGACGTTGTGCAATTGAACCTGTAGGGAACGCTCTCCGTGGCGTTCCGGGACCTCGAAAGCGGGCCTCTCGCCGCATCCGGAACGCCACGGAGGGCGTTCCCTACAGGCCCCTTGGTGAGAAGAATCTGTTCAGGTCACTTGTGAACCACACTTGAGCGCCAGCCACGCTCGCAGGGCCGCGAAGAACTCGTCGCGCACTTGCCGTTCGAGCCAGGGGTAGTGGCCGCAGCGGTCCCACGCGCGATACTCCAACTGCGGGAGATACGCGGCCAGGCTCGCTCGGATCATCGGGCCCGGATGGGGATCCTGGGTCCCGTGGAGCATCAGCACCGGGGCCGCGATCTTGGCGAAGACGGCCGGGTACACGCCTGCCGCTTGGAGCCGGAGCATGTCGGACCATGTCTCAAGATGGGCGCGAACGTCCAGCGGCTCGGTTTCCTCCGGCTCCTCGGCAATCGGGTCGCACAGGTAAAGCGACTTGCTCAGCTCATAGCGCTTCGTGAGCTGTTCGTCGGGATCGGGGAACTGCTGGGGCAATCGCTGGAGGCGTTGGCGGAGGTCGTCGCCCATACGATTGTCGAGGACGGCCTGCATTCGGGCCCGGGCCGCCGTGTCGAAGGTGCCGCAGCCGACGAGCACCAGCGGGCCGGCCGCGGCGGGGTGCTCCGCGGCGTAGGCCAGGGCGAGCATCGCGCCCCACGAGTGGCCCACCAGGGCCGGGCGACCGCTGCGGCAGCGAGACTGCACCAGCTCATGGAAGTCGGCGACGTGCCGAGCCACGCCGAGCGGCTCGCCTCCGCTGGGGCGCTGCCAGGGCTCCAGGACCTGAAAGCAATCGGCCAGCCCGCGGGCCAAAGGCGCGGCCTCCCCCGCGGCCCCCGGTCCGCCGTGCAGCACGATCACCATCGGGCCCGCGGCCCCGTAAGTCCGTACACGAAGTCCCACCGAATCCTCCATACTGCCTGCAATTTCACTACCAATCCTACTTGTCGGCCCTATCTCCGGCCAGAAAGCCCGTGTTGTTCCCAGGCCGAGGGCACATCTGAGAACTAGGATTCTCTAGAGGGGATATTGGGAGGAAGTGATGGCCAATTGCATTACGTGGAAAGACTTCTACTCCGTCGGCGAGCCGTCGCTGGATGCCGAGCACAAGCACATCATCGGCATCCTCAACGAGTTGTTTGAGGCCGTGGAACGGGGCAGCGACCACGAGATCCTGAAGTCCGCGCTCGATCGGCTCGTGCAGTACACGCTGGTGCACTTCAACCACGAAGAAGAAGTGATGCAGGAGCACGACTACCCCGACCTCCAGCGGCACAAAGCGCTGCACGACCGGCTTCGCAAGCGGACGATCGACCTGCGCCAGCACATCACGCTCGTCACGGGCCACGACATGCTCTTCTTCCTGAAGGAGTGGTGGATCGGCCACATTCAGGGTGAAGACAAGAAGTACTCGCCCTACGTCGAGCTCTCGCCCGTCCACCGCTGATTCGCGCCTTGGAAGCCGGGCATCGCTCGCCTCGACGAGGGCACGAGGCCGTTTCATCCCTCCAGACGCCGGCGGTGGTTCTGGATCGCACTGAGAATCGCTCCGCACCGGGCGGGATCGTCGTACGGGCCGGGGATGAACAGCGGCATCCCGTCCTGTCCGTAGGTGTACTGCTCGGGGCACGCCTCCGCTTCAATGTCGCCGAAGATCAGCTTCCCCGTCCGGTAATCGGCATGGGGCGGCAATCCCAGGTCCAGGGCGTATTGGACCGCGCCTTCGACCAGCTTCCGGGCACACTCCGGTTTCAGCGGAAGAAGGCCGCCCTGCCGGATCATTTTGCCATACATGTCGCGGTCGTAGCGGGGCCGTGGGAGAATCTCCACAATGACGTTCTTCACCCCCAGGCAGTACATGTCGACCAGGAACACGGCAAAAGCCACATTCCCGTCGGATAGTTGCCGGCTCACGAGCACCGACCCGATCCCTGACTGAAAGATCGCATCCATCGCACAGCAGTGCAGGATTGGGGCCGCCGACGCCTGGCTCATCCGAGAGGGAAGCCCCTGCGACTCGCGACGAACCAACTCGCGGCGCTCGGCCTTCTGCTTCGCCCTGCGCCGTTCCAGTTTCTTCTGACGCTTCCGTGGATCCATTCCCATGGCCATTTCTCCTTGATTGCCGGTCCGGCAGTATACCCGATCGGTGCGACCCTCGCCACGCACACGCTACGGTGGCTTCGGGGCCGCGTCCAAGTCGCACGCCACGCGGAAGCCCATCCATTCGCACCGGAAGCTCAAGGGCGCGGGCCACCGATCGGCCACCGACAGCGGCAGATGGAACCAGCCCCCGCCTCGGGCGACGCGCCGTTCGCCAAACTCCGGACCTTGGGGGGCGTCCTCCGGGGACTGGGCGTAGTACGACGCGCTGTACCAGTCGGCGCACAGTTCCGCGGCATTGCCGAGAACGTCGTAGACTCCGAAGTTGTTCGGGCGGAAGCTGCCCACCGGCGCCGTGAACGCGTAGCCGTCGCTCGTTCCCATCGTTCGCTTCTGGCGCGGGAAACTCTCTTTCAGCGACGCGTCGGCGAGGTTGCCGATCTTGGGCAAGTCGTTCGTGTCGTCGCCGCTCGGGAAGCGCGTTTGTGTTCCCGCCCGGGCGGCGTATTCCCATTCGGCTTCCGTAGGCAAGCGATACTTCTTCCCCTCCTTGGCGCTGAGCCACGTGCAGAACTGCGTGGCGTCGTTCCAGTTCACCATCACCACCGGATGCACGTCCGTTTGCTCGAAACGTAAGGTGCGCCACGTGCCGCGGGCCGGCCGGGCCGGTTTCTTCTTCGATGAATCGTGCTTCACGCCCCTGGCGATTTCAACCTCCGCCTCGGTCTGGTAGCCGGCCGCATCGGCGAACGCCCGGAACTGCCCCACCTTGACCTCGTGGACAGCGAGGCGAAACGGCCGGGTGATCCGCACCCGATGTTGAGGCTTCTGGTCGCGCGGCCCCTTCTCGGAGTCGGCAGTTCCCATCGTGAACTCGCCGGGGGGGATGAGGGCCAATGTCATCCCGACGAAGTTGGTCACTTCGACCGGCACTCCGAGATGCTTCGCCCAAGCCTCCTGGCGCCTTCTCGCCTCGGCGGCATCGAACGGGGCAACGGCCAAGGGCGGCCCGCCGGCTGGGACGCCCTGCGAGGGCGCGGTTTCCTGGGCCGATCGACCATGCCCTTCGCTTGGCCCGGGGCGTGCCGCGTCACTCGTCTTGTCGGCCGGGTTCGTCGCGCCCCGGTCGTCCGCGGGTATTGAGGTTGGAACCGGCTCCCGCGTGGCTGCCGGCAGGGCCGACGGAGGCGGGCGCGACCCCGTCATCAGCACGACCGCCACCACGAGCCCCGCGAGGACCCACAAGCCGGCCGCCGCGGCCGCGAGCATCTTCCACACGCCCGCGCTCCGGCCCTCGGCGGCATCCGGCGGCGGGGCCGCCGTCGCACGCAACTGGGCATCGTAGGCCGCCTTGTGCTCCGGGTCCAAGAGACAGACTTTCGCGGCGGCCAACTCATTGAGGATCTTCTGGGAGAGCTCGGAGTGCCGAGCAAGCTGATAGGTGCGGACATGGGCCATCCGTTGCTCGGCGGCATCCCGAATGACTTCGACGTCGCCCTCAAACGACTCCAGCCCCAGGAGCCGATAATGGTTTGGCGGCTGATCCTTTGGCGGAATCCCCAGCCAGCGATGATACGGATCGAACGATTCCGCCATCTTCCCGTTTCCGACAGACCGGCTTGCCCCTCCGACGCCCCCCTTGTCGCCATCCCGGTCCATTGTCCCGTGCCCGAAAGCCGGCCACAAGACGCCCGGCCCGCTTCAGTACGCCAGCAGGAGCCTGTCCCCTTTTGCGACGGCCTTCTGTAGGACGGCCTTTCCAGGCCGTCGAGACACTGCCAGAAAAGACGGCCTGGAAGGGCCGTCCTACACCTGAAAACCGGTTCATCCGACTCAAAAATGCGCGAGAACGTTCCCCTTAAATGCGAGGAAGTACGATGCCTCTTCTCTGTTCGCCGTCAAGGCACCGTCAACTTGGAAAAACGGGGATGAACAGAGAAGAGGCACCGTACTTCGTTCCCCCGCCGACGGGTGTGGCATGTCCGAAAGACTGATGCATGCGCGTTTCAGTCGGATGAACCTGAAAACCGAACCCTCTTGGCAGGGCTTGTCCGAGCAGGTTACACCACAGACGGCTCCGCACACGGCTGGCCTTTCTCGGACGGCTGAGGTACGCAAATCCCCCAAGGCACCCCTTTTCGCCAAGTTGACCTTGCCCCGCCCCCCGCGGCGTTAGTATATTCGCCCAGTTTCGTGGTTTGAGGCGGCTCGCGTTCAGGGGCGATCGCTTGATCCAGTTCAACAACCTTCGGGCAAGCGACCCGTCGCTCGCGCAGGAAGTGCGCGAGGCTGCGCTCCGCGTTCTGGATCGCGGATGGTATGTGCTGGGGCCGGAGGTTGAGGCCTTTGAGGCGGCGCTAGCCGCCTATCACGGGATCGAGCACGCCGTGGGAGTGGCCAGCGGGACCGACGCGATCGAACTGGCCCTCCGGGCCGCGGGCGTCGGGGCGGGCGACGAAGTAATCACCGTTTCCCACACGGCCGTGGCCACGGTGTGCGCGATCGAGCGGGCCGGGGCGAAGCCGGTCCTGGTCGACGTCGATCCGGTCTCCTACACCATGGACCCGGCCTCGGCCGCCGCTGCGGTCGGCCCGCGCACCAAGGCGATCGTGCCGGTGCATCTTTACGGCCACCCGGCCGACATGCCGTCGCTGGTGGCCTTGGCCGAGCGACACCATCTTCTGCTGATCGAGGACGGTGCCCAGGCCCACGGAGCCCGGCTGGGCGGGCGGCTGGTGGGCACGTTCGGCCACTTGGGGGCGTTCAGCTTCTATCCGACGAAGAACCTCGGGGCGTGCGGCGACGGAGGCGCGATCGTCACCGCCAGTGCGCAGCTCGCGGCCCGGCTGCGGCGACTCCGCACCTACGGTCAGGTGACCCGCGATCGCCACGTGGAACGCGGGGTCAATAGCCGGCTCGACGAGATCCAGGCGGCCATTCTCTCCGTGAAACTCAAGCACCTCGATGAGCACAACGAAGTGCGCCGTGCCCTGGCCGCCCGCTATGACCGGCTCTTGGAGCCGGTCGAACGTCCGAGAGTCCGTGGCGGCGGGGTCGAGGTCAATCACGTCTATCACCTGTATGTGATTCGTTGCCGGGACCGCGACGCGCTTCAAGCCGGGCTCCGCAGCCGGGGCGTGGAGACGCTCGTTCACTACCCCGTGCCCGTGCACCTCCAGGAGGCGTATGCCGATCTGGGATACCGCCGCGGGGACCTGCCTGTCACCGAGCGGGTCGTCGAAGAGATCCTGTCGCTGCCAATGTACGTCGGGCTTTCCGTGGACGAGGTCGACGCGGTGGCCCATGCCGTCAACGCTCGCGCCGCGAAAGGGAGCAAGGAGGCTGCATGAACGGGCAATCGGCTGATCGTTTGATTGCAGGGACGGATTCGTCACGCCCTCACCCTAACCCTCTCCCGCAGGGAGAGGGGACCATTTCTGCACACGCCGATTCTGCACGCGCCGAAAAGCCTGAGTTGGGGTCGTGGCAGGGGGTGCGGGTGCTCGTGACCGGCGGGTTGGGGTTTATCGGCTCGAACCTGGTGCTGCGCTTGGTGGACTTGGGGGCCGAGGTGACGATCGTCGACGCCATGATCCCGGAGTACGGCGGGAATTTGTTCAACGTGGAGCCGGTCAAGGACCGGGTGAGGATCCACTTCGGCGACATCTGCGATCCGCACGCGATGAACTGGCTGGTCCGCGACCAGGACTACGTGTTCCACCTGGCCGGCCAGGTCTCCCACGTGATGAGCCTCACCAACCCCTTGCCCGACATCGAGTTCAACATCAAAGGGACGGCCATCCTTATGGAGGCGGTGCGGCGATTCCATCCGCGGGCGAAAGTGGTGTTCACCGGGACGCGCGGGCAGTACGGCCCGGCCACGAAGCTCCCCGTCGACGAGACCGCCCCTTCCAACCCCAAGGGGATCTACGAGATTTCCAATTTGACCGCAGAAAAGATCATCCAGGTGTACCACGATATCCACGGGATCGACGCGGTGCTCCTGCGATTGACGAACATTTACGGTCCGCGGGCCCAGATGCGGCACTCGCAGTACGGGGTGGTCAACTGGTTCGTCCGCCTGGCGCTCGACAACCAGACGATCCCCATTTTCGGCGCCGGCACGATTCAGCGAGACTTCCTTTTCGTCGACGACTGCGTGGAGGCGATCCTGCGGGCATCGCGGGCCGAAGAGGCCAACGGCGAGATCCTCAACGTCGGCGTGGACCGGCCCACCAACTTCCTCGAGCTGGCCAAGTTCCTGATCGAGGTTTGCGGCGCCGGGGCGTGGGAGTTCGCCCCGTTCAGCCCCGAGCGCAAGGCCCAGGAGCCGGGCGACTTCTACTCCGACATCACGAAGATCCGCCGGCTGGTGGGCTGGGAGCCGACCACCGGCTTGAAGGAAGGTTTGCAGAAGACCGCGGCGTATTACCGGGCATACCGCGAGCACTACTGGACCGGTCCGGAAAGAGAAAGTGCGTCGACCGCCGGAGAGGCAAGCTTCAAGCCCGGGGACGACGCCCAATACGTCTGTGAGCGTCGCCTGGCGCGGCCGTGGCCGGCGGAGCCGCGCGCGCGGCGGGCCGGATGAAGGGGCCGAATCGAATGCCACAGGAAACGTCGATGCGGATCTGCGGGCGCGCGATCGATCTGCGGCTGGTCGAGTTGGACGACGCCGGCTTCATTGTCGGCCTCCGCTCGGACCCTCGGTTGAGCCGTTTCCTCTCCCCGATCTCCGACAGCGTCGAGCGTCAGCGCCAGTGGCTGGCCGACTACAAGAACCGCGAGCGCGGCGGCCTGGAATACTACTTCGTCATCGAAAGCAAGGAGTACCGGCCGTACGGCACGGCGCGGCTCTATGACTTTCGCGGCGAGTCGTTTTCCTGGGGCAGTTGGATTATCCGTCCGGGCACCCCGCCGTGGATCTCCGTCGAGTCGGCGCTCTTGGTGTATCGGTGCGGATTCGAGGACCTGCACTTCGCCGAGTCGCATTTTGAGGTTCGCAAGGACAACGCCCGCGTCGTCGCCTTCCACCGGCGATTTGGGGCCCGGGTCGTGGGGGAAGACGAGCGGAACTACTACTTCCGCTTCTCGAAGGCCGACTTCCCAGCCGCCAGGCAACGGTACGAGGGGATGGGGGCCTGACATGACGCTGGTTTCCATGGTCGTGCCCGTCTACAACAACGCGGCGAGTCTCCCCAGCCTGCTGGAGAAGTTCCAGACACTAGCGGCCGGCCGTCCGGATCTGCGGTTCGAGTTCGTGTTCGTCGACGACGGGTCGGCCGACGAGTCGTGCCGGGTGATCGAGGGGCTGGTGGCAGCCGAGCCCCGCGCTTCGCTGGTGAAGCTCTCGCGGAATTTCGGCTCCAGCGCGGCGATCCTGGCCGGACTGGAGCAGGCGGCCGGCGACGCCGTGGTGGCGATCGCCGCCGACCTCCAGGACCCCCCGGAGCTCATCGGCGAGATGCTCACGCGATGGCAGCAGGGCCGCAAGGTCGTCCTCGCCGCCCGGGAAGGCCGCGACGATCCCTGGCTCACGTCGCTCCTGGCCGATGCGTTCTACGGCCTGTTCCGCCGCTTCGCCGTGCCCGCGATGCCGAAGCGCGGGTTCGACTTCTTCCTCGTCGATCGCCAGGTGTGCAACCTCCTGGTCGGCATCCAGGAGAACAACGCTTACCTGATGGGCCTGATCCTCTGGTTGGGCTTTTCGCCCGACGTCATCCCTTACCACCGCCGCGAGCGAGAGAAGCGTTTCGGGCGATCCATGTGGACGTTCGTCAAGAAACTGAAGTATTTTGCCGACGCCTTCGTGGGTTTTTCGTACACTCCGCTGCGGGCCGCCTCGGCGACGGGGGGCATCTGCTGCGCGCTCGGGTTCCTGTATGCGCTGGTCATTGTGGTGCGGCGGCTGTGCTACGGGGCCGACATCCAGGGCTGGGCCTCGCTCATGGTGGCGCTCTTGGTCGTCTCCGGCGTTCAGATGCTGATGATCGGCGTGCTCGGCGAATACCTTTGCCGCAACCTGGAAGAAACCCGCCGCCGCCCACGCTTCGTCCGCGATTACGTACTTGAAGGAAAAGAAGTCAAGGCCCGGCGGGACGAAGCAGGGATTGGGGATTAGAAAAAGGGGACTGGCTCCGTGGCGCGATCCGGCGTGACGCACCCTGAAACGTTGCCGCCACGGTGCCTGTCCCCTTTTTCGGGGCCGTGGCAGCCGGCCGACTACCGGGCCGCTTGGTTCGTGGGCGCCGTTTGGGCCGTGATGGCCGCCTCCACCTTCTGGATGGTCAGCCGCTGCGCCCTCACCTCGCCGATTGCCGACGAGCTGCGCTACGTGGGGGTCGTCACCGGGGCCGAGCCGCTCACCTGGAAGTGGCTCGTGGAGGTGGAGAACCAGCACTTTGCCCCCCTGTTCAAGCTGGCGTACCTCGGCGTGGGCCGGGCCGCGGGGTTCGACTTTCGCGCCGGGGCCTTCGCGAGCGCCGGGTTCTTGGCCCTCGTGTCGCTGGCGATGATCGTGGCCGCGGCCCGCCTGCGAGGCCGCCCCAGCGAGCTCGACGTGATCTTCCCCGTCCTCTGGATGCACTGGGGTCATTTTACAAACATGATCTGGGGCTTCCAGTTGTTCTACGTGCTCCCCACGGTGCTCGTCGGGATCCTCCTCGTGGTGCTCGTTTCCGGGCGCGAGCGACTCTCGATCGACGCCGCAACGCTGGCGGCGATCTGCCTTCTCGCCGCAGGACTGTCGGGCGGGCCCGGGATCTTCTATGTTCCGCCGCTGGCGGTCTGGTTGGCGTATGCGGGGCTTGGCCGCTGGCGCGACGGCCGGCCTGGAAGCCGCCGGGCCGGCGCGGCCGTGATCTTCTTGGCAGCTATAGTGTGTTTACCCCTAGTCGCCTGCTTGGTGGAGCGGTCCGACGCCCTGCGATTCCCAGCCCCTTTGCAGGCGACCTCCGAGGGTCCTCTAACCGGCACCCTGGCCTTCCTGAGCCTTGGACCCGGGAAGATCGGCAAAGAGCTGTGGCCGGTGTCGGGCCTGGCGGTGATCGGGCTCCTGGGGTGGGCCGCGTGCGTGCTGTGCCTCCGGTGGCGGAGCGAGCCGTCGGAGCGATTGCCCGCTTCGGGGTTGGGGCTCTTCCTCTGCGGCGCGGCGCTCCTGGCCGTCGGCACCGGCGTGGCCCGCGGGCACATGGCCCCCCGGGCATGCCTGCAGTATCGCTACATGCTCCTGGCTACGCCGCTGGTCCTGGGCCTGTACTGGGTCGGGGTCCGTTATGGCCCGGCCATCCGGAGCCGGCAGCTTCGCATTGGCCTGGCGGCGGCGATGCTCGCGCTGGCCGCGTGGTACGATGCGCGGGGCTGGAACATGGCCGTCGGCATGCGCGGGCCGGTGGTCGAGCTGGAAGAGGCGGTCGCGGCCGGCATGACGCCCCGCGAGGCGGCCGTTCGCTTCGCCGACGTCCTGCAAGATCCGGTCGATTCCCTCACAGCCCACCTGGAACTGCTGCGACAGGCCCGGCTCGGTCCGTATCGTGACGGGCGATCTGCCGGCCGCGCGGTGGAACGGCCGAATCCCTTAGCGGCCATCCACCAGCAACTCCCCTCTCCCGCGCGCGGGAGAGGGGCAGGGGGTGAGGGGACGCCGCCATGAAACCCTCCGCCACTCCCCACGCGATGGCCGTTTTGGTGGTTGCCTACTCGCTGGCCGCGATCTTCGGCGGCGAGGTCCTTACGGTCAACAACGGCTTCGGCTGGGACGGCACCGCCTATGCCGCCATCGCCAAGGATTTCCCGGGCCAGGTGTTCGGGCGCCAGCTCGACCCGTTCCGCAGCCGGCGCATTCTCCCTAGCGGCGTCGTGTACTACGGCTTGCGCCTGCTCGGGCTTGCGACCGGCGACGACTCCCACATCCTCCGCGGCTTCCAGGTGTACAACGTGCTGCTCTTGATCGCGGGGGTGTATGCCTGGAACGGGATTGCGGCCCGGCTGGGGCTGAGCCTGCGCGGCGTGTGGCTGGGCTTTGCCGCGATTTACGTGAACTTCGCCGTGCTCAAAATGACCTTCTTCAGCCCGGTGCTCACCGACACCACGGCGCTGGTGGCCGGGATGTTCCTGTTTTACGGCTATCTTGCCGGGCACGCGTGGCTGGTGTGGCTCGTGGGGCTCGCGGGCGCGTTCACGTGGCCGCTCCTCTTGCCCATGGCCCTGGTGCTCCTGGCGTTTCCGCGTCGGGCCGCGGCGCCGGCGCCGCCGACGGCCCGGATCGGCGTGCTGGGGTGTGTCGCCGGCGGCATGGCGGTGGCCCTGACCGCCGTGTGGCGCGTGTTCGTCGTCGGACAAACGATCGACGGCGACGGGCCCATTTGGTACTCCTGGGTGCCGGTGGCGGCGGCGTTGGTTTCCGCGTATCTGGCGGCTGCCGCCTGGTGGCTCGTCGACGGCGACGTGCTCGCTCGACTCCGCCGCGTGTTCGGCCAATCGCGGTGGCAGGGCGCGGCGGCGGCCTTGGGGCTGATGGCCGTGGTGGCGCTTCTGCACGCGCTCGTCTTCGTGCCCAACGGGGCGCCGAACTATACGGCGAAGCACTTCCTTTGCGAGGTCCTCGTAAGGTCGGTGGCCAAGCCTGGGATTTTCCTTGTGGCTCACGTCGTCTATTTCGGCCCGATCGTCTTGGCGGCGATCTTTCTCTGGCCGCAGCTTTGCCGGCGGTTTCGCCGGGAGGGGCTGGCCGTGGTCCTGCTGGCCGGGGCGGCCGTGATCCTGTCCATAACGTCGGAGAGCCGGCACCTGCTGACCTTTCTTCCCCTGCTGGCAGCCTTTGCCGTGCAGGCGATCGATGAGCTTCCACGGCATCGGTGGCACGACCTCGTGTTCCTTGCCGCCGGGCTCGCGGCCTCCAAGTGCTGGCTCCCCTTGAACCACGGGCCCGTGACCGGCAATCTCCTGGAGTTCCCGGACCAGTATTACTTCATGAACCAGGGGCCCTGGATGTCGGACGGCATGTACTTCCTCCAGGGCGCGACCGTGCTGGCGCTGGCAGCCGTATTCGCATGGATGTACCCGGGCCGCTCGATTCGATCAGAGTGCGAAGCCTCGCGCCGCGCTCTACAACAGGCCGAGTAGCGACTGAGCGATGGAAGGGCGAGGCCGCTGCCGAGCCTTGTACGAACGCGGGCTTGGCGGCCGTCCCAAGCCCACGGGCCGCGGCCCGTGGGCTTAGATCCGTGCCACCGTCGTGCCGCTGAGGCGGCGGACGACGTGGCGCATCTCCAGCACGCTGAGCGTGGAGAGCACTTGGGCGACGCTCAGGCCGGTGTCGGTGACGATGCGGTCGATCAGCGTGGCGTCGCTGCCGATGGTTTCGAGCACTTGCTTCTCCAACTCGTTGAGCAGCAGCTCGGCCGGATGGTGCACCATGTGGCCGTCGCCGTGCGGCGCCGGCTCGACCAGCGGGCCCAGTTCTTCGAGCACGT
>Ga0172371_10005023_pt1 | contig 19747 bp, 18 predicted proteins | sample Lak12m_FD_114543 | JGI IMG/M metagenome (GOLD analysis project Ga0172371, IMG submission 114543) | Freshwater microbial communities from Kabuno Bay, South-Kivu, Congo - kab_022012_12m | ecosystem: Environmental > Aquatic > Freshwater > Lake | place: Democratic Republic of the Congo: South-Kivu... | reverse complement strand
TAACTGATATTGATGATGAAGAAGTATCACTTGAATGGGATGCCCCTGAAGATGATGATGCTGATTCAGATAATTACAAATTCAAAGTTTATTATGGAATTGATGATGACTACGATAATGACAAACTAACAAGTGATAATGAAATTACAATAAAAAATTTAGAAAACGGAGAAACTTACCAATTCAAAGTAACTCTACTTGATAATGCGGGAAATGAAAGTAGTAGATCTAATCAAGTAGAAGCTACTCCTGCTAGTGTATCTGCAACTATGACAGTAAAGAGAGGAAGTACTGAAGTAGAGTATGCAAAAAATAATGATACTCTAACAGTAACTTGTAATTACTCAGAAGATATTGACGCAGTAATTAGTTATGAATATAATGGTGAAGACAAAGAAGATTTAGAAGAAGATGACAATGTTGATTCTTTGAGTGGAACAATAACTGTTGATGGAGATTATGATGACATCACTTTTTATTGTGAAGCTGATGGAGATGAAATAAAAGAAAAAGAAATAACAATTGATTCTGTACAACCAACAATTACTTGGATGGATACAAATAATGTGTTCTCAGGAATGAAAAGAATTATCGCAAAAATAACTGATAATGAGTCTGTAGTTTCTTCAGGAGTAAAATTTACTCTGGGAACTAATACTTACAATTCAACAAAACAAGATACCAACTATTACTATGATCTAAATACCCACTTGTTTGAAAATGGAGCACAAACTCTAAAGGTAACTGCGGCTGATCAAGCGGGAAATATAAAAGAACTAACAATGAATATTACAATCAATAATCCCCTTAATTACAAACAATTAGCTCAAAAAGAAATTGATAATGCTAAAGCGAAAAAAGTAGTTATTGAAGACTTGTTCAATTATCTTTCTTCTCAAGGAATAATTGTAAGTGAAGAAATGAAAACCCAAAAAACTGGGGCGGATGCTTTAATTGTTGAAGCTGAAGGAAAAATTAATTCAGATTTTAACACAGCAAAACAAAAAGCACTAGAAGCTATTAGCACATACGACCAAATTAATACCCAAACAATACTTACTCCACAAGAACCAATAGTTTATACTTCTCCAGAAGAATCAGTAAAAAGAACACTATCTTCTTTAGGATTTAGTGCAGAAATTGCACAACTATCAGAAAACTTTAGTGCAAAAAATACTAGAAAATTAAAAATAATAAAAGTAGGTACTGGAGAAGAATACCAAGCAACTATTGAATTAACAATCACTAATGACACTAATAGTAATATAGTTAAAGTAATAGAAATTATCCCAAAAGAATTTGCTCAAAAGGCATCAATGATATTTTCAGACAAAAACTTTAACATTATTCAAGAAGACCCAATAATAGAATTTATTTTAGATATCCCTGTAGGAACAAGTCAAATAATAACTTATGGAACGGGAATTATATCAAAAGAAAAAGCTGACGAGATCACTACACAAAATGTTATTGCTAAATTTAGTGCACTCCCCGCAATAATTCCAAGCGAAGTAGAAACTGGACTAATAATCCAACAAAATCAATCACAACAACTCACAATAATAATCGCGATAGTGGTTGTGCTAATAATTTTAATTGGAGCAATAATTGCATTTTTTGTTTTCATAAATAAAGGACACGGATTTGGAGGAGATAGTACCTCTTCAGAACAAAAAAAAGCAAATAGTTGGCCGAAAGCATAAAAGTTAATTTGGGCAAAAAGCCCACCAAAAGCTTATTTTATTAGTTAGAACATAATAGGTGCATGGGAATGAATTCAGTTTCTATCATAGGAGCAGGTCCAGCTGGACTTAGCGTTGCTATGAAACTAAAAGAAAATGGTTTTGACCCTGTAATTTATGAAGAACATGAAAAGGTCGGAATACCAGAACACTGTTCAGGCCTAATATCAAAAGCAGGACTTGATAAACTTAATATTGATTTTAATGAAACAATCCAAAATAAAGTTTATGGAGCAAAAATATTTTCACCAGATGGAACAATGCTTAAAGTTGAAAGAAAAACACCTGTCGCTTATATTATTGATAGAAAAGAATTTGATCAACTACTTTTAAGAAACGCAAGACTAAAAGGAATCCACGTAGCTACTCAAACAAAACTAATCGATTCAAGAAAAAGTATTACAGGAAACGAACTAACCATGTTTGTACAAGTAGAAGGAAGAGGAGAAATGAGAAAAACACAATACTTAGTAGGAGCTGATGGAGCAATTTCAACAGTAAGACACATCATGGAGATTAATACAGAAAAAAAAGACTTTATACACACCATCCAAGCAACATGTAAAGGAGAATTTGATGAGAGATATGTTGAAGTATATTTAACAAATCACGCGAAAGGATTCTTTGCATGGATGATTCCTATTAATAAAGAAAAAGCAAAAATTGGGTTAGGAAATATTTTAGGAGATTATATTGCTGAGAATTTCAAGAGTTTTTTGAACGAAAAATTTCCAAACGTAAAAGTTCTTGAAAAAAACTCTGCTCTTATTCCTTGCGGAGATCCTCTAAATAATATTACTAAAGAAAATTACGCCCTTGTGGGGGACGCTGCTTTTCAAACAAAAGCAACAACAGGAGGAGGAGTAATTTTTGGAATGAATGCAGGAAACATATTAGGAGACGTACTATCAGAAGTGCTCAAAAAGAACGGAAACCTAAAAGATTATGAAAGAAAAATTGATCCCCTAAATAAGGAATTAAAATTACACTACAAAATAAGAAGATACCTTAACTCTTTAAGCGAACAAGAAATTAATGATCTTTTCAAAAAACTAAAACAAAAAGGAATAGAAGAATTCCTTGAAAAAGAAGGAAGCATGGATGAGCCAAGTAAATTTATTGGAAAACTAGCCCTAAACCCAGGATACTGGTTTATGACAGGGACACTAATAAAGTTCTTACAAAGCTAAAAAAAAAGAAAAATTCAAAAAATAAATTTAAAATTAAGAAAGAATTAAATAAAATTTAACCCTAAGAAAAGATTGATCTGTTTTCTTTTAACCATTCAAAAGTATTTTTTACCCCTTCTCTAAAAGAAGTTTTAACTTCCCAACCCAACTCTTTTTTTGCAAGAGTAGTGTCTAAAACAATATCACGCACTTCCCCCTTAACTGCATCCACATGCAATGGTTCTATTGTTGTTGAAGAAAATTCTCTTAACAAAGCATATAATTCATTAACACTTTTTTGTTCCCCATTAGCCAAGTGAAACAATTTATGCTCAGGAGATTTCTCAATACTATTCACAATAAATTCTGCCAAATCAAGTACATAAATAAAATCTCTTGTTTGTTCCCCATCCCCAAAAATTTTTGGTTGTTTTCCATCAAGAATCATTGAAGAAAATAAAGAAGTTACTCGAGTAAACTTTGGATTATCTCTTGGACCATAAACATTACCAAAACAAAAAATCAAATAATCTAAACCATAAAGCTTGTTGTACATCCAAACATAATGCTCCGCAGAGTGTTTTGATATCCCGTACGGAGAACAAGGTCTTAATGGGTGATTCTCATCAACAGGTAAATACTCTGGTTCCCCCACTCTTGCTCCGCCAGTAGAAGTGTAAACAATTTTTTTAACACCGTGCTTTTTGCAAGCTTCAAGAACATTAATCGTCCCCAAAATATTTGTAGTAGCATCAAAAATAGGATTCTCTAAAGAATACCTTAACATAACTTGAGCAGCTGTATGAATCACAATATCAGGTTTTTCTTTTTCAAAAACAAAATCAACCCCTTTTGTAATATCCGCTTCGTAAAGAACAGCTTTAGAATTTAGAAAAGACTTATTACCAGTAGAGAAATTATCAATCACAACAACTGAATAATTTTTTTTAATTAAAAAATCAACAATATGACTTCCAATAAAACCAGCACCACCAGTAACCAAAACCTTCATAATAACCAAACAAAATAAAGCAAAAAAGGTTAATAAAGAAAATAGTACAAAACTACTCGTTAAATAATTAGAAAAAAGAGCCTTTGCACTTGATTAAAATACTTTCTCAAATTTAATTAAATAGAAAGCCCCGTCGTCTAGCAGCCTTTTGAAAAAATGCTGGCGAAAAAAAGACTAGGGGCAAAAACGTATCAAGCCCCGTCGTCTAGTGGCCAAGGATGCGAGACTCTGAAAAACAAATCTAAGTAGATTGTTTAAAGCACTCTCGTGACCCCAGTTCGAATCTGGGCGGGGCTACTAATTATTTATTTAAAGTCTGCAGGATTGCGTAGCAATCGTGCCCCTTTCGCCTAATGGAATTGGCAGGCAGGGCTACTAATTATTTTCTTTTATCTCTTTTTGAGATTTCCAAAATAAGTTTGTTCACAAATTCTAGCGAAGCGTCTCCAAATAGGATTATGTCAAAGTGTTTCTTGTATTCTTCAAGTTGGGAATCTTTTTTGTTATACAAGAAACCAACTTTTATTATTTCATCATAAGGAATTTGTCCCACCATTTTTAGATCTCCAAGAGAATCCCCTAAAAGAATCACGTTTTTTCGAGAAATTATTTTTGAAAAATAAGGGGTTTCTTTAATTTGAGACTCGTCTTTGTTAAAAACATGAACTATTTTACCTTTGTATCCTTTTGCTTTTCCATTTTTATCAAAATCAAAAAAGTTAGAGATTACATGAATGTTTTTTGTAAAAACTTTATGAGATTTTAACACACCCTCTATTACGTCACCAAGAGCGGAGGAAAGAATTAACACAGGCACTTTTTTTGAGTTTAGCGTTTTAAAGAATTGTTTAAACTTTTTACGAACATATTTTGATTGAACTTTTACAATCTTATCATTAATTTCTCTTGTCATCCCATATTGAACTATTATTTCCAAATGTTTTGACCACCATTCTTCCATTAGAGGGATTTTTTGTTCAACCGAGAGAGAAGAGTCTTCCTCTATAGGGTGATATTTGTCAAAAAGAGCAAAGGATTTTTTTGTATATTCAGCATTAAAAAAATTATTTTCCCTTATTTGGGCTATGGCTGTATTTGTTTTTTTGCCATTACAAAAAAATGTTGTTAATGTTCTGTCAAAATCAGAAACTATTTGGATAGAATTAATACCTTTTGTAATAAAATAAGCTTTTTTTTGCTCAAAATCTTTAGGGTTAACTATTAGTGCGGTATCCATTTAAAGAAAAAAAAATGCAAAAAGGGTTTTAAAGAGAACTATCTTTTGTTTTTACGTGATGTTGATGAGATTGTTTATTCCAGGACCAGTAAGTGTATCAGAAGAAACTATGCAAGCTATGCAAAAAGAAATGATAGGGCATAGAGGAAAAGAATTTGCTGAAATTTTCAAAGAATGCTCGGATGGATTAAAAAAAGTTTTTTGTACTAATAATAGAGTATTGATTTCTACAAGTTCTGGAACAGGACTTATGGAAGGGGCTATTAGAAATTGTGTAGAAAAAAGCGTATTAATGATTGAATGTGGTGCTTTTGGAAAAAAATGGGTGCAAGTAGCACAATCTTGTGGAAAAGAAGTAGATGTAATACATGTAGAGGCAGGAAAAGCTATTACTAAAGAAGCACTTGCTCAAAAGTTAGCTCAAAAAAAATATGAAGCTGTTTGTGTTACTCATAATGAAACTTCAACAGGAGTAGAGAATCCTTTAGAAGAAATTTCTCCCTTAATTAAAGAACACGGAGCATTATTTTTAGTGGATAGTGTTTCTTCAATGGGAGGAGCACAAATCAAAGTTGATGAATGGAAGATTGATGTTTGTTTAACTAGTTCACAAAAATGTTTCTCTCTTCCACCCGGACTTAGTTTTGCTTCCGTAAGTGAAAGTGCGCTTGAAAAATCAAAAACAATTAAAGATAAAGGATATTATTTTGATTTTGTTGAACTAGCAAAAGAATATGACACTAATCAAACTCCTTACACCCCAGCGGTAGGATTAATCTTTGGTTTAAGAGCACAACTTGCAAAAATGAATGCTGAAGGAATGGATAGTGTTTGGAAGAGACATGAAGAAATGAGCCAGCAAACCCAAGAATGGGCTCTTAGTAATGGGATGACTATTTTCTCAGAAGAGGGACACAGATCAAAAACAGTTACTTGTATTTCTAATGAGAAAAAAATTAATCTTGAAGAAGTAAAAAAGAAAGTAAAAGCAAAAGGATACGTGATGGATGCAGGGTATAGAAAATTAAATAATGAATTACTTGCTGCAGGAAAAGCTGATACCCTAAGAATACCACACATGGGTAACTTGACCAAAGAAGAACTACAAGCGTACCTTGATTGTTTAGCTGAAGAGATGAAATAAAGAAAATAAAAAGGATTTGATTTAAATGAGACCGCATGCTACGTCTGGGAAAGTTAAAACTCCAAATAAAAAAGTAAAACTAATTTTTACTGGAACAAGAGCACCCCCACAAAGCATGGTGAGTGGGTTTAGAGCAATACACGGAAGAGAAATTGCAGAAATGTTAATAAAAAAAGAAATGCAACTCCACCCAAAAGAAGCAGCAAGAAACACAAACATACTTGTTGAAAGACTTGGACTAATTAGTGGAGAAAGCAGAAACATTGCTGATATTGCTAAAAAACATAATTTAAGTGAAGGAAGAGTAAGAGAAATATACAACAGAATGCTACGTAGTGCAATTCATAGCGAAGCAATACGAACAGAACTTTTTGCACAAGCAGGAATAAATCTGACTCCAAATGAATTAGTGCAAAGATTAATAAAAAAACAGAAAAAGTAAAAAAAATAATTAAGATAAAATATAAAACTAAAAATAATAGAAAAAATTAAAATAATTAAACTTAGGAGATGATAGGAATGGCAAAGGTTTTAGTAACTGATCAAATAAGTGCAAGTGCTCTTGAAATAATGAAAAATGAAGGAATTGAACTTGATGTTCAAACTGGAAAAAATGAAGACGAATTAACTTCCCTTGCCCCAAACTATGACGCTTTTGTTATTCGAAGCGGAGTAAAAATTACAAGAAAAGTTTTAGAATCAGGAGCTAACGGAAAATTAAAAATAGTAGGAAGAGCAGGGGTTGGTGTTGATAATGTTGATAAGGATGCCGCAAAAGAATTAGGAATTGTAGTAGAGAATACTCCTTTTGGAAACACTAATGCTGCAGCGGAGCAAACCCTTGCCTTAATGATGCTATCTGCAAGACCAAATTATTTAGCATGCAAATCAATGAAAGATGGAAAATGGGACAGAAAAAGTTTTGAAGGAACAGAACTTAAAGCAAAAACACTAGGACTTATTGGTTTTGGTAATGTGGGAAAAAAAGTTGCAAAAGTAGCGCTTGCAATGGAAATGAATGTAATAGTTTATGATCCATTTTTACCAGCAGAAAAATTTGTTGAACTTGGAGTAAAAAAGGCGGAGCTTGAAGAAATTTATTCTAACGCAGATTATATCACAGTACATGTTCCTCTTACCGATAAAACAAAAAATATGATATCTGATGAACAATTTACAAAAATGAAAAACGGGGTAAGAATACTTAATGTCGCAAGAGGAGGAGTGATTAATGAAACTTCTCTACTTACTGCGCTTAATTCAGGAAAAATTGCTGCAGCCGGACTTGATGTATACTCAGAAGAACCCCCAACAAATAAAGAACTAATAATGCATGAAAAAGTAATTTGCACCCCACACCTTGGAGCATCTACTTTTGAAGCCCAAGAAAATGTAGGACTTGAAATAGCAGAACAAATAGTTCTTGCCCTAAAAAAAGGCGAAATAAAAAACTGCGTAAACGGAGTAACAAAAATAAAAGAATAAGACAAAACTAATTAAAAAAAATTATAAGGTTTGGGAAAATATTTTACTTCCCAAATCTTCTATTTCTATTTTCAAATGTTGTAATTGCGTTATCCACGTCTTCTTCTTGTATTTGGGGCCAGAATTTATTAATAAAAGCAAATTCAGAATATGAGGATTGGTAAGTTAAAAATCCACTCAAGCGATACTCGTTTGAGGTTCGTATTATTAAATCCGGAGCTTTGAAATCAGAGTACAAATATTTTGAAAAATTTTCTACTGAAAGATCTTCAGGTTTTGCAAGTCCGTTTGATACATCAAGCGCAAATTTTTGTGCAGCATCAACTATTTCTGTTTGTCCATCATACCCCAAAGCAAGATTTACTTGTTTTTTGTCAAAATCTTTTGTAGCTTCTTCTAAGGAATTCATTTTTTCAACAAGAGACGCAGGAAACATTTCTTTACGTCCAATAAATTTTACTCTAACCCCGTGTTTTTCAAAAAGAGGACTATGTTTTGCTTTATTTAGTTGCTCGTGAAATATTTTAAACAAAATATCAAGTTCGAGTTTACTTCGTTCAAAGTTTTTCAAAGAAAATGTATAAAATGTTCCCACTTTTATTGTAGGATATTTTGAGAGCCATTTAACTACATCAAGAGATTTTTTTGTCCCTAAAATATAACTTTCAGCAAGACTAATCCCTGCAGATTTTGCATACCTTCTATTCCCATCAGGGATAAACGCAATCGACTCAATCATAAGAAATTTACCTTTTGTTGTTTTTAAAAAGCTTATTAGTACAAACGTACAAGATTGTACCAGAATTTCACTCCACCCAGGATTGTTTAATAAGTTGAACTAAAATTAGGATTTTGTTGGTTTATGGGATTTTTGTGTAAAAAGACTTTTTAGGTCCTTTCTTAGGTTATAAAAATTTCATTCCCAGAGCTGCACTTTAGAGGAATTTAAGAACAGTCATACTTAATCTAATTTATTTCAGTCCCCATTTGAATCACAAATATTCAGCAAATTCTTTTTCATCTACTTTTGCTAGTTCAAGTATCCCTTTTAGTGTTCCTATTTTTAATTCTGGGTGACAATGCTTAAATCAGTAGAATTTTTTAGCACTATATGGCTTCCTTTTTGCCTTACTACTTCAAATCCAAATTTGTTACAAAGAACTTTTACACACTCTTTTCCTGAAATTATTTTAAGCGTATGCAACCTTTGCCACCTCAAAGGTAGTAAAAATAGAGTTAACTTTTTTCTTTACTGAAAATTCTTCCAAGTAAAGCTCAGTAGCTTCTTTTAGATTCTTTACCGCTTCTTCAACAGTCTTTCCCTGACTAACTGTCCCAACTTCAGGACACTTAGCAACATACATATCATCTTCTTTTACCAAAACCGCACTTAATGAAACCATAACATCACTATACTAACTATATCACAAAAACGTTATAAAACTACCCAAAAATTTCTTTTTAAATAGTATAAAAATCACTTCCAGACTTTAATCAAGAAAAATATATTTTTAAAAAGTTTTATGAATTTATTAGTATTATTTTTCCCCCTTCGCCCTGCACAATTAAGAGATTTACCACTTTTTTAACAAAACCCCCTTTTCAAGAAATTTTTAAACAAGCTCACTCCACCCTTAACCATTTTTAAGGAGAAAAGACACTATTATTACAGAAAGTGTTTTTGTGGATTTTGTTAAAGCTAATGAAATATTGAATGTTATTGAGAAACTTGATTCTGATTCAGAAAAAAGCATTATTGCTGCGCTTAATTTAGCGGAGCATGTAGAACAAACTAGTAAAGACTTTTATGAAAAAGAAGCTAACAAAACCAAAGGAACCCAGCTTGAACCATTTTTTAATTTTCTTGTAAAAGAAGAAGAGATGCATCTTGAAAAGATTCTTGAACTTAAAAAAAATATTGAAGAAAAGAAAGCTGAAAAAATTGGTTTTGAACATAATATCGCACCACAAATAACCACAAATACATACTATTCCTGCAGGACAAAGTGATATGACAGCAATACTTTATGCTCTTTGGCGAGAAAAAAAAGCGGCTGAGTTTTATTCCCAAGCTGCGTCAAAAACTAAGGGCGAAGTAAAAAAGTTTTTCGAAGAGCTTTCCCATTTTGAAGAAGGACATGTTAAACTAATTGAGTCTTTTGTTGAAGCAGAAGCTAATTCTGGCGAACTTATTATGGGGTAAGGGTTTAAATGAAACCCAAACTCTGTACTCCCTCTCCTCACATTGAGGGAAAAATAAAAGAAGCTATACAAGGATATCATGCGATTTGGAAAGATCAAGAAAAAGTGTATGAAGAATTATGTTTTTGTTTACTCACTCCACAAAGTTCGGCAAAGCAAGCAGCAAAAGCAATACAACTTTTAAAAGAACACTGTTTGTTGGACAAAGGAAGTGCGCAAGATAAAGAAAGATATGTTAAAAATGTCCGCTTCTTCAGAACAAAAGCAAAAAGACTTGAAGAAGCCCAAAACAGATTCCCTCGCCACAAAATTAAAGAAATACTAACAAATAATGGAATTGAAAGAAATATTATTCAATGCAGAGAATTTTTGCTAAAAGAAGTAAACGGATATGGGCTTAAAGAAGCAAGTCACTTTTTAAGAAATATAGGATTTGGAGAGAAAATCGCCATTCTTGATAGACACATCCTAAAAAATCTTGCGAAATGCGGGGTAATTAAAGAAATACCAAAACACCTAAGCAAAAAAGAATACCTACAAATTGAAGAAGAAATGAAAAAGTTTTGTAAAAAACACAATATTAACCTTGAAGAGCTTGACCTAATTTTTTGGAGTAATGAAACCGGAGAAGTGTTCAAATAAAATCCAAATAAGAATTCTTGATATTGCTTTTAGCAATATCAAAATACTTTCGCCAGCCTTAACAAGGCTGTTTTGGAATAATGAAACTGGAGAAGTGTTCAAATAAAAATAATTCTAATAAAAAAACTAGTATTTAACTTAGCACATACCCTTTAGTTAAGTTATATAAACAAGATAAACAATAATATTTCAGTTTTTTATGGTTGATGAAAATAATTCAGAAAGCTCTACTCAAAGCAATAATCAAAATAATAGTAATGATTCTCAAGTAGTAAAACAAGATATGGCTCGAATTATTGCTGAACTGAAACAAAAAATGAGCGAGATTGATGTTATTACAAAAGAACTGGAAGAAAAAAGAAGAGAGTTAGACAAAAATTCACCCCAAAAAACAAAAAAATTGCTAGAAGAACTAAAAGTTCCTCCGCTTGAGTTGCTTCAATAACTTGGTGATTTTGTGCTTAAGGTTAATGGAAAAAAATTAATATCAAAAGTAAAATTTGCAAATAACACTCTTGAAAGAATGAAAGGGTTAATGTTTGAAAACGAAAAAAAATTTGATTATGCATTAGTTTTTAGTTTTCCAAAAAAAGGAAGAGTAGAAACTTCTCTTCACATGATGTTTGTTTTTTTCCCAATAACTGCTGTTTTTTTGGATGAGAATAAAATTGTTACTGATGTAGCACTACTCACCCCTTTTACTCCAAATTATACTCCAAAAAGTCCTTCAAAATTTGTGATTGAACTACCAGCAATTTATTCAAAAAATATTAAAATTAAAGATAAAGTAGAATGGGATGAACCAAAAGGAATAATTACTAAAGCAGTTAAAGTACCTTTAAACAAAATAAAAAACACAACACTTCTTCTGAAAAGAAGAAAAGAAAGCCTATAATTAGGGTGCTTTCTTTTCCTCCTTTGCCTTCTTGCCTTTACCTATAAGAAATCGGGGGTGATAACCCGATTAATACTGCGGTCTATCTAATATAAAAAACGCACGCTTCCACTAATAACCCTAGAAAGGCATTTCGACAATTGACTAATTTTAGTTAGTTTTTATAAAGCTCAAAAATTTAGCTCTTTTTATGAAAAAACAATTAGGGTTTGAAATAAATGATTTTGAGTATTCAAAAAAATTAAGTACTTGTTTTAGTGGGGATATTGTTTCTAAAAATGAAAAAAGAATGCTTATTCTTAATCTCCCTTCCCTTTGTGAGAAAGAAATTAATTTGTTTTCAGATATTTTACAAGATTTAAAAAGATCAAATAGTAAGATTGAAACCAAATCTGATATTTATTTTTTTCTTAAAGAATATTGTATTGAGAATCTTATTTTATTAAATAAGGAGCAACGAGAGAAATTAATTTTTTGGCTTGAACTTGAATCATTGAATGAAAGTATTCTCACCCCTTTGTTAAAAGACCCTGATTTTGAAGAAATAGTAATTAATGGAATCAGTAAACCATTAATGGTTTATCATAAAACTTTTGGTTGGCTTATCACTAACACTTCTTTTACTTCTGAAGAGAAAATAAAAAATATAATAAACAAAATGGCTTCTCCGCTTGGAAGACAATTATCTTATCACACCCCTCTTCTTAATGCTGTTTTAAAGAACGGGTCAAGACTTAATGCTTCAATGAATCCTATTGCTTTTTCTGGGATTAATTGCACTATAAGAAAATTTAAAGAAAATCCGCTCACCCCAGTGGATATTGTTTCTTCAAAAACTATAAGTAAAGAAGCTATGGCATTTTTGTGGGTAGCAATGCAAACCCCCTCATCAGTACTTATTTGCGGAAATACGGGAAGTGGAAAAACTACTACCCTTAATTCTTTGTTTTGTTTTTTACCAAAAGAAGAAAGAATGGTGGTGGTTGAAGAAACCCCTGAACTTTTACTCCCCCAAACACACAAAATAAAACTAAACACTTCTGACCAATTAGGGATAGGGCTTGAGAAGTTAATAGAAAACACTTTTAGAATGAGACCTGATAGAGTAATTGTGGGAGAGATTCGTTCAAAGGATGAAACTAAAGCTTTCATCAACACTATGCTTGCAGGACAAGCAAAAGGAAGTTATGCTACTTTTCATGCTGAGAGCGCAAGAGAAGCTGTAGAAAGATTAGTAACGTTTGGAGTGGAAGAGAGCACTATTGCAAGTCTTGATTTAATTATTGTTCAAAAAAGATTAAGCAAAATAAATCTTAAAAGTCGAATAAGGCAAGAAGAAAGAAAAGTTGTTGAAATATGTGAAGTAATAAAAAAAGAAAAAGGAATAGAGCTTAACACTCTTTTTAGTTATGATTTTTCTAAAGAAAAACTAAAAAAACAAAACAATTCAATAAGATTACTTGAAAAAATAAAAAAAGTGTTCTCCGCAAATGAATCAGAAATACTAAAGATAATCAAAAACAAAGAAGAGTTGCTAGAAAAACTTGAACAAAAAACTAATTTTGAAGAATTTTTTGAAATTGCTGAAAGAGAGATATGAATAATGTGAGAAATATAAGTGTGTAATTGTAACCAAAACAATAGCAGATAAAAAAATATTAATTTTATGAAAATTAATAAAGAAAAATTAAAAGAATTATCAAAAAAGTCAATTCTTGAAGAAATGCTAAAAAAAGAAGCTGATATGCTAGAAAAAGAAATAGCTGCGCACAAAAAAAGAAGTGTTATTCTATCAGCATTTATTTCATTATTCTTGTGGTTATGCATTGGTATTTACTTAAAAAACCCCCTTCTTTCCCTTGGAATTGCATTACTATTAGGAGTAGTAATATTTATTTTCATATTTCAAGAACCCATGGTGAAAAGAGCTAAACGAGCAAAAAAAGTTGAATCCCAACTCCCCCTCTTTTTAACAAAATTAATTTTTGAAATTAAATCAGGAAAAACATTTCTTACTGCCCTAAATGATCTCACTTTAAATAATAAAAATAAAATAGGAAACAAAAAAATGAATGAAGTGGAGGAAGAATTTGCAAAAGTTGTTAGTGATATTAACAAAGGGTGTTCTCTTTCTGAAGCGTTTGAGAGGATGAATAAAAGATTGGGCTCAACAAACATTAAAAGAGCCACAAGTAATCTTTTTGGAATTTATACTAATGGAACAAAAGACACTATTGGAATAAAAAAACTCGTTAGTGAGCTTCTTTTAAAACAAAGGATTGAAAGTAAAGAATTTTCAGGAAAAATGGTAGTATATGCACTAGTATTTATTGCAATTTCAGCAATTGTACCCGCAATGTTTCAAAGCTTTATGTTAATAGGCAGTTATTTTATGAAAATGCAAATAAATGGAATAACAGCTTTTGGAATAAGTACCCTTCTTTTTCCTTTAATTGATGTTGCGATTCTTTCCATGATTAATTCAAAGACCCCTATTTTTCTTAAAGGAGGAGAATGAATGCAGGCAACTCTTCTTTTTCAAAAAATTACAGAAACTTTTTTTAGTAAAGAAAATATAAATCGTTTTGAAGACAAATTGTGGGTTAACGAATCAAAAGACACAACAATAACTAGCTTTTTGGAAAAAAGCATTTTTTTGGGAACAATTTTAATGATACTTGCAATGTTGTTTTGTTTTTTTTATTTAAACCTTGATCCACAGAAATCAATTTTACTTGGAATTTGTTGTTTTTTTGTCCCATTAGGAGTAAATTACATTATTGTTGATTTGATTTTTGAAAAAAGGAAAAGAGAAAAAGAAAACATGCTTGCTGATCTTCTTCTTCAAGCAAGTATTTTTTGTGATGAATCTTCATTACTTGAAACTATAAATAAAATAGCAGAACAAGATTTTGGTTTAATTAGTAGAGATTTTAAAAAAGCTTTTTTAGAAATAAACAAAGGGGCAAGTATTGAAGAAGCTCTCACTCGTATTAAAGAAACAAATAATAGTTCTTCCTATTCAAGAGTAATTGATCTATTTTTGCAAGGGTATAAGAGTGGGAATGATATTTCTAGCACATTAAAAGAAACAGCAGAAGATATTCTTGAATCTCAAGCAATTATTAAAGAAAGACAAGCCGTAATGCTTGTAACAAAATATACTTTAATTTTTTCTTCAGCATTTATTGTTCCGGGAATTCTTGGGCTAATAATTGGACTTGTTAGTAGTCTTAATTTTTCAGGAATTAGTAGTATTAGTTTTGGAATGAGTCCAGATGAGCGAGAAAATCTTTTTTTAATGTCAAAACTTGGCGCAACTATTTATGTGATTGAATATGCTTTGCTTTCTAGCTACTTTCTTGCATTACAAGATTCAAACAAAAAACAAGTATTCATTTACGCTCCTCTAGTGGGGGTTTGTGCAATAGTAGTGTTCTTTGTAGCACAATTAATCTAAAACAAAAAAGAACAAATAGTTCAAAAATTAGTTAAACAATCAATTAAACAATTAATTAAAGTTAATAATGAAGCACGCAGTAAGGTTTATTAAGAATAAAATAAATCTTAATGTGAAAAGGTGATTTATTTGAAGATTGAAGGTCCAAAAAGTTTTGTTTTTGTTGAAACAAAAAACACTTCCCTTAAAGGTTACACTCTTATTGAAGGTTTTCCTGATCTTGGACTTGCAGGAACTATTGGGGCAAGATATATTGTTGATAAACTAAAGTTTGAACAAATAGGTTTTGTTGATTCTGATTTATTTATGCCCATAACTAGAATTGCTAACGGAGTCCCTCTTCACCCGGTAAGAATTTATGCAAGCAAAAAAGACAAAGTAGTAATCATTATTTCTGAACAAATAATTGATAACAAAATGGCTACAAGTATGGCTAGAGAACTTGTTGAGTGGGTCAAAAAGAAAGGAATAAGTAGAGTAATTTCCACTTCAGGGGTTAAGATGCCGCAAGGAAAAGATGTTTATGCATTTGCAAGTGATGAGAAATCAAAAAAAGTAATTAAAGAAAATAAGATAGAAATAATAACGGAAGGAGTTACTTCTGGAGTTACTGCACTATTAATGCTTTATTTAAAGGATAATAAGATTGAAGCGTTTTGTATTTTAGGGAATGCTAGAAACAATGCTGATTATAGTGCAGCTGCTGAAGTTGTGAAAACAATTGCTACAATAACAAAAATAAAGATTGATACTCAACCTTTAATTGATGAAGCAAAAAAGCTTGAAGTAGCAATATCGTCTCAACTAAAAAATATTGAAGATCAGCAAGCAAAAGAAACAAGAGTGGATTCTTCACAAACACCAATGTTTACTTAAATCAAAAAAATAAATTCAGCAGAGGCTTGAAAATTAGGACTCTAAATTTAAGTTATGAAAAAGTAGTTCCTACAATTAGGTGCTTTGCATTTACACTCAATTAGGTTTACTTTTTCTTCGCTTTGACAATAGTCAAGAGTTATTTCTTCATTTTCTTTAATATCTTTTATAGAACATAAAGCAACTCTTTTCTCTTCAATAACTATTTTTGAATTTGGATCGCATGAATGGTTTACATAATTAAGTACTTCTTCGTCACTAACAAAAGTGTTTGATGAAATACGAGCGCATCTCTTTTTTGGGAAAGAAAAAATTGTATGCAGAGGAACAATATAAAATATTTTTCCACACGGAATTTTTTTGTTTGAAAAAATACCTACTCCGTGAATTGGGCTTTTTTGTTTTTTAAAGCTCATTGATTTGAGGAATACTTTCTCACGCATAAGATAAAATAAAGTAATATGAAGTTATAAAATAATTAGATATAAAAAGTAACTAAATAAAGAAGATAAAAAAAAATTAAATAAGGGGTATAAAAATAAATGATTAAGTTGGATTTGTTTATTTTCTTTTTCTTGTAAAGAAGAAGGATATTCCTAAAAATAACCCTATAAATAAGAATAATTCAGCTAGTGTTTCGGGTAGTGAGGGAAGGTTTATTCCTCCTCCTTGTGATGGTCCTAAGTTGAATGTCATTGGATTAACTGCGGTTCCTACTACTCCTCCTTTTCCGTCGCTTCCAAACATTGTTCCATTATCTTTGAATGCTTGATTTAGTGGGATTTGTAAACCGTTTTCTGGATACCATAAACCCGTGTTTGGATCGTACCAGAAGGATCCTTTTGTTCCTTGTGCTGAGCGTAGTGTTTCAAGAGGACCATTGTTATAACTTACTTTAGGAACCCCATTTTCTGCATCAAACTTTAATTCGTGATTTTTTCCATCTGTTGTTTGGAAGGATAATGTACCATCCCCGGATTGTTTTATTCCCCCTTTAATCTCTCCACCATATTCTACTTCCCCAGTATCTTTATTTATTATTCTAAAATAATCTTTACATTCCCCGCTAGCAGGATCTATTTTTGCGTAGAATTCATATATTTTTGAATCTGTGGAAAATTGAGTGAATGGACCTAAATGGTTCATTGATGTGTTAAAGTTTTTCACTCTTTGTTGTCCAAGTTCGTCTCCTGCTTGTCCTATTGCTTCAAGATTTATTGCAGGAACAGGACAATCTGTAAGTGGGTCTTTTATTGAAGAAAGTTTTGCTTTAAGTCCACTTACTTCTTTATTTGATAAAACTGATTCTTTGTGTTGTCTTAGCCAAATAATTAATTCATTTGTTTCTTCTTTTAGTACGATTGATCCGTGAGCGAAACTCATCCCTTTGAATTTTCCTGCTTCTACAGTATTGTTTCCATCAGGAATAAATGTTGTTTGCCATGTCCCATCAATTACTACAATTGATTTTCCATCTCCAACCATTCTTGGTCCGTTTCCTTCTAAATATATTTTGCCATCTCTTGCAAATATTTTTTCGTAAGCTTGTGAATTAAGAGTACTCATTTTTCCAAACACGCTTGTTAATTCATTTCCTGTGTATTCTATTCCTGTTTGGTCTTTTATAGCTTTTTGAATACAAGCAAGTACTTCACTATCTACTACAAGTATTTGTCCTGTTGCTGATAATTGGAACACAGGGTCTTTTGTTCCTGGTGCGGATACTTTATTTAGTGTTGCTGGAACTACTATTCCAGGAATTCTATTATCACTTGGAGTGGTTGCCATTCTTGTGTGATCTTCTTTATCAGAACCAAGAATTACTTTTCCATTGTAAGTTATTTCTCCTGTTTCATTATTTATTTCAAGAGTTTTGTTTCCGTCAGTAATAACTTGTTTTCCTTCTGTTTTGTATGCCGCTGCGGGAGCATTTTCTTTATACCATATATAGAATACTTCTTTTCCTGTTATTGTTCCTGAACTTAGTGGGAATAATTGTAGATTTGCTTGTAAGATACTATCATTTTTTGCTTGATTTGCGAAGTTCTTAAAGTCGCTACCAATTTTTTGCATTGCTTCACTTATTGGAGAATCTGTTTGTGTTGTTGCGTCAACTAATTTGTCACTCATATTTGATACTGTATCTGCTATTGTTTCATTTGAGATTGCTTGTTTTGGTTTTGTTTTGTTGTATGCGGGTGGTGCAAATAAGTGGATGTAGTATCCTTCTGCATCATCAACACAATCTTGTAATTTTCTTGTCATCATTAATTGTTGGAAAACACTTGCTGTTATTCCTCCCCCAAAGCCTAAAAAACCATAAGCCATACTTTCTACGCCAGCAAGAATTAGTCCTGATATTTTTGGACTTGCCCAACCCATATTAATTGATCTTAGTGCTTGGTCGCATGTGGTTCCTTCTTTTCTTGCTTGAACTAAATTAATATTTCCTCCTTCAATGTCTCCTGATTTTCCTTTCATATCAGCGTGATGAGCAAATGCAATTAGTGTGGTTCCATCTTTTAGTGCTTGTTGTTGTTCTACTGCTTCTACTAGGAATGCTTGAATATTTGTTGGTAGTTCAAGACCTATAGTTAAGTAATCAGAATTTACTGAAAGTTTTCCACTGCACCCTGAACAATTTTCATTATGAGAATAAAATGCAACATCTGTAACAGTATCTCTTGTAATTGATTTTGAATTAAATCCCCCTGTTGCTACTCCATCTCCTGATCCTGAAAATCTTGATAAGTAATCATTAAACACTGGCGCAGTTTCTTCAGTGAACACATCAGCCATGTATTTCCAAATAAATACTCCGCTGTTTATTGCTTTCATGAACAGATCTCCCTGATCGGATCCTTCGTTTGCAAAAAAGTCAATGTATGAATCTGCGTATAGTGAATCTGTTCCAGGGAATACTTCTATTATTGTCCATTTATCAGGAAGCATGTACCCTGATACTTGTTCTATTCCTGCTCCTCTTTTAATATTCCAATAAGCTACAGGAAGAACTGTTCCTTTCCATATCCCTGTTTTGAAAGGTTCTTTATAATAATTTGTTATAAATTCCTTATCTAATTTTATTTGTTCATCATAAAAATTCCAACTTCGTCTTTGAGAAAACTCAGGATTTTCTCTCATCGTATTTATTAGACTGTTAAGATTTGATTCAGCAGTATTTATTCGTGACACTACTCTATCTTGAGTTAATCTTTGAGCAAACTCTTGAGGAGTAAGTACAGCTTGTTGGGGAACTCCATTTATAGTAACCATTTTTGGCCCCCACGCTGAAGTATAAAGATCAACTGTTGTTCCTAGGCCAGTATTTTTTTCAAAGTACTTTATTGTAGCATCATTTAACTCTAATAATTCTCCACTAACAGGATGTTTTACTACAAGAGTTCCTACTCCACTTCTTTGTCCCACGTGTTTAATTAAATCATCAATTGGTACTCCAGTTTGGAATACTCTTCCGTCTCTTCTTAATTCATAAAGTAATAAATTCCCTAAATTATCTACTTCAAAAGCTTCTCCCGCTGCATTATTAAGATAACTTGACCAACTTCCATCTTTATGGAATGGACGAATAACTAATTTTTTCATATTAAATGAACCATCATTTCCAAGATTTACTACTCCCGCACTTCCCCCACTTGCACCGAAAGCTTTTTTCTTAATATTCATTGTAGCAAAATCAGTTAGGGACCCTTGTTGTTGGAACCATTGAGGCCAATCAAGTGGAGAAAAATCATCAATCCTTGCCATCTTGTCAGCAAAGTCTCTTCCGAATTGTAATTGGGCTGCTGCTTTTTGTGCAGCTGTTGCTGTTGTACTTCCATTAATAGCTATATATGCATCTTTAAACCCTTTAACTGCTGCG
>Ga0172371_10005020_pt1 | contig 19749 bp, 13 predicted proteins | sample Lak12m_FD_114543 | JGI IMG/M metagenome (GOLD analysis project Ga0172371, IMG submission 114543) | Freshwater microbial communities from Kabuno Bay, South-Kivu, Congo - kab_022012_12m | ecosystem: Environmental > Aquatic > Freshwater > Lake | place: Democratic Republic of the Congo: South-Kivu... | reverse complement strand
ATGTGCAATGATGTGCAATGATGTGCAATGATGTGCAATGATGTGCAATGATGTGCAATAATGTGCAATGATGTGCAATGATGTGCAATAATGTGCAATTCGTTATCTTTGCATGACTCCAAAACCCTATTACCTATGCGTACTAAGCTCGTTGCCGGAAACTGGAAAATGAACAAAACATTCCAGGAAGCTGAAGATCTGACTGCTCAGATCACAGAGGCTGTTGAAAAGTTGAACCTGGCCAATGTGGAAGTGATCCTGTGCCCTCCCGCTCCCTATCTTGAAATGGTGCTGGACCTGACAGATGAGACACATGTAGCTGTTGGAGCCCAGAACATCAGCGAATATGAATTCGGGGCCTACACCGGAGAAATCTCAGCTCCTATGTTGCGGTCGATGGAGGTCGAGTATTGCATCATCGGACACTCGGAACGAAGAAAGTATTTCAATGAATGGAATGACCTTCTAGCCGTCAAGATCAAGACAGCTCTCAAATTCGGCATTGCACCAATTTTCTGCTGTGGGGAGGTCCTTCCTGAACGCGATGCAGGAACCCATTTTAAAATTGTTCAGAGCCAACTGGAAGAGTCGCTCTTTGATCTTAAAGAGAATGATTTCCGGAATGTCGTTATCGCATATGAACCCGTTTGGGCTATCGGGACAGGAGTGACCGCAACGCCAGCACAGGCACAAGAGATGCATGCGTATATCCGTCGACTGATCCTTGAAAAATACGGCGACCGGGTGGCACAGGACTCTATCATTCTGTATGGCGGAAGCTGCAATGCCGGCAATGCGTTTGAACTCTTTTCCCAGCCCGATGTGGATGGAGGCCTGATTGGAGGAGCATCGTTGAAGGCGGAAGAGTTTGTGGAGATTGTGAAAAGAGCAATTGAATGCCAGGAATGATTGTCAGAGTAATTTTTCGACGAGCAGGCTGATGAACGGTGCTTCCATACTTTCAATACCTTTGCATCCATAACCTGATCACCGTAATGAATAGTTCCTCAACTGATCCCGTCTTTCTTGAAGTTGCCTTTCAACCTGTTCCTGGCGAATGGTCTGATATTCTCACTGCTGAACTTGCCGAGATCGGGTTCGACAGTTTCAATGAAGAAGAAAACACCCTCCTTGCATATATCACCGAAACTGCGTTTGATGAGAAAGCCATACACAATCTGATCGGCAGATATACTGAACTCAAAGACCTCTTCTGGAGCGTTACACCAATGCCCGAACAGAACTGGAACGCCATCTGGGAAAGCTCCTACGAACCTGTCCTGGTTGCCGGACGATGCTACATCAGGGCTCCCTTTCATCCTCCCTTTGATGCTATGAAGCAGGAGGCACCAGGCAGAAGGGAAGAGGGAAGAGGAAAGCAGGATCCGGGATGCGGTTACGAAATTATCATCGAGCCCAAAATGTCCTTCGGGACAGCTCACCATGAAACCACTTCAATGATGATTGAGGCCCTGCTGGAGGAGAACTTACAGGGTCAGCGTGTGCTGGACATGGGATGCGGGACCGGGGTGCTGGCGATTCTTGCACACAAAATGGGAGCAGGTGAAGTGGAAGCCATCGACAATGATCCATGGGCATTTGAAAATGCCAAAGAGAATATCATGAAAAATAATGCAGTATCCATTCACGTTATTCAAGGTGATGTTGACGCCATCCCGGAAAAGCCGTTTAACCTGATACTGGCAAATATCAACCGGAATATATTGATTGAACAGATCCCTGAATACGAAACAGTTTTGGAAGAAGGAGGGAGGATTTTAGTGAGTGGATTTTATAGCGAAGACCTGCCTGTAATTGAGGCCTGTGCGATGAAATCAGGACTCAGTTTGTCAGGTTTCATGTCAAAAAATAACTGGGTGGCAGCTAAATTCAGCCGATGAAACTATCTATACCAGTACGGATTCTTTTTGTCATTTTCTTCACTGGAACTATTTTATCTCTTCATGCGCAGCAACTAAGGAAAGTTTCAGGCGACTCAACTAAATTCATCGGTGAACTGAACCTCCTCTTCGCCACGCTGAGTAAAAACGATCAGAAGCTGGTAGATGACGTGATGATCCCCTTTATCCAGCATTGGGGGGCTGAACACTTTGATCCGGCAAAAAAGCAGATCATCTATTCGGTGATCAACAAGATGCTGAAAAAGCGGATGCGTCCTTTTCCCGACTTTTCCAACTATCTCAGTGCACTGAATTTTTTCTATGAGAAACATCTATCCGACCAGATGTTCAATGACTGGTCAGCTATTGTGGAATCATTATCAGACGACAAATACAGCCGACATTATCTTAATTTTCTGGAATTCAGCGTACACCTGTTTGCTGAAGATATGATCTATCAATCCTCTTCCACTACCTGGCGAATGGTAACCCCCAATTACCGGTTCCTCCTGGATTCTGTGCCTGTTGTCGAAGTTTCGCCCACAGATATTATCTGCTATTCCAACCGCGACAGCCTGACGATTTTCCAAACACAGGGGTACTATCTCCCTCTTGAAACAAAATGGATCGGCCAGGGAGGCAGGATTGACTGGCAACGGGCCGGTCTTGATCCTGGTAAGGTATTTGCCAACTTGTTCAACTACCAGATCCAGATGAAATTCTCGAAATACGAAGCCGATTCGGTTGAGTTTTACAATAAGGACTATTTTACTGCACCTCTTGAAGGCAGGCTTGTCGACAAGGTTCAGGCTGATGTTGATGAAGAAAAAGCATCCTATCCCCGGTTTTATTCGTATGAGAACCTGATAGGGATCCGTAATATTTTTAAGGATATCGATTACATCGGGGGATTCTCAATGGAAGGCCGGAAAGTGGTGGGATTCGGGGTTCCCGACCGGGATGCAGAACTGATCTTTAAACGGGATAACCAGGAATTTGTGACCATCCGGGCCAAAACCTTCATTATCCGTCCCGACAGGATCAATTCGGGCAATGCTTCCGTGACGATCCATCACGATCAGGATTCCATATACCATCCGGGCCTGGTGATGAAATACCTCGATGAAGCCAAGGAGCTGACACTGAACAAAGATGAACGGATTGCCATCCTGAGCCCCTGGTTTGATACCTATCATAAAACTGAGATATACAGTGAAGCGCTTGTATGGAAGCTGAATGAACCCAGGATCAGCTTCACGGCGATGCCCGGCCCAGGGGTATCCAGTAAAGCGGTGTTTGAGTCAAGCAATTACTATTCGCTGCAGCGCTATGAAAAACTTCAGGGAATCGATGTATTAAACCCCCTCCAGGTTATCAAAACCTTCTCCGAACAACGTGGCACACTGGAATTTACCCTGGCCGAGCTCGTGGAATACTGGAGAATGCCTCCCGACCAGGTTGAGTCGCAACTGCTATTGCTTAGTGCCAGGGGTTTTCTGATCTACGACACGGACGATAAAAAAGCAGTGGTAAAAGACAAAACGATCCATTACGTAAACGCCAACCATCAGAAGACCGATTACGACGAAATCGTTTTTTCATCCGAAGTGGAAGGCAAAAGCAACGCGATGCTGAACCTCGAAAACTTTGACATGGTAGTACAGGGGATGGCGGGCGTTTCCCTCTCCGATTCACAGCATGTTTATATTGAGCCCAGGAACCAGGAACTGACATTAAAGAAAAACCGCAATTTTACTTTTTCAGGAAAGGTGGAAGCGGGTTTGTTTGACTTTTATGCAGATAGCTGCTCATTTGACTATGACAATTTCAGGCTCAACATGCCGGCAATTGACACCCTGGAGTTTTATGCCGTGAGCAGGAAAATTGATCCCAAGACAGGGAGATATCCGATGAAAAAAGTTCAAACCGCCCTCAATGATCTGAGTGGCTTTCTCCTGATAGATGATCCTGGAAATAAAGCCGGACTGAAAAATTTCCCGGAATATCCTCTTTTTACAAACCGTGATACAGCTCATGTAAACTGGGATCAGCCGTATATCCATCATGGGGTTTACGATAAGGAGCGGTTCTTCTTTGAAGTTCTCCCTTTTACTATTGCAAGTCTGGACTATATTGATACCGACAGCCTTAAGTTTGCCGGTCAGCTGAAATCTGCAGGGATCTTCCCCGACATATCTGAACCACTTAGAATAAGGCCCGATTTCTCCCTGGGCTTCGAAAGGCAGACAGATGCCGCCGGTTACCCGGTGTATGGAGGAAAAGGCACGTTCATCTCTAAGATTGATCTGAGCAACCAGGGATTGCTTGGGGAAGGGACGTTGTACTACCTGAATTCCACCTCCGTATCGGACCTGTTTATTTTCTACCCCGACAGTCTCAAGGCGTTTGCCAGGGGATTCAAGGTTACCGAGCAGATCGCGGCGGTCGAATATCCGTCAGTCATGGCCGACAGTGTAAACGAGTTCTGGTTGCCTTACCAGGATTCAATGGCTATTACTTCCACCGTCAGGAACATGGCCATGTACAACAACCAGTCCCTGTTTGAAGGAACCCTGGGACTGACACCGGGGGGGATAAAAGGAACCGGAACAGTGAGAATCGAAGATGCCGAGATGGATTCCAGGGGATTCAACTTTCAGCAACACACATTCGATGCGCTGATCGCCGACTTCAGGATCAAGTCGTACGACCTGAATGCGCTGGCAATTTCCACACAGAACTACCGGACCCATTTTGATTTTGAAGAGCGTCGTGGCGAATTCCGTTCAAACATCGGAATCTCGAAGATGGAATTCCCGATAAACCAGTACATCTGTTCGATGGACCGGTTCGACTGGATGATCGATGACGAGGAGATCGTCCTGACGAATGAGGAGAATCAGAAATATGCCATTCCCGACGACCTCAGTCTCTCCCAGTTGATTGATGTTGGCTATACCGGAACGGAGTTCATCTCTGTCAGGCCCGGACAGGACTCCCTCAGATTTTTTGCCCTTCATGCCCGGTTCAGCATCCGGACCAACGTGATCAATGCCGAGGAGGTCAAGATTATCAAAGTTGCTGACGCCGCAGTTTATCCTGACAGCGGGAAGGTGCAGATCTTCAGGAATGCGGATATGCAACTTCTCACCAAGGCAAATATTATTGCAAACACCACCACCCGTCAGCATAATTTCTACGATGCATCCGTGAAGATCCACGGAAGAAAGAAATACACAGGGTCAGGTACGTATGACTATGTTGACAGGGCAGGAGGGCACCAGCAGATCATCTTTGATAACATTGCTGTCGATACGTCGGGGAATACCGTGGGCAATGGAACGATCTCTGATTCAGCAAGTTTCTTCCTGAGTCCTGAGTTCGCCTTTACAGGAAGCGTCCGGTTGGATGCCCCGGTGAAGGCTTTGAATTTTTCCGGTGCTTTCAGGCCTGTGGCAGCTTGCGGAAATCTTGGGACAAACTGGATAAAATTCAAGGCTTCCGTGGATCCTGAAGATGTTAAGATCCCGGTCTCAGATCCACCACAAAACCGGAACTCGGAAAAGCTGTTGCTTGGGATGGCCTATTCAAATACCGAAAACGTGATCTATCCGGCATTTTTTACTCCTCGCAGGAGTTTCAGCGATACCATCATAATCACCGCTTCCGGGACGATGCAGTACCAGGTTCCGACAAGTACGTTCCTTGTGAAACCTTCTGGCATCGAAGGGAGTGTCGCTCCTGCCTGGCCCAGTGTATCCCTGAATGCCTACAATTGCATGATGAGGGCGGAAGGGAAGATAAACCTGGGATTGAATTCGGGTCCGCTGAAGATGGAAGAATACGGGACCATGGATTACTACATCCTACCTGATTCCACGACTTTCAGAATAGCGATGATCCTTGATTTTCCATTCGAAGAAGATGTTTTGAACAAAATCAGGACCCAGATGACATCGACAAACCTGCCAGGGATCCAGCTGTTCAATTCTCCCTTTAACTTTGTATTTTCCGAACTTATAGATGAAAAGGAACGCGATAAACTGAAATCGGAACTGGAGACTGTTGGAAGGTTCAGAAGGTTCCCGGAGAGCCTGGTTAAAACGATGATCATCGGGGATGTAAAAATGCATTACGATTCGGTGAACCGCTCTTTTGTCTCATCCGGACCTATTGGGATCGCGTCCATCAAAGATGAGATGGTTACCCGTTTCCTTGGAGGAAAAATCGAGATGACCAAAAAGAAAAACGGGGACGAATTCACCTACTACCTGGAGATATCACCCAACGACTGGTTCTTTTTCAACTTCCGGAACAATGTGATGCAGTTTCTATCCTCTGACCTGGAGCTGAATGATAAAATCAAAGCGGCCCAACTCAATCGCGGAGAGCTGAACCGTATTAACAAAGCCTGGAAGGGATACAGGTATATCCTGGCTACTGACCGCAAGAAGCGGGAATTTCTGAGGCGGTATGAAATGGGGGAGGAGTGAGGGGGACGTAGGACGTGAGACGTGAGACGTGAGACGTGGGACGTGGAAGGGTATGAGGTAAAACGTCGTACAGCCTACAACTTGAAACTTGAGACTTGAAACGTAGCATATGGAATGGTTTGAAATTATCAGCCTGGTTGTAATTGCTTACCTGGTTGGGTCCATTCCGACTGCGGTGTGGGTAGGGAAAGCGTTTTATGGAATTGATATCAGGGAGCATGGCAGCGGCAACGCCGGAGCGACAAACACCATTCGGGTTTTGGGATACAAAGCCGGCATCCCGGTGATGGTTGTCGACGTGTTCAAAGGATGGGTGGCGGTGCAGATTGCTGTTTGGCTCCCATTCCCCGACATCCCTGTTGAAAGTATGACCTACGTTATGGTCGGTTGTGCGGTTGCCGCGGTACTTGGCCATATATTTCCTTTCTATGCCGGGTATCGCGGAGGCAAAGGGGTGGGAACGCTTGCCGGTGTCGGATTGGCGCTATATCCTGTCGCGTTGTTGATCGTATTGGCGATATTTATCGTGACATTAATCCTGACACGATATGTGTCGTTATCTTCAATCCTGGGAGCGATCTCATTTCCCTTTGTAGTGTATTTCATTGTGGATGAGAGAAATTTAGCGCTTTTAGGACTGGCACTGTTCGTTGCAATCTTCATCCCACTTACGCACCGTAAAAATATAGACCGCCTGATACATAGGAAGGAGAAAAAGTTCGATTTCAGGCGAAAGCAAAGTTAACAGCCGTTATTAACCAACAGGCTGGATCAGTTGTTTATCCAAATGGATTATTGTATATTTGACCGAATTTTAAAACCTCAATCCTTATGAAATTTATCATCTCGAGTTCACTGCTGCTGAAGAACCTGCAGGCAATAATCGGTGTGATCAATGCCAACAACACCCTGCCCATCCTGGACGATTTTCTGTTCGAATTAAAGGAGGATGGCTTAAAAGTGACCTCCTCGGATCTCGAGACCACCATGAGTGTAGCCATGAAGCCAGACAGGGCTGAAGAGCCAGGCAGCGTGGCAATTCCGGCGAAAATTCTCGTAGATACCCTGAAGACCTTTCCGGATATTCCGCTTTCGTTTTCGATTAACGATTCCAACCAATTGGTTGAGATCTCAGCCGGCGAAGGGAAATACAAGCTTTCGGGTCATAAGAGTGACGAATATCCGAGAACCCCTGCCCTGGATGAGACAACCTCTATTGAATTGCCTTCCGATGTCCTCGCCGAAGCTATCAATAAAACACTTTTTGCTACCGGTAATGACGAACTCAGGCTTGTACTTTCAGGGGTTTTCTGTGAGCTTTCACCCGATGACATAATCTTTGTCGCCACCGATGCGCATAAGTTGGTCAAATATAAGCGCACGGATGCCAGGTCAACCGATTCGGCAAATTTCATTCTGCCAAAAAAGCCTCTCAACCTGTTGAAGAATATTTTAAGTTCACAGGATGTTCCTGTGAGGCTGGAGTATAATAAAGCCAACGCATTTTTCTCATTCAGTAACATTGAGCTGGTTTGCAGGCTGATTGACGGGAAGTATCCCAATTATGAAGCTGTGATCCCGACCAATAATCCGAATAAGCTGACGATCGACCGGTTGTCCTTGCTGACTTCTATCCGCCGGGTGTCGATCTTTGCCAATCAATCAACGCATCAGATCCGGTTTAAGATATCGGGAAAAGAGCTGGTTCTTTCTGCCGAAGACATTGACTTTTCTAACGAAGCCAAAGAACGTCTCACCTGTGCTTATGAAGGAGAGGATATGGAGATCGGTTTCAATTCCAAATTCATGGTCGAGATGCTGAACAACACAGATACCAGTGAGGTGTGTATCGAGATGTCTGCTGCTAACCGGGCCGGCATTCTTCTTCCGGTAAACAACGAAAACAAGGACGAAGACATCCTTATGCTGGTGATGCCGGTGATGCTTGCAAAATAAAAAAAAAAGGCGGCCCCGGGGCCGCCTTTTTTTGCATCAATCGTAATAAAACTATGCTTTTTTTACATTGATTGCTTTCTTACCACGCTGGTCCTCTGTAATATCAAAAACAACATCATCGTTTTCCTGAATCTTGTCGATGATACCGCTTACATGAACAAAGAGGTCCTTTTGACTTTCGTCGTCAATGATGAAACCGAAACCTTTTCTCTCATTGAAAAATTTTACTTTACCTGTTGACATAATTGTACTAAATTAAAATGATTAACTGTGCAAAGGTACAATTAAATTGATTAATAGGAAATTATTTTAAAAATTTCATCTGTTAATAATTTTTATTTCAATGGTCAGATGGAATATCCTTTATTATCATTCCCGGTTTGTATGAACGACGTTTGTATGGATATTTCATGATTGTTTGGTGGCATACTGGGCATCAACCACCGCAATTGTCGTCATATGAACCACTTCCCGAACACTGCATTCCAGAGGAACGACATGAATAGGTTTGTTGATCCCCATCAGGATCGGACCAATCGCATCCGTACCGCCAATCTCCTGCATGATTTTGTAGGCCGCATTTCCCGAACTCAGGTTAGAGAATATTAACGTATTTACATCATGGTCTGCAATCTTGGAGAAGGGGAATTTCGATTTCCTGAGTTCCCTGTTCAATGCAAAGTTTGCCTGCATCTCTCCGTCAACCAACAGGTTGGGGTAATTCTTGTGGAGGTATTGCGTAGCTTCCCGCACCCTGACAGGTCCCTGGGTATGTTCTGAAGCTTTGATCGAGCCGAAGTTGGAGAATGAAACCATTGCGATCACAGGTTCGATGTTGAACCTGCGTATTGTTTCCGCTGCTAACAGTGCGGTCTCAGCAAGGGTCATGCCGTCGGGATCCAGGTTTACTGTAGTATCAGCAAAGAAATAGGGTCCTTTCTTGGTTGCCAGTATATACATCCCGGCAATCCGGTTCAGATCAGGTCGGGGGCCGATCAGTTTTAATGCAGGTCCCATAACAGGCCCGTATTCGCTTGCAATTCCCGATACCATGGCGTCAGCTTCACCGGTCTCAACCATCATGATACCGAAATAGTTACGGTCATAAGTTAATTCAACCGCTTCATCCATGGTGATCCCTTTCCGCTGCCTTTTTTTCCAGATTAATTCTGCAAAACGCATCCTGCGCGCCTCTTCTTCTTTTCCTCTGGGATCGATGATAGGAATATCACCCAGGTCCAGATGGTTGTCAGCAACGACCTGTCGTATCTGTTCCACATCACCGAGAAGGATCGGTTTTGCAATCCCTTCATGATACACCTCATTTGCTGCCTTCAGGATCTTCAGGTTGGCCCCCTCCGGATAAACGATCCGTTTAGGAGAGAGTTTTGCTTTGAGCGTAATTCCTCTCAGTAGTTGATTCTCAAGTCCGAGACGGCGGCTCAGTTCAGCTGTATAAGCCTCCCAGTCGGTAATTGGTCTGCGGGCTACTCCTGAATCCATGGCTGCTTTGGCAACGGCCGGTGCTACAGTTGTGATCAACCGGATATCGAGCGGCTTAGGAATGAAATATTCCCGGCCATAGACCAGGTTCTTCACGTTGTAAGCTTCACTGACATTCTCAGGTACATCGGCTTTCGCAAGTTTTGCAAGTGCGTAAACGGCAGCGATCTTCATCTCTTCGTTGATGCAGGTTGCCCTGACATCCAGAGCTCCTCTGAAAATAAATGGGAATCCCAGCACATTGTTTACTTGGTTCGGATAGTCAGAACGACCGGTTGCCATGAACAAATCCGGTCGGGCTTCCATCGCCGCTTCATAGGTGATCTCCGGATCGGGATTGGCCATGGCAAACACAATGGGATTATCGGCCATGGCACGGACCATATCCTGCGTCAAAACATCTTTGGATGACAAACCCAGGAACACATCTGCTCCTTTTATCGCCTCCTCCAGGGTGTGGATATCACGATCGGTGGCAAACAGCTCTTTGTATTTATTCATGTCAGTCCTGTCTTTGCGCAATACCCCTTTGGTATCTAACATAACTATGTTTTCTTTCCTGGCACCAATGGAAACAAGGAGTTTCGTGCAGGCTATGGCTGAAGCACCAGCTCCGTTCACCACAATCTTAACCTCCTCCTTCTTTTTTCCTGCTATTTCAACGGCATTCATCCAGCCTGCGGCGGTGATGATGGCAGTTCCGTGCTGATCGTCGTGCATGATGGGGATCCGGAGCTCTTTCTTCAGCCTCTCTTCAATTTCAAAGCATTCCGGAGCCTTGATGTCTTCCAGGTTGATCCCTCCAAAGGTCACGGCAATCTGTTTTACTGTCTCTACAAACTTGTCTATCTCCCTGGTCTCGATTTCAATGTCGAATACATCGATGTCGGCGAAAATTTTGAACAACAATCCTTTCCCTTCCATCACAGGTTTTCCGGCATCGGCGCCTATGTTCCCCAATCCCAGGACGGCGGTTCCGTTGGATATTACGGCGACCAGGTTCCCTTTGGAGGTATATCTGTAGATGTCTTCAGGATTTTTTTCAATCTCAAGACAGGGGAAAGCGACACCAGGAGAATATGCCAGCGAAAGGTCCCGCTGTGTTCGGTGAGGTTTTGTGGGAATTACTTCGATTTTTCCGGGACGCCCGGTCTCGTGGTACTTCAGCGCGTCTTCTTTTGTAATTTTTGCCATGGTTTCGTTAATTATTTCACAAATATAAAAAAAAATGATCTCCTGCAGTGTGTAAAGTTAGGAAAACTTTGGTTTTCGGGAAAAATTCTCGTAAATTCGCCATTCACCGTACCTTTCCGGAGATTTATTCTGAATTATTAAATGCCTGGGAGAAACAAATCACAGATTAATTGAACTCTCCAAGGAAAAACTTATCCATACAATGTGGAACGCAACTCCTGTCATTAAAGGGATCCTGGTAAACAGTGACGACCCTGAAAGAGCCAGGGATACGTGTTTCCATTACCTGAATGATCTCGAACGGGGTTATTTTCAATTTCTTTACTGACAAACCGCATACACTGTACCAGATAGAAAAAATCAGACCAACATCCGAAAAACCTGACCAGCAGTTTTGCAAAAATGAAAAGCGGGCTGGATCCGGGGGCTTGAGCTGGCCGGGAAATACAGGATCCCGTTTCATATCGCACCGTACTATATATTCAACACCAAAGGGAAAGAAGAAACCATTGATTTCAGGATTCCTATCACCCGGGTGCAGCAGGTACGCAAGGATGAAGCCAGGCAGTTGCCTGGATTGGTGAGAACAGATGAACCGGTGTTTCAATGTTTCGAAACTGGGAAAATCGTACCCGCGAGCCTGGCAGGACCATGAACCGGTAATGATTACCCCTCGCGGGGAGAGGATCTATCGGTTTTACCCCTGGGAGTCGAGGATTGCAATTGTTGATGATTATCTCTACACCGATGTCTCAATCTACGATTACCTGAAACGGCTTCATGAGAACGGGGAGGATATCAGCAGGTATCAATCGATCTGGTACTACTTCTGGATGCAAAATGGTGAAATAAGATGTAATAAGTTCCCAGCCACATCACTCTCACACTCTCATCCCCTCATACTTTCACACCCTCATCCCCTCATACTTTCACACCCTCATCCCATCATCACTTCATAACCGCCACCTTGCCGGTCACTTTCCCGCTTGCATTTGAAACCTCCAGGATATAACTTCCCTGCGGCAGATACTGAACGTTTACAGGTAATTTCACTTCACCTTTGATATCCACGTTCTGGAGTTCGTATACGGTTTCGCCTTTTGTTCCGATCAAACGGATGCTGACCAGTTCCATGAAATGTGAAGTCATCTGAATGACGAAGGATCCGTTGCTGGGATTAGGGAATATGGTGAGATTCAGGTTCTCTGCCAGATCATTGATCCCTGTGCAATCTTTGAATGTGATCGTAACTTCATCGGTTCCTTCACAACCTTCTGTTGTGGTTACAATCACGGAGTAGGCCTGACTTCCTATACCAACGCCTGTTGAATCGACTGTGATTTGCGCAGTTGTTTCTCCTCCCGGAATCCAGAGATAGCTTGCAGCATCCAGGGTTGTGGCATCTATCGTATAACTCAGCTGAGCGCAGAAGGTTGTGTCCTGGCCAAGGTCCACCACCGGATTCAGATGTATCGAGAGTAGCATCCCGTCAACTGCAGGATCACAGATCCCGTTGCTTGCAGCCAAAAGGTTCAGAACTGCAGATCCGGAAAGGATATCCTGCTCACCTGGAAGATATGTTGGATTGAGAATATGAATGTCGTTGAAAGTTCCGTCGCCTTCCGTCGTCCAGGTCAGTTCTGAATAATTGGATGCAGTGGCATTGAGGATAACATATCCTGATTCACATCCCGACACATCTCCACCTGCATTAGCCTGGGGGGGTGACTCAATGGTGAGGGTCATCTCATCCGTTACAATAATGCCTGCATCCCCGTATGCCGTGATGGTAAGGACCACGCCTCCGTTTGCAATATCCTCTGCACCTGGAGTGTAGAGCGGATTATAGATTGCCGGATCACTGAAAAGGCCTGTTCCGCTGGTCGTCCATAAAAGTGAATCGTACCCGATAGCAGCACTTTGAAGCTGGAAATCCGAACCTGCACAAATTTCTTCATCTCCACCGGCGGAAGCAGCGGTTTGGTATTCGGGAGGAAATATGATGTAATCGGTCCATCCCTGATCATCCCCCTGGCTGATGGTCCCGTTTTTCTTGTATTCCCAGGTAAAGATATGAGGGCCTGCCATCACTGGATACGAAAAATACTCCCAGTCCTGGTTCCCGGCCCAGGAGCCGACGAGCAGGGTATCGATGTAAAAATTCAGCCTGTCGTTGAAGATCTCTGAAGAGACCTTCCGGTGGAATGAAATCGTGTCATCCATCAGCACATTGTAGTGGATCACAAGTCCTGAAGTCTCATCATCCGTGATTTCACCCGAATGAGCAGAATAGTTGCCTTCCCATTTAATAACCGGATCGATCACCCAGTCCTTGTCACCGCTGAAATTCCACTGGAATTTCTGAAAATTACCGGTCTCCCAGTCCTCAACATTTAATCCGATCTTAACGTTTTTATAGAATTCATCCATCCCGAATTCCCAGGTCGCCACATTATGGAATGTCGTAGCAGAACCATACGGGCAATCGGGGCTTACCGCAACAGAAAAGTCAGCATTGACAGTTTGTCCGGGGACAAGTGTTCCGAGATCCAGGGTGTTGTCGGTGAGGGCAACAAACGGGTTGGTTGTTTCAAGGGTGCTGATCACGTCCACTGCATCAAAATCACCGGTATTTCTTGTTGCAAACCGGATGATGGCAGATTCACCCGGATCCAGTCTGCCGTTATTGTTTCCGGCTGCGTCATTGATGGACATGCTCAGGATGGTTACTGCGGGGGCGTGTGCCTCTATGCCAAAGAAACTTACAGAAGTGGAATCAAGAGAGTTGACGGCTGTAACCTGGAAGTTAACGACATACCCGTCAGGGATATAACTGGAAACCTCAAATTGAAATGCATCCATGATGGTTTTGGATTCCATGATATCAAAATTCCCGTAAAACTCGGTACTGTCAGCAAATGCGATGTATGGAGAATCCGTTGAGAGCGTCACAGTAACACTGTCGGCTTCCAGGTCTCCCTCATTCAGCATCTCCAGTCCAAGCAGGATAGTCTCACCGTAATCCATGTTCCCGTTTCCGTTCCCGGTAGTTGCATCATTGATATAATATGACTGGTAGATCACCTGGGATGCCGGCACGTGCAGGTCGATCGGGGAGACATAGGTCATGGCATGTCCAATCCGGTTATCTGTCCAACAGGGATACACCTTGCCGTTATAGATATCGATGCCCAGGTAATCCCCGAAATAACCGGTAGCCATTCCAGTGATGGGGGAGGGAGTCCAGGAAACGTCGCTGACTTTCATCTCCTCCCAGGTGTCGCCGCCGTCCTGCGACCAGGCCATCCAGGTTTCACACTGGTTGTTGTTCACATTGCGGTTATCGTAATAGACCACAACGAGCTGACCGGTTGCCTGGTCGCAGGCAATCCAGCTCATGTAATGGGTCTTGCCCTGTCCAATGGGATCCTGGTTCACCCTGGAAGGTGTGGACCATATAGCCCCCTGGTCAGTCGATTTCATCATATAAATATCAACTCCAGGTCCGGCATTGACACCCGGGACACCGATATTCGGCCAGACAATGTAAATAGTACCACGATAAGGGCTGTTGCTGATGTCGCAGGTCATGGAAGGGAAGGAGTTCACACGTTGGTTCTGAGGTACGCCTGATGTCCTGACACCCCTGATATTGTTCAATACTCTGGATGCCGGTTCCCAGGTGATCCCCCCGTTGAGGGATTTTGCGAATCCGATGGCTTTTTCGTCTCCCGGCCAGCTATCATAGACCGACCATGCAGCATAGACCTCGCCATCAGGACCGGTCTTGAAGTTGATCCCCTGGTTGTGGCTGCCGGCGCTTGTCCCGGCGCTGATGGTGACCATGGATTCCCAGCTGGTACCATTGGTAATGGAACGGGAAACCCTGATGCTGTTGTTCTGCATCCATCCGCAATAGAGATAGCCATTGAACGGACTTGTAGGGCTATTATCAACCCACATGTGATTTTTATCAAGGATGTTTGCGATGCTGCCGTTTGAAATTTTAGCTGATGACCAGGTGGCCCCGTTATCGTCAGACCAGGCAGCAGTTTGCCCGTACTGATTGTCGATATAATTGATGAAATACCGGCCATTCATATTGATTAGCGCAACAGGGTCGCCCTGGTTTCCGCCAACGGGTCCCTGGACCGATCCACCCCAGGTCAGACCAGCATCGTAGGAATCAAGCCGGTCGGCTCCGTAAAAGGAGGATGTGTTTGGCCAGGCCCCTGAATTATTCGAATTCAGTACATGTGACGAGTTATTGGGATTAATAACAATGGAATTTTCACTCTGATGGGTTGCATCACCGGTAACCTGAACATCAGGTGAATCGTCGACCAGGACTCCGTCGATCAGAACCTGTGACCCGCTATATTTTGCCGGGGGAACCGGAACAGCCGGCTGGACGGGAACAAGCCCCAGCTCAGCCATTTTTCGCCAGTACCCCATGTTGTCGATCCGGGTATCTGGTTGGTAACCAGCCGGAAGCGTTTCATTTTCCTGGGCGCTGACGAATGGAACGAAAATAAACAACGAACTGGTCAGGGCCAGTAACGTAAAAAGTTTTTTCATGGCTGAAATGGTTGACAGTGGTTAAATGGATCTTCTGCCACAAAGATAATAAAATTGAAAAAGCTACGCCAGGTCAGCAACGGAAGTAGCTTCCAGTTTCTGGATAATGGACTCCCTGATTTCCATAAAAATGTTTCGGATGGGGCATGTTGCTTCATCCTTTGAATGGTTACAGGGTTGATAGCATCGAATGGACGTGCAGGCCAGAAATGCAATACTGCCTTCAAATAAACGAATGATCTCCAGCAGTTGAATCGACTCAGGATCTTTTTGCAGGAAGTATCCCCCGTTTTTACCCATACGGCTTCCCAGAAAAGCATTTTTTTTCAGCTCAAGCAGGATCCCCTCCAAAAACCGTTTAGGGATCTTTTCGCTTTCGGCTATCTCCTGGATAGAAATCGGTCCTTTCCCGTACTCCCTGGCAAGTTTCCCAAGTGCCAGCATGGAATATCGTGTTCGCTGTGTCAGCATAATTATCCTATTTTACTGATATACTTAAGTTTTTCGGGATTATTGATGGTCAATTCCTTACCATCGCAGGAGATGATCTCCTCATGTTGCCACCTCCTCAATGTCATGATGACATTTTCAGTGGAACATCCTGCAAATTCACTCAACTCTTTCCTTGTCAACGACAACCGGAAAGAGTGCCCATGGTAAACATGCTCCGAAAGATAGAGGATGATATCCGCAATCCGGGCCTCTTTTTGTTTATAGGCAAGGCTGATAAAGTTCAGAATGGAGGTTCTGAACATTTCAGAGGCATACTGGTACAACATCATGGCAAACTTTGCATTCGCAGAAAGTACTTTCAACAGGATCTCCGCATCGATCATCAAAACCGCACAAGGCTCCACTGCAACAATTGAAAAGAGGTTGTTGTCCTTATAGAACAGATTGGCTCCACCAAGAATTTTCGGAGCACTGACGATTGTCAGGATCAGATTTTTCCTCCACTCATTTTCATAACTGAATTTCACCACTCCCGTTTCCAGGTAAATGACATTCGTTGGAATATTCCCCTGTTTAAGAATCGTCTCCCCCTTCTGAAACCTGAGTTGAACAGACCCTTTCTCAATCCGTTCAAAATCTTTTTCCGGGACAAATTGCAGCGCCATACGTTTTAAACGATAAAAGGCATCGAGTGAATCATCGTTGAACATCGGAGGGGATCATTAAAAATTTCATGTTTTGAACTGAAAAGATTCATACAAATATACACTTAATCAGTAGATATTGTGTAATATCTTTGAAAAATTTATTTTATACCTCAAATCCCGGATCGAATGAAAGGCAACTATCATAAACACTTCATGGCAGGTGTTGTTATGCTGCTCTTATGTTCACTGAACAGTAGGAGCCAGTTTACACTGGATGCCCAGCTTAGGCCACGTTTTACGATCTCGAACGGGTACCAGCATCTGATACCGGATACTGTTAATCCGGCATTTGCCATCTCCCAGAGAACCCGGTTATCAGTTGGTTATGAGAACAAATACCTGAAGATCAAAATCACACCTCAGGATGTCAGGGTGTGGGGAAGCGAGCAACTGGTCACCTCCACAGGGGTATTTGGCAATCCTGCATCCTTTGATCTGTTTGAAGGGTATCTGGAAATTCGGACAGGAACCTGGGGGTGGATATCCGTTGGCCGTCAACAATTGGTCTATGACAGTGAACGGCTTCTTGCTGCCCGTAACTGGAACCAGACCGGGATCGCCTATGACGCGGTTGTCGCAAAAATGGGATGGGGAGACTGGAACCTGCACCTGGGCGGTTCGTGGAATTCGCTAGGTGATGCGGCATACGATAATCACTACCCGAGCGACCGGATCAAATCACTTGACTTTGCCTGGCTGAACTGGAACATCTCCAATGGAATACGTACCTCGCTGATGCACGTTGCAACAGCTGTAACCCGGTCAGATTCAACCCTCCCGCTATACTGGAAGCAGACTTCCGGCCTTTATGTCGAAGCAAAATGGAAATCGCTGAAATGCTGGGCCGACGGGTATTATCAATATGGCAGCAATTCCCAGGGGCTGCCTGTTTCCTCATTTCTCTTTGATGTCAATATGGAATACGCCATTAAATTTTTTACCCCCGGGCTGGGGATTAGTTACTTATCTGGGAATAAACAAACCGGCGGAGACCTTACCTCAGACCATCTTTTTGATGTTATTTACGGCGCCAGACACAAATATTTCGGGTACATGGATTATTTCCGGAACTTTCCAAAAGACACCAAACAGGGAGGATTGGTGGATTATTTTCTTTCCTTTAAATTCAATCCCCTGAAGAGGCTGACCATCCTGAATATGGTCCATTATTTTCAGCTGGCTCAGCTGAATCCTTCAACACCATCCAGCAGAAACCTTGCTTTTGAAAACGACCTGGTGATCACTTACAGGTTTAAACCGTGGGGAACTCTCGAAACCGGGTATTTAATACTGCTTCCGACTCCGGGATTCAGAACGATGCAAGGTGTTGAGGAGAATGCCCTGGCGCAGTTTTTTTACCTCCAACTGACCATTTCACCCAATTTGTTTACATACCAATTGAAAGACTCAAAACCTGATCAGCTATGAAAAGAAATCTGATTGTTGCTATATTGTTGTCAGCCATTGTGTGCGCCGGTTGTTTTTCCGACAGGAAAAAGGAAAAAACAATCAACATTTCAGGGGCATTTGCCCTTTATCCCATGACTGTGAAGTGGTCGGAGGAGTTCAGAAAAGAACATCCTGATATCAAGTTTAACATTACCGGTGGCGGTGCTGGAAAGGGGATGGCAGATGCCATGGCAGGAACGGTCGATCTCGGTATGTTTTCACGGACGATTTCCGTCGAAGAGAAAAATAAAGGAGTATGGTGGGTGGCACTCACCATTGATGCCGTGTTGCCTACAATGAATTCAGATAATCCGGCCATAAACCGGATTAAGGAACGCGGGTTGACCCGCGACGAGTTCACCAGGATTTTCTTGAGTGGCGATGCCGGTGCCTGGGAACAATTTACAAATGAACCAGGAAACACACCCATCACTGTTTATACGCGGGCAGATGCCTGTGGCGCTGCTGAGACCTGGGCGAAGTACCTTGGAGGATCACAGGAGGATCTTAAGGGGGTAGGCATTTACGGTGATCCCGGGCTCGCCGATGCGGTAGCAAAGGATCCCATCGGAGCAGGGTACAACAACGCCATTTATATTTACGATCTCAGAACCGGCGTGATCAGAGACGGATTGGCGGTGATTCCGCTGGACCTGAATAAGAACGGCCTGATTGACCCGCAAGAGAATCTCTATTCAAACCATAGAACCGTACTGAAAGCAATCGCCACAGGAGTTTATCCCTCACCACCGGCCAGGGAACTCTATTTTGTTTCCCGGGGAAAACCACAAAAAGAGGTTGTGTTGGAATTTATCAAATGGACCTTAACAAAGGGACAGAAGTTTGTGGAGGAGGCAGGATATGTACCACTGGACAGTGTGAAACTGGCCGGCGAACTGGAAAAACTGTCACCTCAATGAGACTGAGGAGAACTCTTGCCGACAGCGCCTCTCTTATCTGGATGGTTACCGGTTTGTCTGTTTTACTGGCCATGCCGGTGATCATTGGCATTGCGTTATACCTGAAGGCCTCTCCGTTACTGGAAGAACGATCCTTTACCGGATTACTTTTTTCATCGGCCTGGTCTCCTTCACACGGCAACTTTGGCTTCTGGCCCTTTATTGCTTCATCCCTTTATGTCACCATGCTGTCATTTCTTTTATCTGCCCCGGTGTGCCTGTTCTCTGCCATTCACCTGACCCAGTTTGCTTCGGGCCGGTTAATGCGGGTGATGCAACCTATTCTGGATATCCTGGCCGGAATTCCATCGGTGGTTTACGGAGTGTGGGGGATCCTGATCGTCGTACCGCTGATTTCGTATCTGATTGCTCCGGTAATGGATGTCACTTCATCAGGATATTCGTTGCTGGCCGGGGGTATTCTGCTGTCGTTCATGTACATACCCTATATGTTGAGCATGCTGATCGAAGTGTTTTCGACCATTCCGGTTGGAATGAAAGAGGCGGCTTTATCCCTGGGAGCAAACGAATGGCAAATGGTCAAGCACGTGGTTCT
>Ga0172371_10005018_pt1 | contig 19749 bp, 17 predicted proteins | sample Lak12m_FD_114543 | JGI IMG/M metagenome (GOLD analysis project Ga0172371, IMG submission 114543) | Freshwater microbial communities from Kabuno Bay, South-Kivu, Congo - kab_022012_12m | ecosystem: Environmental > Aquatic > Freshwater > Lake | place: Democratic Republic of the Congo: South-Kivu... | reverse complement strand
GACCTCGCAACGGGCCAGCAACCGATGGCGGACGACACCGGCCTTCTGCACGTCTCGTTCAACGGCGAGATATACAACTTCCCAGAGCTGCGCCGTGAGCTGGTTGATCGGGGGCACCGTTTCTCCACGCACTCGGATACCGAAGTCGTTCTGCACCTCTACAGGGAGCACGGCATCCCAGCGTTGGAGCGCCTCAACGGCATCTTCTCAATAGCGCTCCACGACGGCCGCCACGGATCGCTGCTGCTTGCCCGCGATCACTTCGGCGTGAAGCCGCTCTACTACGCGCTTCTCCCGGACGCGGTGGTGTTCGGGTCAGAGATAAAGAGCATCCTGGCGGTTCGGCCCGACTTGAGGAAGCTCGACCTGGACGCCGTCAGCGCGCTCTTCACTCTGCGGTACAATCCCGCGCCCCTGACCATGTTCAAAGACATCAGGAAGCTGCCCGCGGGTCACTGCCTCAGAGTCTCCCATACCGGAAGCGCCAGCATCGAGCGTTACTGGCGGTACTCCCCCGCAACGCTTCGCAATGTCGACGAAAACGAGGCCGTCGATGAGTACGCCCGCCTGTTCGGCCAGGCCGTGCGGCGCCAGATGCTTGCGGACGTCCCGGTAGGGCTCTTCCTCAGCGGCGGCGTCGATTCGGCCGCAATCGGGTGGCAAATGGTCCGTTCCGGCTCCGCCGCGATCAAGTCCTTCTCAATCGGCTTCCCCGGTCGCGGCGACTTCAACGAGCTGGATGACGCCCGAGAGAGCGCTGCCCTTCTCGGAACGCAGCACCACGAGATGTCGATCGGGCACGAGGAGTACCTCCGGTTCTTCCCCCGCTCTTTCCACTTCACCGAAGAGCCCATAGCAGAGCCGACCATCCCCGCCCTCTACCACGTCGCGAAGCTGGCCGCTTCTCACCTGAAGGTGGTTCTGGCCGGCCAAGGCGCCGACGAGCCCATGGCCGGGTACAAGCGCTACTTCGGAGCGAGGCTGGCGGAGGCGATGGGCCCCTCGGCCCGAATGATCCCGTTCCGACTGCTGAAGCTCCTGAACCCGCGGAATTCGCAGATTAGACAGTTCGAGCACGCTTCGCAGTTCACCTCGGAGCTTGACCGGATCGTAGCGGTATGCTCGGTCTTCACTCCCGAGATGAAGCGCCGCATCTTCGGCGATGCCGCCGGAGCGTGCCGGGACAGAGCGCCGGAGTTACTGGGCGCTCTGCTGACCAGGGCCGCAGGTCTGCCCGATCCGCTCGACCGCATGCTGTTCGTGGATGCCAGATCGACCCTCTCTGACGACCTCCTGCTCTTCAACGACAAGATGACCATGGCCAACTCGATCGAGATGCGGGTCCCTTTCCTGGACCTCGACCTCGTCACCTTCGTCGAGTCCCTCCCTGCCCACATGAAGCTGCGCGGCCTGACCGGCAAGTACATCCACAAGCAGGCCATCGCACGTTGGCTCCCAGATCGGATCATCAGGCGCAAGAAGAGAGGGTTCTGGACCCCTATGGAGCGTTGGCTCCGATCCGATCTCGCTGCCGCCGCCCGCCGCGTTCTGAACGAGAAGGGCTCCGCAGCTTCGCTGCTACTCAGGCTCGACGAGGTCAACAGGCTGCTCGACGAGCACAGGGCCGGCAAAGCCGACTGGCACAAGCAGATCTTTCTGGTCCTGGCGTTCGAGCTCTGGTTCAGGTACTTCTTTGAGCAACGGCCCGTGGACGAAGAGATACTCCTGGCCCATGGAGTTGAAAGATGAGCGCCGCAAAGAACAAGTCACGTCCTGCAAGCAAGCAAACTGCCCCAGCTCGCGGCTGCGGGAAGCCTCGCGTGCTCACCGTGGTGGGCACACGTCCAGAGATCATCCGGCTTTCCCGGGTCATCGCCAAGCTGGAGAGATTCACGAATCACGTGCTCGTGCACACGGGGCAGAACTACGACTACGAGCTCAACGAGGTGTTCTTCGACGACCTCGGCCTTCGCAAGCCTGACCATTTCCTGGAATGCGGCGGCGGAAGCCTGGGCCAGACCATGGGCAGGATTCTGGAGCGAATCGAACCGGTGCTGCGGAACGAAGGGCCGGAAGCGGTGCTGGTCCTGGGCGACACCAACAGCTCCATCGCGGGGCTCATGGCCAAGAGACTGAAGATCCCGCTGTTCCACATGGAAGCCGGCAACCGCTGCTTCGATTTCAATGTGCCCGAGGAGATCAACCGGCGGATTATCGATCACGTTGCCGACGTGAACCTCGCGTACTCCGAGAACTCCCGCAGGTACCTCCTTTCCGAGGGACTTCCGCAAGACCGCACGTTCGTTACGGGAAGCCCCATGCGGGAGGTGCTCGACCACTATCGTCCCCGCATCAGGAAGAGCAAGGCGCTCGAAGACGTCGGCGTCAAACCCGGCCGCTACTTCCTGGCGAGCCTGCATCGCGAGGAGAACGTGGACTACCCGCACAGGCTGGAGGAGCTGCTTTCCGCTCTCTCCAAGGTCGCGGACCGGTATGGCGAGCCCGTGATCGTGTCCACGCACCCAAGAACGCGAAAACGTTTGGAATCAGGCAAGCGCGTGGCAGATGAAAGAGTGCGTTTCTGCAAGCCGTTCAGCTTCACCGACTACGTCTGCCTCCAGCAGGATGCCCGCTGCGTCATTTCGGACAGCGGGACGATTTCCGAGGAATCAGCGATCCTGGGATTCCCGGCGGTCACGATCCGCGACGCGATCGAGCGCCCGGAAGCTCTGGATGCGGGCAGCATCATCATGACGGGCGTGGACGCGGAACGCGTGGTTCATTGCGTGGAAGTGGCAATGGAGACGCGCTCGGAAGCGTGCCCCGAGGACTACAAGGTTGGGAATACGTCGGACCGCGTGCTCAGGATCATCCTGGGCTACATCCGGTACGTCGAAACACGGGTCTGGCGCAAAGGCACCCTCTGACAGGAAGGAAGCATCGCAATGGGCGAAACCGAGAACAGAATCAACGGGAAGACGATACTAATCACGGGCGGCACCGGCTCGTTCGGGTCCACCTTCGCCCGCAGGCTCCTTCACCATTTCAAGCCCGAGCGCGTGATCATCTTCAGTCGCGACGAGAAGAAGCAGCACGACATGAGGCTCGCACTCTCGAACCCGCTCTTCGATTTCCAGATCGGCGACGTGCGCGACCCCGATCGAGTTCGTCAGGTGATGAAGCGCGTCAACCTCGTCTTCCACGCTGCAGCGCTCAAGCAGGTCCCTTCCTGCGAGTTCTTCCCCGTCGAGGCCGTGCGCACCAATATCCTCGGCACCAACAACGTCTTGCAGGCAGCGATCGCGGAAGGTGTGGAGCGATTCGTCGGGTTGAGCACCGACAAGGCGGTCTACCCGATCAACGCTATGGGGATGTCCAAGGCGTTGATGGAGAAGACGATCGTGGCCGCAGCACGTCTTGCCACGAATGGGACAACCATCTCGTGCGTTCGCTACGGAAACGTGATGTACTCCAGGGGTTCGGTGATTCCACTCTTCGTCGATCAAATCCGGGCCGGCAAGCCCCTGACGGTCACGCACCCGTGCATGACTCGATTTCTGCTTCCCCTGCCCGTCGCAATCGACCTCGTGCTCCACGCGCTCACCCACGGCGACCCGGGGGACATCTTCGTGCGCAAGTCGCCTGCAAGCACGATGGCGGACCTTGCTTCCGCGACAAAGAAGATCTTTGGCTACAACGGCGAAATCCGCGAAATCGGGATAAGGCACGGCGAGAAGATGTACGAGACCCTGGTTACTCTGGAAGAGCTGACGCGCAGTGAGGACATGGGCGACTTCTACCGCATCCCGTGCGACACCCGGGGGCTCAACTACGATTCCTATTTCGTCCAGGGGCGCCAAGTGCGCATCCAGGACGAGGGGTACAACTCGAACAACACGACTCAGCTCGACGTCCCGGGAGTCGAGAAGCTCCTTCTCGGCATCGAGCAGATCCAGCGGGAGCTCAAGAATGAGCACGGTAGCGATTACTGGGCATGAGGGATTCGTCGCCAGGCACGTCATCCGGGCGCTGCGGCGGGACGACCGCTTCACGATTCGCACGCTCCCGCACGAAAGAGACCTGCTGAATCCCGGAGCGCTGCCCGATTTCGTCCGCGGCGCGGATGTGATAGTGCACCTGGCAGGCGTCAACAGGGCGGAGTCTCTTGCGGACTTCGAGCAGGGGAACTTGGAGACCACACGGCGCCTGCTTGAAGCAATTGCTGCATCGGGAGAGCACCCGCTGCTGATCTACTCGTCCTCGATGCAGGCGTACAAGGACACAATCTACGGCATCAGCAAGCGCAACGCGGAGCAGCTCATAGCGGACGCCGGCAAGGCGCACTCGATTCCCTACGAGGTCCTCCGCATCACCAACGTCTTCGGTCCCGGTTGCCGGCCCTTCTACAACTCGGTCGTCGCGACGTTCTGCCACCAAATCGCCCGCGGCGAGGAGCCCACCGTGCTGAAGGACGCTGAGATCGCGCTCATCTCGGTCAACGCGGTCGCAGACGAGATAGCGCGGATTGTGGGTGGGAACGAGGCGCTCCCGGGGGCACGGGCGGTCCGCCGGGATCTGTCCACCAGGGATCGGATAACGGTATCCGGGCTGCGGGATCTGCTGAAGCGGTTCGATCGGTGCCGCAAGGCCGGGCTGATGCCTGACTTCTCGTCGCGGTTCGAGCGGGAGCTGTATGCGACGTTCCTGACCTACACCGACACGGCGTCGTGGTGTGCGCCGCTGGTGAAGCGCACGGACGCCCGCGGAGATCTCGTGGAATCGATCCGGCTCGAAAAGCAAGGACAGGTGTTTTTCTCGACCTCCGCCCCGGGGATCGTGCGGGGCAACCACTACCACACCCGCAAGGTCGAGCGCTTCGTGGTCGTCGCGGGTGAGGCAGTGATCAGGCTCCGGCGTCTCGATTCGCACGATGTCGTCGAATTCAGGGTCGGGGGCGACGCACCCAAGGTCGTCGAGATACCCGTGGACCATGCGCACGAGATCCGTAACGTCGGAGGGGGCGTGATGACTCTGCTGGTGTGGACCAATGAGCTGTTTGATCCCGCGGACCCGGACACGTTCGCTGCTCAGGTCTAGCATGATAAGGCTCCTGAGGCTTCTCACCACGCCAACGCCGCACATCGTCGCCCAGCACTTTCGGATCTACATTCTGCTGGCTGTGGGGACCGCCGCAGCCATCGCGGTCCATTCGCTGTACACCGCCCTGTTTTGGATCTACGGCGTGGGCGAGATGGTCGTGCTCAACGTTGCGTTCAGCCTACCCGTCTACGTGGTGGCCATGCTGGCCAACCGCAAGGGGTGGCACGTGGCGGCAGTGGTGCTGGCAGTGGCGGAGCTGTGCGTCCACCAGGCGCTCACGGTCATGAACATCGGGTGGGACGCGGGCCTCCAGTACTACCTGCTGGTGGTTCCGGCCGTCGCGTTCTCGCTTCCGGGCAGGAAGCTGGTGGTGAAGTGTGCCTCGGTCGCGGCAGCGGCCGGAACGTTTCTGCTGCTGCTGGCATGGTCCAGCAAGATCGAGCCGGGTCACGTGATCGAGCCGACCGCTCTGTTGGTTGCCAACTACGTGAACATCGCGACCGTGTTCGGGCTACTCGGTTTTTTTGCGATGCACTACGCCGGCGCCGCGGAGCTTGCCGAAGGCAGGCTCACCGAGCAGTACCTTCGGGCCGAGAACCTGCTTCACAACATCTTGCCGGTGCCGATTGCGGAGAGGCTGAAGGCGGGCAGCGGAACGATTGCAGACGGGTTCTCCGACGCAAGTGTCTTGTTCGCGGACATAGTGGGCTTCACGAGGCTGTCCGCTCAGGTACCGCCCGACAAGCTGGTGTCGATGTTGAACGCAGTGTTCTCGGAGTTCGACATGTTGGTCGAGGGCCGCGGGCTGGAGAAGATCAAGACAATCGGGGATGCGTACATGGTGGCGTCGGGCATCCCGGCCCCGCGGGCGGACCATGCGCAGGCGCTTGTGGAGCTTGCGCTGGACATGAGCGGAGCGCTTGCACGCAAGGCAATGGAGCTTGGAATCCCTCTTCAAATGCGCGTGGGCATCAACTCGGGCCCCGTGGTAGCGGGGGTCATCGGCAAGCGGAAGTTCATCTACGATCTCTGGGGTGATGCGGTCAACACTGCATCCCGGATGGAATCCCACGGCGTCCCCGGCCGAATCCAGGTCAGCGAAGCGACGATGAAGCGCCTTGAGCACCTCTACCTGTTCGAGTCCCGCGGGGAGATCCAGGTCAAGGGCATGGGCGCTCTCAACGTCTACCTGCTGGCAGGCCGAATTCCCCCCATTCCTCGGGCACCGGGGCCAGCACCTGGATGATCCGGCTTCCCACCGGGTGCCGAAAACGCAGCAAGTGGGCGTGGAGCGCGATCATCCTTCCCATCCCGGCCTTGGCGCCGTATTTCAGGTCGCCCGCGATGGGCGCGCCAAGGTGCGCCATGGTGGCGCGAAGCTGGTGCGGGCGCCCGGTCTCGGGGAACAGCGCAACAACTGTGGGACCGTGGAAACCTTCGGGCAGCACCCGGTAGCCATGGCCCTCTGGGCCGCTGGGGACGCCCATATGGGTGGGACGGTGAGGCCCCTCGGGCAGCACCTGGTAGCGGGTAGCGGTCCAGCTCGCTCCTGCAACCTCGTGATCGAACCACTCGACCCGGTTGCCCTCCGTGTCTTTGTGCATCCACAGCTCGACTCGGCCGGAGTCTGCTGCGGGACGGCCCTCGACAACCGCGAGGTACCCCTTGGTGACTTCACCGGCCCGAAACTGGGCCGCAAGTCGGGAAGCAGCCTTGGATGTCCTTGCCAGCACGACCGCGCCCGATACCGGACGATCGAGTCGATGGACCGGAACCACGAATGGGTTGGGGGATATGCCGGCCACGCCCTCGGATGCCATGCGGGACAGCTCCGCCTTGGCGAGGTCCAGGACCGTTGGGTCGCCGGAGCTGTCGCCCTGGGACGGGACGCCCGCGGGTTTGCTGACAACCACGAATTGTCGGTCGAGGAGGAGAATGCGAATCAGGGCAGGACCTCTGCGCCCGGGAAGGGGGTCCTGGACGCGAACGCGAATCCCTTGGGAAGATCCTTGGCGGTCGTGCCCTCGACCACCCACGCGAGATCCTTGATTGTGTACGTCGGCGCTTCGGTCCTGAATACAGGCACCACTCTGAGGCCGATCGCCGGCGCCCCCGCTCCGACCATGTATCCCTTGAGGAACGTGCACGCGAACGGGAACTGGATGTCCACGAACCTGATCGGGGTTTCCAGAGTGTTGAACGCACCGGTGCGCGACGTGACGATGAACGTGTAGACTTTCGCCGTGGCGATTGCTTTGTCGGTCACGTCCAGTACCTGCATCCGCGCCAGGCAGTCAGGGCAGTGGATGCGGAACGGCAGGTAGATAGAGCCGCTGCCGGGGCACCCCGGGGTCCTGCAGACGGTGGCCAGGAGCCTGCCGTTCTCGGAGATCCCCTGGAAGAACGGCGCCTCACCGCCCAGAGAGTGCACGTGCACCAGCCTTCTGGGCTTCGTGACGCCGACCATGGTCCCGTGCTCGTCCTTGATCGGGCGGCTGGGCTCGCCGGTGTGGAACTCGCCGCGGAACTTGTAGCCGTGCGGGTAGGTCCCTACGATTGTGACGTTGTGATCAGCAGGAGTTCTCATGCGCCCACCTCCTTCCTGTACAGGTGGTCAGGATCGGCCAGCACCGTGCACGTGACGTGGCTGCCCACGCCCGCGTGGCTGATGGCCATGCCGCGCCTGGCATTCGGGACCTGGAGGTCCTTCCAGTCGTCCGGCTTCTTCTTGCCGAAGCGCTCCCACCGCTTGGGATCACCGTGAATCTCGCCGTGGCGTCCCCACAGGTGGAGCGCCACCTCGACCACCTGCATCTCGCCCGTCGCTCCGACAGCGTGCATGCAGCCGATGAGACCGCCGGACAGGTTGGTGGGAAGCCGCCCGCGCTTTCCGGTGTGCGGGTTCACGAGGTAGCAGTCGCCGCTCTCCACGAACTCGCGGCCGCGGCCGTATGGGCGGAACCCGCAGTCTTCGTAGCTCTGGAGATCGGAGATCGTGAACGCGTCGTGCAGCTCTCCGATGTCGAAGTCGTCCAGCGGATCCATGACGCCGGCCATGCGATATGCCTGGTTGGATGCCATGCGCGTCGCGAGGAAGCAGGTGAACCCGGGATAGCGCTCCGAGCGGTCCTTGTACAGGTCCGGAGTCTCGTGCGGAAGGAGAGGGATCTCCATGTCACGGCGGTCAGCGACGCGAAGCGTGTGGGTGCCTGCGCCGATCCAGACTCTCAGCGGCTTCATCTTCGGGCAGCGCTTGTGGAATTCGTTCGCCGTAGCCTCGTCGCAGAACACGACGCCCGCGGCGCCGACGCTCATGAGGCAGCAGTCGAGGGCCCGAATCGGATCTGCGACCACCGGCGACTTGAGGACGTCGTCCACTGTGATTTTCATGGCACCGTGGGCGAACGGGTTGTGGCATGCGTAGCCGCGATGCTTGACCGCGATGGCAGCGAGCGTCTCACGGAACTTCGGGTCCTTTTTCGCTATCGTCTCCCAGTAGCGTGTAGCCATAGGGGCATAGTAGCCCGCGTAGATGTGACCGAGGAACGTCTCCCAGTCACGGTCCGCGGCGCACGCGATGTAGTTGTTGCCTTCGTCAGTTGGGACTTCGTCCATGCGCTCCCAGCCGACTGCGAGCGCACAGTCCACGGTGCCGCTGGCGACGGCCATCATCGCGGTCCACATGTTGTAGCCGCCGGTAGCCCCCCCGGTCTTGATGCCGATCCCGGGGAGAGGGTCGAGCCCGAGGCGATCGTGGATCGCTGCTTCGCCCAGGAGCTGGTCCCCGAAGTGATCCGCAAAGTGCCCGTAGAAGCCAGCCTGAACGTAGCTCCTCAGCTCGATGGGCGACATGTCCAGCATCTCGGCCATCATGACGAACGCGTCCACCACCAGCTCTTCCGTCTTCCTGGTCGGGAACGCCCGAGCGAACTGGCTCATCCCGCCGGTGACCATGTACACCGGCCGCGAGAGGCGAGGAACCCGCTGCTGCCTTTCAGATAATCTTATCAACGTGGCCTCCTGTTGTTTGCACCCCAAGGGGACAACCGCAGCTTCGTCTAGCGCGACCGCACGCTCGTGTCAATACTTTCCGATCCCTGCTGCTTGCTTTCGTCAACGTTGCTGGTACATTACCTGCCCGGAGCGGGGCGGAAGGGCATGAAGCTTGCACTCAAGTGGCTGGTAAGCCTGGGCATTGCGACGGTTTTTGCGTGGCTTTCTTCGCGACAATGGCCGGTCTCCGAGATGCTCTGCGACAGCGTGAGCGTGGCCCGCGGGGAGTTGGTTTGCGAAGTGGGGGATGCCGCAATCGGGGCCCACGTCTCGTGGCGGTTGAGCTTCGGTTGGCTGCTCCCCGCGATCGCAATCCTGGTGGCGGTGCACTTTCTTCGAGTGCTCAGGTGGGAGCCGCTGGTCCGACCGCTTGCCAGGTTCGACTTCGCGACTCTCAACAGGGTTGGCGCAGTGTCGTTCATGGCGCTGTTCATCTTCCCGTTGAGGCTGGGCGAGCTGGCCAGGCCGTACCTGATCGCACAGACGGGCAGGATGCGGAAGAGCGCAGCGCTGGGCACGATCGCTGTCGAGCGCGTGATGGACGGCCTTATGATGGCCCTGGTGCTTGCCCTGGTGCTCTTCGCACTGCCGGCGGCGGACGGCGCAGCATACTACGCTCTGCGGGCCGGCTCGGGAGTTGCGCTGGCGGTTTTTGCAGCAGCGCTTGTGCTGCTGATAGTGGCGTACCTCAGTCGCGAGACTGCCGTGCGGTTAATAGCGCGGGTGTTCGGGCTGGTTTCCAGGCATGCTGCGGACCGCGTGGGCGGAATGGTGGACGCTTTCATCGACGGCATGAAGGCCATGCCCTCGGCGCGTTGTTGCTTCGAGTTCACCCTCCTCACCGCGATCTACTGGGCCGTGAACGGGTTCTACTTCTACTTCGTGGCGCAAGCCTTTGGCTTGGGCGACACGGTAGGCATCACGGGAGCGTATGCCATGATGAGCGCAGTGGCTGTCGGCATGATGATCCCGAACTCGCCTGCGAACGTCGGCTCGTTCTGGTACTTCCTGCTGCTTCCCCTGGGCCTGTTCCCCGCTTCTCCGATGAAGGGCGCACCCATGGCTTTCGCCCTCGCCGTCTGGGGCCTCATGCTGCTCCAGTACGGCGTCTTCGCTGCCTACTACATGATCCGCGGCGACGCCACCGTCCGCTCAATCTGGTCCGTCCAGCGCGAACACATCCAGGAATAGAGGCCGAACTTTGTCTTGCTGCGCATCGGCTCACGGCGTACAATTCGTGCTCGTGACACCTGGGAGGTGGCGGTGTGAGAAAGCTCTTCGTGATGTGGACCGTCGTCGCGGGCCTTGCGTCCGCGTGCATGAACGAGAGGGCCAAGGACCCGGTCGACCTTCAGCCCGCGGACACCAAGGACGTCATTCACGACACCGGAATCGACGCCCCGCGTGTTGACGAAGTTCCCGTGGAGCTGGTGCCCGACGTCCAGGATACGGGCTGGTGGGAAACTGAAGTGGACGAGTGGCATCTCGACCTCGGCGAGTACGCAATCCACCCGGATGTCGAAGAAGAGGAGACTCCCTCCACTCCCGATATCCCCCCGGAGGAAATCGGTCCGCCGCCAGGAGTCACCGTCAAGGAGCTGCAGACTTCAGAGGATAGCAAGACCTGCACCGTACAGTATGGAAGCATGCTGGTAGGCGTGGACAAGTATCTCTATGGTGTCGTCGTCACGGCGCCGCCCTATACCTTTCAGCCGGTCGAGAAGCTCGCAGGATTCTATGTCGCCGATGCTGATGGAGGAGCATATTCCGGCATACACGTTTCCTTCCCGCAAGGCGACTTGCCCGACGTGAAGCCGGGGATGGTCTTCAACATCTTCGGGGACCACAAGGAGTTCTTCTGCTTCACCGTGCTGTCCGCAAAGAGCCTTGTCCTGGTTTCCGACGCCGGGCCCGCACCCAAGCCGGCGTTGACGACCCCTGCGGAGATCGCGGGCGAGCCGGAAGCCTACGAGGGCATGCTGGTGCGCATCGACAACGTGAAAGTGACCAGCGCGAACCCCGATGAGTCGGACGGCCTCGACAAACATGAGTTCGAAGTTGAAGGGGTGCTCAGAGTCGGTAACGACTATGGGCTCAAGTACATGAATCCGGCAACGGACGCACGCAAGGAAGGGGACGAATTCCAGTACATCATCGGCGTCGTGAAGTACTGGGACAAGAACATCCACGTGATGCCCAGGTTCAACTCCGACATGCTCCTGGTGGGAGAGGTTCCGCCGGTCGAGGAATCGCCGGAAGTCGTGGAGCCCACCGTCGACGTCGTGGAGGTGGCGCCCGAGGTTGTTCCGGATGTTCCTCCGGACGTGCCCGAGGTGCCGGACGTCGTGGAAGTCGTGCCAGACCTGCTGCCCGATGTGCCTCCGGAAGTTTTTCCAGATGTGCCCGTGGACGTGCCTCCGGATGTGCCGCCCGTCGACGTCCACCCCGACGTTCCAATCGAGCCGCCTTCACCCATCGTGATCACTGAGATCATGTACGACCCTGCGGACGTGCCGGACGACTTGGGCGAGTGGGTCGAGCTGTACAACGCATCGGACGACCCGATCGACCTCAACGGCTGGCGGATCGAGAGCGATGACGGCGACATGCACATCATCGCACCAGGTGCGGCGTTCTTCATCGACCCGGGGATGTTCGTAGTGCTGGGAAACAACGACAAGGAGAGCACCAACGGCGGCGTGGAGATCACCTACCAGTATCCCAAGGTCGATTTCGCGTTCATGAACACCAAGGACACCATTATCCTTAAAGATCTTTACGGCATGCTGGTTGACGCGGTCCACTACGACGAGATGGGAGGCTGGCCCGCGGGCAAGGGCGCCTCGATCGCGCTTGATGACCCGCTGCTGGACAACGATGCGCCGGGGAACTGGTCCGTTGCCACAGAGGCATACGGCGACGGCTCGAACCTCGGTACCCCCGGTCTCCCGAACTGGTAGCCCCACTGAACTCGATCGCCTTATGCGTCGATAATCCGGCGGTGCGGCGACGCCTGTATGGTTTCCGCGGGGGTTTTCTCCTCCTCGTGTGTTGTATGGTTTGTGGAGGGTGGAGATGCGCTGCCGTATCGCCCGCGACAACCTGAGCAGACACATCGACGGACTCGGGACGCCGGAGCAGAGAGCAACGCTGGACGCTCACATCGCATCATGCCCGACCTGTCGCCAGGCCATGGATGAGCTGCTCGCCGTCCACTCGACCCTCAAATCGGTGCGAGAGGTTCCCGTGCCCCACGACCTGGCATCCAGGATGGTGTCAGTTGCACGCCCGGCCCTGGCCGCTATGGCAGCGGATGCCGAAGCTGGCTCACGGCGCCTTCTCGATCTCGATGTCTCCTGGCTGCCGGCCGGTTGGCTTGCCCGACTCGGAGCGGCGGTTGCGGCCGTTGCGGTGCTTGTTGCAGGTGGCTTGGCCGGGATGGACGCGGGAGGGATTCTGAAGTCGCCGACAGCAACGAACGCGTCGTTGCAGGACTCGCCGACAGCGGCCGACGATTGGCTCGTCGGCGACGCTTTCGAACTCGCCCCTGAAGGCTCGCCCGCGGCGATCCTGGCCGAGCTGGAGTCCGACACCGAGGTGAATCGATGAGCGACGCAGGCAAGCCGCGACGTATTCTGTCCTGGGTGCTGGGGTTGTCCATCCTGTTCAACGCGGCCTTTGTCGGCGCGGTCCTCTACCACCACCTCTGGGGGCCCCCAATGATCCACGGCTTACCCGGCGACTTCGCCGAGTCGTTCGCGGAGATCCCGGGCACTCCAGGCGGGCCTGCCGTGCCGGCTGGGGAGTTTCCGCCGCCTCCGCCCGGGCTGAAGGAACGGCTCGGCGTCACTGAACAGCAATGGGACATGCTCAACGACGGGCGCAGGGCCATGTTCGGCCGCGTTCGCGAAATGCGTGCCGCGGTGAAGGCCGAGAAGGAGAAGCTCTGGAAGCTGGTGACCGGGAAGGAGACCGATCACGATGCTATTGCGGAAGCGATCCGCAGTATCGCGGAGAAGCAGCAGGCGGTGCAGGAGCTCGTGATCGAGAATGTCCTGAAGAACAGGGCAGCGCTCCCGGTCGCTCAGCGCGACAAATACGACGAGTTCCTTCGCGAGAGTTACTGTGGCTGCCCCATGTGCGATGGAAGCTGCGGGCAGGGTAGGGGGCACGGGCCGCATCGCTGGCGGGGCCACGGGCCACACGGCCAGGGAGCACGCGGGGTACCCGGTGCTCCCGGTGCTCCGGGAATGCTCGGCGCTCCAGACGCATCCGGCGCATCCGGCGCACCCGGCGCACCCGGCGCACCCGGCGCACCCGGCGCACCGGCCGGGGGAGTGGGGCCGCCGGGACCCGGCCCCGATGCTCCGGGGCCATGTTGCGGAGCGCCGGAAGGGGACTGCCCAGGCCCCTGCGGGCTGGACGAGCTGTTCTGATAACGATTTTATGAGGTGACAAGATGAGGAAGTACGTTTGGAGTATCGCAGCTCTGTTGTCGATGTTGTTCGTTGCCTCGGTGGCGGATGCGGGTCCGCTGTGCGGAAAGCACGGCAAGAAGCACCGGGGTCCGGAGTTCATGAAGGGGGCGCAGGTAACGGTGGAGAATACCAGCGATGGTGTCTCCATCCTGATCCTGGCCGCGGACGACGCTTCTGCGAAGCAGATGCAGGAGCACTTCACGATGCTGGCAGAGAGGAAGGCCAAAGGGGAGTTCCCGCCGTCGCCTCCGTTCGACAAGCCTCCTGTTCCGTCTGACGCTGCGGATGGCCGGCCGGAGGGATCTGCACCCGAGCTTCCTCCCCCGCCACCGCCTGAGATGATGGGTCCCGGAGATCCGGCCGAAGGGTGCCCGTGCGGTGCCGGATGCGGGTGCGACAAGGCCGACTGCCCTTGCAAGGGCAAGGCCGGCGCGGCTCCCTGCGGCTGCGGCGGTGACTGCGGCTGCGGCATGGGCCGTGGAGGCTTTGGCGGACCCCACGGCCACCATGGAGGGCTGATGTTCCTCCTTGCTCCGCAGGACGTGGCGTTCACGGCCGCTGCGGTCGAAGGCGGGGTCACGGTCAGCGTCACCAGCACCGACCCCGAGAAGGTGAAGATGATCCAGGAGCACGCACGGATCATGGCCGAGCGCCACTCCAGCGTCCGCTGACTCCGCCGGAGCCCTGTTCGTGCCACAGCCTGACCCCACCATCGCAAACCTCACTGACGACCAGGCGATGGAGCGGGTCGCAAGGGGCGACCGTAACGCATTCGCTGCTCTTGTGCAGGCATACCAGGAGCGTGCATGGAAAGTGGCGCGGCGGTTCACCGGCAACGACGCGGACGCGAGAGACCTTGTCCAGGAGACGTTCCTGGGGATCCTGGAGCACGCCGCCCGATACAAGCCGGAAGGCCGGTTCTCGGGGTTCCTGTTCCGCATCCTGGCTAACAAGGCCATCAACAGATCGAGGCGGAGCCAACTCGCTGTTGTCTCTCCGTCCCCAGAGATACTCGCTTCTTCCCAGCCATCAGTCGAGGGAGATGCAGAGGCCGCTCTGGCCGCAGCCCGCCGCGATCACCGGGTGAGCGTGGCCCTCGCAAGTCTTCCGCCTAACCAGAAGATGGCGCTCGTGCTGCGGTACTACGACGACTGCTCATACGAGGACATCGCTTCTGCAATGGACGTAAGCGTCAAAGCGGTGGAGCGGCTGCTGGCCAGGGGACGCGACGCGTTGAGGGCACTGCTGGCAGGGGCGAAGGGATGATCAGGTGCTGCGGGCTCCGCCCTAGTTCGTGCCTTCGGAAGCCAGCACGACCCACGTGAGGTCCGGGATGGTGGCTTCCAGCACGAACCCGTCCACGGTGTGTTCAAGCGGCTCCAAGCCGCCGGACAGCATCGGGTTGTGCAGGACGATCAAGTCGTCTGGGGCGTGACCGGTCAGTCCGGTCTCGTCCAAGTGGATACGTACGAGCGCACCGTCGATCACCATGCTGGCGAACGGGTAGATCGCGAACGCTGCCAGCATTCCCGGGTACGAGAACGGTACGTCGTCGATGCCCACGGGCTGTACAGCGGCCGAGCCCGATTCCCCGGCGTCAGGGAACACCAGTGCCCCCGGGGCCAGCACCACTTCCAACCCGCCCTCGGAGATCGAACCTCCCGCAGCGACCACGATCTCGGTGACTTGCTCGACCACGGGAATCTTCACGTCACCCAGATCGAGGTGCGTCTCCTCCGTCTCGACGGGCGTGAGCACGTTGGCGCCGCCGTATCGCTTCCCGGTCTTCTTCTCGGCCGCAAATGTCAGGATCTGCATGTGCGTGTATCCAGGATGCAACCCCGTGTACTCGAATGTCCCATCCGCCGTCCCGTTCCCCTGCGTGCAAGTGTCCTTCCCATCCACCGTTCCGCACAGAACCAGAAACGTATCCGGCACCGCCTCCCCTTCCGTATCGATCACCCGCCCCTCAACACTCCCCCCATGCTCGGCACTGTCCGGCTCATCCTGAACCTCGACGCGCTCCCCTTCACAATCGGCCGTGCCCGCAAGGCATCCGTCATCCTGAGCCCCGCCGTCAGCGGGGCGAAGGACCTCTCCCATGCCTTGGCATTGCTCCACGCACTCGGCCGTGCCATCCTGGCGTGGGAGAAGGACGCTGTCTCCCGTGTCTTGGCCACCGCCTCCTCCGGAGCACCCGCCCGCCATCACCATTCCGACCACGCAGACGATCCGCCTCACCGCATTCCCCCGCTTCCATCGCCCGTGGGTGTGCCTGCCGGCTGTGCGGAGGTCTTGGGTGCGGCAGGGCACGTCTTGCCCGGGATGTGCTCCGGGTTGAGCACCTGCACGGCCATCCCCTGCGTCAACTCAGTGTATGTGTCGCCGGCTCCGCCGATGGTGCCAGGGTGCTTGCGCAGCCATTCGAGGAAGATGTCCCGCATGGTGATCGGTCGTTCAGGTCCGAACGTGGACCCCTCCGGCAGCTTGTCGAGAACCTGGGAGAAGTCGCTGCCGCCGTTGGACAGGTAGTCGTTGGTGACCACTAGATACTCCTTGTCCGGCACGATGGGAGACGCGTCCTCCATGGTGACCGAGACGAGGAGGTTCCGCTCCCACTTCTCCTTCTCGCCGTCCTTGTCCCAATCTTCTGCGATGCATTCATCCTTCTTCAGATCCACAACGACGCGAAGCCCTCGCTGCACGAGCATGCCGTGGGCGCCAGCCGTAGACAAGCGAACCAGGTCCGAAAGCTTCGAGCCGGGCATACGGATGAAGCCCACGCCGGAGTCGAACGGGAAGATTTGGAATACGTCGTTCTTCGTGAGCTTCCCTTTCACGATGGGTGCCCGCATTCCTGATTCGTTCATGAGAGCCACTTGAGCCTCCGGATACGTGTCGAGCAGAATCTGAGCCACGAGTAGCCCCACCGGGTGGTCCTTCCCAAGCAACCGGTCCAGGTTGCGATCGGCAGTGACGCCGAGGTCGGCCTGGCTATCCCTAAGCATAGTGCGCTGCTCTTCGGAGAGCAGGGAATCCAGGAAGCGCACGGGCTTGACTTCCTTGCCCTTGAATACAGGAGCTACGGATTCCTCCCCGGGCAGATGGTCCAGGAAGAAGCAAGTCTGCTCGCCCTTGAAGTGCGACTGGCAGTTCGCGACCATCTCGAAATCCAGGCCCACGACCTTGTTCTCCGCCTTCGAGAACTTCAGAACTGCCAGGCCGAATCCGATCCCGTTTGCGCCCACCTGCAGCAACGGCGTCGAGTTCACGTAGTGTCTGACGTACGCGTGGCTGTGGCCGCCGACGATCAGATCGACGGTGCCGGGCTTCAGACTTTGTGCGACCAGGAACATCTCTTCGGCCGGGTCACACGTCGAAATGTCATTTGGGTTGTCGATCTTCTCGCAGAAGCCGCCGGCGTGAATCGATGCGACGACGATCTGCGCACCCTTTTCACGAACCTCCGCCGCGTATCGCTCGATTACCGGCGCTATCGGAAGGAATTGCAGGTTCGCCCCAACAGCGTCTTGCGTGATCTTGGGCGTCTCTTCAGTGATGGCCCCGATTACCGCGACCTTGACTCCCGAGACGTCTAGAATCCTGTATGGTGCAAAGTTCTTCCAATCGACCATCTTCCCGGTCTTCCGATCGATCAAGTTGGCAGCAAGAATGGGGAATTCGGCTTCTTCCGCTCGCTTCTTGATCGCACCGAAGGGGTCCTTTTGCGGGTCTTCTGCTCCGTCGGCGCCGAAGTCGAAGTCGTGGTTGCCGAGGGCCGCAGCGGCGTATCCGAGGCGATTCATAGCGCTGATCACCGGCGCACCCTCGAAGTAGTTGGATACGATAGTCCCCTGGAACATGTCGCCGCAATCCAGCAGCACCACTCTCCCGGCCATCTTCTCACGCAGCACGTCGAGATAGCCGTGGAACCACTCGACCCCGCCCAGGTCGGCAAGGTACGCATCCGGCTTCCGCCGCAACGGGTCAACGTATGCCAGCGCATTGTACGGCAGAAGGTAGCCGTGCAGGTCGCTGGTCTCTACGATGGCGATTTCGACTACCTGGCTCTTCTCTTCGACCGCGGCTTCGACCACCTGGCTTCCTTCACCCGCTGCGAATTCGACCACCTGGCTTCTCTCTTGCGCCTTGCACGCGGGCAACGAAGAGCCCGCAGCGAGCATTGTGGCCAGGAACGGCGCTACATAGGTGTAACCAGATGAGGAACGGCGCATGATTGCTCTCCAACCGGAAACCAGCCACAAAAACCGGATACAGAATAGTAGAATCGGGTGCGCGCTGTCTACCACAGTTCTGATTTATCGTGGTATAACTCCCCCAGAGGAGGGAGGGGCACATGCCCACTGCAACCCTACTGCTGGCCGCTCTCGTCGCGTTTGCACCGGCAAAGCCCGACAGTGTCGTCGCGACAGGATTCGACGCTTGCAATCTGATGTCCGGAGCAAGCCAGGCATCGCAGACGCTTGCTTTTGTAGCGGCACGGGACGCCGCCGAGCGGGGGGACTTCCCGAAAGCTGCCAAGGCATTTGTGGAAGAAAGCAAGTCGTTGTCCGCCAGGGCGGAGGAGTTGTTCTTCGACGGCAACGAATCCGACCAGGCTGCGGCCAGGGCCTTCCTGGACCAGGAAGCTCTGGACAAGGGAGCAGTCAGGATTCGCAACGACTCCTTCACTCTGTCGCCCGAAGCGCTTTCGTGGGGAGCCTACCTGGCGTGCAAAGCCCGAGGGTTCGATTCCGGGCTCGCTTTCCTGAAGATCCAATGGCGGGACTGGGGAACCGCGTCTTCCAGGGACGACGCGGTGTTGCTGCTGGTAGCGTCAGGTGCAATCGGGGACGCCGCCGGCTATGTCGCGGCCGAGCCCGGAACCGTCGGAAGCAAGGTGGCACAGGCAATCTACCTGTGCGGGTTGCGGCGTAGCGAGGAAGGCGCTGCTGTTCTTGAAGAGATCGCAAATGAGGGAGCGGACGAGACGGCCCGGGCGCGGCTCTCCGAGGCAGCGACGTGGTGTCGCAACATGGCGACGAAGAAGCCGGGCAAGGGAGGACGGTGAGCGCATGTCACGGAAGTGCACTACACCACGGAATCTCAGCCCGGAGACCATAGCCGAGATTAACCGGCAATTCGTTCGTGAGACCGAGGAGTTCTCGCTTATCTATCGATGCCAGAGATGCATTCACGTGATCCCGACCAGCGGAGCGTGCTCGCTGAGGTACCCGAACCACATGCTGGCGGAAGGCCCTGTGCGGGCGCTGGACGAGTCAGGGCGGTTCGTTTTCTGCAAGGACTTCGAGCTGGGAGACTGAGATGACCGCGCAGCGCAAGGTACTTACCGTCCTGGTCCCGTCCGCAGGCGGCCCGGGCTGCGTGAATCTCTGCCGCTCACTTCGGCTGTGCAGGGACCGTGTGCGGATCGTGGGGATGGACGCAAGTCCGTACTACCTGCATGTGGCCGAGGCTGACCACCGGCTTCTGTCGCCCAGGAGAGACGACGAGCGTGCCTGGATTGCGGCCGTGTGCGCCGCAGTCGAGGCGTATCACGTCGAAGTCGTGTTGCCCAACAACAGCCTTGACGGCGCCCTCCTCAGCAAGCACCGTGACGAAGTGAAGTGCAGGATGCTTGTTCCATCGGAAGAGGCGTTTGCATCCGGAGAGGACAAGTGGGCAGCATGGAAGCTGTTCCGTGACTCGGGGTTGCCGGTACCCCGAACATGGCTGCTGGAACGGCCGCAGGACGTCGGCGTCGTGTTCGATGCGCTGGGCTCGACGCCGGTGTGGGTGCGCGGTGCCGGGATCCCCGGCAAGGGCATCGGCGTTGCAAGCCTGCCGGCCCGCACCGTGGAGCAGGCGGTTGCCTGGGTCGATTTCTGGAACGGATGGGGTGCGATGGCCGCCAGCGAGTTCCTGCCGGGCCGCAACCTGACGTGGCTTGGTGTCTTTGACGGGGGCAAGCTTGTGGCAAGCCAGGGCCGAGAACGCGACGCATACGTGATCCCGCACGTGAGCCCGTCGGGGATCACAGGAGCGCCGGCGATCTCACATACCGTAAGCCGGGACGACCTCAATCTCCTCGGCCGCAAGGCATGTCTCTCCGTGGATG
>Ga0172371_10005014_pt1 | contig 19756 bp, 16 predicted proteins | sample Lak12m_FD_114543 | JGI IMG/M metagenome (GOLD analysis project Ga0172371, IMG submission 114543) | Freshwater microbial communities from Kabuno Bay, South-Kivu, Congo - kab_022012_12m | ecosystem: Environmental > Aquatic > Freshwater > Lake | place: Democratic Republic of the Congo: South-Kivu... | reverse complement strand
GTGCTGATGCCTCCGCAGACTTCACCGACGGTGAAGTCTGACCACACGCGAATTCGAGAAGAAAAGCGTCAGTAAGACGCACGGAAGACAACCCGGGCGACGATTCATTTGCAACGTTGGGGTATACCTCGAAACCAGCGTCGTGAGCTACGCGACATCGCGTCCAAGCCGCGACTGGAGGACTCGGCGAGTCTCCACGGGCCGCACCTATTGGCGCACGGAGATCGCCGACGACCTGCGCTCGGCGTTGGCGCAGATCGAGGACGTGCTTGGCGAGCTGGAGCAGCGGGTGGATGCCGGCGCCAGCGAGGAGGCATAGGCGGTGGGCATCGCACACCCGGCTCTCGTTCTCTCGGTTCACATAGGCTAGGTCATCGCCGGGCGGGCGCTCAACAACGAGCATGCAGCGGACGGCGCTGCGCGGCGCCGCTGCATGCTGAGCGTAGGCGCAATACCAGTAACTCGAGGCGATCGTGGTGCCGACGGAGAATGCGCTGGTGGCGAAATTGTTGAAGCATCTTGACTCGGCGCAAGACTCCTACCCGTGCCGAGCCTCTTGAGTTACTGGCATTGGCGTTAGACGCCAAGATGGAGAACCCGGAGGAGGTCTGTGGGAGAGTCTGAACAGCCGCTGCTGCAAGTCGGGGAGGGGCATCAGCTGGGGCTCTGGGCCGACGACCCGATGGCCGAGGATCCCAACTACCTGTCGCGACAGCTTCTCACGTACATCGGGAACAAGCGCGCGCTCCTCGGTCACATCGGTCGGGCCGTAGAGCAGGTCAAGCACCGCCTCGGCAAGCCCCGCCTTCAGGTTCTGGACGCCTTCAGCGGCTCCGGCGTCGTGTCCCGCTTCCTGAAGGCGCACTCCTCCCGTCTTCTCAGCAATGACCTCGAGGACTACGCGACCGTGACCGGGCGTTGTTATCTCGGCAACCGAAGTGCCGTTGACCTCGAGGCTGTCGCTCGAGTCGTCGCCGATTTCAACGCGAGAGTCTTCGACCCGATGCCGGTGGGATTCATCGAAGATCTTTACGCACCCGGGGATGAAGGCCGAATCACGCGTGAAGATCGCGTCTTCTACACCAAAGGCAACGCACGGCGGCTGGACAACTATCGGCGCCTCATCGACACCGCACCGTGCGAGATGAAGGACCTGCTTCTGGCTCCGCTTCTGAGCAAGGCGTCGGTCCACACGAACACGGCTGGTGTCTTCAAGGGGTTCTACAAGAACGGGGAGACGGGAGTTGGTCAGTTTGGCGGTAGCGGCTCCGATGCCCTGCTGCGCATTCTTGGTGAAATCAAGCTCGAGGTTCCCGTCCTGAGCAATTTCGAATGCGAGTATCAGGTCTTCCAAGAGGATGCCAATACGCTTGCCCCAAAGCTGCGGAACCTCGACCTGGCCTACATCGATCCGCCCTACAACCAGCATCCTTACGGTTCGAACTACTTCATGCTCAACCTTCTCGTTCACTATGAGCGTCCACACCACGTTAGCCGCGTGTCGGGCATACCCACTAACTGGCGGCGCTCTGGCTACAACGTCCGCGCCCGCTCCCTGTCGTTACTAGGTCAGCTACTAAAGTCGCTCGATGTGCCCTTCCTCTTGATCTCTTTCAACAACGAGGGCTTCATCTCTCCCGAGCAGATGCGCTCGTTGCTCGACACTCTTGGTTCCGTCGATACGTTCCAGGTGCCGTACAATGCCTTCCGTGGGAGCCGCAACTTCAACAACAGGCCGATCCACGTGACCGAACAGTTGTTTTTGGTCGAGCGGAGGTAGGTCACGATGGCTCGAAAGCACCAGCTACGAGGACAACGTGCGGGCACGGTGATCAACGTCACCTCGAAGAAGGCGAGGCTTGGCGTCTAAGTCTGAAGCCCGAAACCCGGATACCCACAATCGCAATCATCGCACGATTGCACGTCATGGGACCCTCTCTTGGTGCACTCCGTCTTGCTTGAACTCGCCTGGATTCTTCCGAATGCCCGCCCGCCTAGTGTGGTCCATAGCACGATGCCACGGGCAAATCTAAGGTGGCCCGACCGGCGGGCGAGGAGGGCTCGCACCAACGTGCAAGAGGCGTTGCGGGTCCGCGTGGGACATGACTTCGGGCAGATTGGTCGGCAGGGCGTTCATGTGTGGCCTTGCACAGCGTCCGTAGTCGTAACGACGAATTCGCGGTACAGATCCTCGGCCGCACGTCGAAGGCCGGCCAATGCCGCAGCCTCGTACTGCGGACGAAGTTCCTCCTTCAAACGATCGCGAAGCGGCGACGGCCGCGCCACGAAAGTCTCGCGCACGTCGACTTCGCCAGAGTCTTGCCTTTCCATGTCCTCGATGCGCGCACGCACCAGTGCCTCTGCAGCCTCTCCGCCCTCATAGCGTCGAAACGAAGTGCCGTAGCGCCGATTCACCCGGTCGATCACATCGCCGTAGTGCGTTGTCACCTGATCGAAGGCGGCGCACTCGAACGCACTCCGGTGCGCCAGCAACGCTTCGTGGAAATCGACGTACCAGCGCAGGGCACGCGCGACCGTCAGGTACGGCTCACGCACCACGACCGAAAGGACCGGATCGGGAACGCGGCGTACGACCAACAGGGCCGCCACCCCGTAACGGGCCGCGAGCAGCAGCTGTGCGGTCGCGTGAAGATGACGGGCAATCCGGATCGGGGCCGGCTGGGCCAACGCAAAGGCCGCCACCGCGTACGTGTTTCCCGAGCGCGGAAACCCCTCGATGACGATGTCTGTGTCTCGCGAGACGGCCAGATCGCGACGGCCGCGCAGGCTCGTCTGCGCACGGAAAAGCAATGGACGGCTATCGAGCCACGCGCGCGCCTCGAAACGTGCGCGCGGCCAAAACGTGCTCGATGCCTCCGCGCTCAAGCTCCCTTCGCGCCGCGCTTGGCCTCGACCTGAGTGCGAATCCACTCGTAGGTCGGTGCCAGTCCTTCGGCCAGGCGGATCTGCGGCTCCCAGCCGAGCACCTTGCGGCAAAGGCTGTTGTCGGAGTTGCGTCCACGCACTCCCATCGGTCCTTCCACGTGGCGGATGTCGATCTTCTTGCCCGCGACACCCGCGACGATGGCAACCAATTCGTTGATGCTCACCATCTCGTCACTGCCCAGGTTGAGCGGCTCGTGGAAGTCGGAGTCCATCAGCCTGCGGATGCCTTCGAGGCAGTCGTCGATGTAACAGAAGGAACGCGTCTGCTCACCGTCACCCCACACGTCTATGGTACCGCCCGACGGGACTTCGGCAACCTTGCGGCACATCGCGGCCGGTGCCTTCTCACGCCCGCCTTCCCAGGTGCCGAGCGGACCGTAGATGTTGTGAAAGCGCACGATGCGGGTCTCGATGCCGTAGTCCTCACGGTAGTGCGTACAAAGATGCTCGCTCACCAGCTTCTCCCAGCCGTACGCGTCCTGCGGATCGGCCGGATAGGCGTCGCTCTCCTTGAGCGGCGTGACCTTGGTTTCGGTCTGCATGCTCTGCGGATACACGCACGCACTCGAAGTGTAGAAGTAGCGTTTGACGCCGTTCTCACGCGCGGCGTCGAGGGTGTGTATGTTGATCAGCGAGTTGTTGTGCAGGATCTGTGCGTGGTGAGCGGAGATGAAGCCCATGCCGCCCATGTCGGCCGCCAGAGCGTACACGTGTTCGACTCCCCTGGTCGCACGCAGGCAGTTTTCCCAACGTCGCATGTCCAGCAACTCGAACTCATCGGCGCCGGAAGCCTCGAATTCCGGACGTTTGATGTCCGCGCCGCGAACCCAGAACCCTTCGCGCTTCAGACGTTTGACCAAATGGTGGCCGATGAACCCACCGGCGCCGGTAACCAGAACCTTTTTCATGCAGTGTCTCTCACCGGGCGGTATGCGAACCCGCCGCTTCCTTACGCGCCACTTCCATGTCGGCGTCCACCATGATGTGCGCGAGTTCCCGAAACGTGACCAGGGGTTTCCAACCAAGCAGGTCGCGCGCCTTGGTCGAATCGCCGAGAAGAAGATCGACCTCGGCGGGTCGCTCGAATTTCCGATCTATCCCGACGTAATCGCTCCACTTCAAATCGAGGTGTGCGAAGCTCTCTTCCAGGAACTCGCGTACCGAATGCGTCTCGCCGGTGGCGACCACGTAGTCGTCAGCGGTCGGCTGTTGTAGCATCCTCCACATCGCGTCGACGTAATCGGGGGCGTAGCCCCAGTCGCGCTTGGCTTCGAGATTGCCGAGGTAGAGTTTGTCCTGAAGTCCGAGTTTGATGCGAACCGCGGCTCGCGTGATCTTGCGCGTGACAAAACTCTCACCGCGTCGCGGCGACTCGTGGTTGAACAAGATGCCACTGCACGCGAACAACCCGTAGGCCTCGCGGTAATTGAGCGTCTGGTAGTGGGCGTATACTTTGGCGCAGGCGTAGGGGCTGCGCGGATGAAAGGGCGTGCTCTCGTTCTGCGGCATCGCTTCCGCCTTGCCGTACATCTCGCTCGACGAGGCCTGGTAGAACCTCGCGGGCTTCTTCATGTGGCGCACGGCCTCGAGCACGTTCAGCGCACCGAGCGCATCGACGTTGACGGAGAACACCGGCTCGTCGAACGACACGCGCACATGGGACTGGGCCCCGAGGTTGTAGACCTCGTCGGGTTCCACCTCGGCGAACAGGTCGCGCAGCCGCGACGCGTCGGTCAGGTCGCCGTAATGCAGAAACAAGCGCGCATTCGGGTCATGCGAGTCTACGTGGAGATGGTCGATGCGGCTACGCGAAATCGAGCTGGTACGTCGCACCAGGCCGTGTACCTGATAGCCCTTGCCGAGCAACAGCTCGGCAAGATAGGAACCATCTTGGCCGGTGACTCCAGTGATGAACGCGCGCTTTCCCACGGAACTCCTGTCGGTCGCGATTATGGCACCACCGGGGCGGTGTCAAGTCGCTGGAACCGAGGGAAGGTGGGGGTTTCCATCGTATCCGTAAAGCGCGGCCTCGGGAGCCGTGGCTCGCGCGAACTCTTGCGCAACGGTCTCGTCGAAAATCTCTCGCCATGAATCGATCGATCCACGACGAAACGTAGGGCTCGCCGAAGAGAATAGCGAGGCCACGATAGCCTCGAACGCTCCCGCCGCGATACTCACTTCGAGACAACCGAGCACTTCTTCGACCGTGCGGCGTTGTCGTTCGTCACAGCCGCCACCGCGTTCGCCCACGAGGTCTTCGAAACGTATCACATGTGCCGCACCGTCGAGCCAACCTGAGAACGCGCGGAGACGTTCGGCCACGCCCATGAAGCCCGTCTCGGGATTGCCGCGGATGGCCAGCAGTACGCGTTCTCGCAGATCGGGCAATGCGGCAAAGATAGCGTGCTGGGGGTGGCGCGTCTCCGTGGCGATGAACGCCGCCTGCGACACCACGATCGCGCGCGGATCGCGGATCAGGAACAGGCACTTCGCGCCCGCGCGAGCGACGCTCGCTTCGGTACCGGCGGACCAGTGCAGATGCGTGACAAGCACACCACCGGGCCTGAGCTTCCCGAGCAATCGCCCGAGCCCCCCGAGCCGTTCGACGTTGTCCGAGTGCACCGTCGGAAGCAGAGGACGGTACATCCCCGGCACTCGACAGACAATTCGTTCCAAGAGGTGAGTGCCGGCCTTCGGAATGCTGACGCAGACCACGCGGGGCCGCTGACGAGGCAGAGCGCGAGCAAGAAGCCCGCCCGGAGTGAGGCCGAACCGGCGCAGATCCCACCCGATTCGCGACGCGAGCCTCAGGCGCGAAGACGTACCTCGTGCACTACCTCTCGCGTCCACGTTACGACCGCCCACGCTTCACGACGGCGGCTTCACTTCCAGTGTTAGACGGCGGCTGTACTCTTGCGGCTTCTGGGAGTGCGTCCCGAGTCCGCTGTCCGTCACACGTATAGCAAAGGTTCGGGTCTCGGCCATCGTCGGCACGCCGCTCAAAACGCCGTTGGCAGGGCCGAGAGTCAGTCCGTTTGGAAGTTTCCCTTCGACAACGTTCCAACTCAGCGGCGCCAGACCTCCCCATGCCTCCAAACGTTTGCTGTACTCCGTTCCGACCGAAGCCGGCTCCAAGGTCATCGTGAGTAACAGCAGCCCTTTCTGAGGCGCAAGGCGGTCGCGCAAAGATATCCCCAAAGCCTCGTAAGCCGGCTCACCCGCAAGGTTCTTCATTTCCTGCGGATCGGCAAGAAGGTCGTAGATTTCCGTCTCACCGGTGGCGTACTCGACGTACTTCCACTTTCCTGTCTCGTCATCGATGCGCAGGCCCGACCATGAAGGGCCGTCGTTCAATCGCGGGGTTTCGAGATAGCCGTAGTTCTCGATCAAGAGTTCCTTTCTCGTCGGTCCGACTGCCCCCCTCAGAGCCGGAACCAAAGAAACCCCGTCTCCGACAATGTCCAGTCCCGCCAGATCGAGAATCGTAGCGGGTAGGTCGTACTCGGGTGCCACCATCTCGTTGTTAGTTCCTTTCGCTACGTTTGGCCCCGCAGCGATCAGCGGGACGCGCAGTGACTCCTCGTACGGCATCCCCTTGTCGCATGGCAGGCGGTGTTCTCCCCACATCGTACCGTTGTCCGACAGGAAGAAGTAGTATGTGCGATCGGCAACGCCCGCAGCGTTGACGGCATCCGTAACGCTTCCGACCAGACGATCGACTGACTGAAGAGTCTGGAGAACGGCTCTGGCAACGCCGACACAAGGCGCATTGCCCACCGGACGCGCGGCTCTTTGCACCCAGGCTGGCTTGTCGCTCAGGTCAGCCTCTCTAAACGCGGGATTCTCAGGCACGTAGTCCGCGAAGAGTCCCTCGTCACCAGCGGCGGGTGTGATGGGCCAGTGCGGCGCGTACATGGCAACGAATAGAAGAAACGGCTCGGCGGCGTGCTCGCCGAGGAAATCGAGAGCCTCATCCCGATGGAAAACCGTCAGGTATTCATCGACGCCGGCAACGATATTGCCGGTCGCAGGTTTGTCGGTGCTGGTCCCGTACGTGATGTTGGCCAGATGGAGCCAATCCAGTAGCTGGCCTCCGTCTTCATTCGCGACGAAACTCTTCCATCCAGGTGGTACATACCCCGGATAGTAACCGTGCATGTACTTGCCTATGAAACCAGTCGCGTACCCGCTCTGCTGCAAACGCCTCGCAAAGGAATCTACGTCCCGGAAATGCGACATCGCACCGTTGAGATTGGTCCCGTTCTTAACGCCGGTGTTGCAAGGCTTGTAGCCGCCGGAATGAAAGCTGGCACGAAACGGACAACATTCCGTGGTCGTCGCAAACACCTCGGCGAACTGCATTCCGGAACCCACCAATCGCTGTGTGACGATCGGCATAGACCACAGCGTGTCGGCGCGCTGGTCGTCGGTGAGAAATACCACAAAATTGTAACGCGGACAGGGCGGGCAGGACAAAGCTTCCGGCATTCCCACGGCGATACGGAGAACTGCCAACGCGTCGGAGGCGACTACCTGCCCGCTGTGATCTACGTCGCATTCGCAACCCGGACAGAGAGTCCGCCCAACGCTGCTGCGTAGCACGTAGAGCGCGTCACCCGCGGTGATGCTCGTCGTTCTTGATAACAGGTGCCCACACTTCTGTGCGTACGACGCCCCTGCGGTAAAAGCCACAGTCAGAACCACCGTGATGAGGGACATCCGATCCAGACACATCCGAAGCCTCTTCTTCACAGGGTGCTCCCTACTCCGGCTTCGACGATAGCCACTGGCGCGTGAACAACGCAATGAAGCGTGGGTTGTGGTAAAGGTACCGGCGCCAGAGACGCCGCGGCTCGCACAGCAAGCGAAACAACCATCCCAGGCCGACCTGCTGCAACCACAGCGGCGCCTCGCGCTTGTGCCCCGACACGAAGTCGAACGCCGCGCCAACGCCGAGCATGACCAATGGCAGCCGGTCTTTGTGCTCCGCCATCCAGATCTCCTGCCGGGGGCAACCGAGCCCCACGAACAGAATCCGCGCTCCCGACGCGTTGATCGCCCGCACGATGTCCGCGTCCTCCGTGACGGTCATCTGCCGAAACGGCGGACAATGCTGATACGCAACCTCGAGTCGCGGCGCACGCCGTCGGAGTTCGGCGACAAGGTCGCGAACGACATCAGGCTCGCCACCGTAGAAACCCACCGGCACGTCACGGCGCGCGGCTTGTTCGCACAGAAACGGCAACAACCACGGGCCGTGCACGCGCACCGCCCGACCGATTCCGAGCAGACGCAAACACCACACCAGCGGCACGCCGTCCGGTGTAACTAGATCGGCTCCGTTGACGATGGTCTGGAAGTCCAGCTCGTCGTGGCCTTCCATCACCATGTGAACGGTACACACACAGACGTAATGTGGCGCTGCTTCCTCCGTCCAGTGGAACACGCGATCGACGACTTCCGTGCTGCTTACCGCATCCACTCGCGTTCCTACAATCCGGCCCGAAGGCACCGCATCGAGGTGCATTTGTCCCACAGTAGCCACGGCTCAGTAAGCACCGTCGGACCGCGCCAGCGCGCCGAAAGTGCGCAGTGCGATTTGCAAATCGAGCCACAGCGACCAATTGCGGACGTAGTATTCGTCGAGTCTGAGTCTTTGCACGAGCGTCAATCTGTTGCGTCCGCTCACTTGCCATAGGCCAGTGATTCCCGGCCGGGCCAGCAGAATCGTGCGGAAGGCATCTTCGTGCCCCGCCAGTTCGTGTTCTATGTACGGTCGGGGCCCGACGAGACTCATCTCTCCACGTAAGACGTTCAGAAGCTGGGGGAGTTCGTCGAAGCTCAATCTTCGCAGGTAGCGGCCCATGCGCGTAACGCGAGGATCGTGAGCCTTGAGTTTCTTGTATTGCAGCCACTCTTCGCGCGCACAGGTATTGGCCGCTAGGTGCGCTTCCAGGCGCGAATCGGCATCGAGGAACATCGTGCGAAACTTGTAGCAGGGAAACAGTCGTCCGTGCCGGCCTACCCTCTGTTGAACGAAAAAGGCCGGGCCGCGGCTGTCCATACGGATGAGCAGGGCGACGACCGCCAGCACCGGCACCGCCGGTGCCAGCAGCAGCGTCGCCCCTAGGAGATCGGAAAAACGCTTGACGATGAGGTTGGTCGGACGCGCCAAGTTCGAGCGCATCGAGATCAGCAGGTGGCCACCGATCGTCTCGGTATCGACCTCGGTAACCGCGAATCCCACTGTGTCTGGCACTACCCGTACCGAATCGACTCGTCCCTCGCAGAGGCCGACCACGCGCGTCAACTCCTCTCGCCCGACTTCTGGAATCGCGACGATGACATCACGAACGTCGAGGGTCTCGAGAAGCGATGGCAGGTCGTAGTAGGAACCGAGGACCGGTAGCCCTTCTAGCGCGCCGTCCGGGCTCGCTTCGAGATCGACTACGAAGCCGACGGGATCGTAACCGAGGGCCACTTCGGCATGCAGGCCGCGAACGATCGCTGCGGCGGCATCGCCGACGCCGACCACCAGGATCCTGCGTCGCCACAACCCAGCCGAAGCGAGCACCAACTTTAGACCGTGGCGCGACAACGTCAGCGCCGGTAGCGATACCAGCCACAGAGTCGCAATGAGAATTCGAGAAACGCTCTGCTCCGGATGCTCGCCGAAACTGAGCACGACGGCCATCAGCGTGCCCCAAGTGCTGGCGCGAACTACCGCCCTAACCTCATCCCAAAAATCGGTGTGGCGAACGTAGAGCCTGGCTGCCGCGATCGCTACCAGCCATGGCGCGAAGAAATAGAGTCCTCGAAAATAGAAAGAGAGTTCGTAGAGGCTCGGCAACGAAGGAAAGAAGAGCGGCACGATCGCGACGCGAATGCCCCAGACCACGAAGAGGGCCACGCAGAGCGTGATCCAGTCCCCGACCATCAAGGCCAGCCCCACCAGTGCCCGCCTCGACTCTTCGACGAGACCCCGGCGGGTAGAGAGCCTAGCCGTGGGAATCCCCAGTTCGTGCGATTGCGTCTCTGTGGATGCCGTGGCCATCTTGTCCTTCCTCCGTGAGGAACTCAGGCGTCCTTCGGCGCAGCCACGGGGTAGCCGAAACGCCGAATACCAGCGGTGGAGAACGCGGAGCCAACGAGACGGTGACGGAACGACATACCAGCGTCTACCTTAGCGGGGGACCATTGAGCGGCCAACCGCACGGTGATATTTGGCAACGAAATCGCCTAGCTCTCGTGCTCGCGGCCCTGACGGCTATCCAGCTCGGCGCGGTTCACCTCGACGTCGCATCGGCAAGACAAGCCACAGGCAGTGGGCTCGGACTGCGCAACTTAGCGGTCGTTGCGATCTTGCCCACCGTCTTGGGAGGCTTGGCGCTTCGTGCGGTCCCCGACCTCCGCTCGTTCAGCCGGCTCGGCTTGCTCTTCGCAGCGCTGCTCACCTACGCGAGCGTGGCGACTTCCTGGAGTCAGTATCCAGAAGCGGCAATCAAGCAAGTCGCGTATTTATGGTCATATGGTTGTCTGTTCCTCACCTCCCGGAGCTTGGCGATTCTTTGCCGGTCGGCTCCGGTGTTGGGTGGAGCGTGGTGCGCGGCAGTCGGCGTGTTGCTGGCATCGCTGCAAGTGCTGTCTTTCGACAACGTCTTCGGCGCCGTCGCCCATCGCTTCACCAGTTTCGTCAGTCCCCAGTCTTTCGGCCTGTCGCTGGCCGTGTCGTTCGGCCTGCTTCTCTACGGCTCCAGGAAGCGCCTCGTCGATGCTAGGATAGTCACTCCAGTCGCGGCGGTGGTAGCAGTCGCGGCGCTTCTGAACGGAGGTCGCCAAAGCTTCCTGACCATCGTGCTTTTGGCCGTGGCGAGTCTGGTGCCAATGAATGGGCATACGACGCGCCAGGCTGCGATCCTGCCGCTGGCGTTGTTGCTGGCTACGGCGGCGCTCACACTCGGACTTAGAACAGCGGGCCCGGCGCCGCTGCGAACTCTCGCCCAAGAGCACCACGCGATCGACCTCCTCTCGTTCACGTCGAGCAGCCTCGACAAGAGCGGCGACAGCGGAACCTTCCGCGACCGCCTGAAGATCTACTCGGCCCTGGCACGTCGCATCGCCGACTCCACCCCCTCCGAGTTGCTATTCGGACACGGGACCTCCGCAGCGGCCGTAGTGATCGCCGCCGACGACGTCCAGTACCGTGGCTACGATGCCGATACGATGGACCCCAACCGCACCGCCCACAACGAGTTCCTGCGAAGCCTCTACGAATGGGGGCTGGTAGGGTTCGGCCTCTTCACGAGTCTGGTCGGTACGGTCTTGTGGACCGCGTGGAGCACTCTCAAACGGCAGCGAACGAGCGGCGACCTACTGCTGTTCGCCACCGCTGCGGTGGCCTTGCTCGGCTACTCGACTTTCGAGAATGTCCTCGCTGCCACCAGCGGGCCGCTCGGTGCTTCGCTAATGCTGCTGTGCGCCGAAGTCTACGCTCGCAAGAGTGATGTCGCAGCGTGAAAGTACTCCTCGTTCACAACTTCTACCGCGAGCCAGGAGGCGAGGACTACGCCTTTCGTGCCGAAGCCACCGTGCTGACGCGCCACGGACACGAAGTTTCGACGTTCGAGCGCTCGAGCGCCGATGCCACCGATTCGGTCGCGGGCGTGATGCGTACCGCGCTGGCCACGCCCTGGGCTTCCAGGACAGTTCGTGAACTAGAGGAACAGCTCGCACGGTTCCGGCCCGCGATCGTCCACTTCCACAACACCTTTCCACTGATCTCGCCGGGTGCCTACTACGCCTGTTCGCGCGCTGGGATACCGGTCGTCCAAACCCTGCACAACTACCGCCTGTTATGCGCGAAGGCCGATCTCTTCCGCGACGGAAGCGTCTGTGAAGACTGCGTAGGACGAAGCATCGCATGGCCGGCGATTGGGCACCGTTGTTACCGCGATTCGTTGTTAGGAACCACCGCCGTCAGCGGGATGCTGGCGCTTCACAAGTCTCTCGGTACCTGGACGACCGCGGTACACCGCTACATCGCCCTCACCAATTTCGCGCAGGACGCGTTCGTACGCGGCGGCCTGCCGAGTGATCGCATCGTCGTCAAGCCAAACTTTCTAGTCGATCCTCCTCGACGCCGCGAAGGAGACGGCGACTACGCTCTGTTCGTCGGGCGCCTTACCGAGGAGAAAGGCATCGAGACACTGGTCCGTGCGTGGGACCGTGTGGACATTCCGTTGCACATACTCGGCGACGGACCTCGTTTCGAACGAGTTGCCAGATGGGGTGCGACTCGACGCAACGTGCAGTTACTCGGATGGGTAGCTAACGAGAAAGTTCGGGCAGAACTTTCCAACGCGCGGTTCCTGGTATTTCCTTCTCTTTGGTACGAGGGATTTCCCATCGCGATCCTCGAAGCCATGGCAAGTGGGGTTCCGGTGTTGGCCTCGCAGCGTGGATCACTAGGCGAGATCGTAGGACCACACAGCGGTGGAGTGACCTTCGAGGCCGGCAGTGACGGCGCCCTGGCCTCCGCTGCAACGCAACTTTGGCAGGATAGCGATCGTTGCCGCGACCTCGGAAGGACGACGAGCGCCGCGTTTGAGTCCAACTACAGCGAAGCTCCGGGTTATCGCGCACTGACCGACCTGTACTCGAATGTCGCCGAAGAGTTTCGGGAACGACGCTGGTCGGTCTCGGCAGCGCACCGGATCGTTACGGCGTCCGATGAAGTCGATCCGCACGAACACGACCTAACGGGTCGGCCGACGGTACACATAGAAACCACGCCGATTACAAACCTAAATTTTCATCAGGCAGTATCGTTGATATCCGGATGGCTCGAGGAGTCTCAGCCGCGTCGCGTTGCCACTGTGAATCTGGATTTTCTGCGCCTTGCGGCGGCAGACGATGAGTTGGCCAACGCTCTTAGCGGAGCCGACCTAGTGACGGCCGACGGCACTCCGTTGTTGTGGCTTGCCAGTCTCCAAGGACAACCGCTGTGCGAACGCGTGGCCGGTGCAGACTTGATCCTGCCCTTGGTCGAGCAAGCGCATCGGCGAGGACGGTCTATCTTTCTGTTGGGCGGCGCACCCGGTGCCGCCCAGACGAGCGCCGATCTGCTCACCAGAAGGTTCCAGGGGCTTCGAATCGCGGGTACCGCTTCTCCCGTAGTAGACATGACCGATGAAGCCTCGTGTTTGCGCACGGTCGAAACCGTTGCAGCCGGCAGACCTGATCTACTGTTCGTGGCACTGGGTTGCCCGAAGCAAGACCTCTTTCTGGCCCGCTATCTCGAGGCGTTGAACTGTCGGGTAGGAATCGGAGTCGGAGCCAGCCTCGACATTCTCGCCGGAAACGTGCGGCGCGCACCTGAAGTCCTTCAGCGCGCCGGTCTCGATTGGGCATTTCGCTTGATCATGGAACCTCGCCGCCTCGGCGGCCGATACGCTCGCGACCTGGCCTTCCTCGCTCGCGCCGCAATCCGCGCTCGTCGAAACCGCGGCCGACGTGGTTCTCGCACAACCCGACGAGGCCCGCCTCCATGAAAGAACGCCCGCGCAATACACCCTCGGTTGCGACAGAGGCCGATTGCGGTATGCAAGGTCGCCATCGGGTTGACCATTTTCTGAAACTCACCGTACCGACGCTGACACAGAGGCGACGTTACGATTCGGTTGAACATTGAAGAGTTCGCGCGATCTACATCGGAACATATCGTGTCTTTCACACGCGCTCTCGCCCCCAATGTACCCGTACTCCATACCAGGCTAGTCGAGCTTCGGACTCGGCAGGCCACGCTTGGTTCTCCACAAATCCCTCGTCACCGCCAATGCCAGACGAGTTGCAGCGAAAGACGAAGCCAAAGCCACCGCGTCCGATCCTGTACGTTTCCAGCGGACCGGCAGTCCAACGAGTTCCGCGTCGATAGCGTCGGCCTCCACCCCGAAGGTTCGAAGCACGTCAGGCCCCAGTCGGCGGAGATAGCGACGCGCGAACCATCGGCGTACCGGTGTCGCCAACACGCCGCGCCACCTACCTACCGAATCCTCAATCACCCCCTCCCGTCTGCTATTGGGAGATTTATCGCCCATCCGTCCCGCCAGGGCACCTCCACCGGTCACCTTCAGCATCTGCGGTTCGAACGGCAGCTCGAGGTAGGCACAGATATCTTCACATGTCGTTTCCGGGCGTGCCACCAGATCTTCATACCGAACGCGCAGCAAACGGCTCGAATACTTCGACCCAGCTTCGTGGAGTCGCAGCGGGCCGTGGTACAAGTCGAGCAAAGCATGGTGCAACCACAGCCGATCATTTCCCCAAGTCGTGATGACTGATGCCAGCACGTCGAGCGGATCCCTGACCAGCAGGATCGCTTTGGCATCGGGAAACAACGTCATGATGAAGTCGATGATCAAGAAGTACCGCGGGGTCTTGTCGATAAAGTATCGCGCGTTCTTCGCACTTGCCTCTTGATACACGCGCAACGCGGTTTCGCGCAGAATTTCCCTGTACGTTCCTTGTCCGTTCGTCATACAGGCCACGAGATCCGCAACGGCAATCGCGGCAAGGCGCTGCGAGTATTCCGCGAATACACGCAAGTCCGTCTCGCCGCTCATGACCGCCAACGGCAAGAGAAACCACGGCTCGGAAGCCGACGTGACTTGCGCGTGGCTCACCAGCATACGTTGCAACAGCGTCGAACCACTTCGAGGCATGGAGAACACGAACATCGGCTGTATGGTCATTCGTCGCTCCAAGAGTAGTCCATTCTTTTCCAGGTGAGCCGCACGCAACGCGCTAGGTGCGTCGCGCACGCCTTACCTGGAGGATCGGCACTTGGCCGTCTCGAGTATGCGTCCCTTCAAACGAGCGTCAGCGAACGTGCAGGACTCGACACCAAACAGCATTGAACTGGGACTGACCCCGAGCGGAGCCATCAAACCCGGCATTAGCATGGTCGTCACGCCCGACGAAAAGCCCACAAGATCCGCCATCCCAACGAAGTGCGTGAAGACCACCTGCCCAGAGATGGCGGCGACCGAGTCTCCTATGTTCTCAATCACGAGCGGTACGAGACGCTCGCTCCGTGACGGACACATGAGATCCTCAGCATTCCCCGTGGCGGCGAATTCGGAATCGCAAGCCGCGATCCCCATATTCGGCGCGAAGGTCGGGCCTGAGTTCGCTCCAGTGCGCAATAAACGCTGCGCAGTTACCGATGCCATCTCTTCGCGCATCACCGCTGTACGATCATCGGAAGCGTCGTCAATAACGACGAGTTCGATGTCTCGAAACGTCCGTCGATCAACACAGGCAAAGAGGCGTGGTATGAATTCCTGAGTGTTCAACGCAGGAACGATAATACTGACTCTTGGCATAGGAAGAAACCTGTCGACGAAACCTATCCCTGCAACGAAATCGGGCTGGGGTTGTCCCTCATCCTTCGAACACCGGTGCCACCGCTCCCAGTCAGCAGCGACCCCACCCTGGTATGCCGAACTGGGAGAGAACGGTTTGTCGAACCGATAATGGCTCTGTCCGCCAACAGAACGCCGAGTGCCATCCAATAAAGGACGACGAGTTTCGGCTGGCCTAGCACCGGATTGAATGCGGACTCGAAAAGGAAGCACGAGACCCCAGCTAGTCCGAACAACGCAACGCCATCGCAGTCCCTCACAAAACGCTTTACGGAGCGGATCCCGTGGATTACCCCGGCGACCGCCGGAAGATAGAACAGTGCCGCACCGATGACCCCGCCGGAAGCCAGCAGATCCAACAAGTCGGAGTGGCTTGGGATGACCGTCAACCCGATCTGCATCACCGGAGACCCTACGAACAAAGACCCCCAAATCGGGCTCGCGACAAATTCCGAGATCCGCACCCCGTACGTCTCCAGTCGGACCTGTCGACTCCCGCCAGGGAGAGATCTTCTGAACACTCTCGCCAACGAGACTGCTATTGCCGCACCGCCAAACACTGCCTGGGAAACCCACAGACGCCGATTCAAGAGCGGTCGCTTGGACTCGTCCGGCCGGCCGGCGGTTTCGACCAACCAGGCGACCATCGTAACGATCATGGCAAGTCCGAACCCGGTGAGCTTTATTGTGAGAATGCACGCGAGAATGAGGGCGAGACCACCGAGCCGCCGAACGACAGGTCGATACACGGCGAGCGCAAAACCTGCTGCCGCGCCGAAATACAGAACCTCCTCATGGTAAATATGGGCGCGATTGACCATTCGGAAACCGAGCCGCCACGCCACCAAAATCGGAATCATCACGGTCACCGCCATCATCATGATCCGGGCGGCGTACTTCCCGAAGTGTTTCTTCTCTTTCGGAACCAGGCAAAGCATGTACGCGGGCGCGAAGGTTATGACACACAGACCACGCCCGACATACGTCTGGTAAAGCTGCACGTTGTGCCCCATCAACGTGAAAAACCCGGCGCTCACGCACGCGGTAGACAACGCCGCCAGAAACAACACCGGCCAGCCTAGTGGAACCCCCTTGAGCCCCACCAGGTAACACGCCGCGGATGCACTCGCAGCAATGATCGGCGCGTACTTCGCGCTCTGAATAGTCTCGAGGCCCCAGTCGGTGTCCGAAGGTTCGACCGTGAAGAACGCAGCGATGAAGAGTGCAACAAGCAGCAGGTTAGTGCCGGCCCTCACGATCGCGGGGTGCGTGATGACGATCCGTATGTCTTTGCGTCTTGGCGGTTTCATTCGTTTACTGGTCGGACCTTTCTTGCTGCGACGGCACTCGAACTAACCAGGAGCCCGTTGAAAACTGGCCAGCTGCGCGTTGCGCGCGCCGCGCAGATGGTCCATCTTGAACGAGCTCACGCCTTTTTTTCAACAGTTTGCTTGCGCACTTGGCCGCTCGGGCAACACCCGATACACTCCCCCCGATCCACGTGGTTCGGTGCCGAGGAGGCCAACAGGGAGTTAAGCGAACCCCGCAGAGCTTACAAGCGAGCAGGCATGGCAAAGCAAGACGTCCCGGCAAAGCCGATCAGTTCTTTCCCAACGACGGCAGCGCTCGGCTCCAGCGTCCTGACGGCCGCCACGTTGCTGCTTCTTGGCGGAGGGTCTCCTGCCGCAAGAAGTTTGATCGTCTGCATCCCGGGCATTCTCTTCCTGGTCACGGGTTTCATGCAGCGGTGCGACGGGAAGGCGGTCGCCGACGGATCGAGCCGCGCAACTGCTGCCCTGCTGGGGCTACCGTTACTGGCCGCCGTGCAGACAGCAGCGTTCACCATCGAACCATGGAGCGCCGCTCCGGTCTCGGCAATGCTGGCAGAAGCCGTGCTGCTGGCCGCATATCTGCTCTTCTTCTTGTGCGCCTGCGCCGCTGCCCGGTCGGCGACGCAGGCCAGGGCGCTGATCCTGGCACTGTTCGCGATCGGTGCCGGCGAAGCGTTGTACGGATCGCTCAATTTTCTTTCTGGCAACCAGTTCCTGCTGATCTTCAAACGTTGGGCATATTTGGACTCGGCCACCGGAACCCTGGTCAACCGCAACCACTTCGCCTACCTGCTCGAGATGACAATCCCGATCGGCTTCCTGGTGGCTTCTACTGCGACGGCGGGCAGCGGGCCACTATCCGAGCAGCGCGTCAGCCATACCGAAGACGGCGCACGCCGAACACTGCTCGGGCTGCCGGTAGCGGTAATGTTGCTGGCGCTGCTGCTGTCGCGTTCGCGCATGGGCTTGGCCAGCCTAGTCAGCGCATCGATCGTGGTGCTGCTACTCGACCGACTTCTGCGGCAGCCCGGCGAAGAGGCCAGGCATTTCACAGGAAGCAGGACCGGCGAGCTGGTGGTGGTGGTCAGCGCGGCTCTGTTTCTTCTGCTCGGCGTCGGCGTCGATCTCGCCGTCGAGCGTTTTTCGCGCGCCACTAGCGACTTGGAAGTCGGACGATTTCCGATCTGGGCTGACACCTGGAAAATGGTCCTGGCACATCCCCTGCTAGGCAGCGGATTCGGTTCCTTCGAGCACCTGAACGCCTCGTATCGGACCGGCCCCACCGGCTTCTACGTAACTCACGCCCACTGCGACTACCTCGAAGTGCTGGCCGAGTCGGGCATAGTCGGCTTGGCAATCGTAGCCTCGTGGATCATACTTTTCTTTCGCCGCCTTGTCCGCACGCTGCGGCTGCGCCTGGACCCCGTCCGCCGCACCAGCGTGTTGGCCACCAGCGTCGGCATTCTTTCGGTAATCATACATTCCACCGTCGATTTCGGTTTGCGCGTCCCGGCAGTCACACTCACCTTACTGCTGGTAGTTGCCGTCTTCCTCGGTGCGAGCGCCGACACCCCCAACGGCAACGCCGTGCGACAACGGCAGGCTCGATGATCGACATCCACTGCCACCTGCTGCCCGGGGTCGACGATGGGCCGAGATCATGGGAAGAATCCCTGGATCTGTGCCGCGCCCTGGTGGACGACGGCATCACCCATGCGATCACCACTCCGCACCTGATCGACGGAGTCTACGATAACACCCGTAGTGTCGTGCAGCCGCTGGCGGCCACACTAGTCCGCCGGCTCGGCGACGCTGGCATCGCCCTCCAACTGGACGCCGCAGCCGAGATCGACATCTCATCGCGATTCGTCTCCACCGGCGGGCAAGACATCCCGGCTCTGTGCGGCAAGGCCGTGCTGCTCGAGATGCCGGTGGCGGTGGTTCCGCACGCAATGGAACACATCCTGTTCGCGGTCAGCTCGCGCGGCATTGTTCCGATCTTGGGACACCCGGAGCGCAACCATCTGGTACAGGACCGGCCCGAGATGGTGACATCATGGATCGCAACAGGCGCAGTGTTGCAGATTGACGCCGAGTCGCTGCTGGGTCTTTGGGGCTCCGGCTCCAAACGCTGCTCAGAAACACTGCTGACCCGCGGCCTAGTGGGCGTGATGGCCAGCGACTCTCACTCGTGCAGCCGTCGTCCGCCGCGCCTCACCACCGCGCTGAACCGCGCCGTAGAACTCATCGGACCCGGCGCCGATCATTTGGTACGCGCCACACCGGCGGCGCTGCTCGCGGGAACCTTCGCGGGGCTGCCTGTCCTGGCAGGCGCGACGGCGTCTTCACGCAATTCCGAGCGCGGCCTGCTGCGCAAGATCTTCAGCCGGCGCTGAAACAATGCAGCGACCGGAGCAGGTGAAGTTTCGAAGCGAAATAGTCGGCGACGATGCGCATGACGCCAGCGTCACTACGCCCGGCGGCACACGGCATCCCACCCTCCGCCTAGCCGGCGGAGCAGGCATTTCGTTCGTCGGCAAGCTGACCGGACGACTCATCCAGATCGTCGTGCAGGTGGTCTTCGCGCGTTTTCTCGAAATGGAGGATTTCGGGCGCTTCGCGCTCGGAATGACGATGGTGCGGATGGTCGCGATGATCGCGCCGCTCGGCCTCATCCGCGGAGCGGTCGTATTCGGCGCCAAGTACTGGACACTCAACCCGTCGCGATTCAAAGGAGTCGTGATCGAGACTGCCGGGCTCGCCGCCTTCAACGGAACTCTGGGCGCGCTTGCGATCTTCGTGTTCGCCGACCAGCTACGCGGCGTCTTCTCGGAGTACGCTTTGCCGGTCGAGACTCTGCGAACCTTCGCGTGGATGATCCCGCCGTTCGCCATGTTGCTCGTCGTCACCGAGCTGACACGCGTTTCTCAGCGGATGCAGTTCGGCACGTTGGCACAGGACATCGTACAGCCGCTGGTGGCATTGGCCGTATTCGCAGCGATGTACGCCGCCGGAGCGCGCCTGAGCGCGGCCGTCGGCGCGACCGCTCTTTCGTTT
>Ga0172371_10005011_pt1 | contig 19761 bp, 19 predicted proteins | sample Lak12m_FD_114543 | JGI IMG/M metagenome (GOLD analysis project Ga0172371, IMG submission 114543) | Freshwater microbial communities from Kabuno Bay, South-Kivu, Congo - kab_022012_12m | ecosystem: Environmental > Aquatic > Freshwater > Lake | place: Democratic Republic of the Congo: South-Kivu... | reverse complement strand
TGACAGGTTGGCGTGAGGCTTGAAATCGGCCTGAATAACGTCGGTCACAAAGCCGTCTATGGTTGCCGGGATCCGCTCACTCGGTGTGAGCGCGTCCAAGGGCTTCTTCTCCCTCACGAACACCACAATCCCAGTGTCACCCGTTGGCTCCAATCGCTCGCCGCGTAATTTAAAACCGCTACAAACTCCTGATACATTGCTCTGTGGCATGTAGTCCCGAAGAATTTTCAGTCGTGCATTTTCGAGGGTTACCGGCATTGTACCTACACCCCCACACTGTCCACACGAAGAGAAAACATCCGCATATTGAGCGCTGGAGTCGCACCCCCCGAAATGTTCCACCGCACTGCTATATCAATCTCCGTCTGGTCGCTCACCACACCGTCCCCGGCCCCGGCCTCAGTAAGCAACAGTCCCGATTCGCCATCCATCCAGTCCATATCGTCTACAGTTGCAATCTCAATGCACGAGCCGCCATCTGATACATAGATAGTTGCAGTATCCGTAACTGCAAGATCCGCCGGCAAAATGAATTGTGCACCATCGTATTTCCCACCGACGAAACGGAGCCACGTAGCGCCATCGCATGGCAAATCCTCGATCCAGACACCAGTTTCAACAACCATAATAGCCGTTTGCTTGACGCCATTGATATACAGGTTGCAAGTGCCTCCACCAACATTGGCGAATGTAACCGGCATCCCGAGTAAATCATCATCAGCCACAGGAGCCCCGCCGCCGCCCTGCCTGAAGCACTGGAAAGGCCGCCCCGGATTCACTCCATTGACTACTCGAATTGCATTGGTGGCGTACAAATGAGTGTTGGTCTGAATGTATCCACTATTGTTTTTTACCGTCAGCAACAATGGATTATCTCCGTTCACCCCCGGAATTCCAGGGCCCACCGTCATAACGCGTTGCCATGTGCTGATGGTGTCAACCCACAAAGCCCCCATTCCCACCTCGAAAATATCGTCTTCGGCCGTGTCAGCCGCAAGAATGATCGCAATGCCAGGCAACAGATTGATGTTCTCGGTCACGCCATCGCATACCACGGCTCTGGTTCCTGAGAACACCAGCGGATTTTTGATATCGTAGGCATCCACATAGGCCACAGACACCACGCTCCCCGCACCCACGGTAAACCGATACACCCCTGGTATCAGCGAGTGAGCGCCAGCGTCGCCGTCTGCTATCACGGCAGCGCTTACGAGCGCGCCACCACTCACATTACGAGAATCAACAGAGAAATCCTGATCGCTCCCAGCGTATGCGTATGTAAATTCCCAGTCAGCCATCTGATATCCTTTAATACGGCACTCTGACCGTCAATTTCTGTGATGTGTTCAGCTTGACCACGTTGGAATTCCCGCTCCCCTCGTACGACCATGACCACTCATCATTCGTGAGCAAATACGAGCCACCCTTGATGGTCCTGGACACACCGTTCACCTTGATTTGTAGGGGAGGGAGCTTCACCCCTATCGTAAGATCTTCGATTATCAAAGGCACTGGTGTCTCAACAGTAACCTCGGTTCCCTCATCGGCATCATACGCGCCCCGTGCAAAGGCTCGGTCCGCCAATTGTTGCGCCAGTTCCATCGTGTCAATGTCCTCATGCTGTATCTGATGCGCGGGGTGATAGCAAGTGCCGAATGTCCCAAGCACTTTACCGGCCCCGTCCTTGAAGAACTCTTTCCGGAAAATATTCTCTTTTTTGCTTCCCTGAAGGCTCGTTTCATCTCTTGATTCAGGATTGTCCAATACCTGCGAATTCGCTCGGAATGCCCCGGAGATCATGTTATAATCGCATTCCCGCTTGATAAGCAACTCTGGAGCTTCCCGGCCTATGTAATTGGCCTTCCCCTGCATAACCCACCAAACGGCATCCTGCGTGCTCGTGGGGCTCACATCAATCAATCTCCCATCAAAGTCTTGCCGCAAATGATCCGCCATCGGCTTGGGATTGCACCGGTACCATTCACCGTCAGTATGAGGTACCCACGTGAACAGAATATACCCCTCGATAACCTCTGACATTTGCGTCTGGTTGACGTCCTTGCCATTATTTTGCTGCATGGTGATTTTACGACGCAACAATCGCATTTCCAATGTGTCCTGACGCGGCCACTTGCACATCAGATACTCGTCCTCTGTCGTGCTCAGGGGCCTGCGCGCGGGCGTGTATTCGTATGTGGTGACGTTCTTGCCGACAAGCCGCCCATCCGTGAGGAAAAACATGATGGTCTGCTTCTTCGGATAGTAGTTCACCCCGCCATTTTTCGAGAGGGTGGTATAGTCTGTAATTGTGACCGTGTGAGAGATTTCCTTGACGATATTTTGATCACCTGGAAGCCCAAAAGTAATGTCGCCCATAACCGGTCTTAAACGGCTGAAATCATCGCTTGTGACCAGCGTGAATTCACCCTCGGTCGGCTCCGCAATATCGCTCAAACTCCCCATTTGTGGCGTCGGGAGCTTCAATTCCGTTCGTTCGGTCCTACGTCCCACCACAATTACATGGTCAACCGTGTCGGCCGACGTGAGTTTTTTTCGGCTCTGCTTCGTGCTCACGCTCGCAATGGCAGAGTTATCGAGAAAAATGGTCTGAACAGGACTCTGACTCGGATCATCAGTTTTCAAGAAATCCAAAATGTAGATTGATGCACCGACCACCTTAATCTTCGGTTGCCATATGGCAAAATTGCGCTCAATGGCGCTCTTCCACGTCTCCCCGCTATTGAATGTGCATGTGTCAATCAGGGGGACATCCGGGAGGTTGCTGTAGAATATCAATCCCAGCTTCCTGCAAATCCAATTTGCGATCCCTTGATGGCTACCGGCAAAGACAATCTGGAAGTCACTATTCTGAAAATCCAGCCCCGGTAGCCGTGGGTGAGTCACCCGTATCTCTGGGAGCCATATGCCCTCAACATTCCGTCTCGGTATCTTCAGAATCCCATCTATCAACTTGGCTCCGTTCAATTCGCTCTTCACCCAAACCGGATTGCAAAACACGAGTGTTTTCGGGATTGCATACTCCGCGAGGTCACTAACCGTGCTGTCTAGCTCCCCTGATACAGTCCGTGAGAAATCCTTTCCGCTGTTGTTGCTCGTAATGTCTGTGGGGGCTGCATCCTGTATCAGCGTGGTAGTCTTTCCCGCCATTTTCCGCCGTATCGTCCACGTGTCCGTAAATGCCAGGTCCACCAACGGGTCCGCAATGGTCACCGACCACTTCTTACCTAAACGGCTAAACGAGCCGCTCTTAACGGAGATTGCAACTCCGTTTCTCTCTACAATTACATCGAATCCGGGTATTGAGCCCATGTTTACTCGTTATAGTACGTAGGGGAATTCTCCCATTCTTTCAATTGCCGAGCAGCCTCATCATCCCCTGCCTCAGCACGTTCCCGCAATCGCGCTGCTCGTATCCAATTCATATTAGCTTCATCAGCCTCGGGGTAGATTATGATGTCGCCATTCTCCAATTCTTGAAGTGCTACGCTTTCCATTTGGTAATTATGTCCTTTCGCGAAAGGGTTAGCTTGCGTTGAGTGTTGCGAATTATAAACTCGGCTTCATTGAATTGTGGATAACCTGTCTCCGTTATAGCCGATGGGATCACAATGTCTTTTTTGGCTACTTTCCTGCCAATGGTAATCCCTTTGTATTTTGCTCCGAATTTATGGGCTATCTCAATACGAGATGAGTATCCTGTCAAGCAGTCCTCTTCAAGTTCTATTTTCCCTTTTGTTTTGGATAGAGATTCATTGATGAGACGCCCCGTAGTTCCGTCTATACCTCGATAAAGTTGTATCTCGCTTTGTCCCGGATATTGCTTATCAAGAAGCGCCTGACCGATTGCCCGCAACCGAGCCCAACTATGCCCTTTTTGGATCTTGGCTTGATCTGTAATAGACACTTTTGAAGCATTAAATTCAGTTTCAACAGCCTTGCGTCGTTCAGATTCCGACCATTCAGCCACCGTTCGTATACGTCCAGGAAGATTCTCCCATTTCTTGGCTAATGTCTTTAATTCACTAGCCAAAGCACTTGACGGACTTCCCTGCCAATGCCCAACTAACCAACTCGCAGCCTTGAACTCAGATCGGAATATCTCCACCAACTCCCGAGCACTTTTAGTCTCGAATTCCTCCCGCGATTTATCAAATGCTCTTGCCATGCGCTTATCATGGAACAGATCAGACCCTTTTAGTGAGCCCTCTTGCTCATTAATTGTCTTTTGAGACTGTCTAGCATTGCGTCGTTCTTGGCGTGTGCTTATACGCTCTTGCCGCAATATTTTCTTCGTCGCGTGGTCCCTCCGATTGCCCTTGGCGTCAAAAAACACCGCCCCGGCAGATCCACTTGACACAAACCGACCAGTCTTGGGGTCCCGTGGATGCCTTGATGCCGCCCAAGCCGCAGCTTCCTTCCACGCTGATAAATACTCACGAAGGTATTGAAGCGCTGTTAAAATGCCCATATTGACTCCTACGTCAGTATAATCAGATTCATCTCACCACGGTATATGTCCGTCGCCGCGCCTGTGAGGTAATGATGAACAGTTTCGTCTCCCCACACCTCGTTTTTCACGTTGGTGACACCGTTCTCCGCAGCAAAGCACACATTGTAGGAAACGTTGTCAATTACCGCGGGATATATACCGCCCGCTTTACACATGGCATAGAGTTTGTTTACATCGGCCAGGCACGTCCACTCAAAGCCCACGTGAGCGGTCCGTTGCTTTTGAGAAGGGTTTTCAACGCGAACCATAACCATTTCACCGTTGCGCACGCGTGAATCTTGACCAACAACCACAGGAACGTGCTTATCTATATGCCAGAGCGGATATATAAAAGGTACCGTTCCGATTGAATCTGCCATAATGCAAACCCTTCCTCAAATTATCCCCAGCTCACCGTTGCGGTTCCGCCGTTCACCGTGATATTAAGCTGTAGCTCCGAAGGCAGGCCCTCAGCTGCTTTACCGACGTCCCCTGTGAGTTTACGCATAGACTCGACAAACCCCCCAAAAACCCCTTGAGCCTCTTCTCCTAGTCCGCTTTCGGGAACCGAACTTTTCACCGCATCCGCAACCTGCTTTGTTTTGTCGGCGACAGAAGAAAAAGATCTTGACAATGATCCTAAAACAGCAGAACTGAGCTGATCTATTAGCCCAGACATTGCATCAGGAACTCCTGCCACAGGCGCGCCACCCTCCGGCAACGGCGTATAATTGGATGGAACCCCCCTATGGACCTTGCCATTTTCATCTACCCAGTAATTATCCGCTCGTTGCGGTCTGGGAGTTACGGGCGCTTTGTCGGCTGCTGTCGGTTCCGGTTGGAGTGGTTGGACTTGGGCTCTCCCCTCTGGGGTTGATACATCTGGTTTTGTTGCTTTTTTCTCTTTTTCTGTCGTCGATTCTTTTGGTACTGTCGGCGTCATGGAGCTAAATGCAGGGGCTCCGCCAGCCTCTTTAGGTGTCGGCATGCCCTGTGGGGCCTGTTGTTGTGCCTGTTTGAGCGCCTCAGTAAGTTTTTCTAGCGCTGCGGTATTTTCCGCCATCTTGGTCTGCCAAATGTCCTGAATCAACTTATTGAGCGTCTCAATTTGCCCCTTGGCCTGCTCATTCATCGCCTTGGCGTTGGCAACCATCGTGCTGGCGACCATGTCATCAACGGCTTTAATCTCTCCCATCATACCAAGCGCTTGGGCCTTCATGCTCTCAGGCCCACTCTTGGCCACTTCCGCCATCATGTCACGGGCCTGACGAATCTTCTCTTGGGCGGTTTTGTCATCCTTCTGCTGGTACGCCTGGAGAGCCTCCTCTTTCAGCTTCATAGCCGCTTGCATGTCGGACTGAGCCTGTTGTTCCGGGCCCATCTTCTGCTTGGCAAGGGAGCGATAAAACTCGTCGTACCATGTCGCTTGGTCCTTGAGAGCCTTTTCGAGCCCCTTCACATCCTGTGCGAGTGCAACCCAGGCTTGCCTTGCCGCCTGTGCAACCTGCAACGCCTTATCCGGTTGTTCCGGTAGCAAATCAATCGCCCGTTTGGTCTCTTCAGATGCCTGACGGACCTTCGCGGATAGGTTCTCGAATTCATTCCGGCTCTTACTCGCTATCTCATCAAGTGCTTTAGCGGCATCCCGGCCTGCGTCGGCCTGCTTGGAGAGGATGTCGAGCCTTTCCTTGTAAAGCTTTTGTATCTCCCGTTCGGTCTCTTGGAGGCTCTTTTGCACCTCGCTCTGATATTTCTGCTGAGCCTCTAGGTCTTTCAGCGCGTAATCCTGCCGGATTTTGCTCACCTCGTCGGCATTGTGAGCGACTTTGGCAACCTCTTTTTCCTCTTCAGCCTTCCTCATCGCGGCTTCTGCCTGGTATTCTTGCTCTTTCATGGCAAGCTTTTCCAGGATAGTGGCTATATTGAACGCTTTCAGCCGACGTTGTGCATCCTCTTCATTCGCGGCCGTCTCCCATATACGGCTACGCTCCCTCTCGTGGGCAGAGGATTGTAGCGCCTCCAGTTCGTTGTAATAGAGCTTCAAACGTTGGAGCCGTGCCTTATAATCCCACTCCGATTCATCCGCGAACTTCCCGGCCCCCTCGCGTCCTACCTGTGCAAGTGCCTTTTGATGGTCCGCGGCTGATTTGAGTATTTCTCGGAAAGCTTTGTTGAGCGACGCAAGCTGCTTCTGTTTCTGTGCTCCGGTCAGCTCGGTAGAGTTTTCGATTCCTTGCCGCAGGCTCCTTTCCACCTCGCTTATCTTCTCCCCGGTCATCTGGGCTTGCTCGAAACGCTCATGGAACGCCGCCACTAGCCCGTCATCGGGCTTAACCTCGATTGCCTTGGATGCTTCTTCAGCCCCGGCCTTGATGCCGAGTAATGCGCCCAGGAACGGGGTTGCTGCCGAGAGTAACCCTGCCAGTATTGAGACTACCCGCGCAAATGGATGAGGGATGAACGATGCCGTGGTCGCAATCGCACCGAGAATTCCTGAAATCTTCGTCAAGGGTCCCTCGGCATCTGTTGCCAAACCTGCCATAGTCCCGACTGATGCCCCCGCCAGAGCAATTCCCTGAGCAACGTCCGTCCCTGTGCCTCCGAATTTCCACCAAGGAGTTTTGGCTGGCGCTTTCGTCGTTGGAATTTGTGGCGCGGGTGGTCTGATCTGCTCTCCAGTCTTGACGTTGTAATAACCCTCCATCCACGGGGGAAGTCGTTTCTCCGGTTTTACCGGGTCCGGAAGCCGTTCAACCCCTTTCGGTTTTCCTGTCCGCGGGTCGAAATAGCCCTCTTTCCAGTCGCTCGGCATCCCGCTTGCTGGTCCGGTGGCTTTCAGCGTCGGCTTCTTGGCCGCCTGTGCATCTAGCTCACGGTACGCTTGCGTGAGCCCCTGAACAGCCGTTTTCTCCCGGCCTATGTCAGCCACCTTCGCATCAACGCCGGTCTTGATTTTGCTCTTCACCCAGTCTGAAACATCCCCCATGTCCCGAAACATCTTCACGATGGACTTGAAAACGGACCATAACACCTTGAAACCCAAGAGCCCGGCTATCGCCGCCAGTGCTGCGCTTGGGAGCTGCACCAACCCGCCGATGAATGAGCCGACGTAACCCACGACCGTCTGAATGGCTTGAGCGACCGCGAAAAACCCCGTGACAATCCGGTCTAATCCCCCCGTTTCCACAAATTGCAGAATACCGAGGGACATTCGCTTCACAAAATCAGCCACAATCTGAAAGGCATTCCTGAGCCGATTGGTCCATTCCTCCGTCTTTCCTTCCTTAAACGCCTTATCAACGCTCTTTCCCAATTCTCTGAAAAATCCGACCAAATCTCGCAATGCCGGAGTGACTGCCGCCTCTAAGACATGGCCAATCGCTCTCTGTGTTTGGTTGAACGCCTTTGCTAATTCTTTTACGGCACCCTCATAGGTCTGCATTTTCGCAGCTTCTTGGCCCCCGACAATCACAGAAAGCTCGCGCATTATGTCTTTGAAGTTCTTGCTCTGCTGAGTCGCTCGGGAGAATGTAAAGCCCCATTCCCTGAGCATCTGCATTTCACCACGGGCCGCGTAACCCACGATATACGTCGCTTCAGCGAGCCCGCGCCCCGTATATGCCGCCATGTCAATGACGACTTGGAGCGCTGGGAGTAGATCCTCAGTGGCAACACTCTTATACCCGGACAGCGTTTTGGCCGCCCCAATCACCTCCTGTGAAGCATAGGAGCTTGTACGGGAAAGGTCCCTGACCTTATCCGCAAACGCTTCCGTCTCCTCTGCATCCCCCCTCTGCAACGCTTTCCAGGATGCCGACAGTTGCATCATGTTCTGGGTCTCAGTGCTGGCGTCCGCGAGGGCCTTATGCAGAAACTCCGTCGCCACCCCCAAGCCCATGACAATGGGAACCGCTGCAATCAGCCCACCAAATACGCCAGTCAGGCTTGCGACCTTATTCTGTACGACGGATACACCCATGCCAATCTGGTCCAAGGAGATTTTCAGCGGGTCCAGCGAGCCCCGAAACGCATTCGCCGCGCCTGTCAGCGTACCGCCGAGCTGATTTGCCACGCCGGACATGGCCGTACCCATCTGGGAGATGCCACCGGTAGAGCCCCTGATTGTGTTGTCCAATTGGACTACCCGGTCGCCTATCTGCCGGAATGTTGCATCCGCATTGTTCACGGCCTGAATAATGAGCTTCAGAGTATGTGTTGATTCAGCCATGATATAACCTTACAAGGGCTCAAATTGAAGCCCACCATCACCATTAGGGTAATCTTTGCTCTTGGGCCAGGGGTCGCGATGGTCGTTCTCGCCATTCAGAATCGTTTGGGGTATACCATCCGGAAAAGCATCGCATTCATCCCATTCGTGTCCATAGTTCCAAATACAGATCCTGCATACAGGCTCAATTATCACTGGTGCTTTCGCCATTATTTTGTCCTTTTGGCTGTTCCACCAAAGTTTAGTTTAGGGAATTCCTTGTCGAAAAACGTCGTCAGATCAGCATGCAAATGTTTAGTTTCACCCAGCATATACACCGTGAAAGCCTCTGCGAACAGCTCCGCTTGGTCCTTTTTCGAGTATGGAGAGGTAACATACCCCTCATGTCGGCCCTTAACATCACCCTGAAAGAATATTCCAAGATTGGTCTTGACCTTCTCCATGTTTTGTGAATGCCAAGCATGCCCATACTCGTGGACCAGGGCCCCCGCCATCGGATTATCATAAGCGTCAATCGGACGCTCCTTAACATTCCCCCTGTCGCCGGTTTTAGCCATCGCATCTGCTTCCTTATTGATTTCCATCGCTTTTTGTCTGCAATGCTCAATTACATTGGAGACATTTGGCCCAACCTTCCCCCCTTTGGTCTCAGCTCGTTTTTTCCGTCGCTCCTGACCCCGCTCTAATCTGTTGGCACGATTCGATAACGCTTTGGCCGCCTTTCGCAATTTCTCCGATGGTGGGATCATGTTTGCCGATATCTTGTCTGCCCGGAGTTCAAGTACATCGCTGTCGTTGCCTATGCCTATCATTTTGCGTAAACTTACCGTGAATTGACCCAAATAGCGCGTCTTTTGCGAATGAAACTGAAACGTATCAATTTTCTCTTTTAGTGGGGCGGCATCGGCAATCACTCGTAAATGCGATAAGCAGGCATTCATTTTGCCTACGTTCATTTCGTCCATGCCGATAACAGATATCGCTATGTTATCCTTAAGCCACGACTTCGCCTCGTCCATGTCCTTAAATTTCGAGTATTTGAACTCATAGGAGTCACCCTTTTTGATCCAAGGCACGCCTGAAGCTCCCGCCCTTTTCCCTCGTACAACCGTTTCCTTTTGAGGTGCTTTCGCTGTCCCCTCTGGCCCTTCCTTTTTGATTTCCTTGGATGTTCCACCGGACGCTTGAGCCCCTTTGGGCATAAATTTTCCGGCTAATTTGTGTCCTTTGGGATACCGCGGATGCCTATCAGCCACCCAACCAGCAGCCTCTTTCCAAGAGGAAAGCTTATCCTTTATGTGGCGCAATACCGTGAGAATGTTAGCCATCGTCAATTCTCCAGATACGGTTCAAAATAACTCGGGTCCGGCTTCACAGGGTCAACCACGTCAAGCCACGCGACATAGTAGAGCGCTAAAAGCCTGTTCCCCGGCTCTGTGAGCATCATTTCATCAATTCCAAAATCCTCATCTATGCCCGCAGCCCAGATTTCAAGCCCATAATCGTTCACTAAATTGTGAGACTTCAACCATTTCATGAGCGTATTCATGCGTCGGGCCGCCGCATGAAACCCTTGATTATCACCTACATGCCATCGCATCTTATCGTAAACCTTAACGTGTGTGTTCACGAAAAGTCCTCCGTCCTCCAGACCCGTGTTTTCACCTTCGCTGGTATCCAAGCAACATCCCCGCCTTTTAGCAACACATAAACTTTCGCATTGTTCTCCCTGATTCTGCGTTCCTTCGCCATCTGTGTATATTTCTCGGCTTTTTTGGATGTCACCTCAACTAATTTCACCACGCGATCGCCACGAACAACCACCAAATCCGCTCGTCGTTTTTTGCCGCTTTTAGGATCTGCAAGCGTTTTCCCTGTGACATCGCAGAAATAGCATTGTTCATGTATCACATACCCAGACTCCGCTGAAAATAATTGCTCCAATTTTGCTCGAATTGTTTTTTCTCGTGATGCACCCTGCATAGCATTAGTTCTCGCTAATGCCTGCAAATAGGCTTTTTTCTCGGGGCTCATTTCCTTGGGAGCAAACTCCCCACCCTGCGAAGTGCCCGCCGGGTGCCTCGGATGTTGTTGCTCATCATATTTTTTGGCGAGATATAGCCACGCTATGCTGTGCCTGCAATGCGGATGGAATGGGGGATACCAACCGTTTTTAATCTGTCGAACGCTCAATTCCTCCCGGCTGATGTTGTCCACCTGATGCAAACGCGGGAACGGCCACAACTCCCGAATTTTCTCTGGGTCCTGCTCTTCAAGGCCCTGCTCGAATTTTGTAACCCCCACGTCAATATCGATATGCAGCCCGAGCATATGAGCGCACACCGGGCAGGTCTTGTCATCCAAGGGGCCCGTAATTCTGCCTGTTCCGATGCCATTCTCGCGTGCGTGCGCGAATCCGCCCCCATGCCACACACGGGCCATTTGCACGTCAGACAGATTCTCCCAGTATTTCGGGTCGGAAATAAGCCGTTCAAGCCGTTCCCCAATAGTGCTCACAGATAGCACGCTTGGGGCCTCTGTATCCGCTAACCACTGAATCTGGCGCTCTATCTCAGGGAGTAGGAACCGCTCCGGGAACGCTTCCGCGAACGCCTTGACCTGCTCACCGGCCAAACTCGCAATCCGTTCTCGGTATCTAGTAAGCAATTCAGCCGGTTTTTTGATACCGGCTTCGATTGCATGGAGTTTCCAAAAGCCTTCGGCTTTTCGGAACATTGACGAGAAAACGGCTTCCGGAGTGCTCCCCAGGACATCCGGGATATCGTGACCAAGACTCTTCGCTTCTTCCGCAAGCGCCTTCAACGCCTCCACGTCGCGCTTTTCCCAAGCAGACTTAAAGTTCTGCACAAACTCGGGAGAGACTTTTTCCCAAGCACCTTCAAGCAACAGTCGTAATTGTATGGAATCCTTATACCAAAGGGGTGGGGTCCTCTCCGCTTTTAATGCGGTGTAGGACCAGCCACCATCCTCTGGTGGGGGGGTATATCTGGCGAGGAAATGTCGAATTGCACTATGCACACCGCAACCGCCTGTGAGGGATACACGTCTCGTTACCTATTTTTGCCGACCATCCGCATGAAGCAGTTTCCGGTCCTTGACGCCAAATGCTCGCATAACTGCCCCCGTGGTCATGGGAGCCGCTTCTGCTCCGGGGGGTAATGGTCTGCCGCTCCTCGTGGTCCTCGTGCCCGCCTTGGCTCCCAGGTGTTTGGCGAGCCCATCAAGCAATACTTCAATCGTGGGCCAGGAATACGTCTGAACATCACCATATGAGTGCCCATGATTCATCAGGGTTATTGCCGCGTCGGCAAAACCGTTCTCAAGTTTGGTGAAAAACTCTCTCAGTTCTCTTACTGTCCGCTCTGGGCCGCTTTCGTCTCGTTTAGGAGGGCCTGTTTCGCCTCTTCTATTGCGCCCCCCAGTCCGAACCTGTCCACTAACTCGCTGCCCAGAGCCACCCATTTTCCCGGCGAAATGCTCCTGAAAAACAACGCCAAACACTGCGGTATTGCGTCCACTGGCAAGTCTTCAACCGTTGCCCCCGGAACATCCGGAAGGCTCACCAGTGGATTCAATATCCGGAGAATATCTCGTGCAAAATTCCCGACGAGGCTCGTCAGAGGTTTGCCTTCCAGGTAATATTCCACGGCCAGCTTCATCAGAGTGTCGCTCAATTCGGGCACTCTGCCCGCCGCGAACTGTGCAACCTCTATCCTCACCGGGGGGAGATTGTCCGGGTTATGCTCCGGGGTGTAATCAAACCCCGGACACCCGAACAGTTTTCTCAGTTTGCTCTCAATTTCAGCTTTATTGTTATCAGGCACAAATCACCTCGTAATTACGTTGTGGGGACCACATCGATGCGACCCCATTTCTCAGTCGGATGATTGATGCTGTCATCGAGGCATTCACCCTCGAATTCCAATTTTGCCCAGTCACCCTCTCCGTCGCCGTGGTTGATAAACTCCAAGGCCCCAGCAGCGGAAATTTCCACTTTCCAAAACTTCACTTGACGCGCTGTCCCGTTGGCGAGGTCTTCGATAAATTTGACAGCGTAGGTCTCCTCACCGCCCTCAAGCACCTGGATTGCAGTGCCGTCCAAGACGCCCTGGAAAAACATGCGCAGGTTTTCGAGCGCAAGTTCATCCAAAGCAAACTTCAGCATACATTCCTCACGGACTTTGACCTTCAAGTCAGTGGTTTCCGCGGCCGCCCTGTGGCTTTTGTGGGGCTTTTTGATGACCTTGGGCTCTGCGGTGAAGGAAACGCAGTTCCCGACGTCCACATAGTCAAGCTCTTCGGGAGGGGTGGAACCATCCCACGGCGCGATATACATGATGCCGCCGCCGCTTACATAATTGTCGGTGCTATGAGCCATTTCCGGCCTCCTGTATCAATTATTGTTATGCCGTTGCCTCAATTATCAGGCGAATAGACGGCTTGAATCCTCGATGTAATTGACTCTAAACACTATCTCTTGAGCTACCGTGTTGTTGCCTATCGGTGGAAATACCACCTGAGAGTATGCCACTATGCGAATCATGCCCCCGTAATTGCCGATTGTGCGGCTCTGATTCGTAAAAACCAACTTGATAAGCTCCCGCTGAAATGTTGACAGCTCAGCGCTAGCGGCCTCCCCCGTGCTACCGGCTATGATACTCACGAGTGATACAATCCATTCGCGTTGCGCCCGGAGCTTGTTTTCCGTCCTAACCACATCGTCTTTACGCTCCACAATGAAGATTGTGGGGAAGTATTCCAATGTCGCCCGTTTGCGCCAATCGCGGGACACCATAGGCTCTGCGCTATGTGTTGCCAGCCTTGCAATCAAAGCCTCGATTATGTCCTCGCGTTCAATCATCCGCTCCGTATCCTGTCCAGCCGCTCTTTGAGCTTCACAACTACCATGTCAATGGCGTCCTTGATGATACTGTCATCCTCGATTAGTGGCTTTATGATGCCCTTTGGAGCTTGTCGGCTGTATATGCCACCCTCACCGGCTTTCGTTCGTGGCCCTACGCCTCGATAACGGCCCTCTTCAAGTACAGGACCATAAACAAACGGGTTTTCAATTGTGGCTCCACGGTTGCCCGTCTCCATCTCGAATGACCAATTGGCCTGAATATGCTCCGATTGCGACTTCGCCTTACCTCGCTTCGTGACATCATCCCGGGGTGTCCTGTTTAGCACCTCGTCGTGGACTATGCTGATAATCTCACCGACGGCCAGCTCCTCAACGTCACCATAGAGCCTATTCAGATCGGTCAATTCCTCCGGATAGTCCAAAACGAAGCTAAGATTCAGTCCCTTCGATGCCATTAACCGCCCTCTATCTGACACCAAACGATGGTGTCCACATATCGTAGGTCTTTGATGTCCAAGGTTTGCCCTTCCATCACAATTTTGTCATTGCGAGTCAGATCCTTGGGCATCACCCCTGAAGGCAATTCTGCCGCCTTGAAAATGAAACTGCGATTAAGCATCTGGACTTGCACGTCACCCGTTGCCGCCGTGCTGTATTTCCGCCGTTTCCCGGTCAATGCAAGCACCTGGAATTCATCCCATGTATCAATTACGGCCCCTGCCTCGGTCCGTTGCGTACCCGTATACCGCTTGTACGTCACGGTTGCCGACCACGAACTGTCACCGAATAGAGGCTCCAGGGCTTGTATTACCGTATCCCAGGGGATAACCTGCATTGCAATTCCTATGTCGTCGGGGCTACTTCGTCGAGCAATTCCGGGGTCTGTTCGCTCCAATCACCGATAAAGCCAATTTCGGTCACGTACGGCGACAGCAACAGATAGATTTCTGGATGTCCGGCCCGCAACAGTCCTGTTAGGCTGAATCCATCCTTCAAAGGTACGTCCAATTTATCGCCAAATGACAGGGAGATATCGCCAAACAATGAAACGCCTTTGATTGCATCCGTTCCCGGGCCCGCTGACGGGCTCGTGCGCTTCTGGAGACCCCTGTAAATCACGTCATAGGCCATAAGCGCTTGCGCCTTTTTCACGGCCCCCGGAATCTCAAGATTTTCTTCGTCGTAATCCTCGTCATCGTTCGGCATCCATCGCGGCCACGACATAGCCTGCTTTTCATACCCAGGCCAACCCAACCAGAAGAGGTTTTTCATCGCCATACCCGCGAGTATCAGCAAATTCTCTTGCTCCTCATCGCTCATAGCCTCCCAGAGCGTCAGATCCCATCCGGTTTCTGATAGATACTGGTTGGCCTCGGCTAGAGTGCAGAGAGAATTTGCCGAACTACTCCCGGCTGTAACGTGTAACCTCACGATGTTACCTCTGCACCAGAGGATTAAGTGGTCGGTGCAACAGGAACCGCCACGTTTTTGTGGATGACCACCGCGTCTTCGTAGCCATACACGGCATCGAAAGAGCAATGTACATGGTAGAGGAAACGCCGCTTTTTGGGCTCGCGCTCCACTTCCCAAGTAACATTTTCCTCCATGACGAAGATAATGTTGTCCTTATGGGTCAGAATGGCCGTGCCATCCGGCATTTCCTCAAGCGGGAAAATGGGCACGCCGTGATATGTGGCTCGGAAGCCGTTGTCCTCCAGAGTGAACTGGTAGCCAGGGGCCGCGGTTTTGCTCTCCAGCCAGTAGATATACGCGGCCTCTGTGTTGGGCGAGCAGTAATACCGCATGTTTTTGAGGTCCTTCCAATATTTGGAAGGCATCGCCAACCGCATGTAATACCACAGAGTTGACTCAATATCCGCGGCTGTTCCGGGATCCAATACGTGCGACACGGCCTGCAAAATGAGTCCATCGAATTTCGCGAGCCGGGGGTCCAGAGAGGTCTCGTCAGACAAAAGCCCCTTTTTCGCGATATCCATCGCAAGAGCAGGCCCGGCCTGTCGCATAGTGAACGATCCGAGCGTACCTCTTGCAAGGCTGTTCCGATCGCTCGTATCGGAAATCGGCACTGCACCAGCATAATCGTTGCACTCAAACGGAACCTTGGTGGTTGACAAGGCCGTATAGTATGCCTCCGGAACCTCCCCATGCTCGTCTACGGGATAGAGGATCTCCTGGGGAATCCCCGCCCAATCGTATTTCCCCTTTTTCTGGCCGACATAATCCACTTTGGACTGACCGAGCAGGCGGCTCTCCGCCTGCACGATCTCCTTAAGGGCAGCGAGTTGATACTCGTTCAGCGCCCCGCCGTTGGTCTCCAGGTCCGCAAAAGTGGTATGAGTTTCGGCCTTTTCCGCCAAATCTCGCGCGCTCAATCCAGGCATTTTGTTTTCTCCTATCAATTAGTTTTGTCGTCCGGCTTAATTAACAATTGCCGGTTGTTAGCAATTACGGTTAAGGCGACTTCGCTGTTAGCCCTTTTCGATGAGCATGTCATCGAAGGCCGAGTAAGGATCGTTTTCATCCGACTTTTGGGCCGCGGTCTGCTTGGGCTGCCATTTTTTAGGCTTGCTCTTCGTCTTGTCCTCCGGCGAACTGGGCACGCCGGGCGTCCGCTGCAGCCGGTCCATCTTCTCGGAAAGGCTCCCGAGCTGCTCCTGAAGGGTTGCGATAGTCGCCTTCGCCTCCGCGAGCTCGTCAGGAATCTCGGTCTTTGTGGTCTCCGATTTTTGTGCAGTCAGCTCGCCGAGTTTGGCTTCGATGGCATCCAATTTGGCCTTCAAGTCGGCCTTTTCGGTCTCTTTGTCGGCTTTTTCAGCTGCGAGCCGCTCGTCATCGGCCTTGCGAGCCTCCTCAGATTCCGCCTTTTCAACCATCTGCTGTACGGTCTGGGCCGCAACATTGGCCGCAAATTCCTTCAACTGATCCTCGGTAAATTCAGGCATCGTGTTTTCTCCTATCGTGTGGGTTTTGTCGGCCTTCTCAGCCGTAACCTGTGGTTTTTTATTTTGTCCTTTGAACCAATCGTTGAACTTGGCCCATAAACGCCTTTTTTCAGGCTCATTTTCCGGCTCAGGGTCCGATTTCTGCCCGCTGACGGTTCCCGTGGCCTCTTCCAGTCTATCGAGAGCGGTTGCGAGCCACTCATCAAACGCATCTACGGCATCGTTGCACTGCGTGCCGATTTTGCCCCAGTCGTTCCCGCCCAGCTCTATCGCTGTAGTTATGGCATCCCGGAGAGCACTGGATTTGCGCCAGAGCTGCGAGGAAAAAGATTCTTGTGAACGACTTGTCGTTTGTCCATATTCCGGAGGCATCCCGGATGCCGCAGGGAACGGTATCAGAGCTTCACTTTCCGCCTTCACAGCGTTTTTCGACTCCCGAAGCTTTCCGTAAAGCAGTTTTATGCCACTTTCTGTGACCTGGCTCGCCTGAAGATCCTCGAAGCGCTTCTCGTCGGCCTGAACGTATTTCACGCAGTCATCATGTTTTTCGGCCTTCTCTGTGGTGAGTAATTTCCACTGTTCCTCACCAAGAATTTTTCGCAATTCCTCCAGATCATTACCAATGGGAGCTATAATTGCCTGTATAACCTCTCCGGCCATGTCGTTTACCTCTCCGGATTCTGATTTTTTTGACCAGGGCGTCCAGTTTGCGGCCCTATCAGCCAACGTTATCCAAAGCGCCTTGGCGTTTTCGTATAGAATTACCGGCTTAAGCCGTTCCTCGCTTTTGGTTACAACTAGCGGCATGATGCATTATCCGTCGCGTCGTGACGTTCACTTTCTGGCTCTACCACCCATCAATCTGCCCTTATTAAGAGCGGATGTGAGTGACCGTCCGCTTTTTCCGTCCGCGTCGTACCCTTAATCTGGTGAACGTGCCCAAATGCTGCACCGGTAACAGTCGGCACGACCTTTGAATCGTCTCTAAAACGTAAATCCGTAACGTCATGATCGTGCTCCGGATAAGGCCCGGCGTCGGATTTTTCGGTGGTCCCCAATGCCTCCAGAGGATGTTTTACAAGAGCCACGAATGGCCTCTTGTCGTAAGGGCCCGCCCAGGAGAAAGCGTTAAGCTCGCCCTTATCTATTTTTTCCCCTGTGGCCTGCTCTGTGATTTCGACCCGCACAAACCAGGTTCCTGGTTTGAAATCCGGGTCCCCTTTACGCGCTATCGAGGATTCCACCACAACCGACCCGTTTTCCTTGTAGTTATGGTTGGTATCCACCTTGGTAATCCGGCCGGCTTTCATCCACTCGTGAGCAGTGGCCTCGATTTCCTCATCTGATTTTGCGGCTTCTCCCTCTGTATCGCGCTCACTGGGCACCATTACGGGCCCCAAAACGGACCACAAGCCGTCGCCCTTCTTCGCCACGGAGCGAAAACGTTTGTTTTCAGCGCTATTTGAAGCACTATCTGATTGTGTAGTTATGCTCATGCTCTGAACAATTCATAGGTGGTCGGACATAATAAGCAATTCCGACCGAATCAATTACCGCGTGAACTACTTAGTATTTTCACATATGTCAACAAAAAATAAAGAAACGGGATTCACGAGAAATGGTTAGAGGCAGCGCAAATGCGCTAAAGTGGCTATTTATGCTTGGTCTAGAGGTTACAAGGTTGCATTATTGCTACCACCTCGGACGGGACGCGCATACGCGTATGCGCGAGAAAGAAAAAGATTTGTTCGCGCTCAGACAGGTGTGAAAAATCTTATCACATGTCGGATTTTGTACACTCGCAACCCATTGTTTTCAGAACTACATAATGACCGCGCGAAAAAAACGCGCATGGCCGCGCGAAAAAAGTATCCATGCTCAGTGTTTGTTATTTAAACACATACAACCTGTAGTGGTAAGGGCACAATTACACTAGCATATAATGTAGGAAAAACTATGCTAAGGTGGCACATAGATTGCTCTATATATAGGCAAGAAGAACAAAGGGGTCAAAAAAAACGACCCGACGGGAAACGGGCTCCCGAGACTCAAAACCGACCCAAAACACAAAGCCAGGGTGCAGAATCGGCGCACCCCACGTAGTCAAGGCCGGAAGGCAGCACTCGAAAAAATCAAAATTCGTAAATCCACTGATGAGCCGGTGAGACTCCGGCGAAACTGTCGCAGTGTGACAGTCTGGGTATCTGCGGATATCCACTCTCCAGCAGGCTCTAGAGAGCCGCCGTGTGTTTGCCCGTACGCAAACCTCTGGAGCCGCAGAGAGAAAGGCAGCGGTCCGACGGATTACCGCCACCGGGTGAAATTCCCGGTGAACCGTCACTTTTAACAGGAGCGACGCTGTTTCTGCAACGACAACAATTCGGAAACCAATCAATAAAGGAGAAGATCATGAAATCGCAGGATATTTTGGGAATCCTGATCGAGGAAAGGGCTCGGCTGGAAGCCATGCATTTTGAGGCCAACATAGGCCCGAATACGGCGCTAGAGCGGCACTTATGGGGCCGCCTTGGCGAAGTGGATGCGCTCCTGGAAATTATGGGAGCAAAGTTACCGAGGCTGGAATTTCCCGAGGGGAGCGAAATCCCGATCTGCGAGGGACTGTTGACAACGGCCCACAGTGGCAGCTCATATGGAATCCCCGTGTGGCTGTACGAAGGGACAGCCTACGGCTCCGGAGATCCCGATCCGATTCCGTGCCCTCCGGAGTTGGATTTTTTGGCTCCTTTGCCCGAGCAGTCCGTTGGCGACATGATCCGGGCTAGAGCCCGGAATATGTGGGGCAGCAACGAGGAATGCTGGCCGCTCACAGTGGTGCGATTTTTGGCCGCATAGACTACGGAATACTCGCACCCGATTTCTAGCTCCCCGTATCCTAGCCTGCCTCTTCGTGGGGCAGGGTAGGGCGCTGGGCGTCCAAAATGAAAAACAGGAGGTGAGTGAGATGGCCTGGACATGTGACTATTGTGGTGAGCCTATTGAGGATAATGAAGCCTGCGCTTTTTCGGGCGAGGGTGATTATCACCAGGAACACTATCACCACGACTGTTTCCGCGAAATCGCTTTTGAGTGCGACGTATGTGGTGGGTGGTTTCGGCTTACGGAGCGCCGTTATTGCGGCGAATCAGCACTGTGTAGACAGTGCGCAGGAGATGAG
>Ga0172371_10005010_pt1 | contig 19766 bp, 24 predicted proteins | sample Lak12m_FD_114543 | JGI IMG/M metagenome (GOLD analysis project Ga0172371, IMG submission 114543) | Freshwater microbial communities from Kabuno Bay, South-Kivu, Congo - kab_022012_12m | ecosystem: Environmental > Aquatic > Freshwater > Lake | place: Democratic Republic of the Congo: South-Kivu... | reverse complement strand
GGATTTTACTCATACGGACTTGTAGGAAAAGCCATGAAAAATAATCTTGAAAATACAATAAGAAAAGTTTTTACAAGAAACGGATTTTACGAAATGGAGTTCCCCCTTATTACTCCACAAATAGTTTGGGAAGCAAGCGGACACCTAAAAGGATTTAATGATCCAATAATTATTTGTTCAAAATGTAAATCATCATTTAGAGCGGATAAACTTATTGAAGAACAAACAGGAATTGCTGCAGATCACTTCAAAGACGAAGAATTAATATCATCAATAAAAGAACACGAAGTAAATTGCCCTTCATGCAAAGGAAGATTCAATCTTGAAATAAAAAGACAAAGCCTAATGATGAAAACAACAATAGGATATGATATGGTAGCATATGCTAGACCCGAAACTGCAACCACAACATACTTACCATTCAAACACTACGTAAATTTTTTCAGAGGAAAACTTCCGTTCGTTGTTTTTCAAATAGGAAAAGCGTTTAGAAATGAAATATCCCCAAGACAACACTTACTAAGACAAAGAGAATTTACTCAAGCGGAATCACAAATGTTTTTAAGCAAAGAAATGAAAGCTGATTTTGAATGGTTTGAAAATGTAAAAGAAACAAAAATGCCTTTCTGGACAGAAAGTATGCAAAAAGAAAATAAAGAATGGAACTTTATAACTCTTCAAGAAGCGATGGAAAAAAAATATTTGAAAAATAAAGCATACGCATGGAATTTGTGGCTAAGTTATGAAATAATGACCTCCGTAGGAATACCCCCAGAAAAAATAAGATTACGCCAACACCACTCTGATGAACGTGCATTTTATTCTGATGACACTTGGGATTTAGAAATACAACTTAACTCATTTGGTTGGATAGAAATGGTCGGAATAAGTGACCGAACAAATTATGATTTAACTCAACACTCAAAATTTTCAAAACAAGATTTAAGTGTTCGACTCGAAAATGGAGAAAAAATAACCCCCCACGTAATTGAAATTGCTTTTGGTGTAGATAGACCATTTTATGCATTACTTGATTTAGCATTTTCACGAAGAGAAAATGATACACAAAGAACAGTACTTTCTCTTCCTCCAAGAATTGCTCCACTACAAGTAGGGATATTCCCCCTTGTAAAAAAAGATGGATTACCAGAAAAAGCAAAAGAAGTTTTAGCAGAACTAAAAGAATTTAGAACCTATTATGATGAAAGTGGAAGTATAGGAAAAAGATACTCCCGACTTGATGCAATAGGAGTTCCTTTTTGCATCACAATAGATCACGATTCACTAAAAGATGATAGTGTAACAATTAGAGAAAGAGACTCACTAAAACAAACAAGAATAAAAATCAACGAACTAGCAACAAAAATAGAAGCCCTACTAAAAGAACAAGAAAAATTTACTCTTTGAAAAAATAATTTGTGACTTTAAATGATTTATGAAAACAAACCAATAGAATTTAATCCAAAATTTGAAGTAGTAAGTCTTTTTATTGAAAAAGAAAACAAAATTCTTTTCTTACAAAACAATGATACAAAAAAATTTAACCCCCTACTTTGGGGAATACCTGCAGGAAAAATAGAACAAAACGAAAACAAAGAAGAAGCATTAATACGAGAAATATTTGAAGAAACAGGAATAAAATTATCTAAAGAAAACATAAAATATGACAGCACTGTTTACATAAAATACCCCACACACGATTACACATATCACATGTACAAAACAAATCTAGAACAAGAAGAAACAATCCTACTCTCAAAAGAACACTTAGCCTACAAATGGCTTACTCCAAGCGAAGCACTAAAATTACCATTAATACTGGATGAAGATGCGTGTATCAAAAAAGCGTACAAACTCTAAATAACCCCAATTTTTGCTTTAAGCATAGAATAAAAAAGGCTAAGAGATAAGGTTTTGTTTATGGAACAAAGAGAATTCTTGCGAAAACAAATGCTGAAAAAAACTCGCGAAAAGATAGAAGAAAAATTCGCAGGAAAAGAAATACACATCATAAAAGCAGTAAATTTACTAACTGATCTTGAATCAATTACTAATCTAATGAAAGAAAACTTTTCAGAATGGGAAAAAAGAAGCCCCACAGGCGAAGCTCAAAAAGAATTTGTTGTTTTAGAAAAAAATGTTAAAACTGTAGAAGAAGAAAAAAAATCGCTTATTGAATTTATTGAAAAAGAAATGAACGAAGAACTACCCAATTTTTCAGCTATTGCTACTCCAATAATTGGAGCAAAGATGCTTGCAAGTGCAGGATCAAAAAAGAAACTATGTTTCTTTCCTGCGTCAACAATCCAAGTACTAGGGGCTGAAAAAGCACTATTTGCACACATAAGAAAAGGTGCTAAAAGCCCAAAACACGGACACTTATTTAACCACCCCCTACTCCAAAATTTACCACGAAGCAAAAGAGGAAACGCAGCAAGAATTATTGCAGGAAAACTTGCAATAGCACTAAAACAAGATTACTTTAAAGGAGAAAATACAAGCGAAGAAACAAAAAAAGAAATCTCAAAAAAAATAGAAGAACTTGCAAAAGCTCCAGAAAAAATAAAAGAACAAAACGAAACACCAAATATCGAACGAAGAATTGAAAGTGAAAGACCTCAAAGCAAAACATTTACACCTGAAGAAAGAAAAGCATACTTTGCAAAACAAAACAATTCAAATTATCAAAGACCAAACACAAATAGAGAAACAATAACAAGAAATGACGAAAGAAGAAACCCAACTAGAACAAATTCTAGACCTTTCACACACAAAACTGATGGAAGAAGAGAACAAGAACGATCACACCTAGACTATGATTATAGTTATAATTCAAGCAGAAGAAGCACAAGAAATGATGAAAGACAACCAAGAAGTGGATACGGATACAAACCAAAAAGTTTTGAAAGAAGAGAAGAAGGCCAATTCCACCCCTCCTTTAAACCAAGAAACAATTTTATTAGCTCCGAAGAAAGACATGCAAAACCAAGCGGACACGGATTTGGAAACAAAAACAATTTCTCCTCAAACAAAAGATTTGGTTCAAAAAAATTCAAAAAAAGATACTAATTACAATAAAAATTATGGATTTTTATTTAGCATCATATAAATTTGGGAATCATAAAAAAGAGTTCCTTAATCTAATTTCTAAAACAAATAAAAAAACAGCATTTATCCCAAACGCAGGAGATGCATACCCAAAAAAGAAAAATGAAGAAAGGACTGCAAAAACATTAGAAGAACTTAAAGAAGTTGGATTAGACCCAGAAATAATTGACTTAAAACAATACTTTGGAAAAGAAAAAGCATTAGAAAAAAAATTAAAAACAAAAGAAGTAATATGGGTCAAAGGCGGAAATACATTTGTTCTTAGAAAAGCAATGAATCTATCAGGATTTGATAAAATATTTAAAAAATTATTAAACAAGAAAAAAATGTTATACGCAGGATATAGCGCAGGAATTGTAGTTCTTGCACCCTCCTTAAAAAGCACAGAAATTGTAGATGCAAAAAACGCAATCCCTTATAAAAATAAAAAAATATTATGGGAAGGGTTAAATTATCTCCCCTACCTCCCCCTACCCCATTATGCATCCAATCACCCAGAATCAAAGAAAATAAATAAAACAATAAAATATTGCATAAAAGAAAAAATACCTTTTAAAACACTAAAAGACAATGAAGTTATTGTAATAAAAGAAGGTCGCGAGATAATATTAAAGTGAGAATATGAACGAACTATTTGACGGAATATATTTTGACGAAAAAAGCGTGTATACAAAAAACATGCTTGTTGGAAAAAAAGTTTATGGAGAAAAAATAGTAAAAGAAAAAGGAATAGAATACCGTGAATGGGACCCTTACCGATCTAAATATTGTGCAGCAATAAAAAAAGGACTTAAAGAAAGCATTTTCTACAAAAAAGCTACTGTTATTTATCTTGGAAGTGCTGAAGGAACAACCGTAAGCCACGTATCAGATATTGTTGGAAAAGATGGCGCAATATTTTGTGTAGATATTTCAGAAATTGCCATGCAAAAACTTTCAAAACTAGCAGAAGAACGAGAAAACCTCTACCCCATACTAAGTGATGCACAACTCGTAGAAAATTATGAAGAATACTTCACACAAAAAGCAGATTGCTTATTCCAAGATGTATCCCAAAGAAACCAAGCAGATATTTTTGTTAGAAACTCAAAACTCTTAAAAAAAGGAGGACTTGGCGCACTATCCTTAAAAACAAAAAGCATATCACAATCAGAAAAAAAAGAAACAGTGCTTGAAAACGAGATAAAAATACTTGAAAAAGAATTTAATATATTACAAATAGTTTGCATAGAACCATATGAAAAAGAACACTACCTAATAATAGGGAAAAAGAAATAACATTCAAAACATAATAAAAAAGTTAGATTAGAAAAGATAAAAAAATAAAGGAGCAAAAGAAGGGAAAAAATGAAAAAAGAAATCCTAAGAAAAATACTACACCTACTCTTTGGGATATTTATATTAACTACAATAATTGCTTTCGGTGCTGAGAAAAGCTTTCGCATACTATGGATGCTTATAGTTGCAGGAATAATGGTGGGCCTTGCAATAAAAAGAGGAGCAAAACTACCAATTATCCAAAAAATACTTTGCACAGTAGAACGAGAACATGAACAATATTTTCCAGGACACGCCCTCATTTTACTATTTTTATCAGCACACATTTTATTATATTTTTTTAAAAACTCTCCTGAAATAATACTAGCATCAATAAGCGTACAAGTATTCGCTGATACAGCATCAGCACTAGTAGGAAAAAAATTTGGGAAACACTATTTAATTAAAAATATGAAAAGCTTAGATAGTCCACAAATAAAACAAAAGACTCTTGAAGGCAGCATAGCATTTTTTATTATAGCAACAATTTGTTTAAGCTTCTTTTTCCCTCTAGAAAAAATACTACTCCCAGCACTTATAGCAACACTAATTGAACTACTCCCCCTAAATGACAACTTAACAGTTCCTCTCTCAACAGCAATTGCCCTAAAATTTTTAATCTAATAAAAACAAATTGAAAAATTCTTAAACCCTCCCAACAAATAAATTCATACAATAGGCCCGTAGTATAATGGATTAGTATAGGTCCGTCCTAAGGACTAGACGTGGGTTCGATTCCCATCGGGCCTGTTAAAATAATTATTAATTATTAAAAAAATTAAAATCTAAATAAACACTTATCCAAATTAACTTTTGTTTCATTAACGAAAATAACACCCTCTTTTTTTAATAAATCTTTTTTCTTTTTAGTTCCAAAAACGTATCCTCCAATTTCCCCATTTTTACAAACCACTCTGTGACAAGGAACATTATTGAAGTCACGATTTTTGTTCAAAATATTACCAACAGCCCTTACCGCTTTTTTTGATCCACAAACACGAGCTAGTTCTGAATAGGTAGTAACTTTACCTGAAGGTATTTTTTGGCAAAATAAAAAAACTTTATTTGAAAAATCCACATACAAAATTAATTGGAAAACGAATAAAAACAAAGCACAGTAAAGTATAATAATTCAAACAAGAGTATATCTTGTATGGGAAGCAGAATGTATCAGGGGTCAATGAGCCCAACTCTTAAGAAGTATCTTGAAGATTATCATAATTCAAGACAATTACACAACAGATTGCAATTTGCGAGAAGTGGAAAAGGAATAAAAAATACAGGAACTACTCATTTTGCAGCTGAACAAATAGCCACAGCACTAAGAACTGAAGCGGCAACGGATCACGTTGCAGGGCTATTACAATCATTACAAAATAAATATAAAGTAAATACTAAAAGTCCCGAAATGATGCAATTACTTGATTTGTTGTACAAGGATGGTTCTACAAAAGGAGTTAAAGGAGAATCCAAAGATAGAGATATTACTACTTTAGCTAATGAAATTGCAAGAGCATTCAATATACCCCCCGGAAAAGAAATGGATGCGTTAAGAAAGAGACTTACCGAATATAAAGCAATGATAAAAGTTCAAAAAGAAATAGCCAAAGCAATGAAAGATACAAAACAAATAAGTATTAGGAATGGAAAAATAGTAATGTACGATAAAGACAGCACGTCAAATCATTTTGGAAGATTATTTAGAAGATGGTTAGCAAGACCAAAAGTAGAAATACCTAAATTCTAATTCAAATGTAGATAAAAGATTTGTTTAAAAAAAACCCCAAAATATAGTGACGTAATTTTTTGAATAATTAAGGACAGTTGTCGAAACCCTTTTTAATTAGTTCCACTCTATTTCTTACATGGATAAATTAGCAATGACAATAGCTGGAGAAATAGCTCTCTCAAGTGACCCAGGCGGATCAATGAAAAAATGGAGAGAAATTTTCTCAGTACACCAAACAGAACTTGCCGCACACTTAAAAGTATCTTCTTCAACAATTTCAGATTATGAAGGAGGAAGAAGAAAAAATCCAGGAATAAATGTTGTATCACGATTAGTTAATGCATTAATCGAACTTGATAACTCTCGCGGAGGAAAAACAGTAAAACAACTCGAGAAAGATTTTAAGCCCGATGAATCAAAAGCATTTGATAGTCATGAATTTTCAAGCGGAATAAAAGCCACTGAACTTGTAAAAAAAATAAATGGAGAAATAATTTGTCTCCCACACAAACTAAAAGAAGAACAAATCTTTGGTTACACAATAATTGATTCAATAAAAGTAATACTAGAAGTACCAGTACACGAATACATGATGCTTTACGGAAAAACCCCAAACAGAGCACTAATATTTAGACACGTAGAGAATGGAAGAAGCCCACTTATTGCAGTAAAGATAGGAAGATTTAGTACAGATATGCGACCAAGCTTAATCATACTACACGGACAATTTAATGAACAAAAACCAGTTGATCCTATTGCTATAAAAATTGCTGAAAGTGAAAAAATACCTCTAATCACAACAACAATGCCTCTTGAAGAACTAGTTAAATCATTATCTGAATTTGAAAAATAATACTTTTGAGAAAATAAAAAAATAATTTTATAAAAAAAAGTATTTAATATTAAAGTGTTAATACTATAATTTTAACAAAAAAATCATTTCATCTTTAAGCAATAAGTGAATCTAAACTTGAAGTGACAATGTCCCCCTTCTTCCCCAATTATTTTCTTTGAAGTAACTACTTTTAAGTTATAAGTTTTTGATAAAGCTCTTGACACTTTAACAGCAGCAGCTTTACTACCCACCCACAAATCATAACCATAAGGAGATTCAATTATTTTAGAAGTACCACTAAGAGAATTAGCTGCTCGTTCTTTATCAAGCATTGCGATAGCAAATTCATACATCCCTTTTGCTTCATCTTTAGGCGCTCTTATTTGAATAACAGCTTCACGATAGTTAGCGTTAAGTTTCATACAAGCATCACAAGTAGTGGGTTTTACTGAAAAGTTTATGGACTTTTCTTCACTAATCAAAACATCTTTAATAAAACCTTCAACTTTAATTAAAGCAGCAAAGTCATTATCAGAAAGTCTTTTTACTTCAGCAAAAATTTTACCCTTCTCAAGTTCATGATCTAAATGAACACTCTTAATTAAATCATCTTTGATTGATTCTTCAGTAAAAAAGAACCATTTACCATGAGAAAGAAACTTTCCACAAAACTTACAAACAGTAAAATGAGGTTTTGACATAGTGAATATTTGTTTTTTTTGCAAAAAACAATCCTGACAAACCCCATTAATAAGAGCAGAAGTCTTTTGACCACACTTAGCACAAAACTTATCATAACCCATAAATAAAACAACCCTGAATGAAAATAAATACTAATCGCTTAACAAAAAATCAAAGAAATAATAGAAATAAAATAATTAATTCAATATTACTTATTCAAACTCTACTTTTTTTCCAGCAGAAAGAATGTTGGTTTTTATTCCAAGAGTAGTGTCTATTTTTTTCTTAAATACATCCATAACTTTTGCATCACCATGCACTAAAAATATTTCCTTAGGAGACCAATCCCTTAGAGCTGTAATCATTTCATCTTGAGAGGGGTGTGCAGAAAAATCAAATTTTTCATACTTACACACAGGTTTTATTATTGAACCATTTTTTCCAAAAGGAACTTTACCTTCATCCATTAGCATTCTTCCAGGAGTACCATCAGCTTGATATGAAGTTAAATGAATCTTGCTTCTTGGGTCTCCAATTAATTTCTCTAAATACCCCACAACAGGCCCACCCTTCATCATTCCTGAAGTAGTAACAATAATTGAAGGTTTTTTTAGCGCAACCTTTCTCCCATTTTGTCCCTTAACCCATTTAGCATCAGTTAGAGCTTTTTTTAGTTGCTTAGGTTCCTTAATAAGATCAGCATGTTTTAAGTAAACTTCAGCCATCTGCTTACCCATCCCATCAAGGTAAATATCAGCATCAATATGATAATTACTCAAAACATCAATAATTTCTTGACTTCTACCAACCGCTAAAACTGGAACAATCGCCCATCCCCCATTATTAATTGTTTCTTGAACTGATTCACAAAATCTTCTCTCAACATCTTTTCTATTAGGATGATCTCTATCCCCATAAGTTGATTCAATCATCACATAATCAACCTTACCCACATTCATATCGCACCCTTTATGCAACCTTGTTTCTTCAAGTTTAAAATCACCAGTATACAAAAAAGAATTTTCATTATGAGTAATTTTAGTAAGAGCAGAACCCAAAATATGTCCTGCATCAAAAAACTCAAGAGAAATATCTTTAGTCAAATGAAGTTGTTTATTATAAGGCGCTACAAAATTATATCTATGAGTTCTTTCAATCTCTGCTTTTGTATATTTAGGCGCCATTCCTTCAAACTCAGCAATTTTTATTGAATCTTTCCACAAAATATCAGAAATTTCAAGGGTAGGTTGAGTCATAAAACTCAAACACTCTGAATTCTTATAAAAATAAGGCAATAACCCAGCATGATCCAAATGAGCATGAGACAAAATTACTGCTTTTACATGAGCTTCCACTTCTAAAGGATACTCCACAGAATCCTTATCAAGCTTAATCCCATAATCAAGTAGAAACTTTTCTCCAAGATCAAGAATAAAGGCACTCCTACCAACTTCCTTACAAGCTCCATGACCAGTTATACTATACATAAAATCACTCAAAATTAATCAAAAAAATCAAAACAAAAAAGATCCTCTTAACAATCACTACTTACAAATATTGGATAATGCAGTTTATATTATTTCGCTTTACTCCAAAATAACGAAGAAACATTCTTTGAAAAAGAAGAAGACTCATTTTTTGAGAAAAACACCGAAACAAGCAACACAATAACAAAAGTACTAATAATAGAAAACAAAGCCACAGGAAAGAAAAAAGAAACATCAAAAGGAGGATGAAGTAAGAAGTAATAATCCATAAAATCAGAAAACAAAAACCACCCCAAAACAAACAAAACATGCTTCAATCGAAAAGAAAACATTCTAAAAAATATTAAAGTTTCAATAATCAACAAAAGATGACTTACTATAAAAAGAGGATAAACCCCCACTAGCCCTTGTAAAGTCAAAATAAAAATAGACCAAAAACCATACTTAATATTACCCACAATACTAAGCAAAGCAAAATAAGGATTCAACTTCCCAAGAATTAATAAGATTAAACACAACCCAAAAAATCCAGAAAAGATTGGACAATCAGCAACAACAACCCAAAAAATTGGATGAGAAGAAGCAAGGTTTGTTGCATAATATTGTAAAGAATAAATTCCCGCAAAAAAATTTATTAAAACAATAAGAAAAAGAATATTATTTAACGAAAAAAAACCACTTACAGAAAAAGGAAACTTCCCCATAATATCACAAAAAAATAAAAAAAGAAGAGTGAACAAACACTCTTCTCAAAACTAATTTTTTATTTAACAACTACCACTTGTTGTAGCCGCTTGCCCAGAAAAAACAGTGTCACAATCAGCAGGCGCATTAAGGAATGCATTACAAACAGCCCCCTTATATGCTTCTGCAGTTCTTGCAACGCTTGCTTTAGCTCCATCAATTGTTAAAGTTGGAGAACCTGTTACTCCAAGAGATTGTGCTCTTGCTGAATCAGCAGCAATTAAAGTTGCTCCTTCAGTATCAACACAAGACATTATTTTTGTTGAATCTATCTTCAAAGATTTCATCAAAGCAACTGATTCTGTTTTATCAGATTCAACTACCTCAACCATATTTAATATAGCATATGTGTCCTTATCACGTTTAATTATCGAATTAATTTTTGGATATATATCAGAAGCGAATGCTTTTGCATAATCCCAAAACTTTGCTTTGTCATATTTTTGAACACAAGCTTGAATTTTGTTTTGTTGAGTTTCGTAAGCTCCGTGACCATCATGATACAAAATTACTTTAAACTCAGTGTCATCACCAAGTAACTTTGCTACATTAGCATAAGGGTCAAGAGCTGTAACCCCATACGGACAATAAGACCATATGAAAAGTTCAACTAAAGGCTTTTCTGATTTTGCAACTTCAACAGGAGGTTTTGCTTCAACCTTATCAACAGAAGTTAATTCAACTGGAAAACTATTAGCGAAAACAAATTCATCTTCACTCGCATAAGCTAAACCAGCAAGTTGTTTTTTTCCTTGCGCTTCAAAATAAATCAAAAACTGCCCTAAAGAACCCATCGGTGCGCTAGCGTTATAATCAACAGCTATAGAAACACCATCAGGAATTGATCCTTCAGGAGAATTTCCTAAAATAAAAGATTGAATTTTTTCTTCTATCTCACTAATTTTTGCAGCAGACAAAGTCTGTCCAACATTTTGTGTTTCACTTATATTTGTTATTTTTCCATCATTTAATCCGAAAGTATAACCCGCACCATAAGCTACTACAGCACCAATTAATACCCCCACAATTAACATACCTACAAGCATCAAAATAATCATCCCATTAATTGGAGGAAGACTTGATGTACTTTTCTTTTCAACATGCTCGCTTTTATGCGAATCATGATGTTTCTTATGTTCACTCATTACATACACCCCTAAAAATTAAATTAATACACATAAAAATGGTTTTAAACATACCCACTTCATTTTTTCTTGAAAAACAAAAACCACCCAACAATTAAAACAACAATTACCCCAGGAACAATTACCAAGTAATTGTCAGTAATAAAGCACCACAAATCCGGAGTAGCCGCAGCAACCGCATTATACACACACTGCCCCGTACTATTTTTCCCCTCACAATTACCATACATAAAAAAATTATACAACCCAACAAAACCTAAGTATGCAGACCAAACTAATGAAACAATCATAGCACCCGTAACTACCCACGAAATTAATTCAAAATGTTTGAAAACAAAACCACCCAAGTTCTTGTTTAAAAAAGATAACTTTGCAGAAACCTTCATCTTCATCTTTTTATCAAAAGAAGTAGTACATTTTCTTAAAGTAGCTTTTCTTAACACACAATCAAGTGCTTCAAAAAAATAAGTACGATACTTTACTGAAAATAAACCCAAAATAGCAAATACAAACAAGGCAATAAAACAAATCAAATAATCACCAACAAAAATAACAACTGAAACCATTAATATGAATTAGTGAAACCAAGTTTCAGCCAACCCATACCCCAAATAATCCAAAACAAGAAGAAAGAAAATGTTTAAAAACAAAATTAAATAGTGAGGAAAAGAGAAATACTCCAAGAAAGACAAAAAATTAAGAAAATAAATCCAAGAAAATAAAAGCAATTAAAACATCTCAAGAAAATAAGAAAGATTAAAATAACACAAGAAAGTAAAAAAGTTAAAATAAGATCAAAAAATAACTTAAAGCTAATTACCCAAATCTTGCTTTAAATTCTTCAACCTTTTTTTGTTCTATCTTTTCAAACAAAATACCTTCAGATTTTATCTCAACCCCAACCGAAACACCACTAAGAGCCCCATTAATTCCAGTCTCAACAAGATCTTTTTCTTTTAACATTGAAAAAATCTTTTCAGAAGCTTTTGGAGTAAAAGGATGATATAAAACAGCTAAAAGTTTGCAATAATCAATACACTCCGCAATAACGCCAGCGGCCGCCACTTCATCAGTTTTAATTAAAGTCCAAGGTTGTTTTTCTTGTAAATATTTATTCCCAAGAGAACTAATTTCATTAGCTTTACTTAAAGCATCTCTAATTCTTGCTTTTGTGAAAAGAGATTTGTATTCTTCAACAAGAGGAAGAGCTAAATTTACTAATTCAAGTTTTGACCCTTTTGGTTTTTTTCCACCAAAAAACTTTTCATTTTGCACAACAACACGATTAATAAAATTACCAAAATTACCCACAAGCTCATTATTTACTTTATTCATGAAATCAATCCACTCAAACTGAGTATCTCCAGTTTCGGGCCTTACTCTAAATAAATAATATCTCCAAACATCACTCACAATACCCGTATCCTTAGCACTATCTCCAAACACCCCAGTGTTTTTACTTTTTGAGAATTTTTTGTCCTCATAATTCAAATAATCAGTAGAAGCTAAATAATCAACAAGTTTCCAATTTTCTTTTGTCCCAATCAAAAAAGCAGGGAACATTATTGCATGGAAAGGAACATTATCCTTGCCCATAAATTGATACAAAGTAACATCGTTATTCATCCACCAATTTTTCCAATCATCTTTCTTATTTTCGATAGTAATCCCAACATATCCAATAGGCGCATCAAACCAACTGTAAAAAACTTTATTCTCCCACCCCTCAAGCGGAATCTTTACTCCCCACTCAAGATCACGAGTAATACACCTTTCTTTTAGCCCTTGCTTTAACCATTGTTGAGTAATAGAAACTGCAACGTCACTCCACTTTGTTTTTGTAGAATCAAACCACTTCATTAAATCAGGCTCGATTTTTGGTAAATCAATATACAAATGCTTTGTCTCTTTTAACACAGGAACTGAACCATCAATCTTTGAAACAGGATTAATTAATTCACTTGGTTCTAAAAGTTTTCCACAAGCATCACATTGATCCCCGCGTGCTCCTTTTGCATGACAGTGAGGACACTCCCCTTCAACAAAACGATCACTCAAAAACTTTTTTGATTTCTCAGAATAAAGCTGCTTTGTAGTATGTTGGGTAATATACCCATTTTCATAAAGTTTTTTGAAAATATGCTGAGTAATTTGGGCATTCTCTTCACTACTAGTTCTTCCCAAACAATCATAACTTGTTTGAAACCAATCATAAATATCTTTGTGAATCGCAAAATACTTATCCACTAATTGTCTAGGAGTCAACCCCTCTTCTAAAGCCTTAACTTCAGCAGTAGTACCATGCTCATCAGTACCCAAAACAAAAACAACTTCCTTTCCATCAATTCTCATAAATCTTGCAAAAGCATCCGCACTCAAAACAGATCCAATAAGATTTCCCAAATGAGGAACATTATTTACATAAGGCAAAGCACTAGTAACTAAAATCTTTTCTTTAACCATACAAAAACACTAAATGAAACTGGATAGAAAAAGCTTAAAAGAAGGACTTTGAGACAAACGACGAAAATTACTAAAACTATTTAAACACACAAAAAACCTTTGAAATTATGCGAATATACTTAGACAGCAATGTTTTCATTAGTTATATAAGAAATGAAATTGGTAAAAACTTCAGACCCCTCTTTTCAGAAGCAGAAAATTTTTTTGAATGGATAAAAAATGAAAAACACACCCTTATTTTTTCAAACATATTTATTTATGAAACAACAAAACACTGTTACTTAAATAAAGAAGAAATAATCCAGTTTTTCAAAGAGCACTCTATCAAAACAGAATATATCGAAGGAGAACTAAAAGTAAAAAAAGAAATCCTCAAAAGAGGAATTCATTTAAGTGACGCCGCACACATTACCTTAGCAATTAATTCAAATTGCGATGCTATAGCCACATTTAACATAAAAGATTTTGAAAAAAGTGAAGACTTAATTAAAATAATTGATATCACTCAAATTTAATTTTATTTTTCTTTGCAAATTCTAAAAAAACTTTTTCTTTTTCATCACGTGAAAGAACATAATTACTAAGCCCACGTTTTGTCGCTTTTTTTCTTAAAGAATCAGCAGCAACACTAATACTTCTCCTCCAAGATTCTTGCTCATTTTGAGCCTCCAAATTTCTTCTCACAGAATCCTTCAAAAATTCACTCCTTGAAGAATACAACCCAGAAACCTTAATGAAATCATCAATAGACTTCACCAAAGCATCCTCAACCAAAACAGACAACATCTTTGGCACAAAAAACACCTTAATAACATATTACTAACATATTAATAACAAATAAAAAGGTTTGTTTTACTAAAAAAAGAAAGATTTATTATAAAAGAAAACTACAAGTTGTTATGACTCCAATTAAAATGACGGTTCTTTGTTATATCAAAAAGAAAGGACACACCCTGCTTCTTCATCGCAATAAAAAAGAAAAAGATATAAGCAAAGGAAAATGGCAAGGAGTGGGTGGAAAAATAGAACATAATGAAAGTCCAGAGGACGCAGTAAAAAGAGAAGCACTTGAAGAAACAGGACTTACAATAGAACCCATACTAAAAGGAATAATTACTTACCCCCAGACAAATAATGACGAATACCTAATGGCGTTCGTATTCATCGCAAAAAAATTTACCGGGGAAATAATCGAATGTAATGAAGGAGATTTAGAGTGGATAAAAGATTCTGAAATAAAAAACCTTCCAATGTGGGAAGGAGATAAATCATTTTTACCCCTACTTGATAAAAAAGGATTCTTTAGCGGAAAAATAACTTACAACAAAGACGAAGTAACTGAGATTATAATGGAAATTTATAAATGAAAAAATCAACTAAATAGTTGAACTAAATTAAACCTCAAGCATATTAATGCCCATAAGTGCATTAGTATTATGGATGAAGAACTAATTGTATCTTATTCAAACGATAATGAAATAGAACCAATTATTTTAGGAAATAACGCTAATGGTTTTTTGCTTTTTAGACACAACTCAGGACAACACAAATTATTCTTCAAAAAAACACTTAACCCCCCAGAGAGAAAAATTATTGGTGATTAAAATGCCCTTAACCGTACTTGAAAACGCATACTTAAGAAAAGCAGAAGAAATCAGCACCTACAACGAAACCCACAAAAAATTATTACTATTCTTAATTCACGAGAAAAAATACTTTCAAAAGGATGAACTCTTATGTTTTGCTAATTATTGCGAAAACGAACTCAACAAAACAATAAAACAACTCGAAAAAACAGGAATAATAAAAACAGAAGGATGGCTCGTAAAACTAAACGAACCCCAAAAACTCGAAGAAACAATAATAGAAGAACTAAAAGAAAAAATAAAATTATAAAAAAGAGTGAATCAAAATATGTTTGAAAAAGGCATTTTGAACTTGTTGGTTAAAGACTTTAATGATTTTCTAAGAAAAAAACAAGTCACATACACTAGTCTTTCATCACGAGTAAAAACAATCAAATCAATGAAAGAAAAAATGAAAAGCAATAACACAAACCCTGTTTGGCTACCCAAGCGTGCAAAAACTGATGACTATTATGGACTAAGGATTGTACTTGAAACAAAAGACGAATGTTACAAACTTCAAAAACATCTTCTAGAAAACTTTTTTGTACACTGTTCAAAAGATTATATAAAACATCGTTCAAAAAAAGTTTATTACCTACGTTTCATAAATATGATAATAAATTACAAGAATATTCTAATTGAGCTTCAAATAATTCCAAAAAAAGAAAAAGTTCAAGACCACATACACAAATCAATCAAACTCGCCAGAGTATCTTCTAACAATATCAAACAAAGATGGCAATAACTTTGAATCCAATGCAGTTTTAACATTCATCCACTCAAAAGAAAGGTGTTCGTTAGATAATTTAACATCAACAACTGAACTGATATGAAAAATATAACTTACAACTAACATTTTTCTTTGCTTAATTGAATCAAAAACTAAATCAACACCCAATAAATTTAAATCTTGAAGCTTAATCCCTGTTTCTTCAAAAACTTCTCTTTTTACACACTCCTCAGGCGACAAATCCAAATCATCAAGCTTACCGCCAGGCAACTGGAAACCTTTTGACGATTCTAAGAATAATAATTCCCCCCTAAAAGTAATAAAACAATTACAAACAACTATGACCTCAACCATAATAATTTAATTAATTAACTCCAATAAATATATATGCAAACAAGAAAGTACGCTGCAATAATGAAATCAATAATAGATAAAAGAAGACAAATGACCAGAGAACAAGCAATTATTAAATCAACAATCCCCCGAATAAAACGCACCCCACCCCAGTTAGGAAAAATCTCAAAAAGAAAAACAGCAAGAGCAAGACAAATATTTTCAAATAAATCAATTTCTTTTTTAGTTATAAATCCCGAAGCATACCCCCATATTGCAACAGTCTTAGAATTCTTAAGAAAAGAAGGGCTTTCTATAATTCACTCAAAGAGTTTTGTGTATACCCCATCACAATTAAACGCAATATATTCAAAAGAAATTGCAACAATACCTGATTTTAAAATAAAACTTGCCTTGCTTGAAAATGGAGTGTCAAGGGTACTTGTAGTTCGTGGAAAAAACGCACTTGCTAGATTAAATAATCTCAAAGGAGGTAATAGAAGACCTAACAAAAGAACTATGAGATATGCAATAAATAACACTAATAAATCAGTTATTACTGCATTCTCAGAAAAAATTGGTGTTCAAAAAGATCCTCAAAAACCATGGACCCAATATTGGAGCGGAGTACACACCCCCTCAAACCCAGAACAACAAGCACAACACGCAGCAACAATACTAACAAACGCAGAGCTAGAAAAAATTGCAAAAAAAAATTAACTAATTAGTTGAATACTAATAAACCCAACAGATATTACTCTACTAAAAAAATATTAATTAATAAAACAGAAGGAATAAATTTGGAAAAGATACCTCAAAATCTAACAAAAATAATACTACTCATAACAATACTAATTACAATAATAATACACCTAGTTCTACACTAAAAACGATTAAAAACTAATAAACCCTTATTAAGGCATGAATTACGAAACCAATTTCTCTGGAATTAAGGGAAAAGTTATTGAAATATTGTCCGAAAATAGTGACTTAACAGCAAAACAAATTTACAACAAGTTACAAAGAAATTATGCAACAAACTGTACTTACCAGGCTTTACACAAAACTCTAAAACAAATGACTCTTGAAAATATTTTACTAAAAGAAAAATCAATGTATTCAATAAACTCTGTTTGGGCTAATAATTTCAAAAAAAGTGCAGAACAACTAGTAGATAAAATAAGCACCAAAGAGAACAAAATAAACTTAAAAGAAATGAAAGATGGTGAATCAAAACAATTACAATTCAAAGGAATCCTCGAAATAGGATGGTTTTTAATTAATCAATTAATGATCGCACCAAATCCTTCAAAAAAACCAGGCATAGCCCTATGGAGATTCTGCTACTCAGTAGTTGGACTAGAAGAAAAACACTTAACTAGCTTAAAAAAAGCATGCAAAGAAAACCAATGGTATGTTTTTGTGCAAGAAAAAAACAAATTAGACCAAATGTTTGGAAAAACACTACTCTCATACGGAATGAAAAACATAAAATACGCAGTACCCTGCGCAACACCATTAAGCGACAAAATGATAATAGGAGACTACATAGCAGAAATCACATACCCCTCATTCTTTAGAAAACTATGGGCAATACAAAACCGACTCCCAAAAAAAGTAATAGAATTCAACCTAGCAAAACACTTACTTTACATGAGAGAATTACAACCAGCTATTGAAGTCACTATAACAAAAAACCCAAAAATGGCAGAAGAATACCAAAAACAATACCTTGGAAAATAAACGCCCCCAACGAAAGGATTTTATCCTAATTCCCCCTATAAATAAACATGCAAAACAACACCCTAAACCCAATACTAGGAAACACCACAAAAGCAACAATCATAAACATCCTATCCCAAAACCCACCACTAACCCTAAAACAACTCCACACAGAACTAGAAAAACAAAACAACAAACCAATAACATACCAAGCAACACACAAAGCAATAAGCGAAATGATAACTGACACAATTTTGGAAAAAACACAAGACAAAAAATTACAAATCAATAAAGATTGGATTACTAAAGGAAGTGCTATTTTTGAGAAAATAAAATCAAACTCGCATAATCAACAAACTACTGAAAATGTAAAAGTAAAATATTTCAATAATTATAGTTCATTTTCTAAATATATAATAAACTCTGCAAAAGATTTGCCTAATCCAGAAAACAGGCCGTGTATATGCATAATGAAACACTCCTGGGTCCCGTTAGGTTTAGAAGAAGAGGATTTTAAAAAAATCACGAACTTTTTAAAAGAAAACCAGTACTATGATTTAACTACAAATTCAACTCCACTAGACTTAGCTTTTGCAAAAACTCTTGAAAAAATGGGAAAAAATGTAATAGTGGGATCTAAAATAAAATACCCTTATGATTTGCTTTGTAAGGGAGATACAATAATACAAATAATATTTGATAAAAAATACTCTGAGGATTATGATAAAATATTTAAAAAGCATAAAAAACTAGACGAAAACTCAATGAAAGATATAATCGACAAACTCGTGTCAGTGCAAACCCAAATACAAGTAACAGAAATCAAAAATGAAGAACTATCCAAAAAAATTCAAACCCAAGTGCTAAAAGAATACAAAAAGGTGAGAACGTAACTTCAAAATTTATTTCAATAATTTTTGGAAATACGACAAAATCAAAAATAATTGAAACTCTTGCTGAAAAACCAATGACAACAAAAGAAATTTTTACAGTACTACAAAAAACATCAACAAAACAAATCAGTTATCAAGCTGTGCATAAAACTATTAAAGAATTATTGGAAAATGAAATTATAACGAGAACAACCAACAAGAAAATTGAACTGAATACTGCTTGGATTAACAATATGGAAAAAATGATTCAACAACTAAACCAAAAAAATAATCCAACAAATAAAATCGAGGAATCAAACGGAGAAAAATACACACTAACCAGTTTTGCAGAAGCTGGAAAATTAGTAATAAAACTCGCACACGATTTGGACAATCCAAAAAACAAAGAATGTTTTTGCATATTCAGACACTCTTGGCCGTTATTTGGGATGACAAAAACAGATTATGAACTACTTGAAGAAACAGTAAAAAGAGACAAATGGTTTGAACTAATAAAAGGAAACACAAACCTCGATAAAATATTTGCAAAACCCCTCCAAGACATGGGAAAACTAATAATCCACGGAGCAAAAACAACAGCTCCATTTGACATAGTAGTAAAAGGAGATTATGTACAACAAATATTCTTTCCCCCACAATTGATAAAAAAACTAGACGAAATATACGAAGCATGCAAAAGCTTAGACGACCTAAGCATAGTAAATCTCCTAAAAGACTTCGTCGTAGAAAAAAACAACATAATAATAAAACTAGTAAAAGACGAAAACCTAGCCCAAAGCATAAGAGGAGAAGCATTATGCGAAACCAAAGATAAAACAAAAACAATACGTATTTGCTAACTGATTAGGCTATTTTTGGTTATTTTACCCAATAGATAGCTTTAAACACTTATTGTAGCTACAATATAGCTACATGAAACCTATTGCGAAAAGACCTGTTTCTATGCAAATG
>Ga0172371_10005009_pt1 | contig 19767 bp, 20 predicted proteins | sample Lak12m_FD_114543 | JGI IMG/M metagenome (GOLD analysis project Ga0172371, IMG submission 114543) | Freshwater microbial communities from Kabuno Bay, South-Kivu, Congo - kab_022012_12m | ecosystem: Environmental > Aquatic > Freshwater > Lake | place: Democratic Republic of the Congo: South-Kivu... | reverse complement strand
GCGGCGGTCAACACGACAACGCCCATCACAAGGCGCATTCGGCCGGATTTGCCGGCTGCGTTACCGCTGCATCCGGGGCAACATGATCCCGGCTGATCCCTCGGTGCCTCTGCACCGATCCCGGCGCTATGCTTTTCATCCGAATCGTCCATCGCGCGGTCCCCTTTCTCCATAGATCACCCTTTCGACCTCACGTGTCTCAGGCGGCAGGCAGAATTTGCAGGCCAAAGATATGAGTAAGGCACAGGTAGATGCCCGCAGCCACAAGCACCCAGCCTGTCACGATCTGCAACCAGGCGGAGACCCTTTGCAGGCGGTCGGCGGCCCGTACGAATACTTCCATGCCCAGCACCATCAATACGGCAAACACGACAACCGGGAGAGCCGTCCCGACGCCGTAGAGCGCCGGGAGCAGAACGCTGGAACCATACTTGATCGCAAGAGGGAGAAGTCCGGCAAAGAACAACCCCGCGGAGATAGGACAGAACGACAACGCAAACAGAACACCCATCAGGAGTGCCCCCACCAGTCCCCTCCCCGCCATTCTCTCCTGCGCCTCGGGAGAGAAGCTCAGGCCCTTCAGGGGCAGGCTCAACAGGTTCAGCAGCAACATGCCGGCAATTACCAGTACAGGACCGATCAACCGGTTTATGTATTTCTGGAGGAAACTCGAAACAACGGGAGCCGACAACATTCCTCCCGCCAGTATGACACCCAGCAGCACGTAGACCAGTGTCCTGCCCAGGGTGTAGAACAAACCCGCCAGGAGGGTTTCCCGGCGTTTGTCCACGCGCCTTCCAAGGAAAGACACCGCAGCTATGTTGGTTGTCAGCGGACACGGGCTGACGGATGTCAGAATTCCCAACCACAATGCCATAGCCATTGCCGTGATCATTTCTGTTCCGGTAGAAATACCCTTATCTCCGTCTGCACGTATGTCTTGAATGCCGGTGGATCTCCCACGAGATCCCAGATTCTCTCAAGATTCGCCCAACCCGGCTTGCCTTCTTTCGTACCGGTGACCACCAGTGATCGGGTTGTCAGTTCGAAATCCCCGACAAAGTGCTCGTTATCCGGTTCCTCGATGTTGACAACCTTCCACTGCAGGCTTCCAGATGTCAGTTCGTTGCTGAAGGCCTCCTGCACGGCTTCGCGGGAGTACTTCTCGAGCTTCATGCAGGTGGGACACCGATAGTTACCGTGGAAATAGTACACTGTCACTGTCGGCTGCATCGAAGCGGGGGCCCCACCAGTCCCCCCTGTTTCCGGCCCGGCAGAACGTGGGCGCGTTTCCGTATAGACAACGTACCCGACACTCGCCGCGACAAACCCGAGCAATGCCCACGTTATCAGCCGTTTCATTTCGTTTCCTTCCTAACATGCCAGTTTTGCCGCACCAGCCTTCACCACCCTGGCCACAGTCGCCGTCGTCAGTGGCGTTTCGCCTTTTTCCATACCCAGCGTGGCCAATTGCAGATGTTCGTACTTCTTGAACCCGGCCTGCTCCAGTGTGTTCTTCGCGCAGCTCGCAGGGCATCCGTCGATAACCAGTATCTTCGCCGCCGATTCAGTCGTCGCCATAATTCCCGACACCCGCCCGCCGATGCCGGCCGTGCAATACATCCTGCCCGAGCCGTCTTTTGTCAGCTTCCGGGCCGCCTGATCGGCAATGGCACCCACATCCGCCGAACCTGAACACGCAAAAATCAGTTTGGGCTTCCCTCCACACGCACATGTACTCTTCCCAACCATGACGCTTCCTCCTTCCTGCATCGGCAGGCTATGCCAGGAACTTCTTTATGTCTTCGGGCCCGAGCAATTTCCCCGCACTTTTCACCTGCCCGTCCACCACCAGGGCCGGAGTGATCATCACGTTGAACTTCAGGATCTCCTTCAGGTCCGTCACTTTTTCAACGGTGGCTTCAATCCCAAGCGCCTTAACCGCGGCCTCCGCATTTGCCGTCAGCGCTTTGCACTTCGGACACCCCGTTCCGAGTATCTGTATGCGTTTCATGCCGCTACCTCCGTTATCCCACCATGGCTCCGAATACCATCCCCGTGATCGTCGCCATCATCACCACCAGCGCCACGTAGGCAGATGTTTTTTTCGGGCCCAGGATCGAATTAATCACCAGCATGCTGGGGAGCGACAAGGCCGGACCGGCAAGCAACAGCGCCAGCGCCGGGCCCTGCCCCATACCGCTGTCCATCAGGCCGCGCAGGATCGGCACCTCGGTCAACGTGGCGAAATACATCAGGGCTCCGGTGCACGAAGCAAATAAGTTGGTCCAGAGGGGCCACAACATGGACAGCCACCCCGGGATGGCGGTCTCGCCTCCGGCATAGGCCCAGAACGTCGCCGGTGAGTCTCCCACCAGCGCCTGGATCCAGCGGTTGGGGACAATACCGGCATCAGTGGATTCTGGGCTGCCAAGGAAGAAACCTGCCGCAAGAACGCCGCCCAGCAGCAACGGGGTGATCTGCTTCGCGAACCCCCACGTCTGGTCCCGCCAGTCTTTCAGCTCCTGCGTGTTGAAGAACATCAGGACAGACAACGCCACAGCACCTGCCGTGAAAGGAACCACGGGATGCGCCGGAAAACTCATACCGACAAGCCCGACGAACACCACCGCAGCGGCCAGGTGCCACAGCCTGACGCCCAGGACGCGCCAGAGAGTGAAGGCCGTAAGCAGACCAAAGCCAGCGGTGATCCACCATTTCGCCGCGTACACGGCATGCCAGGCCCCGCCCGATTCAACCGGCTTAGCCCAGTTGGCAAATACCAGCACCGCGGCCATGCACAGAAAGTAGAACGCCGTCTGCCACAACGGACGCGGCGGCTTGTCGTCCGCCTCGACAAACACTTCCGTCGTCTGCGCAGCTCGCGCACGTTCCTCCTTGAGGAACAACAGGTGCATGAGAGCGCCGATGATTACACTGAACGCCACTGCGCCCACGGCCCGCGCCATGCCCAATTGCCAGCCGAGAACCCGCGCGGTAAGCACGATTGCCAGCACGTTGATCGCCGGACCCGAGTAGAGAAACGCGATGGCCGGACCCAATCCCGCCCCGCGCATGTAGATACCACCGAAGAGCGGGAGCACGGTGCAGGAACACACGGCAAGGATGGTTCCCGAGACCGACGCTACTCCGTAAGACAGGAGCTTGTTTGCCTTCGGACCGAAGTACTTCATCACGGCGTTCTGGCTGACGAATACGCCAATTGCCCCGGCAATGAAGAACGCCGGCACGAGGCACAGCAGCACGTGTTCCCGCGCGTACCACCTGACCAGCCTGAAAGCTTCGATCACGGCGCCCTGGAACCGCGGCGCCTCCACGGGCAGGAAATACAGCACCAGGAAGGCACCCACCAGTCCCGCCAGTATCTTCACCTCACGCTTCACCTTACACCCTACTCCCAAGCAGCTTCGTCCGTCGCCTTGTGTCTGCCTTCATCACTCCCATCGTGCACTCAAGCGCCTGCAGGATGCAGGGGCACGCAAGGTGGTAGAACACCCTCACGCCGTCGCGACGTTCGGTGACGATTCCAGCATGCTTCAATTGCGCAACGTGCCTGGACAGGACCGACTGGTCCACGCCGGACACGGGCAGCAGTTCGCAACCGCACTTGTCGCCGCGGCTCAACTGATCGACTATCTTCAGCCTGACAGGGTGCGCAAGCGCCTTGAGAATATCCGCCCTTGCCCTTGCCTCTTCCGTTTTCATGGCAGGCAATATATGCATACTTAAGCAAAGATGCAAGAATAAGACATTACAGAAGTTACCTGCACGGCATCCATTCAATGAAAAGGGGCTGGACTACGCACGCCCCCCAGGGGAACTTTGTCGGTACGCCCAAGACGAGGCGTGCGTCCATCGCCGTCCCTGGAATCCCACTTGTCAGCTTTTTGCGAGGGACTGCAGCTGCAGCTCCAAGAAATGACGATGACTCGACCAGGCTATCTGCCCTTCTTTTTCCTTGTCGTCGAAGTGTAGCGTACCCCGGACTCCCGCGCCACAGCCAGGGGCTTCCCCACCGGCACTGCGTACGTGACGGGCAGCAGCTTATCCATGCGCACATGCCGGGACGCATCCATAATCTCGATACCAACCAGCCGGTCATTCCGCCCGATGTCAAGGACAACGTCCTCACTTACACGCCGGTTGACTACGGCTTGAGGTTCGTCATCCAGACGCAAGTAGAGCAAATCTGTTCCGGAATCGTACTGAATCTGCATGGCCATCACTCCCACTTGCCATAGAACACATATACCGTCACGGTCACAAGCTCATTTCCATCGTCAACGAAATACACCTCAACCCGTTTCTCTTCATAGCGTCTGCCGTTCCGCAACCGTCCAAACACATACACCTTGAACTTGCCAAGGCGGTTACGCTTTCCCCGGATTGGCTCACCGGTTTCCACAACGTCCCGGATTCCTTCAATCGTTGTGCCACGTTCCTTCGCGCGTTCCAATGTGTGCGGGTCAATCCTGACGTTCATGGGTCATTCTTCTGTCGTACCCGTCGCCGCTGACCGGCATGACAACATGCGTTGACCACCGTTTCTAGCACCATGCTTGGCCCACTCAGCCTTGCATGGCAAGCGCCAAATCCCGGAAATCGCGCAGAAGCTTGACCACTGTCAGGAATGTACACAGTATCCCGCGACTGTTGAGGTCGTGGGTACAGCACGTTCGCCTGGTCCTAACGTAGCGAGAGTGACGCAAGCGCGGTGGCGTAGACGGGACCGCCCACGGGGCCCCATCGGTCGCCCGCGCTCCAGCTCCCGGCGGCAGGTCCTGTGCGGTTCTGAAGGGCGATGAGCTCCTCCCGAATTGAGGAACGGATCCGGTCGGACGTCGCGCCGGGCGCCAGGGACAAGGCTTCCGCGACAAAGAACGTCCGGTAGAAGTCAAGCGTTTGCCCGACCTGCCCGGCGACTCCCTGGATCGCGGGTAACATGGCACGCGCCGCCATGGCACCGGACCTGCCGTGATCCCTGAGGAGACACGCCGCCCCGGCCGCAGTCAGTGTATTGAACCCGGCGGGTGCATTGTTTACCCGTTCGTAGCCCATGAAACCGTCTTTGTTGATTGTTGTCGCCAGCCAGGTCAATCCCCGGTCGATCGCGGGCCGCAATCCCTGCATCCCGAGCTCCTCGGCACGCATCAACGCCAGCAGGGGCCAGATGCTTATCGATGTATTGACCGCACCGGGACTCGCGCCGAGATAACCCCATCCGCCGGCGGGATCCTGCGTCTCCCGGATGAGATCAATCGCCTTGTCAGCGGCAACCCGCCACGTCGTATTGCTCTCGAGCAAGCACGCATTGCACAATGCGAACGCCGCCAGGCCGTGGTTGTATGGCGTGCCGGAGAACCGGGGCCCCACCAGTCCCTCCCTGTCCTGCAACTCGACAAGGCGACCCAGCCCCCTCCTGACTGCAACTCCCGCCGACCCGTTCACGGCGCCTCTTCCGTCTTCCATCAGCGCCAGCAGGGCAAGTGCCGACACACCCACCGAGTACTGCTCCTGCGTACCGCCACCGGCGGGCCATGACCCGTCAACTTTCTGCGCACTGCAGAGCCAGTCCATCGCATCGCGATGAACCGAAGCCGCCGCTCGCGGAACAGCCGCCACCGCCGGTCCCAGGGCTCTTTTTTCCTCTCCTGCCCGGAACAACACGTAGACGGCACAGGTAATCACCGCAATACTTGCGGCCACGCGCAGGAACATGCGCAATGGCATCACCGACCGGGACTCCGCACATTGTCCTGCAGGGAGAGCTGCCATGACCTTCGCCACAAGGTCCGGCGAGCATGCCTCGGCGGGCATTGACCGGAGCCTGCCGACAGTCGCAACAGCAGAGTCCACCGCTTTCCGGCATACAGGACACGACGCGAGATGCTTCTCAAACTCGGCCTTCTGCCGGGCTGTCATCTCGCCAAGCACGTAGCCGGGCACTTCCTCGAGCCAACGGCATACCTGCGAACCGGTGCTACTTGTCATCAAAAATCTCCTTCAGCTGCTCAAGGGCATTGAACACCCGTGATTTCACCGTGCCAACCGGCACGCCCAGCACTTCGGCAATCGCTTCATACTGCAGACCCTGGAAGACGCTCAGGACTATCACAGCGCGCATCTTCTCCGGTAGACGACCCAGGGCCGCCTCAACATCCATGCGCAACCTTGCGCCTCTCAACCCCCCGTCGTCGGTTGCCGGCAGTATCACCTGTTCCTTCTTGAAGAAATCAAGGAACCTGCTCTTTCTCCTTACAGAATCGAGCCACACGTGCCTTGCAACCGTGTAGAGGAAGGTAGTGAACCTGGCCGCGGGCCGGTACTTCTCCCGGTAGTTGTATACCCGGACCAGCGTCTCCTGGACCATGTCCTCCGCTTCCATATTAACGCCCATCCTCCGGAAGAAGTTCAGAAGCGGCTTCTGGTGTCTCTCCACAAGGCGGGTGAAGGCATCAAGTTCACCGGCCTGCACGCGCAACATCACCTGCACGTCATCGGTATCAGTTCCCGTATCCATGTCCGTTGGAAGCATCTGCGTCCCCTGCCGGAAGCCACCATGAATGAACCTGTCGTATCTCAAATACGTTTAATCCCGTAAAGAACTTTGCACTATGAGGGCAAAACCGCAGATGAGAAAGACCTGCATACTGATGGCAATTGCCGGAATACAGTCACTTTGCGCCGCGCAAGATGCTGTCACACAGACAGATACAGATTCCATGGAAATGCCGACCATCGTGGTGACAGCCACGCGGCAAGCAAGGGAAATCAATTCCGTTCCCAGCGTTGTCTATCGCGTGGACGCCCCCGCCATGGCGGAGAACAACGGCGCGCGCACCACTCCGGACCTGGCAAAAGGAATCCCTTCTGTCTCTGTACAGAAGACGTCCTACGGCCAGGGCTCCCCTTACGTTCGGGGCTTCACCGGGTTTCGCAACCTGTATCTCGTCGACGGTATCAGGCTGAACAACTCCGTCTTCAGGGATGGGCCAAACCAGTACTGGAACACGGTTGATCCCCTCTCTCTTGATCGCTGTGAAATGGTGATGGGGCCAGCCTCCGTTCTGTACGGCAGCGATGCCATAGGCGGGACCTTGAACGCAATGCCAGTCGAGCCTCCTTCCGGCAAGAACGGCGAAATTTGGCGGACCCGCCTGTTCTACCGCGGATCGACGGCGGAGGAGTCCAACTCGGGCCGGATCCAGACGGGCGGCCGCCCAACGGACTGGATCGGTTTTATCGGCGGAATCTCCCTCAAGCAGTTCGGCGACCTGCACGGCGGCAAGAACGTCGGGGAGCAGAAACATACCGGTTATGAAGAGCTCGATTACGATTTCCGAACCGATTTCTACGCCGATGGCGCATCCCTGCTGACGATCGGACACCAGACTGTTGACCAGGACGATGCGTGGCGTACCCATAAGACAATATACGGCATCGCATGGGAAGGCCTTGCCGTCGGCGACGATAAAGTGCACAGCTACGACCAGCACCGCGACCTGACCTATCTGAAGTTCCAGACGGATCTCCCCGGGGGCCTTGCGGATGGAGCGGAAATCGTCGTCTCCCGCCATCTTCAAACAGAGGATCTTCACAGGGTGAAGAAGGACGACAAGAGCGAAAAACAGGGATTCGACGTTACCACGTGGGGCGGCAGCCTGAAGCTCGATTCCGACTCCGCGGCCGGGCACTGGGTCTACGGCGCTGATTACCACAGGGATGGCGTGGACTCATACCTGCGCAAGTACAAGACCAACGGAACGGTCGAGAAAGAGGAAATCCAGGGACCCGTTGCCGATGACGCGACGTATGATTCGCTGGGCGTTTATGCGGAAGACACTGTCAGCATCTTGAACGGCGGGCTGGATATAGTGCCCGGCATCAGGCACACGCATTCCGCCGCGAACGCCGAAAAGGTGAAGAATCCGGTAACCGGCAAGCAGATGTCCGTCTTCGAAGAATGGGACGCCACTGTCGGCTCCCTGCGGATTCTCTATCCACTGTCCCCTGACCGCCGGCACGTGGTTTTCGCCGGTATTGCCCAGGGCTTTCGCGCACCGAACCTTTCCGACCTGACCCGCCTTGATACTGCGCGCAGCAACGAGATAGAAACACCCTCTCCGGATCTCGACCCCGAGGAATACGTTTCTTCGGAGATCGGATTGAAGTCCCGATTTGAATGCCTCACATCCCAGGTCGCCTGCTATCACACGGTGGTAGACGGCATGATCATCCGCACCCCGACCGGACGCACGGTCGACGGTTATGTCGAGGTGACAAAGAAGAACGCCGGTAAAGGCTACATCGATGGTGTCGAACTGTCCGCGCGGTACAGCTTCGATGAGGCATGGTCCGTCTGGATGTCCGGATCATTGATGTATGGCGAGGTCGACACCTACCCGACTTCCGACGTGGACCTTGCGCGTGATTACATCACCCGTCTCATGCCGCCCGCAGGTGAAGCCGGAGTACGCTGGCAGTCAGCACGGGCACGTTATTGGCTCGAGCTCGTCAGTAACGCCGCCGGCAAGGCAGACAAGTTGTCGGCCGATGACAGGCGCGACACCCAGCGTATTCCGCCGGGAGGAACTCCCGGCTACGCCGTCTGCCACATCCGCACGGGCACACAGTTGACAAAGAACTGCAAGGTCAGCATGGTGTTGGAGAACGTGTTTGACGAAGATTACAGGATCCACGGTTCGGGTGTTAACGAACCGGGACGGAATTTTGTAATGACCGCGGCATGTGATTTCTGAACGCAATGAAAGGAGCCGTCATGAAAGCATATCCTGGTTCTGAACCTATGCGCATTGTTGTTGCCGTCACACTGGTGGTTATCGCTGCCATCGGCGCACAGGCTGCCGAACCGGTCCCCTTGCCCGACAAGCCAGCAGATACCCGAGCAAGAGAAAGCATGCAGCGCGGGTTGGACTGGATGGCATCCGCACAGAGAGAAGACGGATCCTGGTCCGACGCCAATTATCCGGCCCTGACGGCACTGGGAATGTGGGCCTTTACCCGAAGCGACCACCCGAAGCGTGCCGAGGTATGCGACAAGGCGGCGGTCTTCATTGCAGGTTTCGTGCAGGAAGACGGCGGGATCTACAAGGTCGCCACCGGCGGCAGGGGCAGCGGCGGACTGTCAACATACAACACCGCCATCTGCATGATGGCCCTGCACGCCTACAACCGGGAGAAGTACAGCGCCGTCATACTGAAAGCCCGCGAGTTCATGAAGGACATCCAGCTTGTCGGCGACTCCCCCGCAGCCGGCGGGTTCGGGTATGACAAGGACTCTTCGGGCAAGCGCGCTGACCTGAGCAACACTGCCTGGTCACTCCAGGCCATGCGAGAGACAATGGCACTTGAAGACCTGCGCCCTGCCGGGAAGAAGGTTGATGTCAACTGGACTGCAGCGATGGAGTACGTGCACAAGCTCCAGAACCAGGATTCGGAGGACAAGGATAACTTCGGCGGATTCGGTTACGAGGCAGGCGGCGACCGGGGCGGCACAACTGTCGACAAGAAGGGCTCCGTCAAACTGGCCGGTTACGGCAGCATGACCTACGCGGGACTGGAGGCAATGATCTTTGCTGAAGTCGACCGTACTGATCCGAGGGTCAGGTCAGCGCTTGACTGGGCCAGCCGTCACTGGTCGGTGGCCGAGAACCCCGGCATGGGAAAGAAGGGCCTCTACTATTACTACAACATAATGGGGAAAGCACTGAGCCTGGTCGGCAGCGACACCCTGAACAAGCCCACGGGCGAACAAATCCGCTGGAAGGATGACCTAGTGACACAGCTGGCCGCCGGCCAGCGCGCCGACGGGAGCTGGGCGAACACAGACAACCAGTTCTGGGAGAACGACCCGGCCCTTGTCACGGCTTACTCCGTGTTGACTCTCGAGCACTGCCTGGGGAAGTAGGAGCACCGCCCGCCGAGCCACAATAGCAGCCGTGGTCGTCGACGGCGGTCACATCTTCCATACTGTAGCAGCCGTTCTCCCCGAGCCTGCGAGGGGGAACGGCTTTCCGAGGCCTACCTGGAAGATTCAATTGAAGATCAGGGGGACCGCAGACCCGTCTCGTTCTGAACTGCATACTTCCGCGCTCACATAGCCCCGCCAAATGTTCCTTCTTCAAGACCCTCGGCTATTTCGAGCAATATCTCGTCCCACGCGCCGGTCTTCTCAGCTGACCGAACCAGTTCGATGACAGAGCGGGACATGGCTGGAACCACGTGGGCCAGGGCATCACTTATCGCCGAACCGTTTTCCACGCCGTGCAGCATCTGTTCAAGTACCGAGCGGAGAATGGGATCGCCTTCCTCCGCAACCATCACCTCCAGCGCCTTCAGCACGGGTATGCGCCCCCGTGTTAGCCGAAGGAACTTGCGCCAGAGCCGCGCCTGGGAACGGGCGTCCGGTTGCCCGGGTTTCCCGGTGGGCCGTGGCCGGTTTGCTTTGCGTTGCGCCATGCCGTACAGCTATCATCCGCCACATGTCACGGGCAAGAGCAAAGCAGAACAGGAGGCGCCAAAGGATTGGCGCCGCCATCGATGGGAAGAGAAGCACTCGCCTGATCCTGGCCTCGGCATCAAAGCGCCGGCAGAAGATACTCCGCGACATGGGCATTTCCTTCCGTGTCATGGTGCCGAACGTTCCCGAACTCTTTCTTCGCCGCGCGCCATCCCGCACGGCCGGCGAGAACGCCCTTAGAAAAGGAAGATGGTGCAGCAGTCGCCATCCCGGCGCATGGGTGATCGCGGCAGATACGGTTGTCGCGTTCCGGGGGAACTGCGTGACAAAACCCGTCCATCGCCGGGAAGCCGGGGACTTCCTCGCCATGTTTTCCGGCAAGGCCCAGACGGTCTATACTGGCGTGTACATGCGCGCACCCGGCTGCAGACCTGTTGTGCGCGTTGTCCGCTCCCGGGTCCTCTTCAAGCGGCTGACACCGGCTGTCATCGCCCGCTACCTGCGCCACGTGGACCCCATGGACAAGGCCGGCGCCTACGATATTGACCAGCATGGCGACCTGATCATCAAGAGCTACACCGGCTCTTATTCCAATATAATGGGACTGCCGGCGGAGACTGTCGCGACGTGGCTTCGCGGGGAAGGCTTCATCCCATGCTGACCCCTGTCCGCATAGGCGCGGTGACGGTTGACCCGCCCGTGTTCCTCGCCCCCATGGCCGGCTATACGGACACGGCAATGCGCACCCTCTGCCGCGAGTTCGGATGCGGCGCGGTTCTGACCGAGGTCACCAATGCCGCCGGGCTTGTCCACAACACCTTTCTCACATGGCACTTGCTCGACAGCGCCGAGTCTGAACGACCGGTAGGCGCCCATATCTATGGCAGTGACACGGACGTGGTCGCCCGCGCCGCCGAACTGATACACAAGACCGGCCGGTTCGACTTCATCGATCTGAACTGCGGTTGTCCGGTGCGCAAGATCATGGCAAAGGGAAGCGGCGCCGCCCTCATCAACGAGCCCCGCAAGATACAGAAGCTGCTGCGGACGATTGCCGATGCCGTGCCCATGCCGGTAACAGTGAAGACGCGCATCGGCAAGAAGTACGGTGATGGACGCTTTGCAGAAGTCCTTGCGGCCGCGGAGGCGGGTGGCGCGTCCGTGATCTTCCTGCATGCACGCTACGCAGCCAACCAGCATCGCGGCGAAGCCGACTGGGCCATGCTGGCCGACGCGGTGAAGAGATGCCGTATCCCGGTGATCGGGAACGGTGGGATCAAGACTGCAGAGGATGTCTTCCGGATGATCCGGGAGACCGGTGTCCAGGGTGTCATGATCGGGCGGGCCGCCGTGGGCAATCCCTGGATATTCGAGCAGGTCCGCTCCATCAACGCCGGCGGCAAGCCCGCGCTTCACAGCCTGGATACGCATCGCCGTGTCATGGCCGAACACCTTCAGCGACTGCATGACCTGAAGCGACGCGAACCGAAACGGAAGCAGCGCGATCCGATCGGCATCGAGCAGGCAACTGTCCTTCATTTCCGCTCACACTTGTACCGGTACCTGGCAGGTTTCCGGCATTGGGTGGAATTGCGCCGCGAACTCAACAACCTGCACACAATCGAGGAACTCCTCTCACTTGTCGACCGCGTGTTTGAACGGCAGCCCGGGCCCGACGCGCCGCCGACGGGGGGACTGGTCCCCGTCGTGAATCTGGTCTAGAGAGCAGGCCAGAAAGAGGAGACAGGATACCGGGAAGGATTTGCTTTAGAGCCCGCGGTCCCCGCGCTTTCAGCCACTACCGGTGATCGCGGCGACGGTGCGAAGCATCACCCGGGGCGGGAGCCGGAGCATCCGGAGGCGAAGCAGGTTCCGGCCTGGGTTGGGTTGGGACTTGCGGCTCGACAGCGGGAGGGCGGGAAGCCATTCCCGCGCTGCCGCTCTTACCGCGTTCACGCAGAATCTTCTTCAAGGACTCCCCGTACAGGAATTCAGACTTCAAGGTCTCTTCTGTGACCTGCGGGACATCACCCACCTTGTCGATCATTTCCCTGGGAAGGTCATTTCGCGTCAACCGGTCACGGCCGGATCCCGAGAAGCGGACAAGTATGTCCCTCAACTCCTTCACGTTCCCCGGCCATGGGTAGCGTTCAAGGATCACGCTGACGTCCAGATCGAGGCAAGGCACCCTGCCGCTCTGTGCCATGCCCGACCTCAAGATGTCGTACGCCAGCGGAAGAATATCCAGCTTGCGTATCCTCAGGGGTTTGAGCTCCAGCACCGCATCGGCAAGTTCCCGGTACAACCCCTCATCAAACTCGCCGATGTCGACCTTGTGCCGCAGGTCAGTAGATGCCGACATGAGAAGGCGCGGTTCATCCGCCGGCGTCTTTGCGGCTGCCCTGCAACGGTCGATCTCCTGAAGAAGCTCCTCCTGCTGCTTGCGCGGCAACGCGTCAATATGCCGCAGGTACACCGTGCCTTTTTCCGCCGCAAATGTGTCCCTGAACACAGTGCTCGCAGAACAGTCCACACGGCTGAAAGGCTTGTCCCTTCGCGTGCCGTACTCATGCATGGTCTGCCCCACAAGGCTCCTGCCGGTACCCGGCTCGCCGAGTATGAAAACGGCCGAGTCGGTGGGCGCTGTCTGGATTATCATAGAACACACTTCCCGCATCTCCGTGCTTTCCGCCACCAGGGCGCCCAGGCGGTTGCACTTGCCGCAGAGCAATTCGAGATCGAGGATCCCCTTCTGCGCAAAACCGTAGGCAAGCGCACGGCTCATGATCGCGGCAAGGGCGCGGACTTCGAACGGCTTTGTGAGATAATCGAACGCACCCAGCTTCAGGGCTTCCACCGCAACGGATATCTCGTTAAAACCGGTCATCATTATCACCGGGATGGAAGAACCTGCTTCGCGAATCAGGCGTAGGAGCTGGATACCGTCAACCGGCGACATCTTCACGTCCGTCAGGACGAGATCAAAAGGCTGCCCCTTGAAAGTGTCGAACGCTTCCTGGCCGTTCTTCTGCCAGTTCACGTCAAAGCCCCACTTCACGAGCATTTTGCAGAGGAAGGATGCCATCGTCTCACTGTCGTCAACAAGCAGAACACGGTACATGGCGGTTTCTTTCGTTAAAAGCTTCTCAAGGATACCACAAGTGGACATGTAAAGCAGCGTCTTCCCCGCTGCATACGGCTCATCGGCCCGGTAGATCCGACTTTATGTCGGCTGCCTGTCCCGCTTGAGCGGGATGGCCGGTGCAAAATCGGCCCTGCCGAGAAGAACATATCCAAAGGGACCAGTAACTCACTACACCAGTGATTTGAAGAATGCGCCCAGCCCGGCCAGCTCACGCTTGTGAAACGCATAGACCTGGTGATAGGCAACGGCTGTCTGCTGCAGCGACTTCCTGTGCCCGTCGACAATGAACCAGTTCGCGCCGTATCGCAGGGTCTGTTCAAGCAGCGCAACGACCTCTCTTGCCGGCGGAAATATTCCCGCCCCGTCCCAACGCCGGTTCCGCACACCCGGAATATCGCCCACCCCGATCTCGCCGCGCGGGCACACCTCGCGAAGCGTACTGAAAATCCAGTCCGTCAGGGTCCTGGCCAGCGAGCGTGGATAGGTCTCGGACGGGAAGTTCAGTGACGAAAGCGCGACGTCGCACGAGGCGAGGTACTCCGACGAGATTCCGCCGAAATCGTTCTTGTCCTGGAACAGATCCCACGACATCACCGAGAACGGGATCCGGTGGGCCGGGTTGCGGTCATATCGACGGATGGACCTGTTCAGGTCGCGGACGTAGTCCACGAGCCAGTCGCGCCTCGCCTCCGTGAAATCCTTCCAGAGTTGCGTCCACGGACACTTGAACGACGGCAGGCCGACGGCACGGAACGAGCGATACGCCGCACCGTGCGCCTTGTTGAGCGCCGCAACCTTCCCGTACTTGCGTTGCAGGAACTCACCGAACAGCAGCCGGTTCCGGGCCGAGAACCCCGAGCCGTAGCCGACGAAGTAGTCCCCGAACGCATATGATTCCATCGCCGGGTGCCGTCCGAACAGGTGGATGATCTTCTTCAGGAAGGGATCCAGCCATTCCATCCGGTACAGGGGATCATACACGTCGGCAATGGACTGTCTTCGGCCGTACATATCCACGGCCGCGTACTCCATCTCATCGGGCAGTTGCGACATGACTGACGGAATGCGCATCAGCGGTGGCGCCAGCATCACGGTGAGACCCGAGTCGCGGCAGGTATCCATGAACTTCCGTTGGACATCCACCGGATCGTACGGCGCGATACCGGACTTGCCGTCGCCCCACAGCACGACATTGGAGACGACCCCGGTGAACCCGCAGTTGCGCAGCAGTTCCAGGTCGCCCTTCCACAGATCGAGCGTGCGCGTCGACAACTCCCCGCGCCGGGAAATCACGTCGAAGTGGTAGTTCATTACTATGTGATACTTCCGGCCCACGTCAGATCCTCCCGCCGGCACGTAGTGTCCTGTTCATGCGCGCGACGGCCGTACAAAGTCCCGGGGAAGATGAAAGTCCGGTGTTGCGCGGGTACGTGTTGCCTGGGAACGGCGGCATCCGGTAGTAGTCATACTCGATGAATCCCGCACCGTGACGGACCGAGCACCGGACCGCCTCGCGAACGTCTGCCGCGGACGGCGCCTGCAGGTATGCCTTGCGGGTGACGCGTACCGACAGACCCGGGACGGTTGTCTTTCCGCAGAGATTGCGTGCTGTCTCGAACAGGGGCGGCAGGTTAATGACTGACGAGCGATCCGGGATTGCTGCAAAATCCGAGGCACACCTGACAAAGTCCGGCGTGACTCCGCCGAACGCATGCCACGAACGGTCGATGGCAAAATCGGTTTCGGCAAATGACACCCGCAGCCCCGGGTTCCTACCGGCAACAGTATCGCGTATGAACCGGGCAAGACCCGCCACCTCGCCGGTGCGGTATTCGCACCAGTCCGTCCACTCGGGACTCCATACGCGCGGAATCCGCGGTAACGGCACAGCGGCGAATGAACGATGTCGTGTCTTCCATGCCATGTTCAGGGCGCGGTTGTCACCGTACTTGCTGCCCAGGAATTGTCGAAACTGTCCTGGATGTGCGGCGCCATAGGGACCTGTTTCAGGCACGTGAAGCAGGTCCGTGAAGCGGAGACCGGCGACCGCAGGATGTGAGCCGTAGTCACGGAGGATCCCGGCAAGGTACGGGGTTAGGAAGGACTCCCGCCACTTCCGGCTCAGAACATCGAACATCGGGTAGACGTAGTCGAAACAGTCAACGAACAGGTTCTTTTCTGCCTCTCGCGAGTATTCGATGTTGTGACGGTATTTCGGGAATGTGTACCGGTACGGCAGCAGGCAACCGGACAGGTAGAGGGGATTCAAGAAACTGTAAGGCAGGTGCTCGTCGTTCATCAGCAGGCCGCTGAACACATTAAGGACTACCCGCAACCCGGCGGTACGGGCCTCGTCAAGGGCCGCCATGACATACTGCCTGTCTTCACTGAGTGTCCTCTGCAGACTGAGAATGTCGCACGCGACGATGTAGTCGACACCCATCCTTCGCAGTGTCCGGAAGTCGCTGCGCCAACCATTGCGGTCAGTCGCGTCCCAGTAGTAAACCATGCCGACACTGGTTCTCATGTGCGCGGGATCCTACTGCAACACTCACCGGCCTGCAAAGGTCCGTTTGACATTCATCTTTTCTGTTGAACCGGCCCCCCCGCGGAGCCATCCTGAAAGACAGTTCGCCGAGAATGGAAGTGGATAATGAAGCCTGGCACTTTCGGAAGGGTTACTATCGCGGCGTTGTTGACATGCATGCTGATGGCGATTGTGTCCTGCGAGGACGAAGATGGCGACCCCGGGTCCGCCGTATCATGGTCCGGCTTCTCCTGGGACGCGGATGCAGACAGCGGTCCTTCTTTCAGCAGTTTCTCAATAAGCGCCATGCGGGGCCATTCTCTCTTCTATTCCGCGTCACTGGAAAACGCCGCCACGAACGCGACGCGTACGATAAAGTTTGAAATCCTGCATCTGGGGCAGGTTGTCCACAGCGACGAAATGCAGAGCACCCCGACAGAACCCTCGTGGACCTACTGGACCTCCTGGAGAGTATCCGCTTCCGACCCGGCCGGAACTTGGGGGTTTACAATCTACCGGGACGGAAGCGTTCTGTCACAGGCCGACATAACTGCCAATCCTTAGCAGAAGAGGGACACATCTTACTGGAGGCGAGTATGGCGAAGCTTTCCTACAAGGAACTCTCCCAAACGTTCTTCGACATGGTTCCCCAGAATGCGATCAAGTGCCGCGTCCTGCCGAAAGGCATTCCACAGAATTCGATCTGGGACTTCATCCGCACACCGGCCGGACGTTTCTTCCTGAGTGTCTGCGCCGAGGGCGACGTTTCGGCATCCGGCCAGTTCTACGAGTTCCTGCCGAAACAGGGCAGGTTCCGTCATTGTTTCGACCTGTCAAAGGTCTGCATGGTCGGCCGTCGCGCCATCCCCCCAAGTAAAGTCCATACTTCCGTCGACGTGATGGCCGATGGACGGCTCATCATGGCCACACACAACACGGCCCCGGCTCCCGCTCATCCCTACTGGCTGTTCGATGCGTACTATGCGCACCTGTGGGAAGGGTTTGCGGGGTCGCATCTACTGATCTACGACCCTTCCAGCAACGACGTGCACTTGCTGGGAATACCCGTACCTCACGAGAGCATCTACGGCGGCAAGTACGATCCGAAACGCAATGTCTACTATGCCATCGGCTACGGGCGCGGGCACCTCTACAGGCATGACCTGGCCACGGCCGAGACAACGGACATGGGACAGGTTTCTGAGTTCGGCTCCTACCGGTTGTCCCACGGGCCGGACGGGAACATCTACGGCAGCACCAGGACCGGCTGGATCTACCGCATAGACGTGGAGAGGCAGGAAGTCGTGGACCTGGGCCTGCGGCTGCCGTCCCGGCCCGACTACCCGGCCCGCACCCAGTACGTGGGCGGAACGATCGGACCCGACGGCCGCCTCTACATGGTCAACTCAGTCTGCGATCTCCTCACCGCTCTCGACGTCAAGGCCCGGAAGCTGGAGGTACTCGGTTCCTGTGACCCCGGCCCCATTGTGAAGAAGAACTACCCGCGCTGCCCGACGGGACTGGTTTTCGACAAGGACGGAGTCCTCTGGTACAGCCTCCAGAGTACCGTGCGCGGCAGTATCGGCGTCTGGAGCCATCTTGTGCGGTGGGACGCTATGCGCGGCGGCAAGCCGGAGTTCCTCGGTCTGCTTGGCACTCTCAACCGGGCGGTGTTCTACGTGAGCGAAATCATCCACCACGAGAACAGGCTCTACGTTGCCGACACCAACCATTCCTACGATCCCCCGGCCATTCATGTCGTGGATCTCAAGACACTCAGGGCGTCTGCCGGTGATCGCCGCGAACGGACAAGGGATCCGTATTCCTACGCGATGATATGCGACGGGGAAGAGATCTATCCCGGCAACCCGCGAGACCTGGAACCATGCCGGAAGCCATACAAGAAGGCAAAGGTTGCTGCCGCGTTTTTCGCGACGAATACCTATACCATCCAGGCACGTGAGGCACATGTGGCCCGTATCTGGCACAAGGTCCCGGCGGCCGAGTCCGGCGTGCGCAAGATACGGTGGCTGGACAACTCGCGGCTCCGCGGGATATGCGGCGCCGCCAAACTCCGGGCGTTCGAATGTGAGTCCGACGGCAAGTTTGCCATCCTGGACAAAAGTTCAACCAGGGCTGCGGACAGGGGTATCCCCGACCCTTCCGGACTCGCGTTGCTGCCTGCCTCGGCAAAGAAGCTCCTGCTGCCGCACCGGCAGGGAAGACAGTACCTGGCAACCGCTTCATGTTGCGCGCCATGGCGGAACGGCCAGTTCCTCGTCGGCACGGAGGACGGCATGCTGGCCAGGGTCGACCTGCGCAGGAAGACCGTGTTCTCGCTCGGCGCCGCGGCGGTGAACGGTCCCGTGCACCAGATCGTCACCAACAAGGCACGGACCCTCGCCTATGGAGTGGCGGGGGACCAGTGGGACCTGGGATCCTGCTTCTCTTACGACGACACGAACGGCCTGCGCGAACTTGGCCGGACCTACACCTTCGAGTTCACGGCGACCCCGGGCCTGGCCAACAGCTGTCAGCCCTGCTGCCTTGCGTTGTCACCCGACGGAACTCGCCTCGCCATCGGCGCAGCCGACCGCCTGGGCACCGTCTACATCTATCGCCGTCCGGCGATATGCTGATTCACCGGAGCGAGACAGAAGGGTTGTCACCGCCCGATCACTGTGACGATCGTGCTATTGAAAGCGCTTGTGCCGAGTTCACGGTGCTGGCAGGGTAAAGGTCCTTTGGAGACAGCAATTCAGGGAGAGCAGCCATGAAGAAAGACTGTACTGCATATAGCAGCGATGCGCGTGGCCAGATGCGGAGACTGGGCGTCAACTTCTCGACCGCCCGCGAGTTGATTGAAATGGCCGACGCCACGAAGTCGGCACTGACCTGCCGTGTCAAGACACGCGCCCAGTGGCGTGTATGGCGAACCAGGTTTCTTGCCAAAGTCAGGCAGGCAGTGGGACGTCCCCTGCCCCGTGTCACCCCTGCCACACGCGTGGCCGAGAAGAGCGACCAGGGTGATCACTGGCGGCTAAAGCTCATCTATCGCACCACCCCCGGAATATGGGGGATAGCATACCTCCTGGTTCCAAAAACCGTCGCAAAGACCGGTTCCAGAGTCCCGGGCATCCTCGCCATCCATGGACACGGCTACGGCGCCTGTGACCTCGTCGGCCTGGGACCAGAGGAAAAGACCGGCGGCAATGTACACCGCAACTACGCCCTCGCGGCAGTTCGGCGCGGCATGGTTGCACTGGCGCCGGAACTTCGCGGGTTCGGCCAGCGCGCGGTCGACGAGGACCAGCTTGGAGTCATCATCCGCAAGCGCGGCGATCCCGAGGCGAAGTTCTTCAAGCGCGATATGTGCAACGTGCAGAACCTCAAGGCCAGCCTGCTCGGCCACACATTCATGGGCATGCAGCTGCATGACCTGTCGGTAGCCCTCGGCGTCCTGAGCGCACGGCCGGAAGTGGATTCCGCCCGGATTGGTGCCTGCGGGCTTTCCACGGGCGGCATGATGACCCTCTTTCTCACCGCCCTGGACCAGCGGGTCAAGACCGCTACCATAAGCGGCACGCTCACATC
>Ga0172371_10005007_pt1 | contig 19774 bp, 12 predicted proteins | sample Lak12m_FD_114543 | JGI IMG/M metagenome (GOLD analysis project Ga0172371, IMG submission 114543) | Freshwater microbial communities from Kabuno Bay, South-Kivu, Congo - kab_022012_12m | ecosystem: Environmental > Aquatic > Freshwater > Lake | place: Democratic Republic of the Congo: South-Kivu... | reverse complement strand
TGCATAGTTTCATCTTTTTATAAAACTTATTATTTAAAAACGATTATCGCTGACGTTACTCAAAATGAATTTCTTTATACTCATTTGTCAATTTTTCAACACCCAAGCTACTTTGCAATGCAAATCTTGTTATCGATTTCAATCATTTGTTTTTTATTTTTTAAAGATTTAATTCAAGAAAAAATCCAAAAATTTTTTTACTTATTCTTATTTATTTTTTTAGTTGTATTTATATTTCTCTTGTCATCTAGAGCAGGTCTAATTTCGCTATTTGTTGTCGGATCAACTATTCTGGCTTTTTTGTTTTTAAAACAAAAAACAAGACTTCACAAAATCATTCTAGTTGTCCCTTTATTATTGATTGTTTGCTTAACTGTTACCAATAAAAGATTTACACATTTTTATAACAATACCATTACGCACAGCTCACAAACAGATAACAGTACCAATGTGCGTTTACAAATTTGGAGATCGGCACTTAATATATCTCAACACAACCTAATATTTGGTGTAGGGGCCGGAGATATAAAGTCAGAATTAAAAAAAGAGTATATGATTAGTGGTAATGAGTTTGCCGAAAAAAACAATTTGAATGTACACAATCAGTTTATTGAAACCTTACTTGGACAAGGTTTAATTGGATTGCTAATTCTGATAGGATTACTTGTAAATGCATTCGTGGAATCAATACGTAAAAAAAATTATTTATTATTTATTTTTCTTATAATATTAGTGATTAATTTTTTGTTTGAGACCCTTTTAAATACACAGACAGGTGTTATATTCTTTAGCTTTTTTTACTGTTTCCTTATGTTGAATGCCAATAAATTTAACGCTAAAAGTGGATAGTTATTTTGTTCTTTTGTTAATTATTTTTATAAATTCAATAATAAAAATCAAAACAACGAACAATAAAACAGATGCTAAAGAATAAGTAAAAAGAACTTTAGTAAGACTATTTCCATGTATCGTTTTGTTGATACAACTAATTTCAGTAAGTATTCCATCTTTTTTAATAACAGATGCTGATTCTTCCAAACTATGTTTTAACTTAAAAATATCAAAGTTATCTTTGTAAGCTATAGGATTACAATAACCGTCATGGCTCTTTTTATTACTTTGTAGATAATTTTCCTGAGTACTATCCGGTCTTACATACATATTGGTTATCTCGGATAACATAGAATAAATAGAATTCAGGTTTTTATCAATGGTACTTTTAAACAGTGTGTTTAGGTATAAACCAAAATCTTTTTTTGCTGCACTAATATCAGATAAATTAGCGGAAGAATATTTGATAACAACATTCTGATCTTTTAAAGTATCTATTTGAACCGATGCTATAGTTGATAATGAATTTGGGTTTTTAATACTATTTAATAAATCTTGTGTGTCTCCACTGGCAATTTTTTCTTTTAAATCGGAAACAACTCTAATCAATGTAACACGACTTATCACTCTTGTTTCACAAATAGTAGTTTGCTCGATTAGTTGATGAGTGTTGTAGGATTTATAAAAACCATAACAAAGGCCTATTACCAAGAATAATAAAATAAAATATTTGTTTTTCTTTAATAGCTTTAAAATAAAAACCAAAATTTAAATTAAATCTATCTCTTGTTTTTCGTAATTTTCTTTCATAAAAAAATGCGTGATTGAATTTTATAATTGAATATATAATCAATCAAAATTAATAATAAACTTCAAAGTTTTGTATTTTAAATTTAATTCTTAATAAATGTGTCTAAATTAAGCAAATATTTAATGATAAAATCCTTTTGGAATCCTACTGAAAATTATGTGCGCAGCCAAATTTGTACTGAAATTATTGCATATTCTTTGGTTGCAATTGTTGGACATGACCTTAAAATTAACCGTTCAATATACGAAATATTGCAGGTTTTTGGAATATCTTTGCTTGATAAAACTCTAGTAAAAGAGTTGTTTACAAAAACAGATTACAAAGAAGTTAAAGAACAATTTAATCAACTGCTTTCAATCAACTTGCTTTAAGTGGACAGCAATGACAATCAGTATCGATTAGAATATAATTTTAATCATTATGAATTATTAACTAATTCACAAACTAAAATTTAATCAAAACTGAAAGTAAATAAACTGTTGCTTTGTGCCGGCAAAATAAATAATGGTAAGGATAACAATATTGTATAATGCCCACCTGACTATCCTTGGCCATTTCAATCCTAAAGTTGAAATTGCAAATTGTTGCTCTCTTCCAATCCATTCAACAATTAAAAACAAGAACGTAAGTATGATAATGGGAGGCGATTTTTCTATTCCTGGAAAATTTGGAATTGTAAATAGTGTATTAGAAAATATTTTGGAAATATAACCAATAGCATGCTTAACATTATTTGCACGAAAGAATATCCATGCAAAAACAGTTAAACCGAATGTAAGGGCAATAGATAATATTTCCATTAAAGTCGGAAATAATTTTCCTTTAGCAACCATATCCAGATTGTTTCGATTTGTATTAAAAATTATTGAAGGCATAATGTAAACTGCATTAAGCAAACCCCAAATAATAAACGTCCAATTCGCTCCATGCCAAAATCCACTTAATAAAAAAATGATAAAAGTATTTCTTATTTTCAACCACACTCCTACTCTACTTCCTCCCAAAGGAATATATAAATAGTCTCTAAACCAAGATGAAAGTGAGATATGCCATCGTCTCCAGAATTCAGCAATATCACGCGAAAAGTATGGAAAGGCAAAGTTACGGAGCAAGTCTATACCAAAAAGTTTAGCTGTACCTATAGCTATATCAGAGTATCCGGAAAAGTCACAATATATTTGAAAGGCAAAAAACAGAGCGCCTAAAACAAGTGTGCTACCCGAATAATCTGCTGAGTTATTAAAAATTGTATTTGCATATTCAGCACAATTATCAGCTATTACAATCTTCTTTAAAAAGCCCCATAGTATTTGCCTTAAGCCATCAACAGCTTTAGAATAATCAAATTTTCTTTTTTTAATAATTTGGGGTAGTAAATGGGTCGCTCTTTCGATAGGTCCCGCAACAAGTAAAGGGAAAAAACTTACAAAAACAGAATAATTAATAAAATTTTTCTCAGGATTAATTCTGTTTTTATAAATATCAATCACATAAGATAAACCATGAAATGTATAAAAGGAAATACCCACTGGTAAAACCACTTGAATTGTTACAAAATCAGCTTTAATTCCAAAATTTAATAATCCCTCAGCAAATGATTCTGCAAAGAAATTATAATATTTAAAAACGCCAAGAAATCCTAAATTAACACAGATACTTAACCACAACCAAAATGTTCTTTTTTTGTACTTTTCAGTTTCATTAATTTTAATACCAGTAAAGTAATCCAACAAGGTCGAGAAAATAAGTAGAAACAAAAACCGATAGTCCCAACAGGAATAAAAGTAGTAGCTTGAAACTAGTAGCAAAATATTCTGAAGTTTTAAATTACCACGAGTTGCAAACCAATAGAGAATAAAAACTATGGGTAAAAATAGTGCAAAGCCAATGGAATTAAAAAGCATATTTTTTTATTTAATATGACTCAAATATTTTTTTGTAAAAAAATCGACTCCGTTATTGTTTAAATGATCATGATTGTAATAATATGCTGGATTTTTAATAGTCTCTGAAAAATCAAAATAACTTATGCTATCATCTTTCTTTATATTTTTCAGAAACAATTTCAATTCTTTCATTCCAGGTAAAAACCCAAGCAGTGTTGGTGGGATAATAAAAGTTATTTTTAACTCTTTTGCATTTGCAAACATTATTAATTGCTTAAACACGCTAGAGTATTTATCAAAAACCTCTTCACTCAAACCACTTGGATACACTGAGATTGCTCTTTTTTGAACAGCAGTAGAATCAATCTTTGTTAATTTTGATTCTGTTTCAGGCAATATAGATGCGTTAAAATCAATCCATTCAGTTGAAAATTTTGATTTAATATAATTATATTTAACCTCTGAAGTTAAATTTGAAAACAAAATCTGGAAGAAAAAATCAAATCGAAAAGGTTCATCAGTAAGAAAATATAACTCTTCATTCCATTTCGAAGAATAAAAAATAAATGGATCAATAAAATACCAGATTTCAGATGCTTTGTTACCATTTTTATAAAAATATTTTAAGAACTCAAATTCTGGAACAATACCGGCAGCTGATTTTGAAATATTTACAATTTTTTTATTTAGTATTTTTTCAACATTTAAATGATTTTTACCCCTAGTAAACATCCTTCCATGCGATGATCCCATAATTATCAAGTCGAATGTTTTGCTTTCGGGTATAGAATAAATTACAGATTCTGTTTCAAATTGCTTATAATTATTTTTATTATCTCTTTTGTTAATGTAAAATAAAATAGCCAATATTATTGCTACATTAATAAACAAAAAGTAAAAAATATTTTTTGCAAATCTTCTAATCATCTATAGAATAAAATATATAACTTAATAATTTGCAAACCTTACGAATTTGTTATTAAAATTCAAAAAATGGAATTGAAACCACTACTGTACTAGTTGCAATAATGATAAAACGAATTATTTCAATCCAAGTTTCTTTGCCATTTCGAGTGGAACGGCATTTTTATGAGTAAGAATGGCAATAGTTTTATAGCGGACAAATTGCTCGGACAAATTTATATAGCCACCAAAATCATTACCTTTTTCGCCCCAAGAATTTTTTGTAATATAATATTTTGTTCCATTCTGATCCTTTGTAATACCTGTTATGTGCATCAAATGGTCATCAGTTGTGGAATAATTATCAAAAGCTGTTTGACGCATAGCTTCTGTTACCGGAGTTTCGCTTACTTCAACACCTTTGCCCGAGGTAGGCATTTTTGCATATCCAAGATCATTAGAAAAGGTCTTTTCGCTCACGTCTCCATCCCATGCAATTGTATATCCATTGTTAATTGCATTATCCATTATTAAAATCAAATCATCTAATGTAACATTATAATAACTATCAAACGACCAGTTATCAGGAACTTCAAGTTTAAATTGTTTATAATATGGGTGATGAGTAAATGAAGTAATTTCAATATAATCTTCTGCATTCAGATTATTTTCTTTAGCAAAAGATAGTGGACTATAATTCTTGCCTTTGTAATCAAAGCTAGTAGGGAGTTTGCCAAAGTATGAATCTAAAATTCCCTCTACTGCAGACCTCCACACAGTTGAAATATTATCCTGTTTTGCAAGAGGAGTGAGGATTCCCTTAAGCATCAATTCTACTTCTGTATGATCGTGTTTTATTTCTCCAGGTTTTAAGCCAACATATACAGATTCCGGCACCAACCCATAAGCTAACAAAACATTCGTAACATCGTGCGCTTGTCCACCTTGTCCAAAATTACACAGGCCATGAAGCCGAACATAATTAATGGCTTTCTGCATGTATGCCATCCTCACAAAATACATTTCAGAAATATCAAATTCCCCTTTGCCTAAACGAATCAGTTCAGATTCAAGAAAAGAAGTAGTAGCAAATGCCCAGCAAGTGCCAGAATTGGCTTGATTTTTTACGGGTGTGGCTTGAATTTGCTTTACTGTTTTAAATATTGGAGCATCGCCTTTTTGTGAAAACCCCTGAACTAAACCAATAAAAATGGTTAAGAAAACCGTGCAAAATAGCTTTAATCGTAACATAGAAATAGTTTTATTTTTAACAAAATTAACATTTATTTTAAAGTTTCACCTATAATTTCTAAATCAACAAAACAATAATGAATTTACATAAAAATAAAACGGGCACTTCCCGCTTGCGAAATTCTGTTTTTTTTCTTATTATAATGGTAATACGCTTTTGGTCTTTTAGTTAAAGTATCATATAAATATTTGTTCATCATATAATCATAAAAATATGAGGCATGCAATCTTCCAATCTTTTCAGCCAAAGAGTATATATCCTGAATGCCTATGTCCTTTCTTGTATAAACATATTTCACTTCATTCCAAAATAATGTTTTGTTGAAATTGCCTTTTAATTTATCTTGAATTGATTGCTCGTCATACAATACTATTTTAATATTATTTTCAGAATTAATTTCATATACTTCATTCCATATATTCATATTAATAGCATTTAAGTCGAAGTGCTGAGAATATTCATCTTCACCAAAAACTGCATACTCATCAAACGGAATTTCATATTCTTCAATTTGCAACTGGGTTAAGTTAATCACAAATGCTAAATGAGATGTTAAAAAAAAGGAATCGATACGCTCAGAATTATAAACTTGAAAATTCAAATTTTTAAGCTCAGTCATTAAGGTTTCCGAATAGAGTTTGAGTATTTCAGTATCATTCACAAACTGAATAAAATTACTTTCAGCAAACAAAAGGGAATCCTGTATTTTGCTAGTTAAAGAATCAAAATTATTTATCCGATAGGATTTATCATTAGTTTTGAAAAGATGATCTGGTGTAAGTATTAGAACTGAAATTTTTTTATTAGCACTAATATAATTCTGTAAAATTTTCTTTTCTGGATTACACGAATAAAAAAACAAAATTGAGCCAAGCGTATAAACTGAGTATAAAGTGTATAAAAATATTTTTAGCAATTGGAAAATTGATTAAACGATTTCGTTTTTATGCTTATGCTTGATTTTCTAATAAACGTTTTCCGAAGTTCAAACCAAACTCTATGGCTTTGGTTTTTTTATCGCCATGCGGTGTAAACTTAATTGCAAAGCTTCCAACAAAACTTAGTTTAAGATTCGTCAAAACAGCTTCAATGATATTAGTTGCCTCTCCGCTCCAACCATATGATCCAAATGCTGCTGCAAGTTTCCCGCGATCCCGTAAAGGGTTGATAGCAGCAAACAAGCTATAAATAGGCATAAACGTATTTTGATTTATTGTAGGTGAGCCAATAATAATTGCAGAACACTGTGAAATTTTTTGATCTAAGACATCAAAACTTGTTTTTTCAATATCATAAATTTCTGTATCAATATTACCTGCTTGATGGATGCCTTGTTCAATAAATTTTGCAAGCTCTTCGCTATTTCCATAAGCGGATACATAAGGGATAAAAACGCTGTTTTTGGTTTGTGTTTTACTGGCTTGTAGGGCTAATTTTTCGGATCGATCAATATATTTCCAACAATCTGTTCTCAAAATAGGCCCGTGTCCAGTACAAATAGTCTTGATTGCCAATGGTCGAATCTTCTCAATAGCTTTAAGCATAAACTTGCTGTAAGGTCTTAAGATTGCATCAAAGTAATATTGAAACGGTTCATCAAAATTACCTACTTCATCATTATACATTTTATCATTGCAGTAATGCGATCCAAAAGAATCACATGAAAAAAGTATTTGCTCATCTTGTAAATAGGTATAATAGGTATCAGGCCAATGAAGGTTAGGTGCGCTAATAAATTGAAGTGTTTTATTTCCTAAATCAAGTGTATCGTTATTTTTGATTACCAACTTTTTAAAGTCATGGCCAATTAATTCCATCAAATAATTGATTGCATTCCCGCTACCGACAACTGTTGCATTTGATGCCAATTCGAGCAGATTTGCAATACTCCCTGAATGATCCGGCTCCGTATGATTAACAATGATGTATTCAATTTCTAAAGGGTTGCAAAGCGTTTCAATCTTTTTGAGATAGGTTTTCCAAAATTTTGCTTTTACTGTCTCAATAATTGTTTTTTTATCAGCATTGATAAAATACGAATTATAGGTTGTTCCAAATTTAGTTTCTAAAACGATATCAAACGTCTGAATATCCTCATCTAAAACGCCTATCCATTTTACATCCGGTGAAATACTCAAAATTTTATCATCCCTCATAATAACACGTATTAAAAGTCCAACAACATTTGCGGGTCATGACCGCCTTTTTTACTAATTTTTTTTACAGACTTTTTTTTAATCTGTAAATCATTTTTTTTCGGTCTCACTTTCTTAACAGGATCTTCTTCAATTTCAATTAAAGGAATTAATTCTTTAGCACCTTGATTTATTTTTTTATTTTGAATTTTTTCAGCAGGCATAGGATGTTGCGTAATTTCATCAGGTAGTTTGGCCTTTTCAATCCATTTAACATCCTCTATTTTATAGGGCGAAAGTTTTTTCCCTTTTGCTTTAATGCCAAGTACTCCGCAGAGTTCATCAACATTAACAATTTCACTTTTCCGGGTATTGTTTTTATCCTTTTTAAAACTAATTTCAAGTTTTGCAGATTCATCAACAGTTACAGATAGTAATTTCGAATCAGGATGTTCGCCTATAAATGATACTTTTTTGTCAGTTACTTCTATAAGAAACCGTTTCAAGAAAATGGATCCGGATTCAGCATTGAAATAGACAGCTGATACAATATCTTTTGAATTAAATTTTTTAATTAAAATTTGATCATCGTCAAAATGATTACTCAAATCAAAATTATACAAACGATAATTTCCTGATTGGTTAATACTAAGAATACGATCATCTTCCATAAACGAACCCAGAAATTCCCCATGCTTTTCAACTGTCAATCGTTTAATAGAATCATCGTACCAAATATCTCGAGCACCAAGCGTAGACACACCTTCGTCTTTCAACACTATCTTTTTTACTCCATGACGTGAAAGAATATTACCCAATGAATTTCTTCCTTTTATTGCCAGTTCTCTGAAGTTAAAATCAAATACCAGTTTTTTTAATTTTGGCTTTGGACGCAAGGTTACAGAAATTGTTTCTGCTTCACCATTTGGATTTGCAGTAAAATACAGGACTTTGCCTCCATTGGTTAAATTGTATTCTTTATCACGATTCACGCCTATAACAGCAAAGCGTTTAACCATGATGAAACCTTTCTTTTTATCCTGATAGATCAGATTATAAATAGTACGTTCATCGTTCTTTTTGAAAACATTTGCATAAATAATATTTTTTCCTACAAACGTTTTATCCGATACTTTTGATATAGTACAAACTCCATCTTCTCTAAAAGTAATCACATCATCTATATCGGAGCAGTCACAAACAAATTCATCTTTCTTTAGCCCAAAGCCAATAAATCCTTCTTCGCGATTTACAAATAATTTTTGATTTGCTGCTGCAACCTTTGCTGCTTCGATGTTTTCGAAATTACGAATCTCAGCTTTTCGCTCACGTCCTTTGCCATATTTATCCTTGATATTTTTAAAATAAGCAATAGCATAACTATTTAGTGTTTCTAAATTATGAATAACTTGCTTAATTTCAGATTCAATCCGCTTGATATGCTCATCTGCTTTGAATGAGTCAAACTTTGAAATTCGCTTAATTTTTATCTCAGTCAATCGCGTAATATCATCTGTAGTAATCTTGCGATAGAAGTTTTTTTTGTATGGCTGTAATCCCTTATCTATCGTTTTAATAACTTCATCCCATGTTTCACATTCTTCAATTTTACGATAAATACGTTTCTCAATAAATATTTTTTCGAGTGAGGCAAAAAGCAGTTGTTCAATCAATTCGCTCCTGCGTATTTCTAATTCTCTTTTTAAAAGTGCGACAGTATTATTAGTAGAAATTTTCAGGATTTCGCTGACTCCAACAAATCTTGGTTTGTCATTTTCAATGATGCAACTATTGGGCGAAATAGAAATTTCACATTCGGTAAAAGCATAAAGCGCATCAATGATTGTGTCAGGTGAAGTGCCTGGCAATAGATGTACAAGAATCTCAACATCGCGTGCAGTGTTATCTTCTATTTTGCGAATTTTAATTTTTCCTTTATCATTCGCATTGATAATGGACTCAATTAACGAAGAAGTGTTTGAGCCATAAGGAATTTCAGTTATTACTAAGGTTTTCTTATCAAGCTGGCTTATTTTTGCTCTAATGCGAATCTTACCTCCTCGTAAACCATCATTATATTTTGAAACATCTACCATTCCGCCTGTTAAAAAGTCTGGGAGAATTTCAAAATCTTTTCCTTTTAAAATACTGATGGATGCATCAATCAGTTCAATAAAATTATGAGGTAATATTTTCGATGCAAGCCCAACAGCAATACCTTCAACACCCTGCAATAACAGCAATGGGAACTTTATTGGTAACACAAGCGGTTCTTGATTTCGCCCGTCATACGATGCTTTCCAGATAGTAGTCTTAGAGTTAAAAACTACTTCAAGTGCAAATTTTGATAATCTTGCTTCAATATATCTAGGTGCTGCGGCACTATCTCCGGTATGTATGTTTCCCCAATTTCCTTGAGTGTCTATCAAAAAATCTTTTTGACCCAACTGCACTAATGCATCACCAATAGAGGCATCTCCATGTGGGTGATATTTCATGGCATGACCAATAATATTCGCAACTTTATTATATCTACCGTCGTCCAATTCTTTCATTGCGTGTAGAATTCTGCGTTGCACTGGCTTAAGCCCATCGTTTAAATCAGGGACAGCTCTTTCTAGTATTACATACGAAGCATACTCAAGAAACCAATTCTCGTACATACCTGACAACTGTACTGTTTTTTGAAAACTGCTTAGTTCTTTTGCGTCTTCTTCAATCTCTTCCGTTGGATTCTTTTTTTTGCTTTTGTTAATCATATTTTGTAATGTCGATGTTCTTCTTTAAGTAATGCAAAGATGCTAATATTTTAAATGATAGATTTAAGTTTTATTTTAAAAATTTTAATAAAAAAACTTCTACTGCTAAAAATAATAAAGCAAGTAACACAAAGAGTTTCCATAAATGTATTCCTTGAGTCAGCTCACTTATCATATCCGAGAGCGGTTTGCTTTTGATGTCTAAAACGGAGTAATTTTTTAATTTGTTTGTCTCTAGTTGTTTTTCAATTTCATCAGATTTCAAAAACTTCATATCTGACTCAGTTCTGTTATAATTAAACGATATTCCTCTAATCACATTGCCTGAAGCTGTTAAATCATAATTTCCAGCTTCTTTTATTTGATTATGTACAAATAAAAAGTTTTTCAAATCAATAGACCTTTGCTCAGGGATCACTTCGAAATGCGTTTTTTTATTTATTATTTTATAAACATCATCCTGAGCTAACCCCTTATTACCAACATCTATCATATCATCTTGACCAATAAAATAAAATAATTCAGGAGCGCTTGCACTATATAGCGCCACATTATAAAGGGTTGGAACAAATAGTGCATGCTTTGCAAAATTGCTAAATGATACATTTAATGGGACAGATGATAGGTATAATTTACCTTTCCCAAATGTTTTACTGATTAAAAAATTTTGCCCATTTTGCATTTTTAACAAATATTCTGCATCAGAATAAGATGATTCTTGAATGATATAGTGAGTGTAAACCTTAGGTAAATCAATATTTTCAGGCATCCTCTCAAAAACATTTTTATAAATAAGACTATTTAGATTTATGGAGGAAACAAATGTGTTTGACGTGTCAATGGATAAATAATAAGGTGCATTAATTGCTGTTAGAAAATCCCTATAACTCCCTATATCCAATTGGGTAGCAGGAAAAACGATTACGGATCCTCCTTTTGAAATATATTTTGTGATTTCATTTGAAAAACCTGAAGATATTGAGTTTAGTTCATTTAATACAATTAGTTCAAATTTTTCAAATGAGGAATAATCAAGGTTTTTAATCGAAGAATTCGCCAGAACAAAAGCCGAATCATTTTTAAACAATGACTGAATAAAAGGGCTTTCTGCTTGTTCATTTATAGACAATACCCGAATATTTTCCGAAACCGAAAACGAGAAAAAGAATTTGTCATCAAAAGTAACAGGAAAGTCAATTATTTCAACGCTCCCTTGCATGATGCCTTTTTCCTTTACCATAAAAGGAATACTGACATTTGTTTGTGAAAAAGGTGCAACATCTATACTTGCAACTGAGCGTTGCTGATTGTTAATCATCAACTTCACTGGGACTTTCTCCAAGGATATTTCTGAATTATTTTTTATCCGAACAACTATGGTTAATTGCTGGTTCAACTGAAAGGATGGTGATTCGAACCAACAACTATCAATTAAAATATTCGTTGCCTTTGCAGAGGCCAATGGTAATAAATACGTTGTGATACCTGTATCAATTTTTATTTCCTTGAAATTCGAAAAACTTTTCTGAAAATCAGAAACAATGTAGGAAGTTTTTTCACTTTTAAAATTTGAAAAAAGTTCGTTTTGTCTTGCAATAACTTCATTTATTTTACGGGACACAGGCGAAACAACAATTTCCTTAACGGCTTCAACAAATTCCTCTTTTGTTACAAAACGTTGATGTTTGCCTTCAAAATCATTCGTTAATAGCTGAAATTGATCCGTAGTCTTATATGCTGCAGCAATCTCAATTGCTTTCTCTTTGGCCTCTTCCAACAAATTTCCTTTTATACCTGAGGATTGCATGCTAAATGAATTGTCTATATACACGCTTATTAAATTTATTTTTGCTTTTTTAATATGGTCACCGATAGGAATATAAGGTTGTGCAAAAGCCAATACCAAAAATATTATAGCCAGTATTCGTGAGGATAAAACAAGCAGGTGTTTTAATTTTGATTGTTTTTGAGTTTCCTGTTTTAACTCCTTTAAGAACTTTACGTTTGTAAAAAAAACTTTACGATACCTCCTGAAATTAAACAAATGGATAATAATAGGAATTGCAATAAGCAACAACGCAAATAAAAAATATGGATTTACAAAATTCAAGGCAATGATTTTACTATGATTGCAAAAATATTACTATTCTTTAACTAATTTGTAATTTTAAAAATTATTATAGTTAATTCTCAAAAATTACAATTTTCAGAAGAAATTTTCAAATAAACTTTTTCTTTATTTCTCAATGCACTATTGTTAAAAACGTGTTGATAAAATAATAATTTTGTAAAACACTGATTTGCAAATACTTAAACATACCAAGAACTCTTTAATAACAACTATAACAATTAAACGCATCAAAAGTTCGTTTTATCACGAAAAATAGGGAAAAAACATATTGGATTGTATAAAATAAGTTTTTAATTTTACACAATTATAATAAATAATATCTTATCAAACTATGCGAAAACTATATATCATAATTGTTTTAGGTATACTTCAAAGTTTTATTATTAACTTTCATACTTTTGCACAACCAGGATGTCCTAATGTAAATGCAGGTCCTGATGTTACACTCAGTTGTAGCAGCCCATGCACAACTCTCACAGCAACTCCACTAGCTACAGGTGCCACTACAAGTTATGCTGTTTCTACAATTCCTTATGCTCCACCTTATCCTTATAATACAGGCAATCCTATATTACTTAATATAGATGACTATTGGAGCAGCACTATCACTATGCCATTTAACTTTTGTTATTATGGCACAGCGTATAATCAAATTGTAGCTGGTTCAAATGGAGTAGTTTCTTTCGATTTATCCAATTCGGGTGGGTATTGCCCATGGTCTTTCACTGCTACCTGCCCTTCGAGTAGTTTAATTTTAAATGCAATCTTTGGTGTTTATCACGATATTGACCCTTCCGTTTCAGGAACCATGTATTATGCTATTCTTGGTACTTATCCATGCAGAACATTTGTAGTCAACTGGAATCAAATAGCCATGTTTTCATGCAATTCAATGTTGGCAACTCATCAAATTGTTCTTTATGAAAGCACAAATGTTATTGAGGTTTATGTTCAAAATAAACCGCTTTGTTCAACATGGAATTCAGGTAATGGTTTAATTGGTATTCAAAATTCCACTGGCACGGTTGGCCTTACACCTCCTGGAAGAAACACATCTCAATGGACTGCCTCTAATGAGGCATGGAGATTTACTCCAAACGGGGCTCCTAACTATACTTTATCATGGTATCAAGGTCCTACTCTTTTAGGCACAGGTGCAACAATTAATGTATGTCCTACTTCAACTACAACTTATACTGCCCAATGTACTTATACAAATTGTGACGGTACTGTGGTGGTGGTTACCGATGATGTTGTTGTTAATTACAACAATCAAATTGGTTTAACTCTGAATCCTGTTAATCAAGATGTATGTTATGGAGAATCCGCTACGATTATTGCCAGCAGCACAAACCCACTGACAACCTATTCTTGGAGTACAGGAAGTTCAATTGATTCAATCAATGTCACACCATCAATAACATCCACCTATACGGTTACTGCATCAATAATTGGTTGCACAACAACTTCAACTGCCACAGTTACTGTAAATCCAATACCTGTTGTAGCTGTAAACAGCCCAACAATTTGCAATGGAACTCCTGCTAGTCTTACAGCTACTGGTGCAAATTCATACCTTTGGAGTACGGGTGGTACATCAGCCACTATTTCTGTAAATCCATCTTCAACTACAACATATACTGTTACTGGTACATCTCTTGGATGTACAAACACAGCTATATCCACCGTTACTGTTAGTGCAATCCCTACAATAGCTGTTAACTCACCTACAACATGCGTTGGTGTATCTGCAACATTGACTGCGACTGGCGGGACAACCTATGAATGGAGTACGGGAGAAACTACAAACCCAATTATCGTCAATCCTGCTTCGTCTACTACCTATACAGTAACCGGAACAACTGCTGGTTGTAGTAACACTGCTATTTCTTCAGTAACTGTCAATCCAAGTCTTAATGTTGTTGTAAACAGTGATACTATCTGCGATGGTGAACATTCTACACTAACAGCAACTGGAGGAACTACTTACCTTTGGAACACCGGATCAACCTCAAACCCCCTAACGGTTAGTCCCAACTCAACAACCATTTATACAGTTACTGGGACATCGCTGGGATGCACTGGAACTGCAGTTTCTACAGTTACCGTAAATCCAAACCCACAACCATCAATCACGTCTACAAACTCAATTTGTGGACGTAATGATGGGACAGCCAATGCTTTACCTTCAGGACTTTTATATCTTTGGAGTAATAATAGTACTTCTCAAAATTTAACTGACTTGCATCCCGGAACATACACACTTACTGTGACTGATACAAATGGATGCTTTACCAGTACCAATGTAACTATCCAAGATATTATGGGACCTGTAGCAAACTTCTCGGCTAACCCACTTTATCTTATTTTATATGAAGATCCGCTTTGTACCTTTATTGATAATTCATACGGAGCAATTTCTTGGGATTGGAATTTTGGCGACGGTACAACTGGCACTGGCCAAAATGTTTCGCATGAATACTTAAATGTAGGATTTTATACTGTTGTTCTTGCTGTTCAAGATGCAAATCAATGTAAGGATTCTGCTCAAGTTGTTATTCAGGTAAAAGATATTTACTCGATATACATTCCAAATACTTTTACTCCGAATGGAGATGGCAACAATGATTTCTTTGGACCTGTAGGAACAAACATTGACACTAAAGATTTTGAAATGACAATCTTTACAAGGTGGGGTGAAAAGGTTTATCATACGACTGATTTGAATAAACCTTGGAATGGAACGATTAATAACTCTCGTGGCTCAAAAGATGGCCTAATGGGCGTGTATTCATATGTTATTACAGCAAAAGAAATTAATGGTCGTACAAGACAATATGTTGGTACAGTATCGTTAATTCATTGATAGCATTTACCGTTTGATATTAAACTATTGATTTTATTTTTTCTTCAATAGCACAACACTTTCAACATGATGGGTATGGGGAAACATATCCACCGGTTGAATTTCAGAAACTTGATAAACTTCACTTAACAGTTTAATATCTCTGGCTTGGGTTGCCGAATTACAACTAACATAAACTACTCTGCTTGCCCCACTATATTTTATTTGTTTCAATACATCTGTATGCATTCCGGCCCTAGGCGGATCAGTAATTATTACATCTGGATTTCCATGTACTTGTATAAATTCACTTTGAAAAACCTTTGCTAAATCGCCTGCAAAGAAGGAGGTATTATGAATGTTGTTTAATTCAGAATTTTCTTTTGCATCCATTACAGCCGATTCTATGTACTCAATTCCAATAACTTTTTTTGCTGATTTTGCGATAAAATTTGCGATAGTACCAGTGCCTGTATATAAATCATAAACTAGTTCATTCCCATTCAAATCAGCCATCGTGCGAACTATTTTATAAAGTTTATATGCAGCGTCATAGTTTGTTTGAAAAAATGAAACCGGACTTATTTTAAACTTTAGCTCTTCCATGATTTCAGTAATAAATGAGCACCCTTTATAGTTTTCAATTTTCAGATCTGTGATTGTATCATTCTTTTTACCATTTATAACAAACATTACCGAAGTTAGCTCAGGGAATTTCTCAGCAATGTGCTTTAACAAGTTAAAGATCGAATCTTCTCTTTTATAAAAGCTCAGAATCAACATCCATTCACCGGTAGAAGTGCAACGAATAATTAAATTTCGAAGTAAGCCCGTTTGATTTTTTATATTAAAAAACTGAAGATGATTTTCAGTACAATATTTTTTCACTTCAAGTCTGATTGAGTTCGATGGTTCGCTTTGCAGATAGCACGTATCAATATCCAGCACTTTATCAAAAAAGCCGGGTATATGAAAGCCCAATGCATTCAAGTCACGATCAATGGCATTATCATACATATCCTCTTTGGTCAGCCATCTTTTATCAGAGAAAGTATATTCAAGCTTATTCCTGTAAAAAGAGGTTTCCTTTGCAGATACTATCGGCAATATATTCGAAACATCAACTTCGCCAATCCTTTCAAGATTATCAGCTACTTGTTTTTGTTTATAAAATAGTTGATATTCGTATTTCATATTCTGCCATTTGCAACCACCGCATAAACCAAAATGAGAACACACTGGCTCTTCGCGTTTATCAGAGTAGTGATGAAACACTAAAGGAATTCCTTCGAGGTAAGAACTTCTTTTTTTCACAACCTGAACATCAGCAATGTCACCAGGTACGGCGTTTTTGACAAAAAGAACTTTCCCTTCAACACGAGCAACAGCAACGCCCTCAGATGCGGCATCCGTAATTTCTACATTTTTTAATAAAGGCAAAGCTTGTTTGTTTTTTTTCATTTTTAAAATCTATATCCACAAAAGCATGTGATAGCGAGTGTAGTAGAACTAAATTTTACTTCTTTCTCAGGCATCAGGTAGGCATTCGCATCGAATAAAAAACCCGCTACTACTTTTAGTCCATTGTATGCAGTGTATAATTTAACATTTGAACGCATCATTAAATCTTTCGTTCTTATAACATTATTTTCCACAGTATACTTTTTCTCCACATAACCGGGACCGGCAAATAAAAGTGGCGTTAAGTAAAAGTTTTTATTAATTACTTTCGAATATCCATACCCTACTAATAGATTTGAGAAGAGAAAATCGCCTTTTACAAAACCTTTCAAATCAACATAATAATTTTCCTGACTTTTAGGTATCATAGACGAATCTCCCGTAAGACTAAGGTAAGATGCATCACACATCATAACAAAAGAATGGGCATCTTTTTTTTGCCTTTCTGTTTGTTTGCAAACAGCGTTCATTGAAAATTCCGAATCATTAAAAACAAAGTAGGCTTCACCACTAAGGTTTTGTAAAATAATATCACTCCTTAGAGGATGTGGTTTATTATTATCCCAATCAGAAATAATTTTTCCTGGTTTCAGAATATAAAATCCATCATATTTTTTATAAAACAAACCTCCACCAAATTTATTTTTATAAAAAACTGCTCTGAAATCAGCATAAATTGTTTTTCCATGCTCATTCTCATCTCTGTTTGTCCCGGGAATCCTTATGAAGCCATTTACTCCAAAATTTTTATAGGAGACACCTCCGCCAATATTATAATTTACATTTGGTGAATAAATTATTGCGTTATCTTTTATTGTATCAATGTTGGATCTTGGTGCAATAGTAAAATCAATATTACGATGCGATGCCATAATACGAATCGAATATTTTGTTTTGAAACTAAAAATGTAGTTAGTGTCAATTTTAGTAGCAAAAAGACAAAAAGGAAAAAATAAAAAAATAAAAAATACCTTTTTCAAGTTGATTTCAAAATGCGCAAAGATATAATTAATAGGAAAAGAAAAAGGACGAATTTTCTTCGTCCTTTCTGAAAAATTATTTTTTTATTGGTTTCCGTGAACTTTGAATCTTAAGATTTTTATAATATTCCGGAGATTTATCTTTATTCTCAACAACGAAATACCCAGAAGTCTCTGGATATCCATAGGATTTAGGATTCAATAATTTTCCTTTTTTAAACATTCTATCATTACCTTTTTCCTGAATAGTAGGGTTATTTTTCTTATACTCTTTCATTCCAGGATCATCCCTATCTGCCATTACAATATAGGCTACTTCTCTATCGGGCTCACCATAAAGAACAAATCCTGTGAAATTTTTATTCCAGTCATAGCCAACCATAAATGGCTTACCAATAGGAGTAGGTGAAACTGTGGCTTCATTTTCTAAAGTCAGTGAAACGAAATATTCAGGTAAATCAATTTTTGCTGAACCAGTAGCGTCTAGTTTCACTTTACCTCTGATAATAATAAGATTTTCTGGTGATTCGACTGAATTATACCGTAAGGTTTTATTAAAAGGATCCAAAGGATAATCAATTAAAAATGCTTTATTAAATGCACTAAGTGTTCCACTTGAATACACATCTCCATAAAACAACCCTCCATAAAAAGAAGTACCAAGCAATCCAAAGTTGTTTGGTGCAGTGAAACAGGAAGATAAAGTTCCTACAGCAGCCGTGTAGTATCCTGCAACTCCTGCAGATTGAATACCATCTTGTGAAGTCCTTCCTAACACACCAGAATTGCATTGCGAACTACCTGCTGTTGCAGCTTGCCAACCATAAACTCCCTGCTGTCCATAACTACTGGTTCCGGTAGCAATAACTTCTCCCATAACACCAACTAAAGGCCAACTTGCATTAGTTCCTGAAGTATTTCCTAATCCTATTCCCCTCACTCCGGCATCGAGTCTACCAATTCCGGTAACACCCATGTATGCATCACCAAAGCCATAAATACCTGACCAAGTAACTGCATCAAGTGCCGTGATGTTAGCATCATTATTGACATCGTTAAACGGAAAAATATCAAAAGTAAAATCAGGGATATCAGTACTTGGCGTACCTGCTCTATGTCCAATAACACCTACATCAAGTCCTGAAAAGAACGTACCATACCGGTTGCTTCCTTCATAGTAATAACCAAAGTTTTGTCCAGCATCATATACTCTTGCATTATTATTTGACAGAGGCTGAATATATAAAGCTGCTATAGGCCTGATCCACCATTCTGTATTTCCAGGAATAATAGGAGGTACAGGGAATGGAGACCAAATTCCTCCATTGTTTTTATATTCTATAACTCCAGCATTTGCTCTGAATCCATAACCAGTAACACCTAATGTATTTCCGAAATTCATATACCCGTTATTGCTATTTACAGTTATACCATTTGTATTATCGCTTAAAAGTAAATTTGTTGCAGCCCAACTAGCTCCGTTATGATAAAGTGTTTGATAAAGAGTTCCGGCTACTAAAGGACCTGTAGCTCCTGTTGCTCCATTCAAACCGTTTGTTCCAGTGGCTCCTGTGGCTCCATTCATACCATTGGTTCCGTTTGCTCCTGTCGGTCCGGTTACTCCATTTATACCATTAGTTCCGTTAGCTCCTGTTGGTCCGGTGGCTCCATTTATACCATTGGTTCCGTTTGCTCCTGTTGGTCCGGTTGCTCCATTAATACCATTAGTTCCATTTGCTCCTGTTGGTCCGGTAGGTCCAACTCCAAATCCAGTTGGTCC
>Ga0172371_10005006_pt1 | contig 19774 bp, 17 predicted proteins | sample Lak12m_FD_114543 | JGI IMG/M metagenome (GOLD analysis project Ga0172371, IMG submission 114543) | Freshwater microbial communities from Kabuno Bay, South-Kivu, Congo - kab_022012_12m | ecosystem: Environmental > Aquatic > Freshwater > Lake | place: Democratic Republic of the Congo: South-Kivu... | reverse complement strand
GGCGACCAGGTTCTCGTAAAAGCCACGATAGGTGCCGGCCGCCTCCCCGGCCGCCAATGTGTCGACGCGCTCAAAGAGGCGCCGCTTGAGGATCTCGGCGATCTCCTCATCGGCCGCCGGCTGGACGATGCTGCTGCCGCTCGTGAAGCGGTTGAGCACCGACTCGGTCTCACGGAAGCCGTCCTGATAGGCGAGGGCCGTCTCGTCGAGCAGCGCCTTGAGCTCGTCGGTCTCCTTGCCGAAGGCATCCTGCCGCGTGGCCAGGGTGAGGATGACCACCAGGTTCGGTCGTCCGGCGGCCAGCTCGAAGAGGTTCTTGAGGAAGACCGGCACCGCCTCGGCGATGCGCCGCACGTCGGTCTCACCGCTGGAGACCAGCTGCCGTAGGTGCTGGGCGATCTCGTCGATGATGACGATCGTTGGCGTCTCACCGACGGCGGCCTCGAGGGTCTCCTTGCCCGGCGCGGTGCGGCCCTCGTCGGAGCGACGCAGCACCTCATATGCCGAAGCGCCCAGCTGAGCGCCCAGCTCACCCCAGAGCGTGTGCGTAGTGTAGCCATTCGTCTCCAGGCCGTTGACCGGGTCCAGCGTGTCGGCGACGATCGCCGCCACCTGGCAGCTCTCGGGTAGCAGCGCCGGATCGATGAACTCAGCAAGGTTGGCCGGTCGGGAGCCCTTAGCCAGGTGATAGACGGCGATGAGACTGTGCGTCTTGCCACCGCCGAAGCTGGTCTCGGAGCGGATGACGCCGTGCTGGGCACCCTCGATGTCGGCGCCGACCAGGCGGCCGAAGCTACGCTCCAGCAGATCCCTGAGGCCCTGCGTCGGGTAGGTGAGGGCGAAGAACTGCTCCGGCAGCCCGTAGACTTCGTAGTCCTGCGGGTTGCGGACCACCTGGTCGAGCTGGGCGGCGAAGTGATTGTCGGTCAGGCCGCCGGCCCGGACGTCATCTCGAGGAACGCATGTCTCGGTGATCGATCGCACTTGTCCCTCCTTGCGAATGAGCTGGCGCCCGCTCTTGACCGCCGCGCGCCTTGGGCACGCCACAGGAACGGCGCCGGCATCGCACAATGCCCGCGGATCGGCCGTGTTGGACAGTCTATCTGCTGACCAATACGGATTCGTGGGTATTCTGCGGCAGCCCGGAGGTGGGCCTCGTCGCGTTGGTCGCCGGGGGCGCCACAGGTCTCCACGTTCCATGTTCGGGAACAAGTCGCTGCACCTGGAGGAATTGTCGACGACGTACCGACGCGACGAGCATCGGACCAACGCGTATCAACTCTCCGGCGATAGATCATCTAGGTCGAGCATGATCAGGCGCTCGTATTCATCTGGCGTGAACTGCGACTGAAGACGGATGGGCAGCAGGGTGACTCCTTGCTGACTGGCGAGGCTGACAGACTCGTCGTACCAGCCGTCGAACGCCTTCATCGCAGCGGGGTTCGGCTGGTCGCCCCGTGACACCACAACGACCTCGAGTGCGCTTGGCGCAGCCCTTGCGCCAATGACTCTGAGAAGCACCCTCTGAACCTCATCCAGGACGCCGGGTTCCTGACTAGCGCTGTCTTTCAGATGAGCGTAGAGAGCCTTGACCACATCGGTGCAAACGCCAGGCTCGATGGCCGCTCGAGCACGCAGAGAGCCCAGGTGACGAGCGAAGCGCTCATACTCGTCGAGCGTGGCAAAGCCGGCGATCGGCTTGCGATCCACGAGCCAGCTCTTCTCGAGCGGCACCTCGATACGCAGGTCCGCGATCCAATCGCCCACGTGGGGGCTCGGCACCCAGTAGAGGTACTTGGCCCTTCCCCGAGCGACGTCTGCGGCCAGACTCGGCGCCACGGCTTGCGTGTCGACCAATGGTGCGACCTGGAACCAGGGCTTCTTCGGCTTAGACGCGCCGTCCTCGGTCAAGTCACACGACTGGGTGGTGATGACCCCGTAGCGCGGCCGATCATCTTCATGGAGTTCGAACAGCTGCTCGCCGCCATCTGGGTCGGCCGCTTCTCTCGTTAGATCCCACACCGGGTGCATCGTGTCGGCTGCGTAGAAGAACGGCGGCCGTTCCACGAGGTCTCCTTGACGAAACAGGGCCGCTGCAGCGGAGACCTCTGGAGGCCAAGGCCAGCTGAGGCCATCGGTGATTGCGAATTCGCTCACCGATCTGACAGTCGCCGGTGCCGGACCGGCCTGCGTGAGGCGCGCCGCGGTGCCGTTCTTGGCGGGACGGCAGGTTCGTCGTAGTCGTCTTCCGGCCTGAAGGCATGGTGGTAGATCGGCGGGTGCGCGCGGGCGCCGAACAGTGTTTCGAGCTCCCCTCGCAACTGCTCGGTCTCGCCACCCAAGAGCAAGTCCATCCTCTTTGGCGAGCCCTCAGCCAGCCAGGCCAAGGCTTCCACTTCGCCACGGCTACGGACAAGAGCGTAGACGAGGCCATACACGCCCATGAGCTTGCGCACGCTTGACGGCCGCGGTTTCGCGTGGGCGCGTTGCCAGTAGTAGAAGGTGTTCTCATCGATCCCCGTCGCTGCCTCCACCTGTCGCCATGTGAGGCTGAGAAAGTCCTTCAGCTCTCTGACAGCCCCCAGCGGCGAGTCAGCTGGCGCGGTTCTGCGGAAGCGAGGCGACGGTCTGCCAGGCGCAGCCAGAAGATCGACAACCTCCATTAACACATCGGGCGGAGCCGTCTCGAGGGTCGCGACAACGTAGCTGAGCAAGGCGTCGTTGGTCGGCCCCTCTGCGCTATCGGAGGACAGGAATGCCCACAACGTTGGGTTGCCTAGCCAGTCGGATGGGGAGAGGGTCGTCGTTCGCACCGGACCCGGTAGGCGCCAGCAGTAGTCCAAGGACTCTGGCCCCTGCCATAGGGTCACTGGCGTGCCCAGCTCCGAGCCGGAGTAGCCACCTTCCGACGACAGGAACGCCCTCAGGACTCTTGGCCACGCCCCCCGTCGGCAGCCCGCCTCGATTGTCGAGGGCCCTGCAGTCTGCGTCGTCGGCGAAGGCCATGCCGCGAGCGGATGCCCCGGGGCAAGCGAAGTCAAGGGGGTGACGTCGCCCTGCACCGGAGGCTCAGCGTACGCTGCAGCAGTCACGGCAAGCATCACAGCTGCCCAAGGTGTCCGAGAAGGGACGGGGTCACACAGGCCTGGAAGATCTGGAGCACCAGTGTATGGAACTCCTCGACCTCGTCAATCAACGCATCGGCACTGTAGGGAGCCACGTCCTCGCGAAAGACGTCGCTGTCGAGGATGTAAGTCAGCGCGCCACCTCTGCCGGGATCGCGTAGGAAACCATGCCGAAGGGCGCAGTGCATGCCGCCCCCAGCGTCGATATCCATCTGCTGGTTTGAGGCGACGATCCCCTCCCCGATCCCCGGGTGCAGGATGGGGCCAAGGATCTCTCTCGCGATGTATGGCTCCCATTCCTGCGGCGTCTCGACCGCTGGATCAGAGATCTGATCGATGTAGCGGAGCCCCAATCGCTGGCGAGTGGCCGGCACAAACGTCTTCTCTATGGCACGAAACAGCTCGTCAATCCGCGTGCGATAGTCGTTGCGCCAATCCGTATAGGCCGTCGTGGTCTCCAAGGAAGCTTGGTCCGGGAACACCGTCACGAGCCACTGGCCATCGTCAGACCTGAATCGCCATCCTTGCTGATCGGCAAGCTTAGAGATAGCCGCAGGCACGTTCGGTCCCATGCTCGCCGCGAACCCCGACGACTGCAGCTGCTCCATCTTGCCGTACTTGCCCTGACGCCCGCCGAGCGCCTCGTGAAGAGCGAGAGCCTTGCGCGCTTCACTCACCTCCGGCAACGGCTCGAAGCGCACCTGGCACACAACGAGAGTGAGGGGTGACTTCGTGAGCTGACGCTCGTCAGGCGATGCCAAATGCAGCGCCATGGACCCTCCTGATGCGACGCTTTTGAAGTACATTTGAAGTTATTCCTCTATCGGCCCAGAGTCAATCATGCTTGAGCGGCGCGTTGCCTGGACCCCGCCGACCGACACATGGACGGTCGCACATGTCCCCTGATGATGTGCGGCCGGCAAAGGCGCTGCACATGGCGTTGCGCCGACATCGAGCCGACGCCTCACGCCCCGCCTCCGTGCACGGCCTCTTGGTGTGCCCTCCAGAGTCGCCCTGCCGTCGGTCGGACAGGTGCTCAGGTGCCAATATGCAGGCACTTTGGTGCCCCCGGCAGGACTCGAACCTGCGACACCAGGTTTAGGAAACCTGTGCTCTATCCTCTGAGCTACGAGGGCACGACCGAGAAGGGCACACCGGCTGCCTGCAGTCTCGCGGCGGCCACGCGGACGCTCCGCAGGGCCTCGATTGTACCGCACCACCCCGCAACCCGGGTGAGACCGTCGGGTCGCTGCGCGTCGCCGGGTCACCCCCGGGCGATCTGGTCAAGCAGCTCCGCGAAATCGTTCAGCTCGGCTCGCAGCGTGTTCGAGGTCGCGGGGAGATCATCGACCAGCTCACCGACCCGCCGCCGATCGAGGACGTAGGCGTACACGTTGCGGACCACGTGACGGAAGCCGCGGTATCGATCGAGCTCTTGGGCGAGCTGTTCCGAGACCACGGCGGGACGCACATCGGGCAGCGCGATGGTCATCTGCCGCAGGAGCTCCTGATGCCAGGCGGAGCCTGTCGGCACAGACTCATCGATGCGCTCCGCCACGGTGAGGAACACGCGCTCCAGACCTGCGTAGAACCCGTGCAGGTTCAGCGCCGCCGCATCGACGTTGTAGCCACCGGGGCTTGCCGCCGCATCTATCCAGGCGCCGGCGACCCGATCGGCGACCTTCTCGAGGGCTTCCAGCTCTCGCCGGACCACCTCGGCCACGGTCAGGTAGTCGCCTCTGCTCACAGGGAGGCTCCCGTCTTGAGGATGGCTTCGCGCAGGCCTTCCGGGCATGCGTCGAGATCCACCAGGTCGAACTCGAACTCAGTGAAGAGCGCGAGCAGCCGACCGAGAGCGGCGAAGTGGTCTTCCGGCTGCAGCCCCTGGGCGGCAAGGTCGATGTCGGAGCGCTCGCTGAAGTGCGTGCCTTCAGCCAGCGATCCGAACACAAGCACGCGCGACGCCCCGTACTGGGAGCGAAGATGATCGGCGGCCTCGCGGGCCACCAGCCACGCCCGTTCGCGACGCTCAGCTCGGCGGCCGGCGGCCTCGGCTTCGCGACGCCGCATGGTCCGCCGGTACGTCTCCAGCTGGTCGGTTGTCACGCGCAACGACATGCACTGCAGTATACCGCCGTGCAGCCGCCGTACTTCGCCGTCCGTGCTCCAGACAGGGCCGGCTCGGGACTGCTCGTGGGACGCAGTGCGATTGCGGCCGGCGGCGGACGCCCAATGAGGCTGCGCTCGCACCGGGCTTCCCCGTCGTCGGACGGTGTGATTCACTCGAAGCGATCGGCCCACATCGGACGGGGCCATGGGCGACGGAGGACGGCATGCCGAACGAGCCGTTTAGGGGAGCCGCGCGCGGCGCTGAAGGACAGGCCCGGGGACAGACCGGCGCACGTGAGGCTGCGGGTCAGGGCGATGGCGTCACCGCTGCTGCGGCACCCGCGGGCGGTGCGGCCGGCCAGGATGGCGCGACCGGCGGAGATTGCAGAGCCGGAACGGGCGGCGGTCGCATCTCCGGCGGCTTCGACCGCCGCGAGTTCCTCGTGGGTGCGGCGGCGCTCGGCGCCGGGCTGGCGCTGCCGCCGCTGACCGGGCTGGCCGGCGCCGATGAGGCGGAGGCGGCGGGCGCCGCACGGCCCTCCCGCCGCCCCAACATCCTCATCCTCATCACCGACCAGGAACGCTACCCGCAGCACTGGCCGGCCGGCTGGGCGCGCCAGCACCTGCCGAACCGGCAGCGCCTGGCGCGCCACGGACTCACGTTCCGCCGCGCCTTCTGCTCCGCCTCGATGTGTTCTCCGAGCCGCGCCTCGCTGTTCACCGGCCTCTACCCCGCCGAGCATCATGTGACCGAGGTCCTGGAATACGGTGACGACTACGTCACCCAGGGCGTCCTGGACCCGAAGACGCAGAACATCGGCCAGATGCTGAAGTCGGCCGGCTACAACGTCCAGTACCGCGGCAAGTGGCACATGAGCAAGGACCCCAGCGGCACGCTCGCCATCCAGAGCCGCCGCGACATGGAGCTCTTCGGCTTCAAGGGCTGGCAGCCGCCCGACATGGGCGGCGACGAATCGGCGGCGATGTTCGGCGGCGGCGACGCCGACTACGACGCCCTCGCCGCCGCCCAGGCCGCCGCCTTCCTCAAGAGCGTCAAGCCCCGCTCGCACACGCCCTTCGCCCTCATCGTCTGCCTCGCCAACCCGCACGACGTGATGGGCTACCCCAAGACGTGGGACGACGAGAGCTTCAGCCCGCCGTACGCCGGGCAGCACAACTACGGCGACAGGCAGCCCGGCTGCTTCGACCAGGACATCGACCTGCCCTCCACCTGGGACGAGCCGCTGCGCCACCGGCACAAGCCGGCCTGCCAGTGGCAGTCCACCGAGATGTGGTCCCTGGGGCTGGAGCCGATCAGATCCCCCGAGAGGATGCGCGATTACGTCAACTTCTACGCCTACCTGCACAAGCGCTCCGACAGGAACATGGGCACGGTGCTCGACGCGCTGGAGAAGAACCGCGGACTGCGCGAGCGTACCGTCGTCATCGGCCTCGCCGACCACGGCGAGATGGGGCTGGCGCACGGCGGCATGCGCGAGAAGGCCTACAACGCCTACGAAGAGACGATGCACGTCCCGCTGGTCATCTCGAACCCGGTGTGGTTCCCGCGCGCGGTCAGGACCAAGGCGCTCGCGTCGCTGGTCGACTTGATGCCGACGCTCGCAACGCTGGCAGACGTCCCCCGCCGGAGTCGCTGGACGTTCCGCGGGCGCGACCTGATGCCCATCATCCGCGACGCCGTGCGGCATCCCCGGCGACCGACCCGCGGCGTGCAGGAGTCGGTCGTGTACACCACCGACGAGACCATCGGCAGCAAGCCGGGCAAGTACGGTATCCGCGAGCCGATCGTCAAGCAGCCGGCGCACATCCGCTGCATCCGCGAACAGGACTGGAAGCTCGCCATGTACTTCGACCCGGCGACCTACCCGCAGGGCCTGCAGTACGAGCTCTACGACCTGGCCAACGATCCCCACGAGCTGCGCAACATGGGCCACCCCGACAGCCCGTACTACGACGCCGACAAGCTGGCCGAGATGAAGGCCAAGCTGCAGCGGCGGATGAAGGAGACACACACCGTCCCGCCGACGGCGGCCGGCTGACCGGATCGCCGGCTGCCCCCGTCACAGCTCTTGATCGGCGGCGGCGAGCGACTCTGCGCCGGTCGCGCCGGGCACCGCGTCCGCCGGCTCCTCTTCCGGCTCCGCCGGCTCCTCTTCCAGCTCCGGCGGCTCCTCGCAGACCGGCTCGCACGGCATCGTCGTGGCGGCCAGGTAAGCGGCCGCCCGCAGCTTGCGGCGCTGCAGGTGGGCGGCGGCGAAGGCGGCGGTCAGCACCGTCGCGACGCCGCCGATAACGAACGCCGCCCGCGTCCCCCACCAGGAGGCAAAGGCCGCCGCCAGCGGTCCGCCGATCGGCGTGCTGCCCAGGAACACGGCGCTCCACAGCGACATGACGCGGCCGCGCATGGCCGGCTCGGCTTCGAGCTGCAGCAGCGAGTTGGTGAGCGCCACGAACGCCACGGCGGCGGCGCCCATCGGCACCAGCAGCAGCAGCGCCGCCGTCATGCTCGGCGACAGGCCCACGGCGACGATGAAGGCGCCGAACGCGAAGGTGGCCGCCACCAGCTGGCGGCGGCTGGGCCGGTGCAGCGCCGCCACCACGAGGGCGCCGGCCAGGGCGCCGATACCCATCGCCGTGGTGAGCGCTCCGTAGCTGCCGCCGCCGCGCTCAAAGACCCGTTCCGCCAGCAGCGGCAGGAGCACCGAGAAGTTGTAGCCCAGCGTGCCGACGACGGCCATCATCACCAGCGGCACCATCAGGCCGTGCGTCCGCGAGACGTAGACGAACCCGTCGCGGAGCTGTCGCGGCCGGCGCGGTTGCGGCGCCGCCCGCATCAGCTCGGCCGGGCGGATCATCACCAGCGCCACGATGATCACCAGGAACGACGCGGCGTTGCCCAGGAAGCAGACGGCGGTGCCGGCGGTGGCGATCAGCACACCGGCAAGCGCCGGACCGACGATGCGGCTGGCGTTGATGATGACGCTGTTGAGACCGACGGCGTTGGCCAGGTCGTCGCGGCCCACCATCTCGAAGACGAAGGCCTGGCGGCTGGGGTTGTCGATGGCGATGACGCAGCCGGTGAGGAAGGCCAGCAGGTAGACCATCCAGACCTCGACGACGCCGCTGAGCGTCAGCAGGCCGAGCGACAGGGCGAAGACGGCGGCGACGGTGTTGGTGACCATCAGCAGCAGGCGCTTGTCGCTGCGATCGGCGATGACCCCGCCCCACGGACTCAGGACGAGGCTGGGGCCGAACTGCAGGGCCGTGAGGATGCCGAGGTCGAGGGCGCGGCCGGTGAGGGTGAGCACCAGCCAGCCCTGGGCGACCGCCTGCATCCAGGTGCCGCTCATCGAGGCGATCTGCCCGATGAAGTAGATGCGGTAGTTGCGGCGCCGCAGGGCGCGGAAGGTCCGCCGCAGCGCCGTGCCGGCGGCGGTCGTGACGGTGGCGCTCACCGGCTCGGCGCCCGAAGAGCGCAGAGGGGTGGGGAGCACGTCCGGGTGCTCCCCACCCCTCTGTCCACAAGGCTTCTTGGAGGGATGCTTACTTGCTCTTGCCGATCTTGAACATCTTGGTGCCGCACTCCGGGCAGACACCCTGCACGGCCGGCTTGCCGTTCTTCATGGTGACGGCCTGCTCGTCTTTCATCACTCTCTTGGCGCGACACTTGACGCAATAGGCCTCGGTTGCCATGCAAGCTCCCTTCTCTGGACCGGATGAGACCGGCTGGTCCCCATCGGTCTGCCCCTCGTTTCGCCGCAGTATAAGCACACGCTCCGAGCCTGCGCAATGCAGCCGTTGAGCCTGAAGAGCACATTCCTTGAACACCTCGTACCGGTGCGGACAAACGAGGTTGTCCAAAACGCGCAGACCTCAGGCCATGCGCGGCCTGGTCGCGCCGCTGGCGACGACCGTGCCGTCCACGCCCGCCGGCGACCACGGCCGCCGGCCGTGGTCGCTGTCGGAGCGGATCCACGGACCCGCGTTGCGCACTCGGGCACCGCATGATAGAACCGCGGCGGCGGGATGGCAGCCGGCCGCCCGCCGCGAGCATTCAGGGTCGAAAGGATGACTACGATGAACGATGAGCTCCAGGCCCGGATCCGCCGCGAGGTCGCCGACCAGAACGTGAAGCACATCCAGCTGTGGTTCACGGACATCCTCGGCAGCCTCAAGATGGTGGAGATCCCCGACCGCCAGCTCGACAGCGTGCTGGAGAGCGGCGCCCCCTTCGACGGTTCCTCGATCACCGGCTACGCCGAGATCGAGGAGTCGGACATCGTCGCGATGCCCGACTGGACCACCTTCAAAGTCCTCCCCTGGGCCCAGGGCCAGGAGAAGACGGCGTTCGTGTTCTGCGACGTCCTCAACCGCGACTACAAGCCGTTCGAGGGCGACCCCCGCTACGTGCTGCGCCGCCAGCTCAAGCGGGCCGCCGACATGGGCCTCACCCTCTTCGTCGGCCCCGAGCTCGAGTACTTCTACTTCAAGACGCCCGACGCCCCGGAACTGGTCGACGAGGGCGGCTACTTCAGCGTGCTGCCGGCCGACCTGGGCAACGACCTCCGCAAACAGACCATGCGCACCCTCGACAAGCTCGGCATCCCCATGGAGGCCAGCCACCACGAGGTCGCCCCCAGCCAGCACGAGATCGACCCGCACTACGACGAGGCGCTCATCATGGCAGACAGGGTCATGATCAGCCGTCTGATCGTCAAGGAGGTGGCCGCCCACAACGGCCTGCACGCCACCTTCATGCCCAAGCCGTTGCACGGCGAGAACGGCAGCGGCATGCACGTGCACCAGTCGCTGTTCCGTGGCGAGCAGAACGCGTTCTTCTCCGAGGACGATCCCGACCACCTCAGCGAGCTGGCCAAGGGCTTCATCGCCGGGCAGCTCAAGCATATGCGCGAGATCTGCCCGATCCTCAACCAGTGGGTCAACAGCTTCAAGCGCCTGGTACCCGGCTACGAGGCCCCGGTCTACGTCAGCTGGGCGCACCGCAACCGTACGGCGCTCATCCGCGTGCCGCTCTACATCAAGGGCAAGGAGAGCAGCGTACGCGCCGAGGTGCGCAACCCGGATCCGGCCTGCAACCCGTATCTCGCCTTCGCCGTCATGCTGGCCGCCGGTCTGGAGGGCATCGAGCAGCAGTACGAGCTGCCGCCCTCGGTGGAGCCCAACATCTACAAGATGAACGCCGACGAGCGCGAGGCGATCGGCCTGATGTCGCTGCCGAACAACCTCTACGAGGCCGTCCAGGAGACGCAGGAGAGCGAACTGGTGCGGCGTACCCTCGGCGATCACGTCTTCGAGCGGTTCATCACCAACAAGCTCAACGAGTGGTACGAGTACCGCGAGCAGGTGACCCAGTTCGAGCTTGAACGGTACCTGCCGGTGCTCTGAGCCCTGCTCCGAGTCTGCTGTGCGCCGTCCCTTCGCACGGAGCGAGGACAGTCAGACCGACGGAGGCGGGGGTCCGGGAGCACCGGATCCCCGCCTCCGCTACGCTTTCAGGACCGTCACCGTCAGGTATGCCGGCGGGCGGCCGTCTCAACAGGAGACACCTCGGCACCGGGAAACGCTTGAGTCGCCGGGAATGCCGCCGATAGAATCTCTTGAGAGGGAGCCGGAAGGTGCCGTGCCGAGCTGCACCGGGAGACGCCTGGAGATGATGACATGACCGCACGCTGCGATGAGAGAAGGTACCGGGGGACATCGAGATCGAGAGTGGCCGTACTCGCACCGGCGTCGGTGACAGTGGCCGGACTCGTCCTCCTTGCCGTCGTCGTGGCACTGCTTGTCACGCTGCTTGCCGCAGCCACCGCGCCGGCGGCCGGCGCGGCCGCCTGGACGGCCGGCGCCGGCACCAAGATCTTCCCCGACACGCCGGCCGAGAGCCGCTCGACCCTGGAGCTCTTTGCAGCCGGCGACGAGTACGAGGGTGGCCAGATCGCCGTCCGCGGCGGCGCGGCACGAAGCGTCTCGCTCTCGTGGACCGGCGACTCGAGCCCGCTCCTGGTGCAGAACTCCACCCTGCATCGCATCGGCTACGTGACCATCCGCCGGCCGAGCACCGGCACCAACGCGCGACGCGGCGACTACCCCGACCCGCTTCTTCCGGCCCACTTCGGCCAGGCCGTGAGCGTCCCCGCTTCCTCGACCTCCTTCTACGTGCTCGTTCACGTGCCGCGCGGCACCGACGGCGGCCTCTACACCGGCACCATCGCCGTCAATGAGGGCGGCAGCGTCTCCACCATCGCCGTGCGGCTGAACGTGTACGCCTTCGATCTCCCCAGGCAGCGCGTGCCGGCGCTGCTCTCGATCAACCAGGTCAACGTCAAGCAGAGCCTGCGCGGCGCCATCCGCTGGACGCACGAGAACCAGGTCCGTGTCATGGGCGCCTACTACGACTTCTACAAGGAGTACGGCTTCTCGCCCGGCGTCTTCACGCCGGTGGCGTGGGTCGACAAGTCCAACGGCAGGCTCACCGACAGGGATGTCTACGCCTCGCGCGTGTCGCGCTGGCTCAACGACGACGCCGACCACGGCGGCTTTGCCGTCACCCGCTATCCCTGGAGCAACGACTGGCCCTGGAAGCTCGGCACGCCGACCGCGCAGAAGGCGAAGACGATCGGCTACCTCACGAACCTCCTGCGGCTCTACAAGGAGCGCGGCTGGGCCGGCAAGGCCTACGCCTTCCCGGTCGACGAGCCGTCGCCGGGCCGCGCCGAGCGCAAGGCCGAGGCGTACGCCCGCATGCTGCACGCCGCCTCGGCGAAGGCCGGCTTCCACGCGAAATACCTGCTCACCAGCGAGCCACGGCCGGTGCGCTTCAAGGGCCGGCCGGCCAACAGGTTCCTGTTCGACGACGTCGACATCTGGGCCACCCGCGTCTACCGCTATTGGGACTGGCTCACGCCGCTGCGTCAGCGCCAGGCGGCCGGCAAAGAGGCCTGGATGTACACCTACTCCTTCAACCCGCAGGCCCGCAAGGCGCCGACCTTCCTCATCGACGAGCCGCTCGCCGACGAGCACGCCATGTTCTGGATGATGTGGCGCTGGAACGCCGACGGCATGCTGTACTGGCGCGCCAACAAGTGGAGCAAGGCCCTCGGCGGCGGGTACCGCGATCCCTTCCTCGATCCGCTGTCGTTCAAGAGCAAGAACGGGTCGCTGGTCTTCAACGGCGAGGCGTCACTGCTCTACCCGGGCTACGAGCCCCGCCTGGGCCTCAAGGACCCGTACGCCAGACCACTGTCCTCCCTGCGCTTCGAGGCACTGCGCGACGGCATCGAGGAGCACAGCTACCTGCAGCTGGCGACCGAGCTCGGCACCTACGGCTCGCTGGACGGCAGGCTCCGTGGCCTGGCGAACGAGCTGGCCGACACCATGACCTACTACCCGACCGGCGCCTACCCATGGAACTGGACCAACATCCCGGTGTTCAACAACGATGCCGACGCGTACGCGGCCGCCCGGCGGCGCCTGGCCGAGGCGATCGAGCGGGCACGTTGGGGCAGGCCCCCAACGCGGCCGCCGGCCGCGTCCTTGACGCCGGCGGCTCGCCGATCCAGGGCGCGACCGTGTCCGACGGTGTGCTGAGCACCACCACCGCCGCCGACGGCAGCTTCCGTCTGGAGGGCGTGCTCGCCTCATATCAGCTCACGGTCTCGCACCCCCGCTACTCCTCATCGAGCCAGACCGGCCAGGCAGGCGCGACCGTCCACGAGCTGCGGCTGGCCGCGGGCGAGGCCCGGTTGATCACGGCGTTCTCGAGCCGGTCCGGGGTCAGCCTGCGCCGGGCGACCGCGACGCCGAGCAGCGCCCGTGTCACCACCGGCACGCGAGCCCTCAGGGTGACTCTGAGAGGTCGCAACGCGGAGTTCGTCTACAACCTGCCGGCCCGCTGGCGCAACCTGCGCTGGGCACAGCGTATCGAGCTCGACGTCTACAACCCCAGTGGTATGAACTGGAAGAACCCCTGGAAGCTCAAGGTGGTCGCCTTCGATTCGCGCGGCAAGCGGACCTGGCAGCGCTACATCCTCAAGCCGAAGGACTGGACGCACATCTCGCTGCCGCTGACGGGAGGCGGCTTCAATCGCCGCTCCGTGTCGAAGATCGTCATCAAGGTGGCCTCGGACAGCACGCGCACGATCCATCTCGACGGCCTGCTGGCGCGCTGAGTCATCGGCCCGCGGCCGCGCGACCACCGAGCGCTGCGCGGTCCACCCGCTCGGCGGCTTCCCGCCGACCGATGCGGTATGCTGGCGAGCCGATGAGCGACGCACCCGGACAGAGAGCGGAGACGCTCGACCTCGAGCGGCTGACCGCACACCTGGTGACCTGGATCCGCGACCGGGTGACCGGCGGCGGCGGGCGCGGTGTGGTCTTCGGCCTCTCCGGCGGCCTCGACTCGACGCTGGTGGCCGAGCTGGCCACGCGCGCCTTCCCCGATGCCTCGCTGGGTGTCCTCATGCCCTGTCACAGCGATCCCCAGGATGAGCAGGACGCCGGTCTGGCCGCCGGGCACGCCGGTCTGGCGACGGCCCGCGTCGACCTCGGCCCCGTCTACGATGCTCTGGTCGTGCAGCTCGCCGCCGTTCGCCCGGAGCTGGCCGACTGCCGGCTGGCTCTGGCGAACATCAAGCCGCGACTGCGCATGACGACCCTGTACAGCTTCGCCAACCTGCACGGCTACCGTGTGCTCGGCACCGGGAACCGCAGCGAGCTGTCGATCGGCTACTTCACCAAGCACGGTGACGGCGGCGTCGACGTGCTGCCGATCGGCTCGCTCACCAAGACCCAGGTGCGCGAGCTCTCGCGCTACCTCGAGGTGCCACAGCGCTTGATCGACAAGCCACCCTCCGCCGGTCTCTGGGCCGGTCAGACCGACGAGACGGAGATGGGGCTCACCTACGAGGAGCTCGACGCGTACCTCACCGGCACCGGCGACCCCGCCGCGGTGGCGGTGGCGGAGCGCATCGAGGCGCTCATCGCCGGCAGCCGGCACAAACGCGAGCTGCCCGCCGTGGCCCCGCTCCCGACGCCCGGCCCGGCCGCCGGGAAGGACCTCTTATGAGCCGCCAGCGCAGTCGCGCGCGCCGGCCGGCCGGCGGAGGTCCGGGAGACGGCGGCAAGGGTACCGGGCCGCAAGCCGGAACCGGACGCTGAGGGCCTCAGAACAGGTCCGGCGCCGGCGGCCGGCGGCCGTCCGGTAGAATCTCTCTTCGGCTTCCAGGAGGTCCGCTTGCCCATCGTGGTCCAGAAATACGGCGGCACGTCGGTCGCCGACGCCAGCCGCATCATGAACGTCGCCCGCCGCATCGTCGAGACCTACGACGAGGGCAACCGGGTCTGTGCCGTCGTCTCGGCCCGCGGCGACACCACCGACGAGCTCATCCAGCTCGCCGGCGAGATCACGCCGCACCCGCCGGAGCGCGAGATGGACATGCTCCTCTCGGCCGGCGAGCGCATCAGCTGCGCCCTGCTCGCCATGGCCATCGACCGGCTCGGCAAGGTCGCCGTCAGCTTCACCGGCTCGCAGGCCGGCATCGTCACCGACACCTTCCACACCAAGGCGCGCATCCTCGACATCCGCGCCACCCGCCTCGTGGAAGCCATGGGAGAAGGCAGGATCACCCTCGTCGCCGGCTTCCAGGGCGTCTCGACGGCCAAGGACGTCACCACGCTGGGCCGCGGCGGCAGCGACACCACCGCGGTGGCTCTGGCGCACGCTCTCAACGCCGACGTCTGCGAGATCTACACCGACGTCGAGGGCGTCTACACCGCCAACCCCAGCCTGGTCGCCCGGGCCCGCAAGATCCCCGTCATCTCCTACGACGAGATGCTCGAGCTGGCCGCCTCCGGGGCCCAGGTCCTGGCGCTGCGCTCCGTCGAGTACGCCCGCAAGTACGGCATCCCCATCCACGTGCGGTCCAGCTTCTCCCACACCGACGGCACCTGGGTCAGAGAGGAAGACGAGACCATGGAGAGTGCGATCATCAGAGGCGTCACCTACGCTGCCGACGAGGCCAAGGTGACGGTGCGCAGCGTGCCGGACAGGCCCGGCGTGGCCGCCTACGTGTTCGGGGCGCTGGCCGACGCCAACGTCAACGTCGACATGATCATCCAGAACGTCGGCGAGGAGGGCCACAGCGACATCTCCTGCACCGTACCGCGCGAGGACCTGGTCGCCGCCGAGCAGGCGCTGCGACGCGTCGTCGAGGATCTCGACGCCAAGGGCTACACCACCGACACGACGATGGCCAAGGTCAGCGTGGTCGGGGCCGGCATGCGCACCAACCCCGGCGTCGCCGCGACCATGTTCAAGACGCTGGCCGACATCGGCGTCAACCTCGAGATGATCAGCACGTCGCCGATCAAGATCTCCTGCGTCATTGCGGAAGACAGGGTCGAAGACGCGGTGCGGGCGCTCCACGACGCGTTCGGCCTCGACGAAGAGCAGCTCGCCGTGGAGAAGAGCGACCGGGCGGTCGGCCATGACTGACGTCTCGGCCGGCCGGCGCCTCACCGTCGCCATCGCCGGCGCCACCGGCGTCGTCGGCACGGCCGTCCGCGAGATCCTCGCCGAGCGCGACTACCCCGTCGGCGAGCTGCGGCTGCTGGCCAGCGAGCGCAGCGCCGGCCGGCGCCTGCCGTTCGGTGGCCGCGACGTCGCCGTCGACGTGCTCGCAGCCGACTCGTTCGCCGGCGTCGATCTGGCCTTCTTCGCGGCCGGCGGCGCCGCCAGCAAGCGGTTCGCCCCGGCGGCCGCGGCGGCCGGCGCCCTGGTCATCGACAAGAGCAGCGCCTTCCGCGGCGACCCCGAGGTGCCGCTGGTGGTGCCCGAGGTGAACCCCGGCGCGCTGGCCGCCCACAAGGGCATCGTCGCCACGCCCAACTGCTCCACCATCCAGATGGTCGTGGCGCTCAAGCCGCTCTACGACGCGGCCGGTATCGAACGCGTGGTCGTCAGTACCTATCAGGCGGTCTCGGGCAGCGGCAAGAAGGGTCCCGACGAGCTGCGCCGCCAGGCGCCGCGGGTGCTGGCCGGCAAGTCCGCCGAAGCGGCCGCCTATCCATACCAGATCGCCTTCAACCTGCTGCCGCACATCGACGACTTCCTGCCCGGCGGCTTCACCAAAGAAGAGCAGAAGATGGTCGACGAGACGCAGAAGATCTTCGCCGACCCCGACCTCAAGGTGGCGCCGACCTGCGTGCGCGTGCCGGTGTTCAACAGCCACTCGGAGGCGGTCAACGTGCAGACGCGGCGCCGGCTGCCGCTCGCCGAGGCGCGCGCGTTGCTGGCGGCCGCGCCGGGCATCGAGCTCATCGACGACCCGGCGAAGCTCCGCTATCCGATGCCGGTCGACGCCTCCGGCCTCGACCCGGTGTTCGTCGGCCGCCTGCGCGAAGACCCGACCATCGAGAACGGGCTGCACTTCTGGTGCGTCAGCGACAATCTGCGCAAGGGCGCGGCGCTCAACGCGGTGCAGATCGCGGAAGAACTGCTGCGCCGCGAGCTCGTCTGACCGGCGCCGCTGCCGGGCCTCTGACCCGACACGCGATCGGCGCTGGTTTGGACTGCGGCCGATTCCGCCATATCTGTTGGCGGCGATGCCATCAGGGACCGGCCCAGGGCCTCGTTGTCCGGGACCGCGCCCAAGGCCCGCGTTCGGGCCCGGCCGGCTTGTACATGAAGACACGCGCCTGTCCGCTCACTCGGCAGACGCCCGAGACGTGAGGTGACCATGTCCGATGAGACCTCGGCGGCGGCTCCGGCCGTCTACGACGCCGTCGTGATCGGCGCCGGCCCGGCCGGCATGACCGCCGCCATCTACCTGGCCCGCGCCCGACGCTCCACGCTGGTGCTGGAGCGCCAGATGGCCGGCGGCCAGATGGCCGTCACCGAGCTCATCGAGAACTTTCCCGGCTTTCCCGAGGGCATCGGCGGTTTCGAGCTCTCCGACAGGATGAAGCAGCAGGCAGTCAAGTTCGGTGCCGAGATACGAGAGATCACCATGGTGCACGGCGTGGAGACGCACGACGGTGTGCATCGGGTGCGCACCGATCAGGGCGAGTTCTCTGCCCGGACGCTCCTGCTGGCGCCGGGCCGCATGCCGCGCAAGCTCGGTGTACCGGGGGAGTCGGAGTTCTTCGGTCACGGCGTGTCCTCGTGCGCCACCTGCGACGGCGCTCTCTACCGCGACCGCACCATCGCCGTGGTCGGCGGCGGCGACACGGCCGTGGAAGAGGGCATGTTCCTCACCAAGTTCGCCCGCACCGTCCACGTCATCCACCGTCGCGAGGAGCTGCGCTGCGCGCCGATCGCCCAGGAGCGCGCCTTCGGCAACGAGAAGATGGGCTGGGTCTGGAACTCGGTGGTGCGCAAGATCGAGGGCGACGAGCACGTCACCGCGGTCGAACTGGAGGACACCTGCACCGGCGCGATCACGACGCTGCCGGTCGAAGGCGTCTTCATCTTCATCGGGCAGATCCCCAACACCGACTTCGTCAGGGGCGTCGTCGACCTCGACGACGAGGGCTACATCGTCACCGACGACGAGCTGCACACCTCGCGAGAGGGCATCTTCGCCTGCGGCGATGCCCGCGTCTCGCCGCTCAAGCAGATCGCCTGGGCGACCGCCGAAGGCGCTCTTGCCGCCGTCCACATGGACCGGCACCTCGACGCGCTCGAATAGGGCGCCGCGCGACAGCTATGGAAGCAGTCTCACAGAACGACTTCGCCGATCAGGTGCTCGACCTCGACGGCCGCGTGATCGTCGACTTCTGGGCCGCCTGGTGTGGTCCCTGCCGCCTCATCACCGCGGTCCTCGAAGAGCTCGAGCGTGACCACCCCGATCTGACCTGTGTGACCCTCAACGTCGACGAGAACCCCGAGGTGGCACGATCGCTGCAGGTCACCAGCATCCCGGCTCTGCTGGTCTTTGAGCACGGCAGAGTACAGAAGCGCGTCATCGGGGTGCTGCCCCGCGACAGGCTGCTCGACGAGCTGGCCGACTGGCTGGAGTAGCGACCGCCCCGAGCGGACGGCCCCGGCTCAGCGCAGGCCGGCAGCGTACATCTCGTGCAGCGACACCGGCTTGAGCCCGCGGGCCTTCAGCCCGCGGATGATGGCCGGCAGCGCCTGCGCCGTCTGACCCGAGATGTGCATCACCACGATGCTGCCGGGTCGCACGCTCGAGAGCACCCGCGAGGCGATCACCGACACGCCCGGGTTGCGCCAGTCGTAGGGATCGACGTCCCAGAGGACGGTGTAGAGGTAGCCGGCCGCTCCGGCCGCGACCGCCGTGCCGGCGGACATGTCGCCGTACGGGGGACGGAAGAACGGCGCCGGCGTCGCCCGCGCCACCCGCCACCAGGCCGCCTCGGTGCGACGCAGCTGGCTCACCGCCTCTGCGTGGCCCAGGCGCGACATCGTCGGGTGACTCCACGTGTGGTTTCCGATGGTGTGGCCTTCGCGGACGGTGCGCCGCGCCAGGCCCGCTTTGGCCAGAACCTCGCTCCCCACAGGGAAGAACGACGCCTTGACCTTGTAGCTGCGCAGCACGTTCAGCAGCTGCGACCAGGCGGAGGCGCTCGCTCCGTCGTCGAAGGTGAGCGCGACCATACGACCGGCCGTGGGGCCGGCGCGCACCACGCGCGAGCTCACCGGGCGCTGGTCACGGAACCACCTGGTCCCGGTCACACGCTTGTTACCGAGCGTGTCGCGCACGACGAGCCGGATGCCGTACCTTCCCGGCGCGACCGCTCTGCCGCGCGCGGTGCGCCCGTTCCAGGTGAGGGTCCGTGTGCCGTTCTTGACTGTCTTGGGGCGCACGGACGCGACCTTTCTGCCGAGAGTGTCGACGACGACGATCTGGATGGCGGAGGCCCCGGTGACCTCGGTGACCCTGACGCGGACCCGTTGCGGACCCGGTCTGGTGCGCAGCGCCGGTCTGCACGACACCCACTTGATGCGCGGCGCCGTCGTGTCGATGCGCACCACGCAGCTCTGCGGCTCCTCGACGACGCCGACGTTGTCGCGCGACCGATAGCTGACCGTATGCCGGCCGTCCCACGAGTGGTCCTTCGGTGCCGGGATCACGACGCTGTTGCCGGGCTGCCACTCACCGCCGTCCACGGCATACTCGGTAGCCGCGATGCCGGTACCGCCGCGGTCCTCAGCCACGAACACGAGCCGTACCGCCGTGCCGTGCCAGGCATCGTCGGCCCCGACCACCGTCGTGACCGGCGCCGGCCCGCTGGGAGACGGCGACGGTGTCGGCGTGCTGCCCCGCACCACGCCGGCGACGCCGAACATGACCGCGACGATGAGCAGCGCGGTCGAGACCAGCACCGCGACCACACGGCGGACGATGAGACGGCGTCGTCTAGCAGGCTGCTGAAATACGCTGCCCCGCCCTGGCATCCTGAGCTAAGGCGGCGTGCTTCGGCATCCCGTTGTTGATAGAATATCCCTGCAAATCACGTATGTGGAGGGCGCGATGCGCGGG
>Ga0172371_10005005_pt1 | contig 19775 bp, 12 predicted proteins | sample Lak12m_FD_114543 | JGI IMG/M metagenome (GOLD analysis project Ga0172371, IMG submission 114543) | Freshwater microbial communities from Kabuno Bay, South-Kivu, Congo - kab_022012_12m | ecosystem: Environmental > Aquatic > Freshwater > Lake | place: Democratic Republic of the Congo: South-Kivu... | reverse complement strand
GGTCGGGGGCTTGTCCCCCGACAAATCCTGCGGGGGGACGAGCCCCCCGCCTACCAAAAGTCGGATAAAATAGGCGGATTTGGCGAAGAAATGGGATTTACACATACAAAACAGCGAAGAGCCTATTGTGCAATAAACAAAAAAGACCGGACAATAATTGTCCGGTCCGGCCGCTTCTACTTTTTGTGATTCTTCACATCAAAAGAGTGCGCAGTAAAATATTGAAATAGATTCTTCTGCAAGTCAGGTCGACTTGCTTAATCCCGCTACTTTCTTACCACCTTTGAAAATCACATATTCACAATTCTTATTTATTGTTTCACAATATACCTTATAATTGTTCCTTGCCCCGCCAATTTCCCTGATGACCTCTTCTACTACATCCAAAATATCCTCACATTCAACAATCCTCTCCGGCAGCTCTTTGGGCTTGCGAATTTTGACGATCACTTTCATAGAGAATCCCATCCCGGACTGACCGGAACAAAAAGGTTAATGACTTTGACTTTGGACTTTAGACTTTAGATGTAATGACAAGTAAGGTTGTATTATATTTGAGGGGATTGCTTCAAGGCTTTCAGCCTTTCGCAATGACGCTCTTACACTAATGTGTCATTGCGAAAGCGTGAATTATCCCGCTCCAGCGGGAGAATGAAAGCTTGTGGCAATCTCCTGTTTCTATCATAATATAACCTCATTCGTCAGTACATTTAGACTTTCGACTTTTGACTTGCAGACTTCTTTAAACAAAGAGGCTGCCCGGACAGAACAGCCTCTTTTCATCAGTGAAACGCTACTTCGCCAGCAAAATCTTTTGCGTAATCGTATGTTCAGCGGTCTGCATCTTCAGGAAGTAGAATCCCGAAGCGTAATTCAAGCCATTCCATTTGACTTGATAGCTGCCGGCCGGAACATAACCATCGACCAGTTCAGCCACTTTCTGTCCTAAGGAATTGTAAACCGTAATATTCACTTTCGACCCGTCTTTAAGCGTGTAGTCAATCATCGTTTCCGGGTTGAAAGGATTGGGATAATTGCTGATGCAGTTCTTAGTCACGACTTTAAGCTGTTGAGTGACATCTTCCTGATACTGACGGTCATGCAGCCGTTTCATCAAACCGGGGCTGGTTTCCAGAGGATCGCGCCAGAACGCATTGTTCTTGTCATAGACCACAAAGGCAGGAACCGCATTATGCCCCAGAATGCTGCCGACCACGGTAATCTGTTCGCCATAGGCCGGGCGCAGTGCGCCGCTGGGCGGATTATACCAAGCAGGACCAAAATTCAAAGAGTAATCCGGCCGGTTATCGCCGTTGGTATCCAGACCATAAATATTGTTACTATTGATTAAAGTCGTTCCGGTCAGTTCCAGGACATCGAATCCGCCGGGGCCGCCCCATTGTTCCAGTGTGAAGGTGACAGTAGTGGTATCGCCTTCCAGGATTTCCACTTCCTGAGAATCCCAGCCGATACCCCAGGCGTGCGCGGAAGCGATGTATTCGCCGACTTCCACTTCATCGATGATAAAGCTGCCGTCTTCCTGAGTGATGGCGGAATACCAGTTGCCGCCCCATCCCCAGCCCCATCCCCAGCCGCCGCCGAGAGAATGCACTGAAACAAATGCGCCTTCAACCGCAGCGCCGGAAGTGTCGGTTACGACACCGGAGAGAGTTCCATAAGGCCCGGTTCCGCCCCAGCTTTCCAGCGTAAAGTCGGCGGTGGTAGTCTGACCTTCCAATATCTCAACTTCCTGAGATGCCATCTCATAGCCCCAGGCAAAGGCGGTAGCGGTGTATTCGTCGACTTCCACATCCTCAATGATATAACTGCCGTCTTCCAGGGTAAAAGCGGTGTAGTTGTTTCCGCCCCATCCCCAGCCGCCACCCCAGCCGCCTCCGCCTCCACCGCCGTTGCAGCTAAGATGCACGGACGCGCCTTCGATAGGCAGTCCGGCTTCATCGGTAACGGTCCCGGCGCAGGTTCCTGTAGGTCCGCCGCCGCCGCCCCCGAATTCTTCCAATACGAAATTGACCACGGTGGTCTCGGCTTCGACGATTTCAATCTGCTGCATCTCCATCATATAGCCCATCGCCATCGCCTGAGCGTTGTAATCGCCGACTTCCACTTCTTCAAACAGGAAAGTCCCGTCTTCGCCGGTGAAAGTCTGATAATTTCCGCCCCAGCCGGGACCAAAATGACTCAGATGCACCGAAGCGCCTTCGATGGGTAGTCCGGCTTCATCGGTCACAGTACCCATACAAACGCCTTCGGCTCCACCGCCGCCGCCCCATCCCCATTCTTCGAGCACGAAGTCGACGGTAGTGGTTTGGCCTGCAGTGATTTCAACTTGTTCGAAGTCCATCATATAACCGAAAGCGCTGGCCGAAGCATTATAGTTACCGGCGTCCACATCTTCGATGATGAAAGAGCCATCCTCTAAAGATTGAGTATAGTAATTATTACCCCAGCCTCCACCCCAGCCGCCTCCGCCTCCACCACCGCCGCCGCATTGGTTAAGCGAAATAGAGGCTCCGGCGATCGCCAAGCCGCTTTCGTCCGTCACCGTGCCGCTGAAAGTCCCGGTCTGAGCGTAACCGATGACGGAAAAAGCCAGTAAAGCTATGAAAACAAAAGTTGTGATTTTTTTAAACATGGTTGATTCCCCAATTATTTGAGCAGTTTGATAAAACTTATTCGAAAACATACAGTGCAAGGGATGTGCCAAGAAATCTAAAGGTAAACACTATTATTATGTTCCGTAAATGATTAAGCAATTATTATCCACATTTTACCCAACCTGTCATTCCGAACAAGTGAAGAATCTCTAATTATACTGATGGGCCTCTTGCAAAAGTCAGCAGCTCCCTCTGTGGTCATTCTGAACTCGTTTCAGAATCTCTTGTTATTTAATAATGTAGATTTTCAGAGAGACCCTGAAACAAGTTCAGGGTGACGCTCTTTTGGGGACTTTTGCAAGTCCCTCTGATTCTAAAAAATCTTTTCGCATGTTTTCCGTAGGGGCTTGATTAATCAAGCCCCTACATCGGAAAATTATTTTAAGAACCGGTGTAATAAGATTTTACCTTATATAGTCATTTGTGGGTCATAACGCCAGCAACATATATCCCTTGTGGGAGCGTTCAATTGAATCCCCTGTAAAACGGACAACCGATAATTCCGCTTATTATATTTACCTATTGGAGGCTGAAATCATGTAAAAAAACTGTCCTTAATATGGACAGTGTGTTCGATTTGCGGGCAGATTAATTGCTCTTTTGGGGTAAAATACATATATTATTCGGTAGTGATGAATCTATAGTGCATTACCTTGTCAATTTTCGGGGAAAAAAGTCGACGGTCGATTTTGCCGGGGCGAGTTTCAAACCCGCCCCGGCTAATCCAATATGCGCGCCGGAATCTCCCTGCATGCTTTAGCTAGTGTTTAGTCCCGTAAATGACTATGTAAGATAAAATCTTATTATTTAGAGATTCTTCACTTCGTTCAGAATGACAAGTTGGGAAAAATGTGAAAAATATTTAGATAGTTAATTGTGGGACAGAACACTAGATTGTGCTGTCAGGCGCCCTCGCCGGACAGACTGCTGATGCCCTGGCTGGTCTTTAGCGAAGTGGAGACCAGCCAGAGAATTTTTTTTGTTTCGTAGTCCGCTGTACCAGCCTGTCCGAAAATGAGAAGAAGCACAAAAAATGAGTGGTGCCGACTCTCTGCAGTCTACACCAACTGCTTGTAATTCTGAGATAAAAACAAAGGCTCTGGATTCCCGCTTTCCAGTCTGTCTGAAAACGCCCCTGAGCCGTCATTCCCGCGAAAGCGGGAATCTATAGGCTCTTATTATAACGGTACTTACAATATTCATAATACCGTATATGTAACGATTTTTCCTCTTCTTTGACAGGTTGGTACAGCTGATAAGGATTTGCTTTTTCTCCGGAACAGTGTTACTTTTTGTTATTATAAATCATTTATACCGGTTCTTGAAATATTTTTCCGATGTAGGGGCTTGATTAATCAAGCCCTTACGATAAACATGCGAAAAGACTTTTTAGATTTGGTATAAGTGAGTATCTTTAATCCTGCTTAATGCCCGCCTCCAAATATAAAATATTGGCCACTCTGTCTGCGCTGTGGCTGTTGTGTGCAGCTTATTTTAATGCCTGCGACCTGCCGCGGGACAATCCGCTGGACCCGGACGCTTACAATTACGGGGCGGCGGAGCCCGTGATACCGGAACTCCCGCTTATGCAATTAAGCTCCTATCACAGTTCGCAGTGGTTTCCCGCCGAAGATATTTTTACTCTGGAAATTACCGTTTCCGGCGAACAGGCGGTATTGGCGGACAGCGTTCATTTCATCTACAACGATACTTTATATAATAATTTAAACAAATCGGGAAGTCTATGGCGGCTGCCGCTGGAAACTTCACTGCTCCCGGTGGAAAATATTTTCGACCTCATTGGAGTGTATTTTCGTTCAACAGTATACTTCAACGATGGGGATAGTACGATAACCAATGAAGCCTGCCTGTATCGTATCATCGAACCCGTGCCTCTCACCGATCATCCTTCCGGCAATGAAGCGGTTTCATCTTCTCCCGTCTTCACCTGGCTGTCCAGCGAAATCTATTTTACTTATAACTACGCGCTCACCATCAATCATATTTCCACTTCAGGATTTGTCACTCTGGTTGCTAATATCCAAAATCTTCCGGCGGATTCGCTGTCCTACGACTATCCGGGCAGTCTTTCCGCCGGAAATTATTATTGGACTATATCCATCGTTGATGTTTTTAATAATATATCCCGCTCCAAAGAAGCCGCTTTTACCGTAACGCCATGAAATTTACCGCCGAACATATCGATTCCCTTCTGGAAGTCAGCCAGACTTTGATGACCAGAAAAGACGCTAAAGGCGTCCTGGAAGACCTGCTCGACATCGCGATGGAAACCCTCAAAGCGGAACGGGGATTTCTAGTAATCCAATCAAATCAGGATGAAGAACCCATACTCAGGAGTTCGCGCAATATCGAAGTGGATAACCTCGATATAAAACAGGGATTTTCTTATTCAATTATCAAGGAAGTGGTAAATTCCGGTCAGCCGGTTTTGACCAAGAACGCCTCGGTCGATCCGCGCTTTCAAGGGCAGGAATCCATTCGTCTGCACGGCATCCGTTCCGTCGCCTGCGTCCCTTTGCTGAAAGAAAATCGCAGTATCGGCGCGCTGTATATGGACAGCCGGGGTTATCACGATTTGTTCAACACCGAGACTATCAATTATTTGACGGTAGTCGCATCTTTCGCCGCATTGGCGCTGGAACATGCGCTGAATATAGAACGGCTGGAAGAGCAGAACCGGTTATGGTCGGAAGAAGCGTCCCGTCAGCAGGGATTTTCCGGTATAGTCGGCGCTTCCGCCGCCACCACGCGGGTATTCAATCTGATGGCGAGGATGGCGCCTTCGCACCTGCCTATCCTGATTTTGGGGGAATCCGGCACCGGTAAAGAATTAGTCGCCCGCGCCATTCACAAGAACAGCCCCCGCCGCCATAAACCTTTCCTCGCCCTCTATTGCGGCAATATCCCGGAAAATCTGCTGGAATCGGAACTGTTCGGCTATGCCAAAGGCGCTTTTACCGGCGCGGCTGAAACCCGCAAAGGATTGCTGGAACTGGCGAACGGCGGCACTTTCATGCTTGATGAAGTCGGCGATATCCCTGTCAATCTGCAGGCGAAACTGCTGAGATTTCTACAGGAAAGCGAAATCAAACCGGTGGGGGATAATATCATCCGCAAAGTCGATGTGCGCATACTTGCCGCCACCAACAAAAACCTGCAGAAAGCGGTGGAATCCGGCGCTTTCCGTGAAGATTTGTATTACCGGCTGAATGTCCTGTCATTGCAGATACCGCCGCTTAGGGAACGACTGGAAGATATTCCGCTGTTAGCCTTGCACTTTTTGAAAAAACACGCCGATGTCTCCGGCCGACCGCCGCTTTCAATCAGTAAGAAAGCGCTCAAGATACTGCAGATGCACAATTGGCCCGGCAATGTGCGGGAACTGGAAAATGTGATGGCGCGGGCGATGGTGATGTGCAATTCCGATAAGATTGATGAGGATTGTATTGTGCTGGATGGTTCGCTCAATAAGATTGCCGGGAGCCCGCCAGCAGTTTCCAATATCGAATTGAAGGCGGCGATCAAAGACCATGTGCGCAAAGTCTTGAATTTAGCCGGGGGCAACCGCAGCGAGGCTAAACGCCTGCTGAATGTTTCGCGCAGTTATTTATACACCATCATCGATGAATTGAAAGCGGACGGAATCGATATATGAAACGCCTGATGATGGAAAAACGCTTCGACCGCCTCAAACTCATCCACCGCGGGCAATGGGCGGTATCTTATCAGGCTTTCGATTCTATCCGGCGCATCCCCGTATTCTTGAAAATTCTGAATCCGGTGTTTCATCAGGATACTGAAATCCTCTCCCGCTTCCGGCGGGAATTGGAAATCGCCGGTAAAATCAAACATCCCCATGTGGTCAAACTGGTTGATTCCGGCGAAATGGGCGGTTCACAGTTCATCGCTTTCGAATGGCTGGAAGGCAAACCGCTGGATACCTTTATCAGCGCTGCTGCATCTCCGCAAGGCGAAGAACGCGTAGAACCCCTGTCTGTCAGGATTGTCTATGAATACGCTAAACAAATCTTTTCCGGGCTGTCCGCCATCCACCAAGCCGGCATCATTCACCGGGATTTGAAACCCAATAACCTGCTGGTGGACAAAAACGGCCAGATACATATACTCGATTTTTCCTTGTCTTATGCGGCCGACGATTTAAAAATCACCCCTCATGAGAATATTGTGGGCACGCCGGGATATTTGGCGCCGGAAGTGGTAGCGGGGGCGGAAGCGAGTAAAAGTTCCGATTTGTTTGCCGCAGGCGTGATTATCTATGAATTATTGACCAACCGCCCGCTTTTTACCGCTAAAGATATCTACACCACTCTGCAAATGGTGCATCAGGCGGAAGCGCCGAATCTTACTAAAATCAGGACGGATGTTCCTCCGGCTTTATGGCAGGTAATAAAAAAACTCTTAGCCAAACACCCTTTCGATCGCTATGGCGACGCTCAGCAAGCGCTGGCGGACCTGCAAAAAATTTCCCTGTCGACCGACTCCGGATTAAGAAAGCGGCTGTTAAGTCGGCCTCGTCTTCAGTATCCGCTGAGAAATATTATCCGAGCTTCCCTGATCTTTTTCACCCTGCTTTCGCTGGGGATGCTGATAACCTTTAAATTTGTCTTTCAGGGATTGCGGGAGCCGGACAAGGGTAATGCTTCCGCCGACACCGCCGCCGCTTTAAATCCGTTAAATGCGGTTACTGCCTCGGTTGCCGCGGCCAAGATTTTGGATATTAAGAACAGCGCTTCACAGATAAAGGAAACGGGAAAATCCACTTCGACCGCGCAAAAACAGCTTGCCACAGTCCCGGAAGCCGGGAAGAATCCTGCGGACAAAGGATTGACCGGCGAATCCGCTGTGTCGACTATTTCCGAAGTCAAGCCTGCGCCGGACAGTTCGGCTTTAGTAAAAATTATGGCGTCTTTGAAGCCGGATTCTGTCAAGGCGCGGTTTGAAATCTACCCCTGGGCGAAAGTCTATTGTGACGGCGTCTATTTGGGAACTACTCCTTTTTTGACGGAAAAGACTATAAAAACCGGAAATCGGCAGTTAAGGTTCGAACATCCCGATTTTCCCCCGCTGACGAAAAATTATAGTGTAGTTTCTGCGGACACTTTTACTGTCGATATGGACTTGACGGCCGAGTTCGGGCGGCTGGAATTCGCGGTAATTCCCTGGGCTTACCTTTTTATCGACGATATTGAAAAAGGAACTTTGCCCATCGCGAAACCTTTCTATTTGCCGGCGGGTCAGCATATTATCCGTTTAAAACACCCGCAGTTTAAGGAAATTGTCAGACCGGTATCGCTGGACGCCGGAGAAACTTTGGTGATAGAAGCGAGTTTTTCCCGCTGAAAAAATTGGGATTTATTATAGGTACGAGTTTTGCTCACTATTATTAAGTCCGGGTCAGGGACGACCCGGACTACAAAGCCAAATGTGGGCGGGGCGTCTCTGACTCCGCCATTTAAAATTCTCCCGTGCTGTCGACTCTCTGCAGTCGACAGCTCAGATTTCATTCAGAAGCCCATCGTGTCGACTACGGAGAGTCGATACCACCCTTAAAGTACTTATGCTGTCAATTCTCTTAATTATATTTCTCCTCGCCGCTCCGGCGATAGCCGCGGAATGGGAATTTGTCGCTCCCATGCCTACCGCCCGCGAGGGTTTAGCGGTGGCGGAATTGGAGGGGATAATCTACGCCATCGGCGGGAAAAACCACTCCGGGTTCATGGCGATGGATATCGTGGAAGTGTACAACCCGGTGCTGGATGATTGGGCCCCGGCTCCCTCGCTGATTCACGAACGAATGTACGCCGCCGCCGCCGCTTATGACGGAAAAATCTTCGTCTTCGGCGGACGGAATGGAATGTGGATGGTCAACGATGTCGAGATGTACGATCCGGCGGTAGGACATTGGGTGGAAGTGACCAATATGTTCAGCCGCGAAGGATTAAGCGCTACTACGATGGGAAATTTCATTCTGGTGGTGGGCGGTAAATTTAATCAGTGGAGTTATTCCCCCGATGTCGATGTCTATAATCCTGTGACTTACGATTGGCAGGGAAATCTTCCTAATTACCCGTTCCCGCGGGCGGGGCATGGAGCGGTGGTTGTGGGTGATTCGCTGTATATCATCGGCGGGGTGAGTTATTGGATGATGAACGATGTGTCATTGTATAATGGTTCTAATTGGCAAAACGGGCCTAATCTGCCGTTTCCTTTAGGCAATACCGGAGCTGCGATAATCGGCGCGGAAATCTATGTGGTCGGGGGAAATAACGGCTGGATCAGCAGTAACAAAGTTTTGAAGCGCAGTTACAACATCAGCGGCAGCTGGATAGAAATCGATTCGCTTAACACCGCCCGCGATTACCACGGCGTAGTGGCTTGCGGGGATAAATTATATGCTATCGGCGGCGGTTACGGTATGTTCGACAACCGGATTTATCTGGCTTCGGTGGAAATGCTGGATTTAACCGTCGGAGTGACGCCGCCTCCGCAGATAGAACCGGAGCAAGTTTATCTTTCTGTCAGCAATTATCCCAATCCGTTTTCGCAATTTACCAGTATCGATATAAAATTCACCGCTTCCGCCGCTGAGATGCAGCCGGTAGTCATCTATGACATTCTGGGGCGGGAAGTGATGCGCTGGAACGCCCCCTTGGGACTGAATGGAAATGTCCGGTTGAATTGGAACGGTTCGGACAATCTGGGGCGGCAGCTGCCTTCCGGAGTGTATTTCCTGCAGGTGAACGAGGAGCGGGAAACTGTGATCCGGAAAATCAGTATAGTGAGATGAAAATAAATGATGAATGATGAGTGATGAATGATGAATGAAAAGGCAAGGCAAAAACAGGATTCCCGCTTTCGCGGGAATGACAAGGTGGGATTATTTGATAGAATTTTAATATTAGTAATGAATTTTGCCGCGATTTTAGTTTTAATCATTTCACTTTACCCCAGCGGAACAGTTGTGGCGCAGACGCCGCCCTTCATTTCCGCCAAACTGGATTCGCTTTACCGCGCCCGCAATTATAACGAACTGGAGAATTACGCCCTCCGCACTCTCCTCCGCCAAGATTCCCTCAATGTTTTCGACCAGGCCGAACTGCATAAATATTTGGGTATTGTTTATATCATTCAAAGCCGGGAAGATGAAGGGCGGGAGGAATTTGCCCGCTGGCTGAAATTAGACCCCAAAGGCTATATCGATAGTTTCAATTTCCCCCCCGGCATAGTGCAGATTTACCGGGAAGTGAAATCGGCTATGCCGCCTCCGGAACCGAAGAATGCCGCTGTCATTCAGATGGAAAAATGGAAATCCACTCCTGCCAGCGCGGTCAAATCGCTTATTATCCCCGGCTGGGGGCAATTTCTGCAGGGGAAATCTCCCAAAGGGTATTACCTGTTCGCCGCGCAAAGCGTTTGTATCGCCGGCGCTTTAGTCAGCCAACATAATTTCAATTTAGCCGACCGGGCCTATCATCAGGAAACCGAGGTGTCGCAGTTCGACGCTAAGTATGATAGAATGAACGATTGGAACAAAGCGAGGTGGAGTTTTTTCGCCGCCAGTTTAGCGGTGTATATCTATACGCAGACCGATTTCTTTATGCTCCCGCCGAATATAAAACTTACCGAAGTAACCCTGCCGAATGGTGAAGTGAAGGCTTTGCTGGGATTTTTTGTGGAATTTTAGAAGCACAGCAAAAGCGTTTAACAGGGATGAAGGGGATTAAGGGGATAAAAGCTAACTTCACAGTAATGAAGTAATTAAGTAAATATCCCCGGTGGGGTCTGACAAGGGCGTCTTAAACATTCTACATCCTTCGCACCCCTAATGGGCGTCATGCTGAACTTGTTTCAGCATCCAGCGCCTTTACTTTTGACTTGCCGACTTGCAGAATTCTTTAATATAGCTAACCTCGTCCTTTTATTCAATGTTTCAACAAATTATATTTGACTTAATAATATTTATTCATTACATTAATTTCTAATAATAATCTATACAAACATAAAAACTATGGGAGTACCAATGAAACTCTCTAAATTCAGCTTAATTATTCTGTTTGCGGTTTTATTATTATCTTCTTGCCAGAAAGAAGCGGATGAACCAACTTCACCCAATGGCAATAATCCCCCCAATCAACCTTCCAATCCCAGCCCGGCGAATAATGCAACTAATGTATCTTTGAATCCCACATTGTCTTGGAGTTGCAGCGACTCGGAGAGTGACAGTCTGACCTATGATGTTTATTTCGGGAGTGCATCCAATCCACCTTTGGTGAGCAACGGTCAAAGCTATACCAGCTATAATCCGGAAAATCTGCAAATCAACACCTTTTACTATTGGAAAATCAAGGCAATAGATGAATTTGACGATTATACGATAAGCAGCGTCTGGCATTTTACAACTACTAATACAGTCCTCACTTGGACTAAAACCTTCGGCGGGAGCGATGATGATTATGGCAATAGTGTTCAGCAGACTACTGACGGCGGCTATATAATCGCTGGTAGTAGCGGTTCCAAGGTCTGTTTAATCAAGACCGACTCCAACGGTAATCAACTATGGTTTAAAACCTACGGTGGAAATGGTGGGAATGAGGGCAATGATGTTCAGCAGACCTCAGATGGGGGCTATATAGTTACGGGAGAAATTTATTATAGTAATGTTCCTAAAGTTTATTTATTTAAAACTGACGTTGCCGGAAATGAGCTATGGTATAAAACCTTCGGCTTTAACAGTGGTGGCCGAAGCGTGCAGCAGACTTCCGATGGAGGTTATGTCATCGCAGGCAGTAATTCTTCAAGCACAAATTTAATAAGGACAGATGCCGCCGGTAATCTGCTCTGGTCTAAAACTTTCGACGGGACCTCCTCGGGATACTGTGTTCAGCAAACCAGCGACTGGGGATACATAATTACGGGAACAATATATTCTTCCGGCAATAATAATGTTTATCTACTCAAGACCGACGCTTCCGGTAATCAGCAATGGTACCGTTCCTTCGGCGGATACTATAATGATAATGGCTATAGCGTTCAACAAACTACCGATGGTGGTTATATTATCACGGGATGTACTGAGATTGCTATTGGTAATTCTAATGTCTATTTAATTAAAACAGACGCCTCCGGCAATCAGATATGGTACCCCAACTTCGGAGGAACCCATGATGATTCTGGAGAAAGTGTTCAACAAACTACCGATGGCGGTTACATTATCACAGGATATACTGGTTTAGGTTATGGAGATATAGGTGTCTATTTAATCAAAACCGATGCTTTAGGCATTCAACAGTGGTCTAAAACCTTTAACGAAAACAATGTTAATCGCGGTAAATGTGTTCAACAAACTTCAGACGGCGGTTATATTATTACTGGATGGACTATTGAAGGCTCCGCTAATGTCTATTTAATCAAAACCGATAGTCAGGGGAATGTGTATCCGTAAAGCGGTGGTCAGTCGTCAGTGGTCGATGGTCGGTAAAAGCAAAAACTATTCACTGGCTATTATGGAAATTATGGCTATTAAAGCAAGGTTCAGGGTTTGGTAGGGGCGGTTCGCGAACCGCCCCTACACTCATCTTCATCCTATATCCTTTCTCCTCCCCCTTCCCCAAATTTGCCATTCTTGCCTTATTATATTAAATTGAAAGATGCAGTCGTTAGTCATTGGTCGTTAGCAAAAGCAGCCATCACAGAGATGTTTACTTAATTACTTCATTACTGTGAATTTAGCTGCTTGCTGACAGGTGCTTGTTTTATCTGCTTAATTCGTTTAATCTGCTGTGAATCTATCGCTTTGAGCTTCGAACTTTGAGCTTAATCGCCTTAATCGCCTGTAAATGCTTTTGCTTTTATCCCCTTAATCCCTGTTAATATGCTTTTGCCTTGCTTTGCTTTTGCTTTACCCTAAATCCCAAATCCCAAATCCTAAATCCTGACTATTGTCTTTTCCCAACGAATTCATCGACCGCGTCCGCTCTTCCGCCGACATTGTGGAAATCATCGGTATGTATGTCGCTTTGAAGAAGCGCGGCGCTAACTTCTGGGGATTGTGTCCTTTCCACCCGGAAAAGACTCCCTCTTTTTCCGTCAATCCGGCGAAAGCGATGTTCAAATGTTTCGGCTGCAGCGCCGGGGGGAATGTCTTTTCCTTCATTATGCAGAAGGAGAAGATGCAATTCCCCGAAGCGGTGGAATTCCTCGCCCGCAAATTGGGTATCGAAATCCCCCGTCAAGTATCTCCGGAAATCTCATCCAAGCGGGAAAAACTCTACGCCGCCGCTCAACACGGTCACTCCTTCTTCCGGGAGATGTTTAAAAAGCACCCCGACGCCGCTAACTATTTGCATTCCCGGCAAATCCCCCGCAGTATCGCGGAAAAGATGGAATTGGGTTACGCCCCGCCGGATTGGGACGCTTTCGCTAAAACCGTCAGGTCTAACTATCAGGACTATGTTACGGCAGGATTGCTGCGGGCGCGGGACGGAGGAGGGCATTACGACTATTTCCGCCATCGGCTGATGTTTCCCATCAAAGATTTGGCGGGGCGAGTGTGCGCTTTCGGCGGCCGGATTATCGCCGATGAAAAAGACACCGCCAAATACATCAATTCCCCGGAAAATCCCATCTACACCAAAGGCACGATGTTGTACGGGCTCAGCCACACCCGCGAAGCCATCCGGCAAGCCGGTTTCGCCTATCTGGTGGAAGGATACACCGATTTGCTGAGGCTGCTATCTAGCGGTGTGGGCAATGCGGCGGCGGGACTCGGCACCGCTTTCACCGAAGAGCAGGCTAAACTATTGCGGCGGATTACGGGAAAAGTGATACTATTGTATGACGGCGATGAAGCGGGGTGCAAGGCGGCTTTGCGTTCGGCGAGGATACTGCTGTCGGCCGGAATGGAAACGGAAATTATAACTTTGCCTGCGGAAGACGATCCGGATACCTTTTTACTGCGTCAAGGCGCGGAGGGACTTTCCGCTCAACCGGCGATGTCTCCTATCCGTTTTCAACTCCATTTAGCCGGCGATGCTATCAAAGACCGTCAACAACGGGAAGCTATCGCCAAAGAGATGCTGGAAAGCGCGGCGGCGATGAACGGGGAAGTTAAACGCAGTCTGGCGCTGGAAGAAATTTCCGAATTGATGTCTATCCCCATCGCCGCCTTACATGCGGAATTCCGCAAACTGCGGCGGGATCAGCGGGATGACACTTCCGAAACGGCGGAAGGCGTGTCGCTGGATTTTTCCCCGGCGGAATTGCCGGAAAGGGATTTCCTCCGGCTGTTAATCGCTCACCCGGAAGCTGGAGAAGATGTTTTCACCGGTTTAAATCCGGATTTGCTTACCAATCCCACTTTAAAAAGTATGTTCAATAATATGAAAAGCCTTTATCTCAAAGGCGAATTGGGCGATATACATACTTTAATCAATCTTTATGACGATTCCCGCATTCAGAATTTCATTGCCGAATGCGCTTTTTGGGAAGCGCCTTATGAAGTGGAAATATTACTCAAAGATGCGGTGAAAAAACTGCAGGATAATTACCGGCGCCGGATGCTTACCGCATTGCAGATACAAATTAAGGAAGCGGAAGAGCGTAAGGAAAATACGGAAGCTTTGCTGATGAAATTGAAGGCTTTGACCAAAGGCGGAAATGGCAGATAGGCAACAGGCATTGGGCATCAGTAATTGGACAGGAAGGAAAAAACCGCGGGCGGGTTTGAAATCCGCTCCTACATTTACATTTCAGATCACATCATGGTGAGTGCTTTTGCTTTTTCTTTGCTTTTCCTAAAGCCCGAAGTCTAAAGTCCGCTTTTAATTTGACACAATTTTTGCACTGCCGATGTTTTTAGCAAAGATAGTATTTAATCAAGCTTAATTAAAGCCATAAATTTTCCCAACAGTTCATTTTAATGCAAAAATTGCTTTAATTACTCTAACATTTTTACCATCAAGAGGCTGATAATGAAACGCTTTTTGAACTTTGCGCTGCTGAACAGCATCATTTTGTTGATTCTTTTGTTCCCGGCTTACGCTCAAGTCGAATGGGCGGGAATCGGCGCGGTGCAGCCAGCTTCAGCGGAAGCGCTTTTCCATAGCGGTGGATACACGGAAATCAGGTTCGATTTTTCCGGCGTATTCAGCAAAACCGACCTGCAGGGTCAAAAACTTTTTTCCATCGACGGGGAAATCTTCGGCGATGCGCCGGTTTTTTCCAAATTGGCGGCCATCCCGGCTTATAAACAAGTCCGGGTGGAAATTGTGGAAACTACTTTCAAAGAAATCGATTTCCCCGGGGCGGTCCCGGAAAGCGGCGATTTGGTGGAAATCGGCGAACCGGCGGTCATGCGTGATTTACGGCTGATCCCCGTCAATGTTTATCCTTTGCGTCCCTCCGGTAAAGCGGGTAAAGCTTTGTTGATGACTTCAGCCCTGGTCCGTCTGCATTACGAAGGCTATTCGGACCTTAATAACAAAGAATTTCACGGCGCCACTTCCGACGCATTCCGGGCTTTGTATGAAAGCCAAGTAGTCAATTATAATTTGCTGGACGGAGGCTTCACGCCTTTCGGCCGGGGGACTTATCTGATTATCATCCCCAATTCGTACACCAATTCCACTTACTTCGACCAGTTTGTCAGCTGGAAAAAGATGAAAGGGTATAATGTATTGATCCACGAATTGACTTCGACTCCCCCGCAATGGACTGATGTCAAACTGATTATCCAGAATTACTACGATACGGTAGACCCTCTTATCGAATATGTGCTTTTAGTCGGCGATGAGAACGGCGGTAATATTACTATTCCCAGTGAAAGAGTATTAAATCCCGAAACCTCCGAATATGATGTAGCGGATCATTCCTATACTTTATTGGACGGCAGTTCCGATTATTTTCCGGAAGTTATCATCGGGCGCGTTTCAGTCTCCACGATAACCGAAGCCAATGTCATTTTCAATAAGATTTTAAAGTATGAAAAGACGCCCTATATTGGAACTAACAATTGGCATAAAAAAATACTGTCCATCGGCGGCAACTATAATGACAGCGGACCGGCGCCGATAACTCCCTGCCAAACCGCCATCTGGATAGCGCAATATTTCCTTGATTACGGTTTCATCCAAGCCGACACCATCTTATATTGGGGGCCTTGGAGTCCCGGCGGCACAGCTACAGATATTCAAAATCTTATCAATCAAGGCCGAGCCTATGTATCCTACCGCGGCTGGGGGAATTCTTTAGGCTGGATGTTCCCCTATTTTACCACCTCGCATATCAATAGTCTTACCAACGGTTTTATGACGCCGGTGGTGACCTCTTTTGTCTGCGGTACCGGGGATTTCGGCAATGACCAGAATAATCCCTGCTTCGGAGAAAAGTTCCTCCGCTTTAACAATCTCCCCAGCGGCGGCGGGGCGGTGGCTTTCTACGGGCCCTCCGATTTGCATACCAGCACCAATCATAACAACGCCGTCTCGTCCGGCTTCTTTGAAGGGATGTGGGAAGGAGATATGGTCAAATTAGGGCAAGCCGCTTATTACAGCAAACTAACGATGTGGGAAGGGTTCCCCAATGACCGGAATTTGGGCGATTGGGTATGGTTCTATTTCCATGTGTATAATGTGCTGGGCGACCCGGAAATGGATATGTGGCAAAGCACACCTCTGGCGATGGACATCGACGCCCCGGCGGCGCTTCCCTCCGGCGCCGCTTCCATACCGCTCATAATTCAGGAAGCGGGGAATTCTTTAGCGGACGCTTATGTCACGGTATTACTTAATGACACTCTAATCGCCGCGGATTATAGTGAATCCAATGGCCACATTAATCTATGCTTCGATCCGGTAATTTCCGGCGACTTGATCGTTACCGCCACTAAATTCGGCTATATCCCGGAAATATTGACTATCCCGGTGCAATCCGGGGCCTTTGTGGGTTACTATGACGACATTTTGACGAATGAATCTCACCCCGATGGCAGTTTAAATCCGGGCGAAACCGCGACTTTGCGGGTGACCGTGAAGAACTACGGCAGCGCCGCGGTCAGCTATGTCAATGCCCTCTTAAGTGTGGGCAGCTTTCCTTATCTTAATATTACGCCTGCTTTCCTCGCTTTGGGACCGCTTGCCGCCGGCGCCACCGCAAATGCGGACTTTAATTTAGTGCTTGATCCGTCCGCTCCGGCTAATGCCGCCATCGAATTCACGCTGGAGACTCATACTTCCAGCGCAATCTACTCCAATAAATTTGAATTAGTGGTCGATGGCTGTTCACTGCAAATCGAGGATGTTTCTCAATATAATTTGGACCCCGGTCAGAACGAAAATATCACCATTACTTTGACTAATACCGGCGATTTTACCGCTTCCAATGTATCTGGAACACTCTATAGTTTCGATAATTCGATTACTATCGTCAACGGCAGCGCTTCTTTCGGGAATATCGCCGGAGGGGCTAATGTGTCTAATAGTACGCCGTTTGTGGTTCAAGCGGCGGCGGGCGCTTACGAAGGGCGGATGGTACAGATGCGTTTGGATTTGACCCCGGAAATCGGCGCTTTCCAGACGCTCACCTTCGATTTGGTGGTGGGCTATCCCGATTCCACCGATCCCGGCGGACCCGATCCTTACGGCTATTTCGTTTACGACGACGGTGATACCGGTTACCCCTATGCTCCGAACTACAACTGGATCGAACTCGACCCCAATTACGGCGGCGCCGCCGGAGCTACCCGCCTCTACTTGACAGATGACAGTTCGACCTATGTCCCTCTGCCCTTCGATTTCGTCTTTTACGGTGAAACTTACGACCATATAATGATTTGTTCCAATGGCTGGGTGTCGTTCGATTCCACCTGGATGGCGGATTTCCGTAATTGGGATATGCCCAGTCCTTTGGGGCCGCCGACAATGATCAACGCTTTCTGGGACGATTTGAAGGATACCACCGACGGAGTGTTGGACATATATTACAAGTCCGACCCCTCGGGAAAATTCATCATTGAATGGAGCCGGGTGCTCAATCGCTATATCCAGGCCGCGGAGAGGCTGGAAACCTTCCAATTGATTCTCTACGACCCGGCGGTGCAATCCGGGATTACCGGCGACGGCGATATTTTAGTGCAGATTCATGAAATCAACGATGTGGATTTGGACAACAATTTCTGCACGGTCGGCTTGGAAAATTGGGATCATCAGATCGGCTTGGAATATGTTTTTTCCAAGAATTACGAGGAGCACCCTACATCCAAAATCCTGCACGATGAAATGGCGATTTTATTCACCACCAATCCCCCGGATATTTACCTTGAGGTGGAAAATCCTCCGGCGGCAATTCCGGTGAAATTCGCTTTGCGGCAGAATTACCCTAATCCGTTCAATAATACTACGCGTCTGTATTATGAAATCGCCTCCGCAGGTCAAACGGGAATTCAGGTATTCGATTTAAACGGAAGATTGATTAATAACTTGTTTACCGGGTATCGGTCACCGGGCGTGTATGAAGCAGTTTGGCGCGGGGACGATTTGAACGGCGTTTCCGCCGCCAGCGGCGTCTATTTCATCCGCCTGCAATCTGGGGAACATTCTTCCATCATTAAGAGTATCCTGCTGAAATAATTTTCTGTTTTGTTTCAACTTTAAACAATCACAGGTTTCAAGTTTCAATGAAAAAATTTCTCGAAACAGTGCGGGCGCCTTTCTTCACCGGCGTTATCATTCCGGTGATATTAGGCGCAGCCATTGCCTGGCACGCAGGCTATCCCCTGCATTGGGGCTACTTCTTTCTCACTTTAATCGGTATCATCGCTGTCCACGCCGGGGCTAACACCATCAACGATTATTTCGACCATTTGTCAAACAACGATGAAGTCAATGAAGAATTTGTCCGGCCTTTTACCGGAGGCAGCCGGATGATTCAGAATAAAGCGATTTCCGCCAAAGGAATGCTGACTTTATCGCTTTCTATGTACGCCATCGGGATTGTCATCGGTTTAATTTTAGCTTTTACCCGGGGCATGCCGATTTTTTGGATCGGAGTGATCGGAGTGGCTTTCGGTATATTTTATGTGATGCCGGGAATCAATTTAGTTAGCCGGGGCATCGGCGAATTAGCCATCCTTCTGGCTTTCGGCACGCTCTGTGTGTTAGGCTCATACTTTGTCCAGACTCAGGTTCTCGATTGGGAACCCATATTGTTATCGCTTCCCATTGGGATGTTGATTATGCTGGTGCTGTGGATCAATGAATTCCCCGATTTCAATGCGGATAAAGCGGTAGGGAAGAACCATTGGGTAGTGCGGCTGGGCAAAGAAAAAGCGGCAAAATACTACTTTTACTTTATGCTGGTGACTTATGCGATGATTATAGTGCTGGCGTTGATATATAATCTCTGGCTGCTACTGGGACTGATGATGCTGCCGCAAGCTTACAAAATCGGCCGCAACGCGGTGAAGAATTATGCCGATACCAAAGCTTTAGTCCCTTCCAACGCGGGGACGATTTTGGCGCATTTAGTGACCGGGATATTACTCACCTGCGGCTATATTATCGACCGGATTGTTTAAGGAAGTCTGCAAGTCAACAAGTCAACAAGTCGAAAGTCGAAAACTGTGCTGTCAGGCGTCCTCGCCTGACAGCATTTTTATTTTTAACCGCATTTCTTTCTTCCGCCCATTTTCCCACTCTTTCTTAGACTTGCATTTTTTACATTTAAATTGTAACTTTATAGTTTGTTAAAAGGGATAAATATGTCTTTTATTCTTTCGATTGATGATAGTTTGGTAAAAAGACAGGTTTTATAAAGTTTTTTGAAATAGTTTTCCAATGTAAGGGCAATTCATGAATTGCCCTTACGAAAACATGCGAAAAAGATTTTTAAGAACCGGTATAATTAGCATTATTAATCCGAGCGAAAAATATTTTACATTTCACTTAAATCTTGCATTTAATTTTATATTTATGCTTAAAATATTTGCTGTAACCTCTTGAATATATTATATTAATAGTAAGCTTTATATAGCTATTAATCATCATCAAGAGGTTACTTAATGAG
>Ga0172371_10005002_pt1 | contig 19782 bp, 17 predicted proteins | sample Lak12m_FD_114543 | JGI IMG/M metagenome (GOLD analysis project Ga0172371, IMG submission 114543) | Freshwater microbial communities from Kabuno Bay, South-Kivu, Congo - kab_022012_12m | ecosystem: Environmental > Aquatic > Freshwater > Lake | place: Democratic Republic of the Congo: South-Kivu... | reverse complement strand
TAATGCGTGGTTTTGTATTCGTTGACCGTATTGAGCTTGTGCAGGATATCGCCAAGTGCTTCCGCCGCAGTAATGCTCGAAGTAACCAGCTCTTTTACCAATGGATCCTGTGTGTCGCCCAATTTCTTCTGCATAATCCCGAGATTGGCAAGCAGAACTGTGGCAGGTTGACCAAGATGGTGACATGCCGCACCCAGGCTTTCGAGCATCACGCGCTGGCGTTCCGCTTCACGAAGAGCCTCTTCCGCTGTCTTCCTGTCGCTGATATCAACAAATGAAAACACGATTCCAACAGGCTCTCCATCGGAGTTCCGGTTACAGGCCGCGGATACCTGGGCAGCAAATTCACTTCCATCCACTCTGCGTGCCTTGACTTCTTCTGTCCAGGTCCGCTGTTCCTTGAGGACTATATTCACCATCTGTTCGGCGGCATTCTTGTCGCTCAGCAGTTCCCGTGCGTCCATGCCCTGCAGCGCCTCCGCATTACCATCATAGCCCCACATCGTGGCTGTTGCCGGGTTGGCATACTCAAGCTTGGCCTCAAGGTCTGCCACGGCAATGCCATTTCCTGAGTTCTGTATGGCATTGTGTTCCGTTCTCAGCATTTCCTCCGCCTGTTTGCGAACAGTAATGTCACGCACAAACAGACAAAGTCGCATATTGCCAAGATTGACTTCATTGACCGCAATTTCCGCCGGGAAAAATGTTCCGTCACTGCGCAGGCAATAGGCCTGGATAAGGGTAAATCTCTCATTTGCAAGATTTTCGCGCAGGGTTTCAATAAGCGACTGATCGGCGCCGGAAAGAATGTCAAAAATAGAGAGACTGCGGAACTCATCTCTTGAATAATAAAAGAAATCAATGGCCCTTATATTGGCATCCACTATTTTCCCGTCAAAATCAGCGATTATGGCGGCATCGTAAACACTCTGCAACAAGGCCTGGTACTTCGCGTCCTCCGTTGTTGCCGCTACCGCCACAGGCGTCTGTTTCTGGATCCTGCGGGTTGGCGATGCAACTATTACACGCTTTTTCTTCCCGGCCACCGGTTCTGCCGGTATGTCAGGGATCAGATCTATCCGCATCGTTTTAGATAGTTTGTTCCTGTCAAGATCTTCAGTCACTTACCGCCTAGCCTCCATGAACATAATATCATAGGATAGACCTGCTTATTGAAGAATCGCCCTCTTCTTTTCAAGCTCCCGTATTTCCTTTTCCGTTAACACCGAGGCACGCGGTCCTCTTTCGGAACTCCCTTTCGAATTTTCAGCTTCCTTCCTTAATCTATCACTCTGACGCAGAAGAATATCCGAATCCTTTTCAAGAAGAGGAATGGCATTCTTCTCGTCATACTTCGCTGCATTGAGCAATTCGCTTCCTTTCCCGGACCCAACAAGAACAGACGGTTTGACTGACGGGGAAGAAGCCTGCCGCATATTCCTGATTTGTCTGGAATTTGTTTTAGTATTCTCGCCCTCCGGCGGTTTCATCCATTTCCCCCATACAATAAAACCTATTATACCAATAAAAATCAGAATCAATAAATTCTGGTCCCAAGTATTACTAGAATGCTCATTGTCATTATTCATTTTAGAAGTCCTTCCATACATCAAAAGATAACGTAGATGTTTGCACTGGATAACACGGTGGCGGATTATACTGAAACCGGGTATCATAAGTATAGTTCTTATCAAACCCGGAAACTAGCGTAGATCCACTGAAAGTGCCGACTGCTCCGCGGTACCACTGAACAATTCCTCCATACACATTCAGGTCACCACTCGGTGATCGTGAAGAATAATTCTGCACCGAGAAACTGCCGTCACTGTTATCGCTCGGCGTAATATTGCCCGTTGCCATCATATGAGCGTAGATTTTACCATTATTAGGAAATGTTGTAGCAACAGTTATGTCTCCGTTGGCAATGAGGCCAAGCGCATCATCACTGAGATTTGTACTACTTTGAGCAATGTTCGTATTTGCATAAACCAAATTGTTCGTAATATATATATCCTGTTCCGACACAACAGACACCCGTCCATTCAAGTTTGATCCCGAAATATAGATATCACCATAATTTGTGCCACTCCCGCTCGCGACACAGAACACCCAGTCATTAGAAAGTACGTATACACGGTTAGTCCACGACCAGGTTCCATTTGCCACATTCATTGTATTTGAACTAAATGCTACCTTTGTAATTCCGGTCACAACAAGGCAGGCATTTTCGAGCATATTCGAGAAAGTTGTCTCAGCCATTGTTCCTACCGGCTGGTTCATCTGAAAGCCCGTATGGAATATGCAGGAATTTGTGGACCCGCCGTAAGTGCTTGCCGCCGAAGTGCAGTTCGTCATGAACTCCGGGTTTCCGTTAAACCAGAGTTGGTCGTTTGAATGAACTTTGCCGTCAAAACGCTCACCCGACTTAAAATATATTGTGCCGCTGTCATCATACCAGAGCGCATACTCAGCCCAGGTTTTGCGAGCCACACCCTCCACTGTAACAAGCCGTCCCTGCCCGTTCACAATTCCAACCGCGACAATTGAAGCGCGCTGGTTCTGCCCGCTTGGTATGGTAGTACTTGTAGTAGTAGTTGACCCTCCCCCCCCAGTAGTCGTAGTGGTCGTGGTAGTAGTCGTCGTGGTGGTCGTGGTGGTTGCGCTCGCAAGCCTGTAATTGGCCCATATTTCTATATCATAATTGGGCATCCTAAATGTCGTGCTTGAGGAACTGCGATTTCCGAACATGGCATCGGTCCCGCCGGACCAATAATCAAAAACGTAACCGGGATTAGGTGCCCTAGCCACGATATTAACCACGTCATTTGAATGAAAATCTCCATCACTGGACGAACTGTGCACAGTAAGGTGATACGTCGGATTCGCAGCCCTGTAAGTCGCGGTTATGGTTATATTATAACCAGGCATCCTAAACATCGTGCTGGAAGAATGAATATCATCATACATTCCGGAGGCACCACCGGACCATCGGTCAAACACTTGTCCGGAACCTGGAGCATTCGCAGATATATTTACCCGGTCATGCCAATTAAACCAACCATCACCTGTTCCGTAATTCACGGTGAGGTAGTGACCCGCGGACACAGTCCGAGGAAACAAACAACACACGAACAGAATCAGCATTACAGCAAGCCCTGATCTCGAATATGCCGTTTTCATGTAGGATTCCTCCTTGTACTGAAAGAATTCTTCAAACTTAATAAGCGCCCGCAATAAAGGATGCACAAGCTGACGACAAGATCATCTTCCATTTAGTATCTACCCCCTTATAGATCGCGATATTCATAGCAGGCGAAAAAATGTCATAAGCCAACAGGTTATCCATTGAATAGGGATTACCATCGATCTGGAGAGTGGTCTGACTTGTCCCTCCCCCTGCCCCTGACCCTGGTTTAAAATGAAGACGAACAACATTTCCGCTGAAATAAACCGACCCCACACCATTAGTTGCTGCAAGGCGTAAAGCGCTATCATCAATAATACTTCCATCCAGTTTTTCTGCGTTAAAATAGTTGCCGGGATTCGCCGGATCAATATCAATATATCCGTTAAGTGTTCGAGGCGAATCAAATGGCATACCAGACGGCACAATCGCAACAACATAAGTCCCTCGGCCAATTGTTCCGTACGTGCTCCAGGGCGCCCTGCCACTTTTTGCCCATTCTGCAGCCGCCCTTTCCACGGCACCCTGGGCAACATAAAGCGCCGCCTCGCCGTCTCCCTGACTCCCAGCTATCCTTATCTCTGTAATGGAGTAATTCCAAGCCACCGCAAGCAATGTCGCCATCACCATGGCAAAACCCATAACTACTAACAGCGCATATCCTTCATCTTTTCTTCGACAGTTCATATTACCCCCTCTGTCATCCCCATCCCAAAACTCATTCAGCAATTACATGGGATTCCGCCATCTCACACTTGTTGTCATAGTATTTGTAGACGAAAAACGTCCATCCGTCGCGAGGCATGTGATAGAAATCGTAATCCCCTGGGAAGAAGCCATATTCGTTACTGTAGCTGCGATTATCCCCTTGCCAATGTTGACGCCTTTCGGGAAATCAGCATTCGAATAAGTCAGGTAGTCACTTATGCCGTCATAACTGATTGCATGTGGCGAACTTCCTATATCCTCGTAGTAAACTCTCCAGGCCTGACTAGTGGCAGGCACACCGGTAACAGTGGACGAATTTGCAGACCTTAACCCGTATTCCGCTCCTACTCCCGACATTATTCGCTGTATCGCAAAACTTGCCTCCTGTGCCGCCTGTATATCAACCGACCCCTGGGCCCAAGTTCGAATGCACATTATAAAAGTCGGTACAGCCCCGGCCAAAACCAAGCTCAAAATTGCAACGGCCACCATCATTTCTGACAAGGTCCAGCCGTGACTTCTCTGCAACTTATAATAAGAATGTTTTCGGCTTACCTTCATTGTTCACCAATTAGTAGGACCAGTGTATTGGGCCCATGTGCCGCTTCCACCAAACCCCAAAGTCCCCGACGTATGAATATTACTGCATATCGAAGTGCTGTAAGACATCGACATCCAATTCGCTCTTGCCGGATTCTGCCACCTGACGCTAACAGTAACATTCTTAACGGATGCATACGTTGGATCCGCTGCAATGACAACATAGTTACTCATCCCCAAGTTCGATATCGTGTAGGTGCCATTGGTCAAACTGGACCAACTTGTATCAACTACGCTCTCGATAGCCTTCCGAGATAAGTGAATAGCCTGCATATAATCGCTCGCCGCACGGGAAGCTTTTCTGGAAAATGTAAAACCAGTGAGAAATCCCGCTAAAAGCATGGCCAGTATAAAACAGGCTATAGACATTTCCACCAAGGTTAAACCTTCTTTGCCTTGTTTCCGCGACAACAAGATTTCAATACTTGAGATCATTGTTTGTCTTATGCTTAAAGCTTTCATAATACTTACTCACCACATCTTAAATTCAACAATCAATTCATAAGTATTGCTTCTAAAAAGCTATACCCAATTCCTTATCTTAAATTCAACAATCAATTCATAAGTATTGCTTCTAAAAAGCTATACCCAATTCCTTTTATACAGCATATATAATACCTGATTTTGCCATACGTGGCATAGAACAAAAAAATACTATCTCAGCTGCAGCTATTAGCCGTTGATATTAAATATGTTAGGTCTTATTAATGAATAGAGAACTAATAAACATGAAATGACTACTATTTTTTGTTTTGTCATTATTGAGAATTTAAGTTCCGAATTATAGCATCGGTTTTGAAAATATGTGTGCAATACCCTGATCATATGTCGCGTTCCACAAGGTCTTGATCCCAAAAACTTGACACTTTACGACTTGCACGCCTATAGTGCCGTGCTTTTTTGCCAAGAAAAGGTATTTTGTATGAGTACGGACAAACAGGCTTCAACACTGAAGACCGGTACCGGCGGCTGGGTCCTATACAGGCCGGAAATAAAAATTCTGGACTGCACCATCCGTGACGGTGGGCTCATCAACGATCATAAATTCGACGATAAACTTGTAAAAGCGGTGTATGAAACATGCGTTGCTGCAGGTGTCGATTATATAGAGTTTGGCTACAAGGCTTCGAAAAAAATTTTTTCGGGCGGAAAATGCGGTCCATGGAAGTTCTGTGATGAGGATGATCTCCGCCGAATAGTCGGCAAGAAATCCGCAAAGACCAAGATCGCCGTCATGGCCGACACCGACCGCACCGATTATCACGAGGACATACTGCCGAAGGACAAGAGCGTTATCGATTGCGTTCGCGTCGCCTGCTACATCAACCAGATTCCCCTGGCCCTCGATATGATTAAAGACGCGCACGACAAGGGATACGAAACCCTTCTGCAGCTGATGGCCATATCACATATTAAAGAACACGAGTTGATCGAGGCCCTGAACATAGCGGCAAAGAGCCCTGTTTCAGGAGTCTATATAGTTGACAGTTTCGGGTCGCTCTACTCGGAGCAGGTACGGGATCTCACTAAAATGTTCCTCAGTGCTTTGAATGGGACCGGTAAAGATGTCGGATTCCACGCCCATAACAACCAGCAGCTTGCGTTTGCAAACACACTGGAAGCGCTTATTACCGGCGCGAACAGGCTTGATGCCACGATAAACGGCATTGGCAGGGGCGCAGGAAATTGTCCGCTGGAACTGCTGATTGGTTTCCTTCACAACCCCAAGTTCCGTATCAGGCCGGTGCTGGAATGCTGCCGTGATATCTTTGCCCCTCTGGCGAAACAGATGGACTGGGGCTACAGCATACCCTATGCCCTGACCGGCCAGTTGAACCAGCATCCGCGCGCCGCAATCAAAATGCGCGCAAGCGACAAGCCGGACGACTACGTCAGTTTCTACGACCAACTCATCCAGGAAGAGTCGTAAAAGACAATCACGAATTTCGAATGCAGAATGATGATTTAAACCAACAGCAAGTCACATTCCCGCAAAATTCAAAGCCCTAGAAACTGGATGGCAAGTCCACAGGCATACAACTCTAATCCGGATATCGCCCAGAGCAGCCCCTGAAGGACCGCCGCATCACAACGCTTACGCTTCGTAAGCGGCGTGGCAACCAGATGTAGTGGCGTCGTTAACCGACGCCCGCCAGCCAACGGGGCTGAGAGGTAGGTTGGACGTAGCCCTACATCAAATCCTGAAGATCTTCTCGGAGAAACAAGGAATTGACAGATAATAGTATCAAAGAGAGGCAATATGCGGGCTAACCCTCAACGCCTTGACCTGTAAAACCAGACAGCCACAAGCAAAAGACCCATGATTGAAAGACTGATACCTGCATGGTCCGATGTCGTGTAGCCATAATACAACTCGACCTCGCTCTGCTCCGGATAGACTAGCATGAAACACGGTGTTACCATGAAGATCTTCTTCGCGCCTTTAACTTTCCAGTTCGGGAAATAAGTGCACTTGATAAGATGCGGCATTCCAACTGCATTTGTTCGGAACCTGATCCTGTGGTCATTGACTTCTTCGTCCTTGATGATCTTGTCCGCAGAAACCTTGATTGACTGCCGCGCGGCAAATTCGCTGCACCTTGCTGACCGGCAGTATTTCAGGAACTCATCCTCCCTCATTATGGTCTTAAACTTCCCTTCGTCTGTTTCGCCATGGCGAAGCAATGCGAACGGCTGATCAATCAGCTTGATGGAATACATCCATTCGAGGCCAGCCTTCTTCCAGCTGTCTTTATCGCTGGAATCAATTCTGACTGCTATTGGCATGTTTTCCAGAACCGACACATAACTGCCGTCATTATCCGCCAGTTCGTAAAGCTGCCATCCATCGGCCTCATCAAGAAACTTCCAGTCTTTCGAGACGGAAATCGCCTGCTTGACTGCGGTTCCTCTGGCAATGAAGTGCTTGATGTTGAACAGCTTAAGGTGCCTGGTCGCATTGTCGAAATTGAACGAGGAAGGCGTTACAATATTGGGAAACCCTGCACAAACTTCCGAAGATTCACTCTGGATATAGTATGAGAAAATTGATCCAACTGAGGAATTCACCAATCCACCTTCAAGAATGGGCTTCCCGGTGATGTGCGGAACGCACTCAAACACACGACTTGACCCGAGCGAGTTATTGTCGCCATGAAGGTCATTTGCAAGCCGTCCTTGGGTTTGTACAAGCAACCCGGTCAGCTTCTGAAATGCCTGCCAATGGGGTTTATTCTCAAGCCCCTCGTAATTCCACTTGGCCCATGATTGCACATCGTTAGGCTTGTCAATCCCGTAAGCAAGCGTGACCAGCAGTATCGCAAGACATGCCACACCTTTAAAACGGAGATTGCTGATCAGCAATCCCGTTCCGGCTGCGGCAAGGAACAACAGCGCAAGAAAAATAAAAGGCCACAGCCGCACATTGACAAATACTTTGGCCAAATGATTGAAGCCGAAGTAATAAAGAAAGACCGAGACAACGAGCATCCAGCACAGCAATGTAATCGGCGCGATGCGTTCAACAACTGCACGGACAACAGCATAACCAGCAAGGAGAAGAAGCGGCCATAGCAAGTATGGTGAAATTGTCTTCAACAGGACAAGATCCCAATTTGCACCAAAATCCACCGTGAATTCCGTTTTGGCAATAAGAGGAATCAACCACCAAGCCATCAGCAGAATAGCCAGACCGTATTCGGTTCCAAGCGTAATGATGGCCTTCCTCATTCCGGATTTCGGCATGAGAAAAGGTATTATTGCAACACAGAGCCCTCCTATCACGGAAGTAAAGAAATGAGAAGCAAGAAGAAGCACAAGAAGAATCACAGTTCTAATCCTGGATTTTCCGTCATCGGCATCAAGCCATGAAGATGCGATGAACAAAATCATTAAGGGGAGACTGATACTGTTGGAAATCATGCCCGCCAACGTGCTGTAAATATTCCCACCCCACATGACATGGGCCCTTGTAAAGAGAAAAGGTATAGTGGCAATCGCCATAAGAATCGGAATTGACTTGGCAAGCCGCATCATGCGCCCTGCAACATAAGCACTTGCAGGCAGCAGAAATATGCCGAGAACGCTTACCAGCTTGAATGCAATATTGAAAGGAATCAAGACGCTGAGCAGCGCAACAAGAAGGTATGGCAGGCAGAAATAGAACTGAAACATCGGAAAACCACACCACCATCCCCCAGCCCATGAAACTATCCGCCCGTTGCGAAACAACTGGTCGTGCAGATGACTCGCCATGTACGTATGCGCCGGAGCGTCGCCTCCCGTAATAGTAGAGTCCATGAAAAGGTATTTAGGAGGAATATTGCACAGAATGAAACCAAAGATCGCCAGCAGAACTGCAACGCTGCAAACCAAATCGAAAACTGAATCAAAGTCAAACCGCCTTCCGGGAGGATTAATCGAACTATCGATTTCTTTATGGCGGCAAACAAACTGAACTGCCACGAACAAAACCACCAATAAAACAGCTGCGATACTCCATGAATTAACTTTCTTGAACACTCCTCCTGCGGGATCTACTATTTTTACGGCACCAGTTGCATTTTTACTCCCGTGAACACCTCTGTCCATGTAGTCTATAATGGCTGTGACACGATACAAACTGCCTTTCAGAGCACTGACATTCCTGATCTTGACACCAACTTTGCAGACCTTGCCAGGAACAACTGTTGTACTTGATGAAGACAAAAAACATGACAACTCGTCAGGCGAAAGTAATGAGAGCGACACACCAATCGCCTCCTGTCCGCGCGTAGACAAGGAGAGCCATATCTCACCTTCGTCCGATATCGAGACCGAATCCAATCCGGCCGAGAGATCGAGGGGAGAATCATCAGGCTCAGCGGTAACGACAGGAACCGTAGCCGTCGCGGTTGAAGGATATCCATTCATATCCGTATAGCGAACAACAACTGGCACACAGTAAGTTCCTGCGGGCTTCGGGATTGGCCCAAGACCAAGGCGAACCTGGAATGTTTCATTTGTTCCCAGAACCTCCCCCATATTCCCCCTGATTCTGCTGGCACCCAGACTGGCATCCACCCAAAGCGATTTTGCAGATTCATCACCCCTGTTTGAAACCGCAAGGTTGACGAAGACCAGGCCATTGCTGCAAGTGGATCCAGCCTTGATCTCAATTGAAATGCTGGACGCCATCGCCGCATCAGACGCGAATGAAAGAAACATCGCAACCAGTAAAATCCCGTATTTTTTCATTCAATAATTCCCCCAGCCACATCTGCCCTGCCATTGTCACGGCGACTCCAATGCGAAATGATATGATGATAACAAATAGATGGATTATGCCAAGAACGTATCCCGGGGAAACGTTTGAACGTGAATACGAATGGCAGTTGGAGCACTAGAACCTGAATAGCAAGCGATGGAGCATAACGTTCAGTTCTCTCGAGATTCACAGGGTTTAAAGCCCTAGAAACTGAATGGCGAGGCCTGACAGCAGAATTGTAAACCCCGCAAGCGCGTGAGCATAACGCTCCGTCTTGCCTAGATGCACAAGGCTAATCCCCCACGAACCGGCAAGAACAACGCCAAGCATGGTAATAATGGTCACCGCGCCGAATATCCCGGTAACAAGCGCCATCCCTATGATGCTGTGCTTTGCGGCAGGATACATCACGATAGGAATAAGCGGTTCGCATGGACCAAAGACAAATATGGTGAACAGAACCCACGGCGTTATGTTCGCGCGTTCATTCTCATGCACATGGCTATGCTCATCGCAATGCGAATGGCCGTGCACATGAAGAGTGTCATCACCGTGAACGTGGGCATGTGTGTGCGGCCTGTTCTTTAAAGCCATGTGGATGCCCCATATAAAATACGTAAAACCGAACGCGACAAGAAGCCAGCCTGCAACATTGCCTCTGATCCCCTCAAACAACTGGAGCTTCATGACTCCAATGCCGAACGCCACTCCCAGCATTCCGAGAAGAACCGAGCTGAATATGTGCCCCAAACCGCAGAGAAAAGTGATAAGCGCGGTCTTATACAAGGACCATTTCCTCGCTTTGCTCATCACTATGAAAGGCAGGTAATGGTCAGGTCCTGCCAGTGTATGGATAAAACCTATCGAGGCGGCAGTAATCGCAAGAATCCCTATTTCTCCATTCATACTCCTGATACTCCTGTCTGTTTTCAAAGTTATGAAACATTGACAGGTTATGTCAAATGAAACATATCTTTTCTTTTCTCCAGGAAGAGGCTAATTATAAGAAAACATATGAAACGAAAGACTATCGACCTGGCAGGAATCGTACTGTTACTGTTCTTAACCGGGTGTTCCAGGCAAAACAGTCAGACGCCAACCGGTGACCGGATTGTTTCGCTTGCACCAAACATGACCGAGATTGTCTGCGCGATCGGAGCAGGCGACATGCTCGTCGGAAGAACATCTTCCTGCAACTTCCCAAAGGAAATTGTGAACAAGGTACACACTGTCGGAGACTTTGGTGCGCCTTCACTCGAATCGATCCTGGCGGCCAGGCCAACCCTGATCCTTGAAGTTGACTTTCAGAATGCGCTTATCAGACGGAAATTTGACGAACTCCACCTCAAGCGACTGGTCATGCCCTGCAGGAATCTGGACGACATCGCAATCGCCATCAGGAGCGTTGGGATTCTTGTCCACAAGGAATCCGAGGCAGACAGACTGGCTGACTATCTAACCGCAGAGATAAATGAGTACAAAAGAGCCGCCCCTAAAAAGAACAGGCTGAAAGTATTCGTGGAAACATCAAGCAATCCGCTGACGACCCCAGGCAGCAAATCTTTTATTTCAGAACTGGTAAACCTTGCCGGTGGAGAGAATATAGGAGACAGGATTGCCCGCCCCTACTTTGAAGTCTCATCCGAATGGGTTGTCTCGCACAATCCTGATATTATCCTTTGCCTGGAAAAATCGACGCCGGGTTCTCCCGGAAAGCTGGTGATGAAGAGACCCGGCTGGCAGACCGTCTCAGCCATTCGCGGGAACAGAGTTTATGACAACCTGAATATTGATGTAATTTCCAGGCCCGGTCCACGAGTTATCCAGGGAATCGAAGAACTGCGCGAATGCATTGCAGGCAACAGGAAAAACAACACGAATTAAATCATGCCACGGCACATAAACATATATCTGATTCTGGCAACACCCGTAATCGTTGCCTTCTGCCTGATGTCCGGTTCGACAGGATTCGGCATTCCCGATCTTTCCAGCGAGACCGGCCAGAGCATTTTCCTGCTCCGTGTCTACCGCGTGCTCGCCGGCCTTTTTGTCGGCGCTGCCCTTTCATGTTCGGGAGCTGTCCTGCAGGCAATTCTCCGCAACCCGCTTGCCGAACCCTATGTAATAGGCGTAAGCAGCGGCGCCGGTCTTGGCGCCGCCGTGGCAATAGTATCCGGCATAGCCGCCATGAACAGCACAGCCCTGCCCGTCTGCGCTTTTCTTTCCGCTATCGCCACTCTAGCCATTGTATATGCCCTGGCAAACAATGCCGGACGACTCTCCATTTACGGCCTCATCCTAAGCGGTGTCATTGTCAGTTCAATCTGTTCCAGCCTCCTCATGTCTATTGTCGCATTGGCCCCGACGGAAGAAATTCAAAGCATAATGTGGTGGATGCTTGGCAACCTGGAGATATCATCCCGCCCGCTTTTCGCCGTCTCTGCCCTGCTGATAACATTCAGCATAGCCGGAATCTGGATCATGGCGCCCGAACTGAACGCCTTGTCGCTTGGCCGTGACATGGCACACCATGTCGGCGTCCATACGAGAATATCAATTTCCATAGGACTCGGCTTTGTAACACTGCTCACGTCAGCCGCTGTTTCCATCTCCGGACTTATCGGCTTCGTCGGGCTGGTGGTCCCGCATGTGGTCAGGACAACCAGCGGCCCCGACCACCGCAGGCTTATCCCCCTGGCAGCACTGACCGGCGGATTGTTCCTCGCCTTCTGCGATGCTGTTGCAAGAACCGTTGCATCGAGCGAACTGCCGGTGGGAGTCGTTACATCCCTCATTGGCGGACCATTTTTCATTGCAGTACTCCGGGGACGGCGCATAAAAGGCTGGATCGAATGACCATGAGAAGGAAAGAATTAACCACTGATTACGCGGATGAAACTGATATGGGAAGACGAAATAAAGAGCGGCGTGATAAACATCGCTCTTCGCGGCATTTTCATCCGCGCCAGCAGTGTAATCCGTGGTAAAACAAGACAATGAACACTGTCCTTGAATTCAAAAACGTATCTGCAGGATACCATGGTGTACCTGTAATAAGGGAACTTGACCTCTCAATATCGGAAGGACAAATGGTGGGAATTCTTGGCCCTAACGGCGCAGGCAAAACCACTCTGTTCCGCTGTATTACCAGCCTCTGCACCCCCTTGGCTGGCACAATCCGGGTTTTCGACACCGACTCAAGGCAACTGTCAGCTTCAGAACGCGCCAAACTGATAGCAGTGGTTCCGCAGGAACTGGAAACGCCAGTCTCGTTCACCGTCCAGGAAATTGTAATGATAGGACGTACGGCCTCCCTCAATCGCTGGAGCCGTCCCTCCGCGAATGACATGCAGGCAGTAGACAGAGCCATGGTCTATACAGATGTGGCTGATATGAAACACAGACCTTTTACAGAATTAAGCGGTGGAGAAAAGCAAAGAGCAATTGTTGCCATGGCCCTGGCCCAGGAACCACGCATGATACTCATGGACGAGGCCACTTCGCATCTCGACATGAACCATTGCCTCGAAATAATGCAAATCGTGGAACGACTTAACACCGAGAAGGGCGTCACCGTGATCATGGCAAGTCACGATCTCAATCTGACCGCCGAATTCTGCAAGAGGGTCATCCTCCTGGACAGGGGGAAAGTTGCGGCCGACGGCATCCCGTCTGATGTGCTTACGGAGAATATCCTCAGCAATGTTTACAACTGCAGCGTAAGGGTACAAAAGAATTCAACCAACGGGTCGGTGTGCGTACTCCCCGCGCCTCGACTCACACCGGCCCATTCGGGCCGCGGCATTACAGTCCACGTAGTTGCAGGCGGCGGATGCGGAGAAGAGATTCTCCGCCGGCTGAACCTGGCTGATTACGCCGTCACAGCCGGCGTACTGAACACAGAAGACAGTGATGCGGAAACAGCCAGGGCGCTTGGAATTCCTGTTGTACTTGAAAAACCATTCTCACCGGTAAGCAAAGAGGCTCTTGCCAAGGCTATGCTGATGGTCGATTCGGCGGACGTAATTGTCGTCTGCGCTGTCCCGTTCGGGCCCGGAAATCTCCATAATCTTGAACTGGCCGAACGCGCCCTGTCTCACGGAAAACGTGTTCTGCTTATAGATGGTGTCGGCAAGCGCGACTTCACCCCAAATCGAGATGCCACAACCAGGGTGCAGGGCATTCTCAAGAAAGGCGCCACATCATTCGCAAACATCACAGACCTTCTGGGCGCATTACCAAAAAGAGGCTGAATCCGGCCCACTCTATTCTCATTCCTGAGTACTGCCTGAAAAACACGGACCACTGAAATATTTTTCCAGACATGGCCCGAATTACGCTTTGAAACAGCTTCTTTACTCCCAAAATCATCAGATAAGAACATCATGTTTTCCTGTTTTTTTTGCATTTTGGTATTGTTTCGCATAAAAGATGCTTTTACTATGTCAGCGGTCATACCAAAGCATGAAAAACTTTAAGGACATCGTTGAGAAAATGAAGCATGGCCCAACCGATGTGGTTGGCGTGGATGTCGGCAATATCTCCACAAAACTGGCCCGGCTGCGAAAAAGCAATGATGTCATTTCCGTAGTTTCTGTTGATATTCTGCCTAAAGTTGAAATGCCTGCTCCGACACCCGAGGGGATGGTGCAAATCCCTGCGCTTCAGTTACCTCCAAAGCTCAAGGGCCGCTATGCATCACTTGCAGTTACCGGCTCAAATGCGGTAATCAAACTATTGAGTTTTCCTGGCTCCTTTGATGCGGCCACAGAAGGAAAAGTTGTCGGCAGTATAGGCCTTGATAATCCAGACAACTATCGAATCAGCTACAAGGTGATTACAGAAGGACATGGCAAGTCTGAGTCGCGGGTGCTTGCAGTGGCACTGCCCGAATCTGAAGCAAAGAATTACCCGCTTCTTCTTCCCTCGGGACTTCCTGCCCCATTCTCCCTGGAAATATCAGGCCTGGCATCAATGACAGCATTCCTTAACAGTACCGGAAAGCAATGCGCAGAAGAGGCCGTGGGTTTGATTGATTTTGGCGCAACAACAACGTCTTTCGCTTTATTCAACAAGGGAATGCTTGCCCTGGTAAGAAGGTTCAACTTCGGCTTAAACGCCCTCCTGGACAATGTCCAGCAAACGCTTGGAGTCGACAGGGAAACCGCACATGGAATCGTCTCCGATGGTTCATTCGATATTTCCCAGTCCGTAAGCGCCGTCGTGGAACCGCTGGCCAAACAGTTGATTGTCTCCCGTGATTTTGTTGAGCGCAGGGAAAACTGCCACATCTCCAAAATGTTCGTTTCCGGCGGATTAACCGCATCCAGGGACTCTCTGGACGAGATAAAATCAGCAATGAGTCTGGACGTGGTTCACTGGAATCCCCTTGAAGGCCTTACACTTACACAAGGAACCATTCCCGAGAATCTGGCCGGCAGGGAATCGTGTCTTTCAGCCGCGATTGGCGCGGCGTTGGCAACTCTTGAGGTGCAATGAACTTACGCGTAGATCTTATACTGGAGACAGAGCAGCGCAGTGCCAGCGTTGTCAATGCCAAGGGACTGATACGCATTGTCGCCATCGTTGTGCCACTGATCATTGTCGTAATAATAAGCATGGTGGTCATGGGCATCATCAGCCAGAACAACGAGCTGAAAAACCGCGAGGCTGAAATGAAAATCGCCGGCCCGAAACGTGACGCTGCAATTGCCTTCAGGGCAGAACTCGGTCTGAACAAACAGGCGCTTGAAGAAATCGAAGGATGGCGTAAGTCCCGCCTCAGCTGGAGCGAACAGATGCAGAATCTCCGTGGTATTATTCCGGCGAAGGTACAGCTTACCTCATTGAGGGTTATGCATGGAATCGAAGCTCCTTCGCGAATCTATTCGATGTCATTAAGAGGAAAAGCTTTCGACGAGCAGGCCAAAACCAACGTCGAAATGCTGGGCGACCTGAAAAAGAACCCGGCATTCACCTCTTTCCTTAAGGACTCCAAAGTTGCCAGCTATAAAAGGAACAATGATCCCGATGTGAAGGGCGTAGAAATGCTGTTCGAAGTTGAAGCATCCTATCTGCCGAGGTCTTTTAAATGAAACTGCCTGAAGATAAGAAACAAAGAACGCAAATTCTTGTCCTGATAGGGATAGGAGTGCTGGCTTTCATCATTGCGCTCTTCCAGATGCCGGTCATTGGCATCATCCCGATCATGAAGTCAAAGAAGGAAAAGCAGGAAAAGATAGAGAAACTCGATGTCGACATAGGAAAGGCCAACAAGGAAATAAAGCAGCAGGAAAGAGACAAGGTCGAAAACCTGGATACACTCCAGAAGATCAAGGACCTGGCTGACAAATATGTCCTCGTTCCGGAACTAGGCAATTATGAGATACCTGCGGCAAACTACATTGATGCAATAGCCCGGAAACTCAACCTGAAGATTGATTCAAAACGCCAGCAGGGAATATCCCCGGAAACTGCCCAGAAATTCTTCCAGACTTTCAGCCTGCGTATTTCACTAGAATGCAGCTATGATAACGCTGTCAAGATGATCAAGGAAGTGGAAGCCGGCAATCCTCTTATTTCCGTGGCGAACATCGCAATCACGGGCCAGCCGGCTCCGAAGATAGAACAGCACCTCGTGTCTTTTGACGTCCAGTGGCCAGTGTGGGCAGAGCAGGAAACTCCGGCTAGGATTGCCAAGCAGTTATCGGATAAAACAGCGGGCGGATCGAAATGAAGAAGATTTGCATCTTAATAGTCAGCATTCTGATGGCTACTTCTCTTGTAGAAGCGTTTGCCCAGTTTGCCCCCGCCTCAGCCCCTGCCCCCGTTCCGGCTTCAGCAATCATCCCGGCAGGACCAGCAGCTGATTCTGAGCAACTCGTCCGTGACCCGTTCTGGCCTCCTGATTACTGGCCGAAGAAGAAGGATGCCGGTGCGACAATTAGTTCGACTCCAGCCAAGACAAACGAACAGACAGCAGTCGTTCAAACCCCTGTAGCTGATAATGTGTTGCGATGGCCGGAAGTAAAGGTTAAAGGACTTATCAGGCAGCTTAACGGCAACTACGGCGCAATGATCGAGGGGGTTAACGGCATGGTAGAAGCAGGCCAGGTTATATCCATCGTTCAGAACGGTATGGCTTTCAGGTTCAAGATCAAGGCAATCACTGAAAAAGGAGTAATCCGGCAGAAACTGGATTATAAACCGGCAAGACGATAGGATTTTGTAGGGGCGTCGCTAGCGACGCCCACTGGCCTATCCGAAATACCGGGTCCCGACACAGCGGGGCGGCTACAGCAGGAGGAAAAGGCGGATCAGGGCGGACATGTAGCCACGCCGCTGTGTCGGCGTGTGAGATTTGCGATAAGAGCAGTTAAACGGAGGAATGAAATAATGAAACAGGCCAGATTGATATTAGTACTCGCGGTTGTTGCAACCATTTCAACAATGTTCTTTGCCATCACAGGATGCGAAAAAGATGGGGATACCGGCTCAGGACTTGACGCCTGGTTCGCCGCAAATCCTTATGTCTCAGACCCGAGAACATCGACATCGGCACAAAAACTACTTATGACGCCCGAAAGTGCAACAGTTACTTCTGCTGGCCAAAAAGTAAACTTCTATGTTTCAGGCGGCACAACACCTTACACCTGGGATGTAGCAAAATCATCAGCCGGATCTATTGCCGTCCAGGAGAACACTCAGTATGCTGTTTACACGGCAACATCAGTCGCCCAAAACAATGTCATTGCTGTGGACGCCGATGGCGCGGCTGCCATTGGTAACGTTCAGATAAGCGTCACAACACTGTCCATATCACCAGCTTCGAGTTACGTCACCCCAGGAGGTGGAACATATCCTGCCTCGGCATCATTCACCGCTGCAGGAGGAACGCCGCCCTATGCATGGTCTAGGAGTTACACTTCTATTTCCACTTTGGCCCCGGCTACCGGATCAACCACCACTTATACTGCAACTGGAAACACAAACGTTACCGATACAATCACCGTAGTCGATAGCGATGGAAATACTGCAACAGCATCAGCTATTCATCTACCGTAGTATTGAGAGTTATTTGTATCTTTTATCAAGAGAAGGGAATGGAGTTATGAGAAATAGATTACTGACCATATCGATGGCAATTATCATCGGCCTTGTTTACCTGATCAACGCGCAGGAGAAAGCTCCTGCTCCGGCTCCTGAAGCCGCCGCCACGAATGCGGCGGCAGTAAAGGAAGCTGCGCCGCCGGCAGAGCCTGCGGCTCCCGCTGCCGTCGCACCTGCTGCAGTTCCAGCAGAACCTGCCGCGACACCAGCACCCAAGGAAGAGGCGAAACCGGAGACCGCTCCTGTAGCGGCAGCCCCTGCCCCGGCCGTGGCTCCTGCATCCACAAATGCAGCGGAATCCGACTTTGTAGCCGCGCCAGATCCGGACGCAAAACCGATCACCGGCGCAAAGATTGAACAGAAATCCGGCGATACCATGAGCATTACGCTGGATGATGTTGAAATGGCTGATGTTATCCGGGCATTCGCCAAGATCTCAAACGCCAATATCGTTGCTTCACCAAGCAACCTTACCGGTCGTGTAAGCGTAAATCTAAAGGATGTGGAATGGAGACCGGCCCTTACCTCAATTCTTGACATGAACAACCTTGGACTCGTCGAGAAAACGCCGGGATCAGGTGTTTTCAGTATTGTCCCAAAACAAGTCGGCCAGGCAGAGCCACTGATTGTCGACACCGTCTTCCTTAAATATGCCTCTGTGTCAAATATTGAGGCAGTTGTAAGGAGCATGGCGCCCGCTCCTGGTTCCGTTTCTTCTTTTGCATCCCGAAATGCAATGATCATCAGAGCCACGAGTGCCCAGATGAGCGAAATCAAAACGATGCTTAAGACAGTGGATACAATGCGGGACCAGGTATTCATCGAGGCAAAATTCATGGAACTCTCTGATCAAGCAATCAAGGACCTTGGAATCAACTGGCAGGTTCTGTCGGGATACAGTTTAAATGCGCGTAACCTAGGCTTAACTTACAGCGAAGACAGGACATGGAAGCAGACAAAGACTGATGCAATTAGTCAATGGGATAAGAGACAAAATGTGGACGGATCAAACAAGCGGTACGACATCAATGGAGTGCAGTACGAAGAAACGACCTCTACCGACAGAGAATCACCGCCAGGTTCTGGACACTATGTAACAGACACAATAAAGACACCCACTCGCACAATTTCAGACACCATTGACCGGGGAAAGAACATTACGTCGGATTTATCTGACAACTTCACAAAAAGCGTTTCGGACGTACGCACTGCCGTCCTTTCGGCCGACGATTTCTCGATTATGCTGAGTGCGCTGAAACAGATGAATGGGATCTCCATAGTCTCCAATCCAAAACTAATCGTTGCTAACGAAGAACCCGCCATTATTCACATAGGGCAGAGAAGAAGACCATTCATTTCAACTGTAACAGCAGGACAGCAGGGTATTGCGCCGCTTGTAACATATAACCCAGGTGACGCAGTCCTGACTGGCGTGAAGCTCACCGTTACGCCTACGATTAATACCGAAAGCAACATAACAGTGAGGATCGAACCTGAGATCACGCGCATTCTTTCCGACGAAACCGCGCCAAACGGACAAACTTACCCGATAGTCAATACAAAGACAATCAAGACTGTCTTTTGCCTTGAAAGCGGAAAGACTGTTGCCATTGGAGGCCTTACCGAAACATCTGATCAAGATAACACCAAGAAGATTCCTCTTCTTGGCGACATTCCTTTAATCGGCAAGTACCTGTTCTCCTGGACTCATTCGGAGAAATCACAGTCGGAAACGATTATCTTTGTGACTGTTGGGCTTGCAAAACCCGAGAACGTGCAGACAGACGCAGGGTTACCGGAAGAAACTGAACTGGGTCACAAAAAGATGATAGAATTGAAGGTCAAGAGACAGAAACACCGCCAGGAAATGGAAAGACTGAGTTCTGAAACAGACAGCAAACTGAATGCAGACTCCGAAAAAGCAAAATCACGCCTC
>Ga0172371_10005001_pt1 | contig 19784 bp, 11 predicted proteins | sample Lak12m_FD_114543 | JGI IMG/M metagenome (GOLD analysis project Ga0172371, IMG submission 114543) | Freshwater microbial communities from Kabuno Bay, South-Kivu, Congo - kab_022012_12m | ecosystem: Environmental > Aquatic > Freshwater > Lake | place: Democratic Republic of the Congo: South-Kivu... | reverse complement strand
TCTCATTTTTTTTGGTTTGATATCTCTTCAGGTAATATTTTTTATGCCATTCTCTTTTTTTCTCAAACTGTCAGGTAACTAGATTTTCCTCTTGATTCTAATATTGTTTTATGTTATATTATGGAGAATATATTGACATTCGCACAGAAATAGTAATAATATGTGATGAAAATCGATTTCGTGAAATTATTATTGGATAATGGGTATTATTTATTAAAATATATTATTATAGAGAAATACTAACCTGTAGGGGAATACCTCATCAACAAAACCAGCAAAACTACCATGAATAATATACCCCAATTGTTTTATTACAGGGCTTATTTGATGCATCTTTGTATTCAACCGCTTGCTTTTAAAATTATTGAAGGAAGAGAGGAAAAAAAATTAATCATTCTCTTGACAGGACAAGTCCTAAACAAAAGACTCTTTTCATTCTAGTCTTATTGTGCTTACTATTTGGTACAAGACCAATTAATCAGGTTCAGGCAGAATATGTAACTTTTCGAGTGAACCAGAGTTCTGATGACGCGGAGGAATTGGTAGGTACTGGTGTTATGTATCTGGATAGTAGCGACCTGGAATTGATCAATGATGACGATTACGTTGGTGGAGACCAGGTAGTGGGGATACGCTTTCGGGATATTATAATCCCACCAGGCGCGACGATCCAAAATGCCTATATTGAATTTGAGACCGACGAGATAAGTAGTGGGATAACCGAGCTGACGATTTTTGGTCAAGCAGCTGATAACCCGGAAACATTTACAGGCTCCATTTATAATATTTCAAGTCGTCCTCATACTTCGGCTTCTGTAGCTTGGTCGCCTACTGAATGGAATACAGAAGATGAAAAGCATCAGACTTCAGATCTGTCCACAGTAATTCAGGAGATCGTCAATCGAAGTGGATGGTCAAGTGGAAACGCCATAGTATTTATAATTGAAGGATCCGGTACGCGTATAGCCGAATCATACAATGGTGAATTGGAAAATGCTCCGCTACTGGCAATTGATTATACATTAACGACCAACCCTACTATTTTCACATTAGGTACATTGAGTGATTTTTCCAGCGAACCGGGAGAATATTCAACTGAACAGAGCTATTCGATCTCAGGTAGTAATTTATCTGCTGATATTTCCATCACACCGCCGATGGATTTCGAAATCTCACTTACCAGCGGAGCCAATTTTATATCCAACCCAAATTCAATTACTCTCACTCCTGATGACGGATCGGTGCCAAGCACCATGGTCTATGTACGTTTCAAACGCGCAAACTCGGGAACATCAGAAGGCAATATCATCCATGCAAGCTCAGGCGCTCCTGAAAAGAATATGGCTGTCAGGGGAACCGCCTATGATGCATCAAATCAATCTCCGTATCCACCAGTGTTAGTTCAACCTACAGATAATGCCACAGAAATAATCGTCTCACCAACCCTGGAAATCACTGTTTCTGATCCAGAAGAAGATACTATGGAAGTAACCTTCTACGGGCGACCGAGGGATGATGATTTTACACTTTTTGTGTATCCGGATACACAATCTGCGACAGATGTATCCCACCCTTACCCAGAAGTTTTCTACTCCATGTCTAATTATATTGTTGAAAAGGAAACAGAATTCAATGTTGTTTTCGCTACGCATGTTGGCGATATTGTTGAAAATGCTGATCAAACCAGCGAATGGAAAATAGCCGATACAGCCATGGACATACTAGACACCGCAGGTATTCCTTATAGCGTCGGACCCGGTAATCACGACACCGGTCTGTACACCAGTGGGGTTACTTATTACTCGGATTATTTCGGATCTTCGCGATTTTCAGATAAACCCTGGTATGAGGGTTATTACAACACTGATAACTTTAACAACTATTCGATGTTCAGCGCTGCAGGCATGGACTTTATTATCATCAACCTACAATATGATTCTACCGCAGACCATTTGGATTGGGCAGATGCTCTTTTGAAAGCCAATCCGAACCGTCGTGGCATTGTCGCCCAACATGATATTCTCAATGTTGATAACTCCTTTCAGAACAATGACCCCTATATCTCATTGAAGGATAATCCTAACCTCTTTCTTATGTTGTGCGGGCATGAACACGCTTTGGACGATGGCTCGGCTTACCGGGCGGAACCGGGAGATAATGGACAAACCATCCATATCCTTCTCACCGATTACCAGGATTACGAGGACGGTGGAGGCGGCTATTTACGAAATCTCAGATTCTCCCCTTCGGACGACAAGATCTATGCCTCTATCTATTCGCCTTACTTGGACGCCTCACTAACCGACGCGGAAAATTATGAAGAATTTGTGATGGACTACACGATGACTGGCGGTGTATCTTTTGAGATCATCAGTACAGTGAGCAATGTTTCAAGTGGCGAAATAGCCTCAATAACTTGGCCTGGTCTTGATACAGAAACTAATTATGAATGGTATGTGGTTGTTGATGATGGTAATTCAACCACAACTAGTTCAACGTGGAGCTTCACGACGGGTGACTTAGCGAACAGAGCGCCGGTGATTACCGAGAGTGATCCGCAGGAAGAGACGATGTCGGAAGATGGTTCACCGAATGACTTCGGCTTGACGCTGAATGCAACCGATGAAGATGGAGACACATTGACCTGGAGCATCTCTATACAGGCTAGCCATGGAACAGCCACAGCTTCTGGAACAGGTTATTCTAAGGAAATCAGTTATAAACCTATAGACAATTACAACGGTACTGACAGCTTTGAAGTGCAGGTATCAGACGGTAATGGGGCTACAGATACCATAACAGTCGATGTTGATATCGAAGCGGTCAATGATGCGCCGCAGGTAACTGATATTCCTGATCAGATGATAGATGAAGGAGAAAGCTTTGCAACCATTGATCTGGATGAATATGTCTCAGATATAGATAACACAGATGCTGAGATGAATTGGACATACAGTGGCAACACAGAGCTGGTAATTGCCATCAGCGACAGAAAAGCGACCATTAGCACACCGGATGCAGAATGGAATGGCTCTGAGACAATTACCTTCAAAGCCGCCGATCTTGACGGACTCTATGATGAGGACAATGCGACTTTCACGGTGACTGAGGTCAATAGAGCGCCGGTGATTACCGAGAGTGATCCGCAGGAAGAGACGATGTCGGAAGATGGTTCACCGAATGACTTCAGCTTGACGCTGAATGCAACCGATGAAGATGGAGACACATTGACCTGGAGCATCTCTACACAGGCTAATCATGGAACAGCCACAGCTTCTGGAACAGGTTATTCTAAGGAAATCGGTTATGTACCTGAAGACAATTACAACGGTACTGACAGCTTTGAAGTGCAGGTATCAGACGGTAATGGGACTACAGATACCATAACAGTCGACGTTGAAATCGAAGCGGTCAATGATGCGCCGCAGGTAACTGACATCCCTGATCAGACGATTGCCGAGGGAGGAAGCTTTGTAACCATCAGTCTAGATGAATACGTCTCAGATATTGATAACACAGACGAGGAAATGGACTGGACATACAGTGGTAACGCGGAATTGATAGTTGTCATCAATAACAGAGTAGCGACCATTAGCACACCGAGTGCAGGATGGAATGGCTCTGAGACAATTACTTTCAAAGCCGCCGATCCTGACGGGCTCAATGATGAGGACAGTGCAACTTTCACGGTGACGGAGGTCAATAGCGCGCCAGAGGTAGATGACATCCCTGATCAGACGATTGCCGAGGGAGGAAGCTTTGTAACCATCAGCCTGGATGAATACGTATCAGATATTGATAACACAGACGAGGAAATGGACTGGACATACAGCGGCGACACAGAGCTGATAATCGCCATCAATAACAGAGTAGCCACAATCAGCACACCGAGTGCAGAATGGAATGGCTCTGAGACAATTACTTTCAAAGCCGCCGATCCTGACGGGCTCAATGATGAGGACAGTGTAACTTTCACGGTGACTGAGGTCAATAGCGCGCCAGAGGTAGATGACATCCCTGATCAGATGATAGATGAGGGAGAAAGCTTTGCAACCATCAGTCTAGATGAATACGTCTCAGATGTTGATAACACAGACGCCGAAATGACCTGGACATACAGTGGCAACACAGAGCTGATAATCGCCATCAATAACAGAGTAGCCACAATCAGCACACCGAGTGCAGGATGGAATGGCTCTGAGACAATTACCTTCAAAGCCGCCGATCTTGACGGACTCTATGATGAGGACAGTGCAACTTTCACGGTGACGGAGGAATTCACGGGTAATATTACCTATCTTGGGAATATCGGCTCAGCGAACAACAAGACAACCAATTCAAACCAAGTAAGCGGAAATGACAGTTCTGTTTTAGTGATCACAATTCATCAGGAAGTTGCGTCTGGGGATAGCATCATTGTAGCCTTTGTCTCTAACGACGATTCGGACTATACGATAAGTGTTAATGACTCAGCAGGTAATACCTATACAGAAGCTGTATCGGCGACATCATATGAACATGGACACATGTATATTTTTTTTGCAACAGCTATCAATACACTACCGAATGGTGGGACGATCGCGATCACACATACCGCATTAAGTAGCACAACGGTAGCGGTTGCATGCGCCTTTAGCGGATTATCGGATGATCCATTAGATCAATCTTTGGGGAACCCTTTAACAGGATCTTTGGAGAACATATCTGGAACAGAACCAACAGTGGGACCGACTGACTTGACTGAGCATTCATATGAATTGTTAATCGGTTCAATAGGTACTGAAGGACCGGTGGAGGACGAAGCTGGAATTTGGTTGAACGAATTTATGGCTGGTCCTCGGGTTGGAACGACGGGTGGGAAAGCGATGGATAACAGGACAATCTCGTTGGGGTATAAAATTATCTCCGAGAAAGGGACTTACACAGCGGCGAAGAGCGGCATTACCGATCGCTATTGGGTGGCAGCCTTAGCTACGTTCAAAGGAGTGTCCACGAAACCGTTAATTCAATACGTAATAAGGTCAATTGTGGGAGCGAATGGCAACATTACCCCAACAGGAGAAGTGTTAGTAACGGAGGGAAGCGATCAGGGCTTTACGATTACGCCAAACAATGGCTATCAAGTTGCAGATGTGCTTGTGGATGGCGTTTCGGTGGGTGCAGTGACCAGCTTTACATTCACCAATGTGCAGGCTGATCACTCGATTATTGTTAGCTTTGAAGAAATCTCTGAAAATTATACTGCCTATATACCGTTCATCATAAAGACACCATAAGTACCCATACATAAATAATTAGAGAGAGTGTTGTCTCTTCAACCATTGTTTTGCGATAGGTGAATACCATTCTCTCACTCGAATAGCAGAATTATTCATTAATCTGATCAATCGTCTAGAGGTTTTGAAGAATTTTCACGGGTACGTTTATGAATCGCATCCCAACCGACATCAAATCTATCAAGAATTATTCAGCGATTATCTGATAATGCAAGATAGCTTGATAAAGTTCTCAAAAGAATGAGGGGTAATCAGGATTAGATTTCGAGATAGATTAATGGAATAGATGTTAATAATCTGATCTTTGGTAGTGGAGAGTTTTATCACAACTTAAAACATATTTTGAGATTGCTAAAAAATTTGTTGCTTCGCTGGGTAGTACTTGTCGAATAATACTAGGTAGGAACTCAGTAAATTTGACTTCCATGACGAGGTATTCAGGCTCTAGAATATTCAACATGGCGATGTTTTGATTGAAGAGATCAAACTGATCAACATTAGCGCGTATATCTGTATCGAAAGTAATTCTAACATTGCCTGCTTCAAAGACGAAAGGTTCTCTTTCATAGTCTACAATAACCCTTGGTCGTGCCATGTGAGTAACACATTCATAGTAGAACAAGTTCTTGATTTGATCTTTTCCTTTGATTAAAAAAGAGTAGTCACCATTGATGATTGATTCTACTTCTGATTTTTGTAGAAAAGTAGATTCTTTGTATATATATTGATTGTCTTTGATCTTTCTTTCTAGCCTAATGGCCTCATCAGAATAATTATAGACCCTTATGCGGAGTTTCTGGCGGTTCTTAATCCCCATATACTTCTCATTATAAGCGCTGTTGAAGTAATCATCGAAATACAAACTACGCACAGTGTATAACCCCTCAGGATTTACATTAACGTCTTTATATAGAAGGTTCTCAATCCGCATTTTAATGGCGTAGTAGTCTCCGTAATTGATGAGATATTTCAACTCATGCCGGAATTTTAGGTTTGCTTTGTAATTCATTCCTCGAGTATTCTTCCGTCTTTGGTAAAAAAAAGATACTTTATGCCTGGGTGCTGAATCCTCTCAGCGTCAAAATAATCGTCAAAAGCAATTTGTGATTCTCCATCTTCATTGGTTGCAGTAACGCGCCAAAAATATGTGCCTGGATCTAGTTGAGATATTTCAACAAAAGGTATATTAGTTGTATTCTTACTGACCAGGATATTAATAAAATCCCAACTTGTACTTAATTCAAATAAATAGTTGATATTCTGGGCATCAAAGTCATAAGCTTCACCCCAATTAAAAATCATCTTTTTATCGATAACCTCGGGTGTACCTAGAAAGAAAGGCATCGGTTTTTTTAGCGAATCAAGATAGAGATCATAATTTAGCTTTAATTCCTGATGAAGTGTCTTCACAATGTAATCATATTCATCATTTGATGCTTCGATATCAAGAATATCTGGCATACTGAAAATTATTGGCTTTGTGACTTCACTATAATTATTTACCATTTCTGAAATACGATCAGATGTTATATATTCTCGTAATTCATTGATCTTTTCATCAAGAAAAATACGAGATTCCTCTCTCATTAATACTCGTTGATGAAGAAGATTTCCCCAATATTTAGAAATCCCTTCCTCCCAGGGTAGGTAAGTAGATAAATCTAATATTATTGTTTCTTGACGAAACAGTGATCCATCATAATCCCAGGGTAAGAAATACCACTTAACACTATTTTGTGGGCTGTAAAGGTAAAAATTTGAGCTTTGTGTATCTTCATTTCCGATTAAAATATTAAATGCCATCCAGGTAAAATAATTTTGGGCATCGAAATATTTATTAAAGGTTTGTTCAATGGGGATAGCATAATTATTGATATCTTCTAACATTTGGATAAGCTTGGTATGATCTCGATTACCCTTAATTTCCAGGACTGATGAGAAAGCAGCTTCATTATAAATCGGGTCGTCTGCTAGTCGTATCTCATTAGGGTAACGAAAAAATTCGAATAATGTTGGTTTGTATAACTGAGCGTTGCTATCCAGTAAGTGATTGCGTAAGAAACTTTTATTAGGTTGTTCTATTTGTGTAAATAATCCATAATCAATGAAAGCGTCAGCAGGCGGGTTTGAAGTTTCGTCCTTGATATACAACTGCACAAATTGCGTGCGCAAACTGACCATATTAGGGATTTCTTTCATCAGGTCGAAACACAGTTTATTTCTTATCCGAGTTGAATCCCAGATATGTTTATTTAGCGCGATTGTCCTCTGTCCTCGCCATTCGCCAGCCCGCTCGCGAAGTTCAATCTTGTAAGATTTTTGTGGGGCTTTGGAGTTGGAAGAACCACGGATTTGAATAGTAGCATTTGGGAGTAATTCTCCATAACCGAACTGACCAGGAGCGGGACCATTTTTATTACCTATCTGAAATATAGCTTCTGCTTTACCAACTTCAACATGAGACATTGTATCGAAGAAAAACTTTGTGAAATCATTCACTTCCTGCCAGGAGTGATCTGTGTTATCAGCAGCATTTCCTTTCCTAATAGTCACATACATATAAACGATTGAAGTGGGATCATCATATTGGTATACCGCTATATTATCCTGCAATGGCAACTCATTGATGGATGGCGAGGATTCGATTGTGACTTGACTTTCTATGGTTGGAATGAGTTCTTGAACATTAATTTGCTCAATCGGTTCTTGTTCTGAGATTGCACTCAAATAAGAGAAATAGGCTAATAAAATACCTGCTATAATGATGATAAATATAGTTAGGATTTTCCTCACAAGCTCTCCTTTTCGCTTAATTTGCTTTTTGATCCAATGCGTAGATGAATCTTAATAGGAGATTATCGTTTTCCTTAATGAAAATTGGTTGTTTACAAAGCACAAAATAATCCAATCGTTTTGAGTAGGTGAATAAAGTGATCCATGCTACTAGGTACATCCCTAAACCCGCAAAGACCAAACCAAAACCATAAAAGTTTTCAGGAAGTTGTATCGTGATCCATGTGCCAATCGTGTTAACGATGAGTAGGGTGAAGGTTGATAAGAGTGCATCTTTATAATCTGCATAATATAATAAGATCAACATCATGCTATTGGCGATTGCATAGAGCCCATATCCAACACATAAAACTCGAAACAAACCGATCATACTACTGGTGAACCCAAGTCCGATCGTATCTAAAACTTCGCCAACGACGACAATTGCTAGGATGGTGACAAAAAATTGGCGTTGTGCCAGATAATATAATTCTTGCCTCAGAACAGTTAACATTTCCAGATGTGCATTTTCTATATCGGTTAGGGAGCCACCTTTGTTAAGTAAGCTAAAATAGAGTTGATATTTTGGATAGAAATTTACTTCCATTGAAGTGACAAAGTTCACAGTCGTCACCAAGATGGTGAAAAAGGCAAACAATGCGGGAATATCGTGCGCAGGTGCATGCCAGAATAAACCATGTACCTGTATCCCTAATGGACTTCGCCACATAAGCATCAGATGGATGAATAAACCTAAGGTATTAAAAAAGCCTATGAAAGCCAAGGATGGAAATTTAATTACCCACTCTAAAAATTTTATAGAGGTGCCTTTTCCTAGAGGAAAGAACCTATGCAAAACATAAGTATAGGTTAGAAGCATGACCGCGTAGCCAATACAGGTTGCCGATAATAATGCGGTTACGATATCCGAAAAGAATATGGAGAAAAAGAAGCCAGTAATTAAGGCAACCAAGATGCCAAAAATAAAGCCTAAAGTTAATTTCTGGTAATCTTTGACAGCATTAATATAATTAAGTTGCATCCATACCATAAGCGCTTCGCAGAAAAGCATAAAAGATAGAAAGCCATAAATGAAGGGTAATTTACTTAAGTAGAGAAAGATCGACCACCCTAGAGCGCCGAAAAATAAAAGTATGGAAAGCGAACCGTAAAATGAAGTCAGGATACGTTTATATTGCTTTATGAAAACCATATCGGCAATATACCGTGACAAAATAAATGATACTGTACTGGAGAGCAGCAGGGAAAATAATAATGAATAGGTGATGATGACAATGATCAGGTCTTGTTGGTGGTAACTTGCCCCCGCCCATATGGATAAGTATTTCATCCCAAATAATAATAAAGCGCCCATGATCATCGGACCAGTAGTCACAATACTGGCATATAGATTCGCTCTAAGATTGAGAACCATTCCTTCTTTAGAAAACAATTTTTTTAATTCAAAACCTATTCCAGCCATATCATTTCCTTTGGTAAAAATGAATTTCTTTTACTCTCTTTTTTTCTATATTACTCTAGAAACTTTTTGGGAAAGTCCGATCCTTTGAGTTTGTTTATATAGACTTTCATACAGATCCAAGTAGTTTTGGATCATATGCGTTTGTCGGTAATAATTTTCTACTCTCTCCTGTCCAACTTTTCCCATGCGAGCTCTTTGCCTTTTATTCCTGCACATGTCCACAAGCGCCATCAATAGCTTGGTTTGATGCATAGGGGGAACACAGATTCCAGCATTTCCAAGTCTGTCTCCATCACTGCCTTCGATCAGTTCACGAATACAACCAACATCTGTGGCAACCACCGGTCGTCTGGCAGCAAAGGATTCCAAGATAGCTAAAGGTTGTCCTTCTGAAATACTTGTCAGTATGGTGAAATCTAGTTTTTCAAAATAGGAAACAACATCCACTAATCCAGTGATCTGAATATCTTTAATATCAAGGTGCTCAATCAAGGAAAGACATTCTTGATAATATTCTTCGTCATCGATACCCCCCATAATAAATAGTCGCACGTTTTCAATCTCCTGTTTTAAGCGCGAAAAAGTATAGATCATGGTTTTAATATCTTTGATCGGCGCTATTCTTACAATAGCGCCGATATTGATCCAATCATGATCTTGTTTGAGAGGGATAGCGGAGAAGCGGTCATAGGAAATACCATTGGAAATGATCTGGCATTTTTGTGGAGGCGCCCCGCTTTCTTGTTGAATTAGACTAGCCCTTTCAAAAAGACTTGTAATTCTATCTGCCTGTTGGTATGCGCATTTTGCATACATATAGAACATGGAAATCCAAAGGTCCTTGAAGGAAGGAGATACCCAATCAGAGCGCAAGATCTCTTCCTCCCTTTCACGAGTATAAATACCATGTTCAGTGACGATATAGGGCGCCTGGTATTTTATGGATGCAAAAGCACCTAAAACACCGGCATAACCAGTAGAAGCGCTGTGATAAATATCTGCTTTTGGGATTGGTTTTTCAAGTAGATAAAAAAGCGGTAAGTACATTGATCGAACTGTCCAGAATAGATCTGTAAATCCCACAAATGGAAAATCTTCACGGGCGAACTTTTCTAATACCTCTAAAAAATCTTCACTGGTAAAGATCTCAATCGGGTTTTTATATTTTGAGGTGAATTGATTGAGAATCAGACTCCAATCTGGATCTTTACAGCGAATTAGGTTAGAGATTTCTAGCTTATCCCTTTGAGAAAATTTGATATTTCTACTTTTGTTTATGCGAGATCTTAAAGCTTCATCAATGAAATTTTCTTGAATGGAGAGCACGTTTTGAGGGATTTCATATTGAAATTTACCTCGCTTCTCTTCAGAATCAGCAATTGTCCAAAGAATGAACTCATGCTGCGGCATGGCGTGCATAATACCATCTACCCAATTGGACACGCCACCTCTTACATAGGGGTAAGAACCTTCTAAGATGATACAAATTTTCACAATTTTATTCCTCGAACACGATCTCTATCTGATCCTGCAGCGCTTTTAGCAGATACAGGTTTGTAGCGACCTTCTGGAGCTCGCCTCCATCAACCTTTTTTGGCTGATACTCAGAACGTAAGAGCAACCAGGCTTCGTCATAAAAATTATCTAAATGGATGGAATAATTGAGACCGATTAATTCATCATTAACTTTTAAACGATAATATCTTTGAACAGCTTTGGCTGCTTCGCTGGCGGTCATGTTGCGTATTCCGGGGGCGGAGGAATAAATCCATAGCAAGTAATCCTCCAGATCGTCTCGTAATTGTGTCCATCCCTTACCAAAATTTCGATTGGCATCTAAGACATCATCAGGGTGAATAAAATGGGAAAAAGTATAATGAAGAGTGATTTCATTAGTCTCAACCCATCTCATAAAATCATCAACCAACAAACCAGAGGTAGCTCTGGGAAGTTCTATTATACCATCTGACTTTTCTTCAAATTCTTGAACATAGGCATTTGGGGATTCGAGGTCAGGAGTATAAACGCTTGATATTATTTTTAAATCAGGAAGTACCTCTGGCAACCAATTCCGAGCAGGCGAGCAGAGGATATTAGAGGGGGGAACATATACCCTTAAAGGTTGATTTGGAAATAGAGAATTTCCGAAGCGATTCAATTCTTGGGTGGCTGACTGCATTGCGTTTGTTGATGTCCAGCTCGGATATAATACTAAAGGGGTTTCTGAAGTACATAAGGGTACGTGATTATAGCCATGTATACCGATTTCGCCTCCTCCTTCCAATAATGAATTCCCAAAATATTGGAAGGTTTCTATATCAGTATTTGACGGGAAGGGTGGCGCTATCTGATGGTTATACGTTTCAATAATTACACCAGTGTAATGGATACCAAACTTGCGCGCCAGACTTTGCATATCAGTCCACCAGATATTAATAAAGAAACTCTTCGAATCGCGTCCAAATTGTTTTTTAATCAATGGATCGTTTCCTTCAGGAATTGGAGCGGGGAAATCGTCGATGAAAAAGAACGCCGCGTTAATGACTGGATAGACAAATATGTCGCTCAATAAACTATATGCGCTACATATTAATCCACGATCGTGTTTGTCAATAAATTGATCCGAATTGACAAATACAATACGTCCCTCGCCAAAATGGTGTTCCCATAATAAGGGTAACTCGTATTCATTTGCTGCTACCATATGTATGCGCACATCTTCTTCCAAATCTACGGTCAAGCTTGAGCTCATGAAAAAATCTTTATAAATCACACCTTTTGAACCTGGCATTATGTCCGTGATCAATTTAAAGCTATCAACATCTGTTAGGTCATTATTCGTCGTTAAAATCCCGAGTTTGCGATAAATGGCTGCAAAGGATAGCGAAGGATCGGGGCGGATAGAGAAAAGAATGCGACCTCCCTTTTCCACCCAGTCCATAATCTCGAGTAACTGATCTGAAATTTTACTCAAATCCATGAAGGCGATAATCACAGTTTCATATTCTTCAAGCTGAAAATCTACTTCTTGATTGACATCGACTAAATGATATCTCACTCGCATACTTTCTAAAGCGTCAATTATGTTTTGTGAAATTTCTCCGCCTTCAATTCCTAGAGAATCATATAAAATCAAACATTCTATTTCTAATGAACTTTTCTCTTGTGACTCAGTTTTCTCGCTTAACGGCTCGAGAAATTCCATATGTGGATTGGCTGAATTTGTATTAAACCCAGACCTTTCCACAAATAAGGCAAAACCGAGCACCAAAAGGCTTATCAGTGGCAAGAACAGCCAACCAAAGCTTGAGTATTGTCTCATACCATTAAACCTTCACCCATTGGGCAAGTTGTTGACGCCCATAATTGGTCCAATCCACGTTAGCGAGTTCAATTTCTAGGATTGTCTCCTTCAATTTTTTTCTATCTCTACCTTCTACACTAACACGCAAAGCTTCGATCCAAGTCTGTTCGTCATCATACCAATAATTCTTTAATATCTCTGATATTTCCTCTGCGCTCCCATAATCCTTCAAAGCAAGATTATTACGCAGTTTTTTGATCAGAGTATCTTTATCTTTTCCTACCATGGATATTTTTTTATCTAAAAGGATGCCATATTGGATTCTTTGTCGAGCGAGTAGATAGTCTTCTAATAATCCACTGTTGATATATTCTCCTAATAAGTCGATTAACTTATCGAGTGTTTGAATATCATCTGGATTACTTTCAATTTGGACTAGATATTCTTGTATTTTTAGCTGAAAATCACGTTGAGCTTTTGAGATCGTTGTTGTAGCATAGTGTGCAGTTTCAACATCATCGTTGTATCTAGCAGTCAGTAGAATGTCTAGATATTTCATTGGGTCATCATAGAGGGTATCTAGAACCAATTTTCTGCGAACTTGAGTGTCATTGATAAATATCGCTTCTTCTAAGGGGATAAGATCGCGGTCTTCTGTAGAGCCCTTGATACTTTTCCAATATGAATCATCACCAAGCGTTAATTCTGGAAGTTCTACTTTAATAGTATCTTCGAGATTTAAATAATTTACGAGTTCAACGATGAACGCTGCGAGAATACCGATTACTGGGATCAGGAAGATGATCAAGATGAAGTCGGTTCTTAGATATGATTTCTTAAAATAGATTAAAAGACTGTAAACTGATGCAAGGATGAGGTGAGTGAATAGTAGTATAAAACCTAAACCGTTTGCCATTTTTTTGATCCTTTATCCGAAAACACGATCGCATTCAACCCCGAATTCTTCCAGGCGATTGATGATCTTATTAATATACAATCGATCTGCTTGCGATAATAAAATATAAACATGATTATCTTTCATCATGCCAACATAATCGGTGTTTCGTATGCCTTTTGATATCTGTTCGTAAAGTTCCACAGGTTTATTGTTTGAATTCACACGAAGTAATTGAAAATCAGACACTTTATTTTTCTTCATTTCATACTTAATATTCAATATCTCTGCAAAAGATTCAGGCGTTAATATCTTTGTTCCAGGCAGATAATTGTTTTGGATATTTGCATTCAGGTAAATGGTTGCCCGCACCAAAGCGGATTGGATCAATCCACTCATGACTTTAAGTAAATTTAGATAATATAAAGTAATTTGTTCAAAACTTGCTTCCCAAACAAGGATCATGGCGACAGCTTGATCTTCGTTGTACACGGGAGCACAATAGATAGGGTAGTCAAGTAACATCTCATTGTTTTGAAAGACCAGTTTCTTTTCAATAGCGGCTGTTAATGCTGGGAAATTATTAAGATTAAGCGATTTGCTGGTTTTTCCTGCTATCGACTGTGAGCTAGCTTCTAATCGAGCGAATGAATTATTTTGATGCAAGGAATAAATAGCAATCGTGTGGTTTGATAAAACATCTTCGAGGATAAGTAGAGCCCTATAGATTACATCTTCTTCCCGCAAAGTATCGAGTTCGCGGGTGATATTATAAATTCTCCCAAAACTATCTCGATACCCTAATAATTGTTGTCTAAATTGATCTTTTAAGGTTCGAATATTATCATAGACATCATAAAGAAAACCATATTTCTTATCTATAAGCCGATTTTCTTCTTTATAAAACTCAATCTCATTCTCTTTTTTATCTTTGACATAACCGGTGATTGATCCAGCCACAAAATATAAGGTGAATAACAACCAATTTTCAACGTTATAAATTAATAATGGCCAATCCAGTCCTAATTTGTTCCAACTATAAAGCACTGAGAAACTGGCGAGTAGCGAGGCTAATAGTCCTAGTTTAATACCATAAATTGAGCCCATTAGAATGATAAATAGTAATCGAATATCCAGTAATTTAAATTGAACGAATGTATCCGTAGTCTCGACAAAAACTTGCATAAGAATTGCGCCGAGGATCAACTCAATCCATTTAAGAGGTTCACGGTTTTTAGAAAAAAACTCTTTTATTTTTGTCGTTCTTCTCTTTTTGAGCACCGGGGTTGATGTTACTGAGTTGATAATAGTCTCCCACTCAGCCTGTAAGTCGTGCATGGCTATCCAGTGATAAAAATTCTTTGCGGCAAATACTTCTGCAGGTTGTGTGTAGATTTCCTGGAGCGGTTCAAAATTGATCTTTACTTGTGTAAAGTGGTAGCCTAACATCTCTGCTAACTTGGAAAATGTGATTGAATTATCTGCTGATAAATTGATGACCGTTTGCTCCGATCGAATTTGCTCATTGATCACATTTAGGATCAAGTCATATATATCCAAAATGTGGATGAAGTTTAAAAGTTTATTCTCTCTATACGGAATATCAACCCTTTTACTGGCAATACATTTTTTAATGAAGTTATTGAGCAGACAGTTGCATGAATCATTGCCATATACATTGGGAATTCTGATGATGGTTGTATTGAGGTCAAACGCATCTCGATAATACTGGCAATATTCTTCACCAGAGAGCAGAATTCTGCCATTAATAGTCTCTGGTTGAGGTTGTGAAATCTCTGAAGTCTGATTACCCTTACCATATACCTCCGTCGATGAGATGTAAAAGAAGTTCCGAATTTTATTTTCACTGCTCCACTTAAGAGTGTTCAATAAACCACTTAGAAATTGACCAGGATTAATTTCGGATTTGGTCAATAAGTCCTCCTCCCTTGCAGGGAGATAAATGATCATATCAAATTTATAGGAATTCAAGACGATATGGTATTTATCATCCCAGGGGTAAATAGAATGCCAAATTACTCCTTCAAGATCCTTAGGTTTTTCAAGGCATTCAGAAGTAATGACTACTCTATCTTTATCCTTTAAAAACCTTTTCGCAAGAGGCAAAGCGATTGAATTAGACACTCCTGATATTAATATGTTCATCTTGTTATCCTCAAATATGTTTGAAAAAAACGTATATATAACCTTTTCTAGTTGGCTTCTATTCTGTTTGCATTGATGTCTAAGGAGTAGTCTCTCTCCCAGGAGTTTTTTCCCAATCGATTATTGTTTGTTGTATAATTTTAATTATCGATGTGTTAATCTATAATTGGTTGCGTATTCATGCTTTAAGAAGATTAAGTGCCAAACTAGTTTTCTTTCTGGTTCATCTAACAATTAATATAGCACATATCGCCAAATATTTCAATGTACTTAGATAAAATTGTTATTCTTGATTAATGATTTTCTCTAAAAAAATCCTAATTCGATTTATTATTTTGATGACACGAAACTGTCCAAGATTTTGGATAAGATCCTCTCTAGAGTTATCCATGGCAAATTTAACAGCCGCCTGATTTGTTATTGGATCAATAATCGCTATCCCAACTGAGAATGGTTTGTCGTTGGTTATTTCATAGGGTAGCTGATATTTAACTCTAATGTCTTGCTTTGGTAAAATAGCTCTCAGATCAATATCCAATTTATCTTCCGTTAGTATATTTCCTTGATCATTTTCTATATATATATTACATTGCCAATTGTAATATATTGGTGCAATCCCATCATTACTGAAAATAATTTCAATTGGTATTTCATTTCTCCAATAGATCCATTCTGGTATCGAAATCTGTTTTATATATAACCGATATCCGATCGTTGCCAATACTTGGTCGATACCTACTTGTAGATTTGTTCCTTCACCAATATTATAAGGACTACCTGGTCCTATAAATGTGGTATGTGATGCCTTTAGAAGATCAATGGTTTGCTCAAGATACTTACCGTACAAATCTTCGTTTCCGATTGAAGTGGTTTGTTCTCCTCCTATGGGCGCGACCTGCCAACCTTCAGGCATAGCAGAGAGAGCATTTTCCTCTTGTGCTTGTTGATAATCACCACCGTTTTTAATCCAGTCTAACCATTCTTCTGTTGATGAGATATGTCCGATCATATCATTGTAAAGCCCTAAATGTGATCTTATAGCAATATTAAATGGACGTCGCATCAAGAGGTGTGTATTCGGAAAAGCTTTCAAATAATGGGAAACATATTCGTCTCGTGTTGTTTCAGGTGGTAGTCGCCTAATACCCTCATCATATTTGACGTGCCATTCCCCCCAGTGCCCGAGGCTACCTAATTCGATATAAGCAATAGAATCATCTCTCCCATATTTATTACCTAAGGCTTGGATTACTTTTTCGTGATAATCAATCAATATAGGATTGGCGTAGTTTGGACTAAACCCTTTCCCATATTCGATATCATAAAGATCACCATCCCTATCGATTTTTTCATACAACCAGTCTGGAATGTCTAAATGTTCTTCATCGCTTGGACGGTCGAGAACAAAACGGAATACGACCCTTTTCCCTTCTTCCTTCCAACGGTTTAATTGTTTATCTTCTTCAAAGGAGTTGAAATCAAAAAGACCTTCTTGGGGTTCAAATTCTCTCCAGGTTAGATCTGCATAGACCAATGAGTGAGGTTGGGCGCTTTTTTGAATAGTTGCCCAAGGCGCCCAGCCCATTAGAGGATTTGCGATTGGAATATTATTGGTTGAGAAAGTAATTTTTTGTTGATTAATTACAAAATGAAATACCATAAAATATGTAAGTAAGAAAATAAAAACTAGTATCACTGCGGAGGAAAAAAACAAACGTAAACAAGTCTTGAATTTGTTTTTCGTTTGGTTCTTTTTATCCATGATACTCCCCGTTGTATTGAATTAGAACGGCGTCATTTACTTCAGGAAGTGAGTTGATATTCTCTAAAAAGGCGATATTATTGTTCTTAACCACAAGCTCAATTGCCATTTCAATATCATTTTTCCTCATCGTTTTGGATTTTACCTGATAGCGTTTTCCTCTTAATTCTCTTCTAATTGTATTGTCAACATCTATTCCTGAGTAATGTACCACTAAGATGAACATTTCTTGATTAATACTTGGTCTATTAATGAAATAGAGTACGACGATAACAAAGATTGCACAGACGACCGCTAAGTAATGCATCTTTGCGCCTATTGTGATCCCAGTGGCAACTGCCCAAAAAAGAAAAATTAAGTCCATGGGGTCTTTAATAGCTGTACGATATCGCACGATGCTCAAAGCGCCTACCATACCTAGGGATAGGGCGATATTTGAGCTTATTGCTAGTGTGATCATGGTTGTCATGGTTGTCATCAATGCCAGGGAGACTGCGAATCCATGGTTATAGATCACTCCTCTGAAAGATTTTGAATAGACGAAGTAAATAAAAATTCCCATAATTACAGATACAATCAGAGACCCAATAATTGGAACAATACTCATGATTGTATCTGGCAAATCAAAAAGATAGAACAAACGAACGCCGATAATCATTCCTAGAATAATAATAAAAAACAAGAAAAGAAGATTTAGACTACTTGATTGTTTATTTTCCTCTCTCGGTTCTTGATAAGACCTTTTCTCGATGATGGTCGTCAGTTTTTTCTTTGGTTTGCTTTCCTCAACCCGCACCTGATATTTTTCTAAAATATCTCTTGCTTTTTTATTCTCAGGATTAATCTCTAAGATTTGCTTGAGTGCATAAATTCGTTCTTCTTTATCTTTTGATAACTTATAGAGCAAAGTCCAAGCAAGTTCATCCTTGGGGTTCTGTTTCAAGATATTTAAGGTTATATTTCTAGCTTGTTCAAGATTTCCTTCTTTGTATGCATCAATTGCTCTTTCGATACGATTATCCATACCAGGCGCCTCAATCATTGTAATAATTTGGATCGATTATATATTAATCCATGTTTATTTTTATCTATCTTGTTTTATTCTGTAATAATATTCGCGTAAAAATCCCCTATATTTTCTAATTGCGATATTTGTTTTGAGGTAATCCGGATTAATCTTTCTCTAAATTGATCAAAACTTTATTGTTGGCAGACTGATAAAATGCCAACGCAGTTAAAACATGGTTTCTCGTCTCTTCAAGAGTTAAGTATGGTTGTACCCCATCAAGGATCGCATCATGCATATCTTCTACTTCGCCTGAATATAATTCTTTTTGAGGGACGGATATTTTAGTCTTATCGCCATCCTTTGAATGAAAGACTAATTTTGCGAAGCCGCTTTCAATTTTAAAGGGACTGTTCAAATCTAAGCGTCCTTTGGCGCCGATCACTTCTGTGTGGGTATAGTATGGACTGCGGAAAGAACAGCTGATCTGTGCTATGCGATTCCCGGAATATAGCATTTGTCCACTGAAACTTTCATCCACGCCGCTCTTCCCAAGCGTTTGCATACCAAAGACATCGGTGGGTTTTTCTCCGTAAACGAATTGAGCGAAGCTGAGCGGATAAATTCCAATATCCCATAATGCGCCTCCACCATATTCAGGGATAAGGCGGATATCACCTTTTTTGGTCAATTTGAAATTGAAAACCCCTCGAACGATTAATATTTCTCCTAACTTTCCACTTTTTATCCATTCCCCTACGATCTTGGTTTGTGGATGGTGACGATACATAAATGCTTCTGTAAGCACTCGTTTGTGCTTTTTGCTGGCTGCAATCATTTGATCAGTCTCTTCTAAGCTAGTAGCAAAAGGTTTTTCGCACAAAACATGGACACCAGCTTGCATAGCGCGTATGCTCCATTCAGCGTGTAAGTGGTTTGGTAAACTATTGTAGACAACATCTACATCACCTGAGTCAAGCATTTCCTGATAATCCCCGAACGCAATCGGTATGTCCCATTTATGGGCATATTTACGGGCTTTTTTAATCTCTCTGCTCGCCACGGCTACCAGCTCGCCTCGAGGCGAACGACGAATTGCAGGGATCAGAGCTCGGTTTAT
>Ga0172371_10005000_pt1 | contig 19785 bp, 15 predicted proteins | sample Lak12m_FD_114543 | JGI IMG/M metagenome (GOLD analysis project Ga0172371, IMG submission 114543) | Freshwater microbial communities from Kabuno Bay, South-Kivu, Congo - kab_022012_12m | ecosystem: Environmental > Aquatic > Freshwater > Lake | place: Democratic Republic of the Congo: South-Kivu... | reverse complement strand
CGGGGCCGGGTGGCCGATGCGGCGAGCCGAGGCCGGGGCGATGTTCCACACCGACACCGTCGCCTCGAGGAACTCCTGGCGCGAGATGGTGTCCTCACCCAGGCGCAGGCGGCGGAAGGAGCCCTTGCTGGCCACCACGATGTACTCGTGGACATCGCGCAGGGTGGGGTTGCGGGCCGAGCACCACGACCCCCAGGCGCAGGAGCCTCCGGCGCCCTGAGCCTTCTGCCATACGATCTCGCCGCGCAGCAGGAACCCGAGGTCCTCGAGCAGCGCCGCCACCCGGTGGTTGAGGGCCAGGTAGGGGCGGCGGCCCAGGTTGGCGACGTTCACCGCCACCCGGCCCCCCGGCTCCAGCACCCGGTAGGTCTCGCTCAGCACCCGCTTCAGCAGGCCCAGGTACTCCTCGAGGCTGAGGTCCACGTCGTAGTCCTTGCCCACGTTGTAGGGGGGCGAGGTGACCATGAGGGCGACGCAGTCGTCGGGCAGTTCCTCCATGGCCTCCGAGGAGCGGCAGAACAGACGGTCGAGCACCTCGGCCGGAGGGGCCACCGGCGGGCCGGGACGGGCCTCCGGGGCAGGGCGCAGCATGCGGCGCGAGTAGAAGCGGCGGGCGTCGTGCCCTTCCCTCTTCCCCGCTCCGAACGAAGCCGTCTCCGTTGGCATGGCGCGCTGGTACCTCCGAGACCGGAGGCCACCGTAGCCGACTTATCCACAGGAGCCGCGGATTGCCGCCCTCTCTCTCGAGGGCAAGTGGAATTGGCCCCATCTCGTGGTTATAGTCTCGGCGGTTTGGGCGCGTGGGGTCGCGCAAGCTGCTCCTCGCCCTGCCCCTCCCGTCCTGTGGGACGGGTTGAAACCCCCTAGGGAGGAATGCATACATGCGTAAGCACTTGAAGGTGCTTGTGGCTTTGGTGCTGGTCCTCGGCCTTCTCGCCGCTGCCTGCGGCGACGATGCCGAAGAGACCACCACCACCGCGGCGGAGACGACTACCACCACCGCAGCCACCACCACTACCGCAGCCACCACCACGACTGCAGCCACCACCACGACCACCGGGGCCGTAGAGCCCCTGCTGGTGTGGGCCGATGAGACTCGCGTGCCGGTCATCGAGGCCGTCGCCGCCGAGTTCGAAGCGGCCACCGGCGTGCCCGTCCAGATCGAACTGGTCGGGTTCGGCGACATCCGCACCAACATGGTCCAGCAGGCCCCGTTGGGCGAGGGTGCCGATGTCTTCATCGGCGCTCACGACTGGGTCGGCGAGCTCGTGGTCAACGGCGTCGTCGAGCCCATGGACCTGGGCGCCCGGGCCGAGGAGTTCTTCCCCGTGTCCCTGAGCGCCTTCAGCTTCGGCGGCCAGCTGTACGGCCTGCCGTACGCCATCGAGGCCATCGGCCTGTACCGCAACACGACGCTGGTGCCCGATGCCCCGGCGACCTTCGAAGACCTGCTCGCCATCTGCGACGAGCTGGGTGACGAGGTCACGCAGTGCCTGGCCCTCCCGGCCGGCGCCGACGCCTACCACCACTACCCCTTCGTCGCCTCCACCGGCGGCTACATCTTCAAGTACGACGAAGCCACCGGCTACGACGTCAACGATGTCGGCCTCGACAGCGAGGGCGCCATCGCCGGCTTCGACTTCTTCAACGGCCTCGTGGCCGATGGGTACATCGATCCGGCCGTCGACTACGGCGCGATGACCAACCTGTTCTTCACGAACGAGGCTGCCTTCATGTGGACCGGCCCCTGGGCCCTTCCCGATGTGAAGGCCGCCGTCGAGGCCGGCACGCTGTCCGGCTACGCCACCAGCCCGCTGCCCGAGATCCTGGGCAACACTGCCGTCCCGTTCGTGGGCGTGCAGGGCTTCATGGTGAACGCCTTCAGCGAGCAGAAGGCCCTGGCCCAGACGTTCGTTCTGGACTACATCGCCACCGTCGACGTCATGACGCAGCTGTACGAAGTCGGCTTCCGCGCTCCGGCGCACATCGCCGCCTTCGAGGCCGTCGCCAGCGACCCCGACGTCGTGGCCTTCGGTGAGTCGGCTTCCGCCGGCAACCCGATGCCGAACGTCCCCGAGATGGCCTCGGTGTGGGACGCGCTGGGCACCGCCGTTCAGGAGATCTACAACCAGACCTCCGACGCGGCCACCGCCCTGACCGCGGCCGCCGAGACCGTGCGCGCCGCGATCGCCGGCTGACCCAAGCCGTAATCGTGCTGATGAGGGCGGGGCTTCGGCCCCGCCCTCACTGCTTTCGGGGATACCCGAGCCGGCCCCGCAAGGGTGGCGCGGCGCGGACTAGCATCCGCCCATCCGAGAGGAAGGCACGGGGAGGTGAGCTTCTTCCGGCGCTACGGGCCCGGGTGGTGGGTGCGGCTGTTCGGCCTGGCCCTGCTCGACGGCATCGTGGTCGCCCTCATCCCCTCCCTCATCGACCGGGGCGCCACGGTCGCCCTCATCTCCATCCTGGTCGGCGCCCTGGGCCTCAACTACGTCTTCCTCTCCGCCCGCGCCATGCCTTTCCGCTGGCTGGCGCCGGGAATGGTCTTCCTGGTCCTGATGATGCTGTGGCCCATCATCTTCACGGTGTGGGTGGCCCTCACCAACTGGTCCACCGGGAACTTCATCACCAAGGACCAGGCCATCGACCGCCTGACCAAGGGCGGCAGCTACCTGATGGAGTCCGAGCAGGCCCAGCTCGTCGAGCTGTACATCTACCGGGACCCCTCGCTGACCAGCGCCGCCGACCCGCTCGCCGACCTGAAGCTCCCCGCCCGCACCGAGACCGGCGACTACTACTACGGCTCCCCCCGGCTGCGCGACTCGGCGGCCGCCGAGGAACCGACGCTGGACTGCTGCACCCCGGCAGGGGAGGCGGGCGCCGAGCCTTCACCGCTGGGCGCGGCGAGCCTGGCCGACCTGGGAGCCGTAGACGGCGACGGTGACGGGATCCCCGAGACCGTCGGGGCCTACACCAAGTTGCGGCTGGTGGACATCGGGTCGATCAGCGGATTCCTCGACCAGCTGGTGCTCGACGTCCCCGGCCGGGGCCAGGCTCGGGTCCGCACCTTCTCGTCGGCGGTGCTCGCCGAGCAGCGCTTCACCTACGACGAAGCCACCGACACCCTCTACGACCGCCTGAACGAGGCCGCCTGCCCCGCCGAGGATGGCAACTTCGTCTGCGCCGGCGAGCGACTCGACCCGGGCTGGCGGGAGTTCCAGGGCTTCGAGAACTTCACCGACATCGCCGGCAACGAGCGCATCCGCACCCCGTTCCTGCGCATCTTCGTGTGGAACGTCGTCTTCGCCGTGTCGGTGGTGCTCCTCCAGTTGGTGCTGGGCCTGGGCCTGGCCCTCACCTTCGAGGACCGGCGCATGAAGGGCCGGGGCTTCTACCGCTCCCTGTTGCTGATCCCCTGGGCCGCCCCCGGGTTCATCGTGATCCTGGTCTGGCGCGGCCTGCTCAACCCCACCTACGGGCCGGTGAACAACCTGCTGGAGGCCTCCTGGCTGGCCCAACTGTCGCACTCCACCTGGCCGAAGTGGCTGGTGGCGGTCCTCCTGGCGGCCTGCACCGCCGCCCTGCTCTGGATGGTGGCCGGCATGCTCCGGCGGCGTCGCTGGTTCGCCTCCATCCTGGGCATCCTCGGCGCCGCGGTCGTCATCTGGTTCGTCTACAAGATCCTGGGGCCCGGCTTCGGCACCCGTGAGGTGAGCATCCCCTGGGTCCAGCCCACGGGGAACTGGTTCTGGTCGAAGCTGGCGGTGATCCTGGTCACCATGTGGCAGGGCTTCCCCTACTTCTTCCTGATCTGCACCGGGGCCCTGCAGGCCATCCCCACCGACATGAAGGAGGCCGCCAAGGTCGACGGGGCGTCGCCCTTCCAGGTGTTCTGGAAGGTCACCTTCCCCCTGCTCATGGTGGGCATCGCCCCCTTGATCATCGCCTCCTTCGCCTTCAACTTCAACGCCTTCGTCAACATCTTCCTGCTCACCGCCGGAGGCCCGCCGGTGTCGGGTTACGGCGTGCCGTTCGGGGAGACCGACATCCTGATCTCTTTCGTCTTCGACCTCGCGGTGGAGAGCGGCCGCGGCGGCCAGTACGCCCTGGCGGCGGCGGCCACGTTCTTCATCTTCTTCATCGTGGCCACCATCTCGGCCATCAGTTTCCGCTTCACCAAGAGGCTGGAGGAGATCTATGGCAGCCTCTGACCTGAGCGAAGCCGTGGAAGCCACCCGCACGGCGAAGACGCGGCGGCACATGAGCGCGCGCCGCTACTTCCGCGAGATCGGCTGGCGCCACATCGTGGCCCTGCTCGCCCTGGCGTTCGCCCTCTACCCGATCGCCTGGATACTCACGTCGTCGATCAACTCGGTCAACACCCTCACCGGGTCGACATTCATCCCGAAGTCGACGACCTTCGGGAACTACACCGCCCTCTTCAACGGGTGCCGCTGGGATGCCGGCATCCCGCCCTTCACCTGCGAACTGCACAGCGTGAAGGGCCAAGTGGTGCCGCCGATCCCCACGTTCCTCTGGAACTCGGTGAAGATCGCCATCATCGCCGCCACCGTCCAGTTGGCGCTGTCTGCGCTGGCCGCCTACTCCTTCGCCCGGCTGCGCTGGAGGGGCCGCCGCACCGGGCTCATCGCCATCCTGCTCATCCAGATGTTCCCGCAGTTCCTCGCCTTCGTGGCCCTGTTCCTGCTGCTCGACACGCTGCAGGACACCTTCCCCGCCGCGGTGCAAGTCGACCTCTGGATACTGGCCATACCCCTGGCCCTCATCGCCGCCGCCGTCGGCCTGATGGGCCGACGCTCAGACTGGTCGCGTTCCACCAAGCGCAAGGCCTACATCGCCGCCGGGGTGGGCGGTCTGGTCCTGGCCTGGGCCCTCATCGGGCAGGTGGCCGACACCTGGTGGCCCTTCATCGCCAACTACAAGGTGACCCTGTTCCCCAAGATCGGGCTGGGATCCCACACCGGCCTCGTGCTGGTCTACCTGGGCGGGTCCATAGGGGTGAACACCTGGCTGCTCAAGGGCTTCATGGATTCCATCCCGACCTCGCTGGACGAGGCGGCCAAGGTCGACGGGGCCACCGAGTGGGACATCTTCTCCAAGATCATCCTGCCCCTGGCCCGGCCCATCCTGATCGTGGTGTTCATCCTCACCTTCGTGGGCCTGTACAACGAACTGCTCCTGGCAACCGTCCTGATCCGCGACGTCCAGCAGTTCACCTTGCCGGTGGGACTGCAGTTGCTGGTGGAGAACGACTACACCGGCACCTGGGGGATGCTCTCGGCGTCCGCGGTGATCGGCACCGCGCCCATCCTGATCCTCTACTGGTCCCTGCAGGACCGCATCGTCGGTGGCCTCACCGGCGCGGTCAAGGGCTGACGCCCGAGCGGGGGCCCACTTCCACGACGGAGGCGGCGGTGCGCGCCGGGCGAGTGGGCACCGGAGGCGCTGCCGGAGCCCCGGCGGCCTCCTGCGCTATGGCGATGATCTCCTCCCAGTCGTACGCCAGGGCGCAGCGCCCGCAGAAGTACAACTGGCCCCGGTTCACCACCGCACTCGCTCCGCAACGGGAGCACCTCATCGCACCACTCCTCAGCCGCCGGTCGCCAGGGTCTTCGGCACCGGGGTGGCTCGACTTGAACCCGCCGGGCAGCGGGGCGGCCCCTGCTGCGCCGCCCGGCGGCTCGCGGCCCGCCACCACCCGGCTCAGCGTCCCAGGGTGCGCTCCGCCAGGATCATGGCCAGGTCCTTGACCGCCACCTCTTCCTCGCGACCCAGGTCCCTCACCCCGTCGTCGAGCATCACGTAGCAGAACGGGCATCCCGTGGCGATCGTCGGGGCCCCGGTGGCCAGGGCTTCCTCGGTGCGCTCCACGTTGATCTTCTTGCCGGTGTGCTCTTCCATCCACATCTGGGCCCCTCCGGCGCCGCAGCAGAAGGAGCGCTTCTTGGAACGCTCCATCTCGACCAGCCGGCCGCCGGCGGCCTTCAGCAAGCGGCGCGGGGCGTCGTACTCGTCGTTGTGCCGGCCCAGGTAGCAGGGGTCGTGGAAGGTCACCTTCCCGTCGGCCTGGCCGATCGGCTTCAGCCTGCCCTGCTTCACCAGATCCATGAGGAACTGGCTGTGGTGGAACACCTGGTAGCGCCCGCCGAACTGGGGGTACTCGTTGGCCAGGGTGTTGAAGCAGTGGGGGCACTGGGTGATGATCTTCGTCACCCCGGCCTCGTTGAGGGTGGCGATGTTCTGCAGCGCCAGCGTCTGGAAGAGGTACTCGTTGCCGGCCCGCCGCGCCGCATCCCCGGTGCACAGCTCCCGGGGGCCGAGGATGGCGAAGTCCACCCCCGCGGCGTTGAGCAGCCGGGCGGTGGACAGGGTCACCTTGCGGTTGCGGTCGTCGAACGACCCGGCGCAGCCCACCCAGTAGAGGTAGTCGGCGGTGACCCCCGCCTCTCCCAGCACCTTCACCGGGAAGTCCACCTCACGGGTCCAGGCGGCGCGATCCTGCTGGCTCATCCCGTAGGGATTGGAGGAGTTCTCCATGCTGATGAAGGCATTGCCCAGCTGGCTGGGGAAGTCGGCCTCCATGAGCGCCAGGTAGCGCCGCATGTCGAGGATCTTGTCGAGGATCTCGATGTCCACCGGGCAGACTTGCTCGCATGCCCGGCAGGTGGTGCAGGCCCACAGCTCGGCCGGGGTGATGCGGGCGAACACCGAATCCGAGGTGACGGTGATCTCGGCATCGACCCCCACCGGCGGGGAGACCGCCGGCGAGCCGGAGCGGGACATCACCTCGCCCAGTTTGAGCACGATCTCCCGCGGGTCGAGCGGCTTGCCGGTGTGGTTCGCCGGGCACACCGAGGTGCAGCGGCCGCAGATGGTGCAGGCGTCCGTGTCGTAGAGCTGCTTCCAGGTGAACTCCCCCACCTTGGCGGCGCCCACCGTCTCGATGTCGGTGGCCTCGAGCAGGTTGGGCATCTCGCGCATCGCCCCCTTGGGCCGGCTGCGCGGGGACAACGCCATGTTGACCGGCGAGGTCAGCAGGTGCCGCAGCTTGGTCACCGGAAGCACGACGGCGAAGGCGCCGAACGACACGGCGTGGGTGATCCAGACGACCTGGTGGGCCACCCTGGCGGTGTCGGCGGGGAACAGGTACGAGAGGTACCAGCCGGCGAACGACCACACCTCGTAGTTGGGGCGCCCTTCGAGGCTCAGGCGGGCGGCCTCGGTGAGCAGGCCGGTGGCGCCGATGAGGAACAGGAGCAGCAGGATCCAGGCATCTTCGGGCTTGGTCTTGGCCCGCAGCCGCAGCGGGGGGAACAGGTAGCGGCGCACCGCCGCCCCGACCACGCCGCCGATGAACACCAGGGCCGCCGCGTCGGTCACGAACGAGAACCCCTGGTAGAAGCCGCCCTCGAGGTACTTGAGGTTGTTGGGGAGCAGGTGATCCAGTTCCAGGGTGGCGGTGCCCAGGAAGAGCCCTGCGAACCCGTAGAAGATCATGGCGTGCAGCACACCGGCCACCCGGTCCTCCAGGACGGAGGCCATCGTCACCCCGCGCAGGAACTCCTTCACCCGCCGGCCCCACATGCCGAGGCGGCGCTCCTTGGTCCCCCGCTGCCAGTTGCGCGCCCGCAGCGAGAACAGGTAAGCGGCGACGCCCAGGGCCAGGCCCACCCCGACGTAGAACAGGATGATCAGCGCTTCGGGGATGTTGCCGAAGACGTGCCGGCCGATCGAGAACTCCGGCTCGTCCGGCAGAAGGCTCAACCCCCAGAAGCCCAGGGTGATCGCCGGCATGGCGATGGCCAGACCCAGGAGCAGACGGGAAACGGTGAGGCGACGCTTGTCCATACGACCTTTCCCTAGAGCTGCTCCCGAGTCTATAGGAGGGTTAACCGGCCTTCACGCGGCCGAAGGAAGGGACCCCCGGGGCCGATGGCCCCTCTCCCTGGAGAGGGCCCGGCTTCCGCACCCGCTCTCGGGTAGGCCGCTCCGGGAACGGCATCAAAGGCCGGGAGCCCCGGCCGGGGTTCTTCCGCACCGGGGCGTCGCCGGAAGCCGCGGCGGCGAAGGGCCGGTCCGCTCACCCGATGACGCCGCGGGCCAGCCAGTAGGCCGCCACCCCGCCGGCAAGCACCCCGGCCAGCGACCGGTGGGTGACCGCGCCCCCGGCCACCGCGCCCCCGAGGGCGGCATATCCGGGTATGGGGTCGCCCAGTTCGCCCGGCACCAGGAGAGTCCCGGCCGCCAGCGCCACGAAGAGAGCCAGGGGGAAGCGCTCCAGGAACAGGGCGAGGCGCCCCGAGGGCGCCCGGCCGGGACGGGCCAGGAAGATCACCCGGCAGCCGTAGGTCACCGCAGCCATCGCCAGGACCACCAGCAGATCAGTCATCGGGCAGCACCGCCCCGATCGCCGCCGCCGCGCCCGCCGCCGCCGTGAGGCGCCAGGCCGGCGGGAGCACAGTGGCGGCGAAGGTCGCACCGACCGCCAGCGCCGCCACCACCAGATCCCAGCGCCCTCGCACCAGGGGCGCCGCCAGGCCCACGAAGAGCACGGCGAAGAACACGTCGGCGCCCCAGGCCGCCGGGTCGAATCGCCCGCCCACCGCGACTCCCACCGCCGTGCCCGCCACCCACCCGGAGAAGAGCAGCAGGTCCACCGCTGCCTTGTAGGCCACCAGATCGGGCTCCCCCCGGCGCGCCGCCGCCACCGTGAGGCCGAAGGTCTCGTCCACCAGCACCCAGGCCAGGGCGAAGCGCACCCAGCGCCGGCGAGGCCCGATGAGGCTTGCCACCCGCGCCGACATGGGCACATGCCGAAGGGCCAGGCCCGAGACCGCCACCAGCACGGGGCCGGCGCCGGCACCGGCCAGGCTCACCCAGGCAAACTGCGCCGCTCCCGAGACCACCACCGCCGAGGCGGCGACCACCAGCCACGGGGCCAAGCCCGCCTGGACTCCCAGCACCCCGTAAGCCACCCCGAAGGCGCCCACGGCGGCGAAGAGCACCACCCCGTCGCGCAGGCCCCGGCGGAAGGAAGGACGGCCGAGCATTGGGGGATGGTAGAGGGGGCTTCGATGGCGTCAGTCGCGCCGGGGGACTTCTCTCATACCCCCTCCCGGCTTTGCCGGGAGGGGGTCAGGGGGAGGGCAAAGGCGCGCGATACCTGCGTCGCGGCTTTGCCCTCACCGCTCCGGCCGCCTGGCGGCGGCCTACGCGCCTCTCCCGGCCGTAGGGCCGGGAGAGGCTGCAACCGGAGAACTCGGAGCGTCAGCCGGCGATCCCGAGTTCCTTCTTCAGTTCTTCGAGCTTGGCGTCGGCCTGAGCCACGGAGATGGTCTCGCGCAGTTCCATCTCGGCGCCTTCCGGGGTGACCTCACGCAACTCGGCCCGGGCCATGGCCTCGGCGCGGCGCGCCTCGATCTTGTCTTCGACCTTGTCGAGGCTGACCGCCTCGTCGTCGAAGGTGGCCGACATCGACTCCATGGCCTTGTTGACCGACTCCTGCATCTTGGCCTGCTGCAGGGAGCCGAGCAGCTCCATCCGCTTGGCCGCCAGCTCCTGGAGGCGCATGGCGTTCTGCTGCACCGCCGTTTTGGCGGCTTCGGCCTGAGTGGACGCCGTCTCGTACTGGCCCTTCAAGGAGGTCAGGTTGTTCTCAGAGGCCTGCAGGCGCATGGCGACGCCCTGGGCGGTCTTGGTCCACTTGTCGGCCCCGGCGGCGTCGCCGGCGGCGGAGGCCTGCTGGCCCTTCAGGAGCGCCTGCTTGGCCATCTCCCGCGCCTCGCCGGCTTGCTCGGCGGCGCGCTCGATCTGGCTCTCCAACTGGGTGCGGTGCGCCACCACCCGGGCAGCCTGGGTGCGCAGCTCCTGGTCGCGCTTGCGGGCTTCTGTGATGGCCTGCTCGATCTCGATCTCGGGGTCCATCATCCCCTCCGCCTTACTGCGGAACAGGGCCTTGATGTAGCCCCAGAGGCGCTTGAAGAAACCCATGGCCGTCCTTTGGTTCGGGGGTGGTCACAGTGTAGGGAGGAGCCGCCGGCCCCGCCGGGTCAGCGCCGCCGGGTGCGAGTGCGTCCGGCCCGTACCCGGGTCCGGATCCGCGGGGTGGAGCCCCCGCCGCCGGAGGGGAGGCGCGCCGACCCCGAGCCCGACCCCCAGCCGGAGCCCCATCCCCCCGACGTCGGTCGCGAGCCCCAGTCGTAGGACCGCGCCGAGCCCATGCCGCCCACGATCACGGCGAACACCTCCAGCCAGGAGAAGCCGCCGCCCCCGTAGGACCGGGGAGCCGACGGCGCCGGCACCTGGCGGCCACCGACTTCGATCATCCGCGGCTGGGGCTGCTCTCCGCGACGCAGCTTGGCGGCGTCGGTGGCGCACACCCGCACCGTCTTGACGCCGGCGGGGGTGCGGACCTCGGCCTCCTCGAACGGCCCGCCGTGGGTGGGGTCGAAGAAGCAGGCGTGGCGCTCCTCTTTGGCAGGCCGGGGCGGGATGGCCTTGCCGTCCGCCAGAGCGGCGGCGGCGTCGAGCTGCCAGCGGGCCTCGTCGAGGCGGTCGGAGATCTCCTCCAGGCGGGCCAGGTCGCTCGCCGCCTCGTAACCCTCGACGGCCGAGGTGAAGGCGGCTCCGGCCTGCTCCAGGTACTGGTTGTCCTCGCGGGTCTCCGACAGCGAGACCTTGTCGGTGATCTCGAGGATCGTGTTGGCCATGGCGTCGAGTTGGGCCTTGATCTCCTTGCGGGCCTCGTCGACGGCGCGGGCCTTGCTCTGGGCGGCGCTCTTCGACTGGCGGCGCACCGCCCACACCACCAGGAGGACCAGGCCCCCGACCAGCACGAGGATCACGATGAGGCCGGTCTTGCCGCCCCCGCCCCCGCCGTCGGCCGACCCGTCATCGCCGTCGTCCACCGGCACCCCGGTCAGGGTCGCCACGACGGCATCGACGTAGCCGGCGTCACCCCCGCCGGCGGCGAAGCCGGCGTCGAGGGCCGCCTCCACCTGCGACCGGTCGAAGTCGAGGGAGGCCATCCCCTCGCTCGATCCCGACAGCACCAGCACCGACCCATCCCCGACCTGGTCGAGAACGGCGTCGGCGAAGGTGGTGGCCCCACCCGAGGGGTCGTCCTCCAGGAGCACCACGAACAGGCGCACCCCGGCGTTGCCGGCTCGGGAAATGGCGGCGGAGATGCGCTCCGGTTCGGCGGGGAGGCCGGCGTCGATCCAGTACCCGTAGTCCTGCACCCGAGCCGCCACCTGGTCGGGGGTCTGGGCCCCGGCGGGTGCGGCCACGAGGAGGACCAGGCCGATCAGGACGAGGGCGCTAAGCAGGCGGCGACTCATGCCGGACACTCTAGATGGGGGCCCGGCGGTCGAACCGGAGCACGCCCGACTGCGCCATCAGCGGCCGAACAGGGCCCGGGCGAAGAACCGGAGGTTGGACGGCCGCTCGGCCATGCGCCGGGTGAGGTAGGGGTACCAGGACACCCCGTAGGGCACGTAAACCCGCAACGGGTAGCCGGCCTGCACCAGCGCGCCCTGCAGGGAGTCGCGGATGCCGTAGAGCATCTGGAACTCGAATGGCTCCCGCCGCGATCCGGCCAGGTCGCGGGCCGCCGTCACCAGGCGATCGTCGTGGGTGGCCACCGCCGGGCGAATGCCTTCGCAAGCCATGAGGTCCCTCAACAAGGAGCGAAACGCCTCATCCACCTGCCGCCGGCGCCTCACCGCCACCTTGTCGGGCTCGTCGTAGGCCCCCTTGCAGAGGCGGAGATGCCCTCCCAGGGGCATGACCCGGGCCAGGTCGGCTGGGGTCCGATGCAGGTAGGCCTGCAGCGCCAGCCCGAGGTTCCCGCACTCCGCCTGCACCCGGGAGTAGAGGTCCACCGTCACCTGGGTCAGGGCGCTCTCCTCCATGTCCACCGTGACCGTGGTGCCCGCCGCCGCCGCCCGGGCCGCCAGGGCCCGCAGCGACTCCTCGGCGAAGGCGTCGTCTCGCCCCAGGCCCAGTTGCGTCAGCTTCACCGAGATGTTGGCCTGCAGGCCCTCGGCGGCGATGCGGTCGATGGCCTCCAGGTACCCGTCGCGGGCCTGAGCGGCGAGGCGCAGATCGGAGACGTGCTCCCCCAGGTGGTCGAGAGAGACGAGGAAGCCCCGAGCGTTCAGATCGCGGGCGACCCGAACCGCCTCATCCAGGGTCTCTCCGGCCACGAAGCGGGTGGCCACCCGGCGCCCCCAGCCGCCGGCCGAGAAGAGGCGGCGCACGAGGCCGCGGCGGGTCACGGCCAGCACCAGGCGTCCCAACAGGCTCACCGCCGCGCCCCCGGGCTTGCCGTCACGCACCGCCCCCGGCGCGCCGCCCCAATTCCCGGGACCGTTCGGCGGCCGCCTGCACCGCGTCCTCCACCAGGGCCCGGAACCCGCGCTCTTCCAGCACGTGCACCGCGGCGGCGGTGGTGCCACCCGGAGAGGTCACCTGAGCCCGCAACTGCTCGGGGCTGGTGTCGAGGTCCGCCAGCAGCATCCCGGCCCCGCGGGCGGTCTGTTTCACCAAGCGCTCGGCGGCGTGGCGAGGGATGCCCTCGCGGATGGCCGCTTCGATGAGCGCTTCAGCCAGCAGGAACACATAGGCGGGCCCGGTCCCCGAGACCGCAGTGACCGCGTCGAGGAGCGGCTCGTCGAGGAGGATCGTCTGGCCGACCGCGCCGAGCACGCCGGCGGCGGCACTCACCGCCTCCGGGCCGGCGAACCGCCCGGCGCAGTAGGCGCTGATGGCTTCGCCGAACAGCGCCGGGGTGTTGGGCATGGCCCGCACCACGGGCACCTCGCCGAAGGCCGCCTCGAAGACCTGGGTGGGCACACCGGCGGCCAGCGAGAGGATCACCTGGTCGGTGGTGATCACCGGGCGGATCTGCTCGATGAGCGACCGCACATCGCCCGGCTTGACGGCGACCACCACCACGCGGTGGCCGCGTGCCGCCTCGGCGGCGTCGAGCAGCGTGCGCACCCCGACCCGCAGTTCGATCTCTTTCTGGCGCTCCGGGCGGCGGGCGGCGAGCACCAGGTCCCGGCGCTCCCAGCCGGCGCGCAGCAGGCCACCGGCGAGAAGTTCCCCGATGGCCCCGGCGCCGAGGACGGCGACGCTGTCGTGCATGGGCGGCAGTATATGGCCCGGCCCCCGGCCCACCGCCCGGTATCCTCATCGCGGCGACATGCGGCCGCCCCTCTCCGAAAGCATTGCCCTCCTCGGCGTCCTGGCCGGGATGGTGGTGCTGGCCGCCTTCCTCGCCGCCGCCGAGACGGCCCTGGTGCGCATCCCCCGGGTGCGCCTGGAAGTGGCGGCCGAGAAGGGCGATCGCCCCGCCGCCCGGGTGCTCCGCCTGGTCCACGACCTGCCCCGGGTGCTGAACGCGGTGCTCCTCACCGTCCTGCTGGTCCAGGTGGGCGCGGCCACCATCGCCGGTGTGGTCGCCGAGCGCCACTTCGGCAGCACCGGGGTGACCATCGCTTCGGTGCTGCTCACCGTGGTGATGTTCGTCTACACCGAAGCCATCCCCAAGACGGTGGCGGTGCGCCACCCCATGACGGTGGCCCGCCTGGTGGCGATCCCCGTCGCAGTGCTGGCCTTCGTCACCCGGCCCCTGGTGGCCGTGCTCCTCTTCGTCGCCGACCTGCAGGCGCCGGGCAAGGGCATCGCCTCGAGCAGCACCGTCACCGAAGCCGAACTGCGCCGCCTGGCCGCCGATGCCGCCGCCGCCGGCGAGATCGCCCCGGCCGACCTGGACCTCATCGAGCGCTCCTTCACCATCGGCGATACGCCGGTCGGGGCCATCACCGTTCCTCGTCCCGATGTGGTGGCCCTGCCTCTCGGCACCCCCCTGGCCGAGGCCCTGGATCGGGCCCTCCGCTCCGGGCACCGCCGCCTGCCCATCTATCAGGGGGACCTGGACGGGATCTGCGGCGTCGTCCGCCTCCGCGACCTGGCGGCCGCCGTCTCCGCAGGCTGGCCCAGCACACTGGCCGAACTGCAGCAGCCCATCATCACGGTGGCGGAGACCCGCAAGGTGCGCGACGTGCTGCGCGACATGCAGGCCAGCGGCCACCACCTGGCGGCGGTGATCGACGAGCACGGGGGGACCACCGGCATCGTGACGGTCGAGGACGCAGTGGAGGAGCTCGTGGGCGACATCGGCGAGGCCGGAAGCCCCCGGCCGCGCCCGGTGCGGCCGCTCGCGCCGGGGCGCTGGACGGTGGACGCCTCCGCCGATGTGCCCGACCTGGAGAAGGCCCTGGGGGCGTCCTTCCCCGATGGCCGCTGGCGCACCGTCGCCGGCCTGGTCATCGGGGCGGCGGGCCACCTCCCCCGCGTCGGGGAGACCGTGACGGTGGCCGGATTCACCTTCCGGGTCACCGCGGCGACCAGGCGCCGGGTGGTGCGCGTCGAGGTCACCGCCGGCCCCCCGGCCGGTCCGGGCCCTGCCTAAGGGGGTGCGCCAATAGGCCGTCGCCCCTCGCCGGATAGCGGCCGGCTGCCGGCCGGTATCCGGCCCTGAGACGGACCTATTCGCGTACCCCCTAGGCCGGCGGCCCGAGGTGCATCCGGGCGTCGAGGGCCCGGCACCCGGCGCCGGCCTCGTGCACGCGCACCGGGTTGAGGTCCATCTCGGCGATCTCCGGGAAGTCGCTCACCAGGCGGTTCATCGAGCGGATCACCTCCACGAGGGCCGCCAGGTCGGCCGGGGCCTGCCCGCGCCGCCCCTCCAGGATGGGGAACACCTTCAGGTCGCGGAGCATCGCTTCGGCAGTGCGGCGCCCGAAGGGGGCTATCCGCAGCGCCGTGTCGCCCAGCACCTCCACGAAGATGCCCCCCATGCCCACCAGGATCGCGTGGCCGAAGTTGGGGTCGTACTTGGCCCCCACGATCAGATCGCGCCCGGCCGCCGCCATCGGCTGCACCAGTATCCCCTGGATGCTCGCCCCCGGGGCGTGGGCCTGCACCGCCCCCATTATCTCGGCGTAGGCGGCCCGCACCCCGGCCTCGGCACGCAGGTTCAACTGCACCCCGCCCAGGTCGGTCTTGTGGGATACGTCCGGGCCGACGACCTTGAGCGCCACGGGATAGCCGACGGCGGCCGCGCCGGCCACCGCTTCGTCCTCCCCGGCCGCCAGCCGCCCCTCGATGCAGGGGATGCCGTAGGCCGCCGCCACCGCCATCGCCTCCTGGAGCAGCGGGTCGCGGCCCTCCTCCCGGCACCTCGCCAGGATGGCCCGCACTGCGGCGGCGTCGGCCGGTCCGTCGGGTCGCTCGGCGCTGGGCGCGGTGCCCTGCCCGAAGTCCCGCAGCAGGGCCAGGGCCTGCACCGCGTCGAAAGGCTCGTCGAAGATCGGCCCGGGCAGCACCCTCTTCAAGCGGGTCACCTCGAAGGCGGCGGTGTCGGCGTACACCGCGATCGGCTTGCCTGCCTCCAGGGAGATGCGATGCAGGCGCCGGAACAGCTCCTCGGACTGGGGCCCCTCGTACCCGCTCACATAGGTGTGGAGGAACACCATGCCGTCCACTTCGGGCATGGCCAGCGCCGCCTCGGCCAGGTCCCCGTACACCCCCAGGTCGAAGAGGTCCCCCAGGTCCATGGGGTTGGTGAGGCGAACCACCTTGGCGCGCAGGCGCTGCTCCACGGATTGCAGGAACTCCGCCGGCAGGGTGGCCAGTTCGAACCCGTTCAACTCGCAGTCGTCGGCGGTGATCACGGCGTGGCCGCCCGAGCGCGACAGGACCGCCAGCGAGTTGCCCCGCAGCGGGGGCAGGGCGAGCGCCTTGAGGTAGTGCATCAGAGTCTCGGTGCTGCGGAAGCGGGCGATCCCCGCCTGGCGCAGGGCGGCGTCGACCACGCGGTCGTCGGCGGCGAGGGCCGCGGTGTGCGAGGCGGCCACCCGGCCGGCAGCGGAGCCGATGTTCGCCTTGTGCAGGAGGATCGGCTTGTCGGTGCGCCGGGCCAGTTCCATGAGCCGCCGCCCGTCGCTGATCCCCTCGAGGTACATGCAGATGATGTGGGTGTCGGGGTCGTCGATCAGGAACTCGAGGAGGTCGTTCTCGTCCACGTCGAGCTTGTTGCCCATCGAAACGAGCTTGGCCACGCCGAGGCCTTCGCTGGTCAGGGTGTTGAGGATGCTCATCATCACCCCGCCGCTCTGGCTGAGCACCGAGATCCCCCCCGCCGGCACCGAAGGGTCGAGCATGCCGAATGAGGTCGCCAGGCCCAGCGGCCGGTTGACCACTCCCAGGCCGTTGGGGCCGATGAAGCGGATGCCCCAGCGGGCCGCCGCCTCCTTCACCCGGCCGGCCAGGGCCTTCCCCTCCTCTCCGAACTCGCTGAAGCCTCCCGACTCCACCACGACTCGCCGCACCCCCTTGCGGCCGCACTCGTCCATGATCTCCGGGATGGCCGACGCCGGGGCCAGGAGGACCGCCAGGTCGATGTGGTCGGGGATGTCATCCACCGAGTGGTAGATGCGCCGGCCGAATATGGCCCCGCCCCGGGGCCCCACCTCGTACACGATCCCCTGGAAACCGAAAGACTGCAGGTTCATCGAGATGGTCCGACCCAGGTTGTCGGGCGCGTTGGAGACCCCCACCACCGCCACCGTCTCCGGCTCGAAGAAGGCCCGCATCAGTTCCACTCCCGAGGTTCGTTGCTGCCGTCACCCTAGGCCGGCGGCGGGCCTCCCGGACCCCACTCCGGGCATCAGGCCCCCCGCGGCGGCTTCCCCGCTTTGTACCCGGTGGCCAGTTTGTTGCGGGCTTCACGCACCGCGATGGCGGGGAGGACGGCGCCCTGCTCCCGGAGGAAGGCGGCCACCTCTCCCGGGCAGCGGCCGGTGTGCGCCCGCAGCACCCACGAGATGGCCTTGGGGATGGCCGCCTCGCGGTCGCCGGCGAGGGTCAGGATGATGCCGGTCACCCGGGGCCACCAGGTCGCGGCGTCGGGGTGCCGCCCCAGGTGCACACAACCCACCAGGGCCAGGCGCCGCAGCCAGGGGTTGCGCCGCCCGGCGAGGCGCTCCAGCGTGCCGAGGCGGGCCCCCGGGTCGGCCGCCACCCACGGTCCCACCACCCGTCCCCCCAGGTTGTCGGTGGTCTCCCAGTTGTCGAGGAGGGCGCCCCAGTGGTCGAGGCGGCGCAGTCCCACGGCGTCCCGGGCGGCCGGCCGCCGCTCCACCAGCGTGGCGGCCAGCACCATCTCCTCCCGGATGGCCCTCTCCCAGAGGGCATCGGCCAGGGCCAGGACCTCGCCGGCCGGGGCGGTGCTGTGCTCCCGGTGCCAGGCCCGGGCAAGGGCCTCCATGCCGCCCAGGCTCGCCCCGTAGAAGGGCCGGGCGGTGCGGATAATGGGCGACGGGTCCACCGGCACCGGAGCCAGGGCGCGCAGCGCGGCGCTCAGGCGGTTGGCTTCGGTGCGGGTGTCGAGGGGCATGTGGGGCCCAGCTGGGAACGACGGCGACGCTACCAGGCCGGCCCCACGAAACCCCTCAAACCGGCCCGTCCGTCCGCCGATCCCCTCCCCCGTGCTGCTACTCGTGTGCCGTAACTGCGGAGGGGTCGTGATCTTCGGGGACGACGGGTGGCGCCATCGCGACCCGGGACGCCCCTGCCCCGCCCTCACCGTCGCCTGGCCGCCCCCGACCGACCGCGAGGACGACTAAGGGCGCATCAGCAGGCCGGGGGCATCGTCGCCATCCTCCGGGTCCAGGACCCCAGGGCGATGATGCCGGCTGGCCCTGTTGATGGGTGTTCTAGCGCTTCGCGCCGGGCCCACCCTCCCGGGTGGTCTCGTAGGGGATGAAACCCGCCCACTGGTACAGGAGGATGGCTCGCGGGTCGTCGGCGTCGCCCACGCTGGTCCACACCCGCTCCGGCCGGAAGTCCCAGGCGGCCTCCACCGCCAGGCCCAGGAACCATTTGCCTAGGTGGCGTCCCCGGAACTCGGGCAGCAGGCCCAGGCGGCCGAGGCGCACCTCACCGCGGACCCGGCGGTCGAGCTCGAAGAAGCCGGCCGGCGCCCCGCCCAGGTACAGCACGAACACATCGCGGTCGGGGTCGAGGATCAGCTCGGCTACCTCGGTCTCGGATACCCCGGGCAGCCCCGGGCCGCCCCCGGCCATGCGGGAGTGCAGGTAGCGGTAGAAGGCCACATCCGGCTCCTCGAGCCGCAGGAGCATGCCGCCGCGGTGCGGCCCCCGGGTCTGTAGCCGGGGATGCTCCCGCATCTCCAGGTAAGTGGTGATCGCCTCCACGGTGCCCCTCCGCGCGCCGCGACGGCCCCATCATGGGCCGCCGGGGCGGCCGCCGCCAACCGGAGCCGGTGTCGCCCGGCTGCGCCGGGAGAGGCAAGAGCGCGCGATGGCGTTGTCGCGGGTTCGCCCTCTCCGCTTCGGCCGCCTGGCGGCGGCCTTCGCGCCTCTCCCGCCCAGACGGGCGGGAGAGGCACCTCCGGTTCTCAGAACGCTTCGTCGGAAAGGGCCATCAACTCGCCCTGCTCCGTCTCGGCCAGGGTCCGGCGCAGTGCCGCCCGCGGCAGGACGTTGGCCGCGAACCAGCGAGCCGAGGCGATCTTGCCCTCGTAGAAAGCCTTGTCCTTGGCTGAAGCTCCGGGCAGGGCTTCGTGGGCGATCTCGGCGTGGCGCAAGAGAAGCCAGCCCATGACCGCCTCGGCCAGGCTCTCGAGAAGGGCGTTGGTGTGCAGGCCGACCTTGTACAGCTGCGTCGGGTCCTGCATGGACATCATGGCGTAGCCCACCATGACCCCCAACTGGCCCTGAGTCTCCTCCATGGCCTTGCCGAGCAGTTCCCGCTCCCGGGAGAAGGCGTCATCACCGGCCCCGCCCTTGACCGTCTCGATGATCCCGGCGGCCAGGCGCATCAGGGTCTCGCCCCGGTCGCGGGAGATCTTGCGGAAGAACAGGTCCAGGGCCTGGATGCCGGTGGTGCCCTCGTAGAGGCTGTCGATCTTGAGGTCCCGGACGTACTGCTCCAGCGGGTAGTCCTTGGTGAACCCGGAACCGCCCAGCACCTGCAGGCACTGCCCCATGAGGTCGTAGGCCTTCTCGGAGCAGTAGCCCTTCACCAGGGGGAGGAGCAGGTCGGAGAGCTTGGCCCAGTGGGACTCCTCGGGATGCAGGATGATCTGGTCCAGCACCCAGGCGGAGTACATGGTCAGCGCCCGCATCCCTTCGGCGTAGGCCTTCTGCTGGATCAGCATGCGGCGCACGTCGGGGTGGCGGATGATGGCCACCCGGGGGGCGTTGGGATCGCGGGTCTGGGTGATGTCGGCGCTCTGGATGCGCTCCTTGGCATACTCCAGGGCGTTGAGGTACCCGGTGGACATGGTGGCCGCCGACTTGGCCCCGATGCTCATCCGGGCGTCCTCGAGGACGTGGAACATCTGACGGATGCCCTCGTGCACGTCGCCCAGCAGGTAGCCGATGCAGGGCTTGTCGAGGCCGAAGGTGAGCTCGCAGGTCACAGAGCCCTTGATGCCCATCTTGTCCTCGATCTTGGTGACCGAGACCCCGTTCCACTCGCCCGGGGCGCCTTCGGCGTCCACCAGGAACTTGGGGACGATGAAGCACGACAGGCCCTTGGTCCCGGGGGCGGCGCCGGGGACCCTGGCCAGGGTCAGGTGCAGGACGTTCTCGTAGTAGTCGCCGTCACCGCTGGTGATGAAACGCTTCACCCCTTCGATGTGATACACGTTCCCCTCGACGGGGATGG
>Ga0172371_10004999_pt1 | contig 19788 bp, 18 predicted proteins | sample Lak12m_FD_114543 | JGI IMG/M metagenome (GOLD analysis project Ga0172371, IMG submission 114543) | Freshwater microbial communities from Kabuno Bay, South-Kivu, Congo - kab_022012_12m | ecosystem: Environmental > Aquatic > Freshwater > Lake | place: Democratic Republic of the Congo: South-Kivu... | reverse complement strand
ATCGACCGCTTCCTGACGGTCCGCTTCGGCCTGACCCGGACGCTGTTCTTCAAGCCCCGCGACGTGCTGGGCGCCAACCGCTGAGGAGGTGCCTGCTCCTCGGGCATGGGGATGTGGCCGTCGCGCATGAGGGCCTGGATCTCGTTTCGCGCTGCGCGGATGGTCTTCTCTGCGATGTCGAACGCCTGCTTGGGCGTGAGCTTCACGCGGGCGACTCCCTGCTCGATGGCCTTCTGCCCAACGGCGACCGCCTCGCGGGGGAAGACCTCCCACTCGTCCATCGTCGGGATCAGGTAGTCGTCCCTGATGCCGCGGTCTTCAGCACACTTGGCAAGCTCCACCGCCGCGGCAATGCACATCTCGTCCGTGATGGTCGTGGCCATGACGTCAAGGGTGCCGCGGAAAATAGCGGGGAAGCCCAGCGAGTTGTTGACCTGGTTCGGGAAGTCCGAACGGCCGGTCGCAACGACGCGCGCACCGGCGGCCAAGGCTTCCCACGGCCAGATCTCGGGGATCGGGTTCGCACACACGAACACGATCGAATCCTTCGCCATCTTTGAGACCCACTCCTTCTTGATGACGTCGGGGCCGGACTGCGACAGCGAGATGAGCACGTCCGCTCCCTCCATCGCCTCGGCCAGCGTGCCGGTGAAGTTCGAAGGGTTGGTCTTGAGCGCCATGTCGTACTTCACCGACTCGATTTCCTCCAGGCCGGGCCGGTTGCGGGCGACTCCGCCCTTGCGGTCGATCATCACCATCAGGTCACCGTTCACGCCCGCGTTGAGCAGCAGCCGAGCGATCGCGATGTTCGCCGCACCGGCGCCGTTCAGCACGACACGGACCTTGCCGATCTTCTTGTTCACCACCTTCAGCGCGTTGAACAGACCGGCAACCGTGACCGCAGCGGTGCCCTGCTGATCGTCGTGCCAGACCGGGATGCGGCACTGGGCGCGCAGCGTGTCCAGGATCTTGAAGCACTTCGGCTTCTCGATGTCCTCGAGGTTGATGCCGCCGAACGACGGCTGGAGGATCTTCACCGTGCGGATGATCTCGTCCGCATCCTTGGTATCGAGACAGATGGGAAATGCGTCCACGCCGCCCAGGTACTTGAAGATGATGGCCTTGCCTTCCATCACGGGGATGGCGGCTTCCGGGCCGATGTCGCCCAGGCCGAGCACGCGGGTGCCGTCCGAGATGACGGCCACCATGTTGGCCTTGTTCGTGTGCTCGAAGACCTTCTCCGGGTGCTTCTTGATGTCCATGCACGGCTCGGCCACGCCGGGAGTGTACCATATGGCGAAATCGCTCACGTCCCGTACGGCGCACTTGGGCAGCACCTTGATCTTGCCCCTGTAGAACGGGTGCAGACGCATCGCGTCCTGTGCGGGCTTGAACGCCTTTGCCAGAAGCTCTTCCTTGGACACTTTCTTCTCACTCATCTGCTTCCCCCTCCGTCCGTTCCGTTTCGTGTGATCCCTTACGTCCCTTCCCCGTGTGCAGGGAAACAGGATGCACGCAAGCTAGCACCTTTGCCCCTCACGTGCAACACGACAAGGCGCACTGCCCCATCTGCTGCTATGTTCACCCCCGTCATCCTAAGCGCGCAGGCGCACCGTAGCCGTACATGCTGGCGGTTGGTCCGCCTACCCCGTCATCCTGAGCGCGCAGGCGCACCCGTTTCCGCACTTGGCTCGGCTTCTCTGCCGAGCAGCGAAGGACCTCTCCTTGCCTTGGCCGTGCCGTCTCTACTGGAACATCTCTGCGAAATCGCGGGCCGTGTCGATGAGCGCTCTTATTCGTTCCGTGGCACTTCCCACTGCCAGGCCGGCAAGCGCGAACGCCTGGCTGCTGGTGACCGTCATGAATCGCACCATGGCCTGGTCGCGGTTCCCGGCCAGGAAGTAGGCCGGCCGCTCCCCATCAGCGAACAGCAGCAACGTCTGCGGCGGGGCGCTACGCATGTACTCGATATTGGGATCGTAGACCGCAAGGAACGTCGCCTTCTCGAACCGCCAGCCCCGGTAGACCAGGAACGCGTGCCCTGAGTCGAGGAGGGCGAAAGAGTACAGCTCGTCGCCAGCCTTGGCCACCTTCTTGCGCAAGCGGAACCCCGCGACCACGCCGCGCCTCCCTTCCTTCAGGTCGCTGCACACCGCGGCCTCCACGTCCTCGTCGTCCGCGTTCAGCACGGTCCGCACCGCCTGCGACCAGTTCATGGGATTCAGGTTCTCCAAGTGGAGAGCGGACATGAGCTCGGTCACGAACTGCGTCCGCTTGCCCGCCAGGTCGCGAAATCCCAGGCTGGAGCGAAACACCAGAGGGCGGCCCGAAAGCATCGACTCTACCACGTCGCCGGGAGTTAGCGCATCCGCATCGATGCCCGGTTTCTCGCCATACTCCACGTGCTCGAAAAACAGCTTCACCGTGAGCACGATCCCGAGGCACGTGCCGCGGGTCAGCTCCGCAAGTCCCCCGCCGCTGAAGTTCGCAAACGACGGAGCGTCCGCAAACGGATCGAACTGGGTGCGCACCGCTTCCTCGAACCCGCCAAGCGTCTCCGGGTCGGGGCGAAGCCGGACGGAAAGCACATCCGCAGGTCCGTCCGACCAAAGGCCCATCCGCAACGCGTTCTGCGGCGGCACATCTCCAGGCCCTGGGGCGCTGCCCCAGGCTGTCCGTTGCGGCGGGCCTTCAGCCCGCGAAGGATTGGGATGATCAGGAAAGGACGAACGGAATGGGATGATCGGATGTGCCTGCGCTATGGCAGTTGCGGATTTGCCTTCCACGACGCGGACGCGGACCGCGCCCCAGGCGTCGGGATCGGTTTCGGCCTTGGCGAGGTCGAGCCTGGGAAATGCTATCCATGCGCCCTGTCCGTGCGCGGCCCGGGTTCCGTCCGGAAACACGAGCGCGGGAGGTAGAAGAACCTCCGTCTCGCCGGGGAACTCAACTTGGAGGGAGAGCCCGGAAACCAGGGACTCGGTCCCGACCAGGAGCGTCGCGGGGAAGACCGACAGCTTGCCTGAAGCGGTTTGCACCGATGCGCCTTCGGCAGTTGCGAAACGGGCGACCCAGGAAGCTTCCTCGTCCGCGTCCCCGATAAAGTTGACACGGTGTGCGGACCAGCGGTACCTGCGGGCCGGAGCAAGCACCCCCTGAGGGATCACCAGCGACTCGTTGCGAGCTCTGAGCCGCGCGACCTCGGGGCCGTCCTCCTGGACGACACGGATCTCCCATTCGTTAGTTCCCGGTTCGGCCGGCCAGCTAAGCTCCGGGGACAGCACCTGCACCGTCGCACCACCCCGGGGCCACGCCTCCGGCTCGCTTTGCGGGTCCGGCGACTCGAACAACACGATGTACCCCTCGAATACCGCCACCGCACCCGCCGCAAGCAGCGCCACCACCGCCCCTGCCACCACCACTGCTTTTGCGTGCTTCAATCCCACTGGATCACTCCTGCCGCACCGGGCGTCTTCCCGCCCGGTGCGTCCCGCCGTAGCCTTACCTGCGCGGCATCGGCTCATCTCTCGCCGAAGGCCTCTGCCGTCTCATCGGCCTCGGCGCAAGGTGGGCGGAGGCGGACGCTACGGATGTGCCCCCGCCCACTTCCCCACCGCGTCGATCACCGCGACATTCTCTTCCGCCACGGCCTTCTTCGACCCCAGCGCAGCAGCACGCATCAACGCTTCGATCGGTACGCGGCCGGTGCGGACCGCCCACCAGGCAAGGCACGCGAGCACAAGCGCTGTCCTGTTCTTCGCCACGCCGAGCGCCTCGACTGGAATCGTCTCCACGCGTGCGCAGGTATCGATCGGAAAGACCTCAGGCACCGCGTACACGACCGAGGTCGGCGGCAGAGCCTTCAGCATCGCGGCGGACACGTCGCGGCCTTCGACCGCGGTCACCAGCACCTCGTCCGGCACGTCCACCCCGAGCGCGTCGATAGGCCCACGCTCGAAAACCAGCTCTGCCGTCGAGTGCCCGGTCTGCACGGTCACCGGGTAATCGTCCCTCTGCGTCACGAACAGCCCCGACATGACCGCTGCCTTGCCCAAAGTGATCGCACCCGACCTCACCTTCTGCCCCGCCCGCCCCGCGACCAACAGGGTCAACCTCCGCTCCAACTTGCTCTCGAACTCCACCTGCAGACCTGCCCCCCGCCCTACTCCTGCCCCCCCCCCAGCACCTCCCACACCGGGCGCCGGTGCGCCCGGTGTGTCCCGCCGTAGCCCTTGCAGCGCGGCATCGGCTCCACTTTCTCTGATGGCTCCTGCCGTCACATCGGCCATCGGCTGGGCAGGCGAAGGCGGACGGGCCTCTTGCAATGACCCCAGCACCACCCCCGTCTTGAGCCCTCTCTTCTCAAGCTGTTCGTGCAACGCATTCTTCGTGACCTTGTTCGTCTTTGCGAAGTATGCGGTGCACATCTCCCAGATATCCAAGACAGCGAACCCGGGAGTCATGATCGCCTGAGCGATGTAGTCCGGAAGGCCCGGGTCGCTGAACAGGCAGCGGACCCCGAAGCTCGCCTGCGCGGCAGCGGCCAGGCCGACGATGTCGATGGGATTTTCGGCGTTGCCCATTGCGGTCGTTGCGGTCACCGCGCCATGCGGCGTCGTCACCGAGTGTTGCCCGCCCGTCATTCCGAAGTTGAAGTTGTTGCAGACCAGGACGGTGATGTCCACGTTGCGACGGGCAGCATGCAGGAAATGGTGGCCGCCGATGCCGATGCCCCCGTCCCCGACGAGCACGAAGACCGTGAGCGCGGGGTTCGCGAGCTTGAGGCCGGTGGCGTACGTGATGCTGCGACCGTGGAGGCCGTGGAACGTGTGCACCTTGAAGTGCCTGTCGGAAATTCCGATGCACCCGATGTCCGACACCAGGACCACCTTGTCCGGCGGAAGGCCTGTCTTCGCCAGCGCTTCTCCAACGCGATCGAGCACGATGGAATGGGAGCACCCTGGGCAGAAGGGGTACGGCTTGGTCGATGGGTCGAGATACGCGGTGATGTCCAGGCTCATGGGTTGCCCCCTTCCGCAGTCTCCGCTCCGACGCGATCCTGCCCTTGCGGTCCCCGCAGCGCGGCCAGAACCTGTGCGGGCGTAATGATTTCGCCGTCAACTCGGTTGACCCCGATGACCTGCTTGCCGGGCAGAAGGCGCTCGATCTCCCGGCGATACAGGCCCAGGTTCATTTCCGGCACAACTACTTTCGAAACGCCCGCAGCGGCTTCGCGAATGGCCTGTTCGGGAATCGGCCATGCAGAGTAGATTGTGAGCAGGCTCACCCTGCTGCCCTGCTCCCCAGTGCGCCCCTCCTCCCGGACGTGCCGGACCGCGGCGCGGCCGGCTCTTGCGCTCAGGCCCGATGCTATGATCAGGGTGTCTGCTCCTTCCTGGAAATCGCGCTCCACCAGGACCAGCTCGTCCCGGTGTGCGAGGATCTTCTCGCTGAAATGACGGAACATCCGGTCCACGATCTGCGGCTTCTTGGTGAGGATTGCACGGTCGTCGTGCATAGAAGTGGTGAACCGGACCTGGATGTCTGCTCCGATGGGGAGGAACTCGGGGACGTCCGACAGCTTCTCGAACTTGTGGGGAAGGAACGGGGCCGGGCCGGTGTACCGCTTCCTGGGGACAACCTCTTCCCTGTGGAACGTGGACGTATCCACCGTCTCCATCGTGGCGACGAGATCCTTTGATGTATTAATGATCACTGGGTGGCGGAAGCGCTCGGACAGCTTGAATGCCATGGTGGTCAGCCAGTACGACGTCGGCACGTCCACAGGGGAGAGTACGATCATCGGCAGGCCGGCGGAGGTGACCCACTGCACGAACTGGACGTCCCCTTCCGCACCGGTGGTGGCGCCGCCTGTCGCGGGTCCGAGTCGCTGCACGTTGACGATCACCAGCGGGACTTCTCCGGTGATGGCCAGCCCGATGTTCTCCGAGTACAGGCTTATCCCCGGCCCGCTGGTCGCAGTGAGCGGGCGGCGTCCGGCCATCGAAGCCGCGATGCAGAACCCGATTGACGCAATTTCGTCCTCGCCCTGGATCGCGGTGCCTCCGACCTTGGGCAGCTCCCGCATCATCCCGACCAGTATCCCGCTGGACGGCGTGATCGGGTAGCCGGCGAAGAAATCGCACCCTGCGTCCAGTGCGCCCCTGACTATCGCTTCGGTCCCGTCTATGTACTCTCGTGCCACGGCGTCCCCCCTTGCCGAGTCGGCCCTACTTTACATACGGCCCCCACTTTGTAAAGATGCACTGATGCCTGGGGCACTGCCCCAGGATATCGGCCACGGCGCTGCCTCGGCCATGGGATTGAATTGTTGGCCTGGGGCCCTGCCCCAGGATAACGGCCACGGGTTTTGGAGATGGATCTGCTCGAAAGCAAGCTCGAAGGTGAGTACATCGCTCCCGACGGGACGTTGAAGCCTTACGCATCGTTGCGCCGTATCGACCCGATCACCGGCCACGCGGCGCGGATAACCGGGCCTCGGGTGTCGGACTCGCCCCCCGGGCCCCGGACGCTGCCCGACATTACGCCCGAGGTGGAGCGCACTCGCAACTGCCCGTTCTGCGAGGGCAACGTGGAGGTGAAGACTCCGAAGTTCGTGCCGCAGATCCACCCCGACGGTCGGTTCCGCCGCGGCACGTCGGTCCTCTTCCCGAACATCTCTCCATACGGTCGTTACTCGGCGGTCTGCATCTTCTCGACCGACCATCACGTTCCGCTGGGCGACTTCTCGACGCGCCAGTATTGCGACGCTCTCGGAAACTGCGTGGACTACTCGTGCGTGCTCACTCGAGTGGACCCGGACGAGTCCAGATTCCACCTGGTCAGCCAGAACATCCTGCCGTCTTCGGGAGGGGCGCTGCTCCATCCGCACCTGCAGGTGAACGTGGATCGGCACGCGATGAACTACCACCGGCTCTTGCACCAAGCAGAGGAGCGCGAGGCGGAAGCCGGACGAGGCAGCCTGCTGCTGGACCTGGCATCGACGGAGGAGCGGCTTGGGTGCCGTGTTGTCGGGGCGTGGGGAGACTGGCTGTTCTTCACTGCGTTTGCTCCGCTTGCAAACTGGGAGGTACACGCCGTCAGCCGCGGGGCAAGGAAGTTGGATGAGCTTTCGGGCCGCACGCTCGACGACCTGGTGCGCGGCATGCTGGCGGTCCACTGCTTCTGGAAGATGTCCGGCAGGAACGCCGCGAACATGGGTTTGTTCGCCACTGCCGACGGGGCGCACCCGCTCTTTGCGAGGATGATGGTCCGCTCCGCGTACCGGCAGTGGTATCGCTCCGATAGATCCGCCTACGAGGTCGCGTGCGTGGAGAACGCCACCGACGCCAACCCCGAGGTCCTCGCTGCCCGCATGCGCGATGCCTTGCGCCCCAAGCAGTAAGCCGCCCGGTCCCCATCGTTACCCGGACGCATCTTTGCAGAGCACGCCGGTTTCTCGATACTCTGGGATGTCGGGAGGGCGACGTGAACGCTCGGGGAACCAGGATACGCAAGTGTGTCGGAAGAAACCGGCCGGTTGACCCATTGCAGAGGGTCTGGGAGTTGAGCAGGTTCATGAGGGACCTCGGCGTCAGTGCTGACAGGGGACCAGGCGATGGAGAGCCGATACGCAAGGTTGTTGGCCGATCTCGCTGATGCAGGAGTGGAGTACGTCACGGTTGGCGGGGTAGCCTGTGCGCTCAACGGTCACGTGCGGGCCACCGAGGACGTGGACATCCTGCTGCTGCGGAACGACACCAATATCCGGAGGTTGTTGACCGCTCTGCTTGGTTTCGGCGAGGGTTTCGCCAGGGAGCTTTCGGTCGAGGACTTCTCCGATGAAGAAGGAAGGGAGCCTCCGCGAGAAAGACCGCATGGACATCCTGGCGTTGAGGGCACTGCAGCCCGCTGGTTTCACCTGCGACGAATGAGGAGCTTTGGGAAGGCGAAGTCATCGCGTAGCTTGCGTCCGGGTCGGGTTTTGGTTACAAGGTTGCTGTTGAATTGAACCTGACAGGGGGTGTGGAGATGAGGAAGGTACTGGCATTGGCAGCGGTTCTGGCGTTGGGGTTGTGTTGTGGGGGATGCGGCTTCGGGGGCGGAGATGACGAAGGCGACGACGTCGCCCTCGACCTCGGAGCACCCGACGAAGGAGAGGGGCCGGACCTCGGGGCGGCGGACGTCTCTGTCGACAAGACCGGACAGGCGTGCGAGGCAGGGGAAAGCGCTGGATACAAGTTCGTGAGGGTACAGGATGTTCTCAATAACCCGACACTGGAGACTTGCGGCGGCGGCAACCCCGGCGCAGACATCGACTCCATCTGCGTCTACCGTGACGAAGCCGGCATCGGCTGCGCTGCCGAAGTAGTGTTCTTCCCCTGGGCCGAGGCCACTTGCGACAATGACAAGGACGTCCCGGAAGAAGTGCTCGACACTCCGGACGGCGTTGCATGCGAGGGCGATTTCCAGGGCTACTTCTCCCTGAACGGCGGCGAGATCATCGTCTCCTTCGCCGCCACCGTAGAGCTGCTCTGCGGCGACGTAGTGCACGTGGTCGAGATGCGCAACTGCAATACCCCGGAAGAAACCACCGAATCCTATACCGTGAGCTATGGCGCGGGCGACGACTGCCTCGCAGAAGGCGGCGGAACCACCTGCCTCTGGAACGGGGAATCCGATTCCGCTCTGGGAGAAGCACTTATCGACGTAGACTGGATCTGGTAGTCACAAACGGACGGGTTACTCTGCGCCGATCTTGTCGAGAATCGCTGAGATCGCGGGTTTGAGCTCGCCGGCATCTGAGACGACCACAGCTTCGAGCGTGCCGCCGCCGCTCGCAATGGCGGCTGCCACGGGGAGAGTATCCACCGGTAGCTGGAAGGCCACGACGTAGACTTTCCAACCTGCTGCGAGCAGCGCCGCTGCTGCCGCAGCCGAGATCCCGCCGTCCGAGTCGAGGGAAGGCTTGCTGGGCTGCCCATCAAGAATCAGAATCGCTGCCTTGGCACGGCAGTCGAAGCCGGGGTCTCCTTCCCCCGTCTGCTCGTCCAGCGGCTTCACAGCCTTGTCCGTCTGGACGAAGTGAAGCGCGTCCTCCAACAGTGGGGCCGTCGGCGTCGGCCCCATGGGCCACAACGTGCGGAACGGGGTAACCGTAGTCCTCTTCCTCGGGATCCGTCCTCAAGTCGTAGGAGCACCAGTAGTTGCTCTTGTCCATTCCAAACATCTTGCCGAGGCCGGAAATCGAGGTTGAACCCGCGACCAATCCGGAGTAAAGTCCCAATTGGGATGACTTTTTCGGAGCGGATGCCATGTCGGTCCACATCGAGAGAACCCTGGATCTGGATTGGGAAAGCCAACGACATCCATGCGGTCCAAGTCAGGACATACCGTCGCCTTCCGAGAATCGCTGACCCGCTGGAAACCCGCGTGTTGAACGGAGAGGTGGACGGTGCGACGTTCGGAGATCTGTTGCGACTCAGTGCGATCCCCGAACCGCAGCAGACCGCAGCATTCGAAGAGCTGAAGCAGCAAGCTGCAACGCTGCCCCGTCACGTCCCTTCCCGAGCAGACGTAATCGGGACAAGGCGCAGATCGCTCCGTCGTATCGGCTGCGCTGCGTCGTAGCGTTCAATCCCGAGCAGTTTCTCAGTCAGCGCAGCAAGGCCGCAGAGAAACTGCGGGAGTTTGAGGCGTTCGTCGACGACCTGAACCGGCGCCTCTGTTCACCCCGCTCCCGACGGACCAGAGAGAGCGTGCAGGAGGAAGTGGGAGCCCAACTGCGGTGCCGTACCCTCGCCTCGGTCTACAAGGTGAGGGTGAATCCGGGCCAGAACGGTGCCAAGACCTGCCACCGCGTCGAAGTGGAATTCATCCCCGCCGCTTGGGAGGAACGCAGGAAGTACGATGGGTTCGTCCTCCTCGTTGCCCACGAGAGCATCCCCGCTGCTGCCGCCGAGATCGTCGAGACCTACTTCGCCAAAGACAAGGTGGAGAAGGGCTTCAAGACCATCAAGAGCGAGCTTGACCTTCACCCGGTCAACCATAGGACCGACCCCAAGGTAAGGGCTCACGTCACGCTGTGCATCCTCGCCCTCCTGTTGGAGCGGACTCTGGAGCACAGACTCTCACAGACTTCTCTCCCAAGGACCGCCCCCAGAGTATTCGAGGTGCTTGCCACCTGCTGCCTCAACAGGCTGCACGAGGCATGGGGCAGGCCCTACACTATCTCCCGCACAACCCCCGAGCAGACGGAGCTGCTCCGGGCGTTGAATCTCATGGAGCTGGATGACGATGCCGCCTTGAGCGCAAAGCTGACCCCGAGGTAGGGGCGTTTTTCCCTACAGCGTGCGCGTAACTGCGCAAAAGGACAAGACTATTCATTCGTTGTGGTCAACCTAGGATGCCACACCTCGGCGGTTCGTTCGCCGAGCGGTTGCATGCATCCGCGGGGAGTCGGGCAACGGCCGCGTTCGGCAGGAAACGCCACGATCGAATCTCCGCCGCGTCACAGCGAGTCCAGCGCACGGCAGTGCCGAATCCCTTGGGTAGTACTGGAATCAGACGGGATACCAGTGCTTGAGATTGCCCTCCGCATCCGTCTCCATGACCCACGCATCAACGGCGGGCGAGCCGGGTCCCTGCCCCTGCAGTATCTGCTTGGCCGCCTCGACATGGCCCACGTAGGAAGCGTCGTAGCATGCGTCCACAGTCATTGCGGTAAGAAAGATCTCGACGGGTTCATATGCAAACGGTTGCCCAGGAATCTTCTTCAGGCCCGTAGCGCGAACGCTCTTGGTCCCGTATAGAGAGCTCTCCAAACCCAAGTAGACAGTCACCGCATCCAGCGGGCCCACCTTGGCAATCGCTTCATCAATCCCGGAGAGAGCCCCGGTGTCCAGTGCGTACTTGAGCGCTGTCCACGCACAGTCCAGGTGGGCCACCCAGTCGCCTGGTGCAACGGCCTTGCATTCATCGGTTTCGACCGGACATTCCGGTACGCATTCGTCGTTCACCACCGACCATCCGGCAGGGCACAATACACATTCTCCAGCAGCACAGGCGTATCCCGCGGCGCATTGCCCGCAATATCCCCCGCACCCGTCGTCCCCGCATTGCTTCTCTTGACAGTCCGGGACACACTGGCACTCCTCCGGTGGCTGGCATTCGCACGGCGGGCATTCGCACGGCGGGCACTGCGACTCGGGAATCCAGTTGCCTTCATTGCCGGCCGCACACAACGATTTGGCCGCGTGATCCATTGCCCACTCGCGGAACACTGTGTTCCAGTCGTTTTGTCCTACGCCGGAAGGAAGCCACCTCATCTTGTCGAGAAGCTTCTCGTAAGTGTTCAGGCGGCTCAGAAGCTGTGCCCAACTCGCCTGGGACCCCTCCGCGTCCGGAGCCGTCATTCCCGGGGAATGCCGGAGCATCAGCCGGTACTCACCAAGGTATACCATGAACCGCTTCGTCCAAGTCGAATCGTGGAAATCAACCCAAACGGACAGCCACACCGGGCGTTCCCAACCTGCTTTTGCCGCTGCCTCGTAGTCCTCTGGACCGATCGCCCGCCGGACCAAGCTTGGATACGCGAACGCAGCCTTGTCGTATGGAAGCTGAGACAACTCCTCCCACAGAGGGTCAAACAACACCTCCAAGTAGATCTCGTCCCAATTCGACTCGAAGGAAGTGCCCAACGGCGGGTAGATCGCCTCGGTCAGAATGTCGTCGCAACAGTCCAGCGCTTGGACCCATGTGGTCGGGGACCCCTGAAAATTCGAGCACGCCCCATACTCGCCCTTGGTCTTCCCTGGTACCCCAATGTACGGGAGTGTCCAGCCCGGGCGATACTTGCCGCTTCCGTATCCGCTACCTGGCATTGCACCCTCTCACTTCAGTGTCACGCACACGCTGAAACAGATCACCCATGTATCGCCGACGGTCGTCAGCGCGGACACGTCGATCCTCCAGCGGAGGAAACGCTGGAGCTGCTTGTCCGAGGGCACTCCGTATCCCGTCGTGACGGGCACCACCAGATCCAGCGGCGGAGAGACGCCGGTGGACTCGGACATGGTTACCCACTTGCCGGTTACAGACGGGCCGGTCTCGATGCACAACTTGGGGTTCCGGCCAGCAGTCCCCAACATCTGAGCAATGTGGATCGAGATGGCCGCATCCCTGGCTCCGGTCGTGTCCACCCAGCCGGGAATCGGCTGCACCAGATCCCCCTTGCCCGACGTGACGATCTTGCCACGAAGCGTTATGATCTTCTGCAAAGGCATAGTTCCCTTCATTTCGTCCTCCCCAGGACAGAAGGCATCTCCCGTCTCCCGTCTTGCATTCTCCGTCCCCCGCCTTGCGTCATACCAGCCGGGGTTTCTCAGGCCAGCTTGTGAAGCTGGCCCCAGCCAGGGCCTTTACCCGGAAACAGGCTTCCCACGGATCGTTTCCGGTTGAGGTGACTCTCCAACGAACGTAGCGGCTGAACACTCTGTCGATACCGGCCTGGATGTACTGTTTGGAGTCCGATGCGGCAGTGACTATCTCCAGCGGGTCCGGCGCCGTGGTCCAGCTCTTGATCTCCTCCCACTGCTCGATATCCTCTTCGGGGAACATCGACGACTCGAGGATGAGCTTCGCATAGTCGAGCTTCCAGACCTCGACCTTGAACTGGAGCGTGGTGACGCCCAGGGCGTCGAGCCAGTCAGAGTAGGGCTGGACCTCCATGTTGAACGCAGGCGGAGCCATCCCGACTCCGAAGACCGTCACAAGCGGCTGGAACGTGATGAGCCTGGGCTGCACCGCAGGGTTCATCCCGCACAAGCCCATGGCAGGGCGGTAGCCGGGCGGGACCACAGGTCCGTGACTGCTGACGGGACGCACAGAACGCATTCCGGGAACGGCAGGACGGCCCGCAATGGGGGCCGGGCGTGAAACGCGCGACAGCTTCGAGTAGTCCATTGTCATTCTCCTGTTTTGAGGCCGTTCATTTGAGAGCCACCGAGACACGAGCGCAGCACCACCATTCCGAAGTCGTAGGCACCACCCGCCAGCGAAGCACCCGGTACAGGCGTGTCGCGTCCCCAGGCTGCTGCGCCTTGCTCAGATACACGGGCTCGCTGCTTGGTGCGGTCAGATCCTTGAGCGAGACGAAGCTCTGTCCATCATCGGACCCCTCCAGGTGAAACGCACAGTTGGTGGCGTCCAGGACGCGAATCGTAGCTACTGCCGAATCGTGTCGAGATGTGTCGATGCTATCGGAGATGTCCTGGCACCGCGGAGTGTTGGTTTGCCCCACCATCGTGGTCAACTCAAGAAGCTCAACATTCACTGCCGCCATGGTTCCTCCTTCGGCAAGTGCCTGCCTCCCCAGCGCAGGCAATTCGATTGTCACCCTGCCATCACAAGTGCACCCTACCACGATGTCGGAACTTCTCCGAGTACCGCGAAAGTGGGATTCTGTTGTACCTCGATAAGGTTTACGCCGCAGCCCTCGCAGGAGGATTCGGGACAAGGAAGAGGAAACCCCCGGGGGACTTGGGAGACGCCGTGACCTCGGCGTCCTACCAGGAGATCACGACCTTGCCGTCACCGGATTGTACTGCGGGACTGTTGTCCTGGTCCGCCCCGAAATTGATGGACCCACCGCCGCCCCCGCCTGCCCACTCCAGGTTGCAGGCGCCGCCACCGGAGTACCCGCCGCCGCCCCCGCCAGCCTTCCCCTGGGCGGTAATGTTCAGGCTGCCGCCGCCGCCGAAGCCGCCCGATGCATCCTTGAAGCCGCACGTGTCGTCCCCCAGCTTGACTCCCGTGGCATCGGACTGCACGCTGGACCAACCCTTGCCTGCGGCGCTCCACTGCCCGTCCGCTCCGTCCTTGCCGCCAAAGCCGCACGGAGTGTTCCCCCACTTGAAGCTGTCGCCGCCGTCCGGCGTAACGAGGCCGCCTTGGCCTTGACCGTTGGACCACAGCTCCCCTTGCGGGTAGTCGCAGATGGAGCTTCCCCCGCCCCCTCCGGCAGCGATCATGAGGTTGCCGGGGAAGGGTGTGCTGTAGACGAACGAACCTCCCCCGCCGAATGCCGCGTTGCAAGGCACCACGTCCAGCCCCTTCCCACCGACAATCACCTGGATTACGTCTCCGGGATCGACCGGGAACGTGCCCTTCATCCTTGCGCCCTTGCCTCCCTCGAAACACGACTGCACCCACTTTCCGCCCTGTGCTCCCCAGGCTTCGATGGTGACGCTGCTGACCCACATCGGCACATAGAACAACTGGATTGTCCCAGTGAGCAGCAGCTCGGTCGATCCGTGTACGTCGGTGCAAACGCCTGCGACACAGAACCCCAGGGTGCACGGTGAGCCGTCTGGCGCAGAGCCAGTCTGCTCGCACATCCCTTCGACACAGCCGATGTATGCGCACTCCGGGCCTTCAACACAAGCGCCGCATGTCCCACCGCAGCCATCGCCACCGCATTGCTTCCACAGGCAGTCGGGGGAGCAGCCCTTGCACATTCCCCCGTCGCAGGTTCCTCCGGCCACGGCACAGTCGGTCCCCCCGCCGACGGGGCCAAGGCCAAACAAATCACAACTGGTCGCAACGGTGCCCGCGCAGTAGGGCTTCCCCGGCTCGCAGACCCAGGGCTGGCAGACCCCGAGCTTGCACGAATGCTGCTCTGCGCAATCCAGGAGAGACGTTGAAGTGCCGTCCGAGGAACATGTCTCCACCGTATCCAGATCCTTGCACCAGGATGTCGAAGGGAAGCAGATGGGTTCGACCACATCGACGACGTCGCACGCGCCACCTGCGCATGTAGGATCATCGGACTCACCGTGTGTGTCGGTCGCCAGATCCAAGGTCTCCATCGCCGCGTCGGAGTCTCCGCCACACTCATCGATCGACTCGGGGACGTCGCCTTGCGGCGCGTCAAGTCCATCTCCCTTGTGGCCGCCAATGTCCTCGTTGTGATCCTTGCTCTCAGCCTGGAAGAAGTCCTGGGCATCGCCTGCGCCGAAGTTGGGATCGCCGAACTTGGGGTCGGCTCCGGATGTGTCGTCCCAGGTCATCTTGGGCGGTCTCCCATCGTCGCATCCCGCTGTCATGACTGCAACGATGCACGGCAAAGCGATCGCCAGCCGAGACCGGCGACGGGAAGAGCGAAGCGTCTCGTTCTGTTCGATGTCCATGGTTCCCCCTATTCCTCGGATTGTGGGATCAGACCGAGTTGGTGCAGGCGATGAATCGCCTCCGTCTCGCTCTGCACCCCCAGTTTCTTGAACAGCCTCTTCTTGTGAGTGATGATCGTGTCGAGGCAAAGCCCCATCTGGTCCGCGATCTGTTGGGTCGAGTTGCCGAGGGCCAGACGCTCACCGACCTCCAGTTGCTGCGAGCTCAGATCGCGTTTCGCAATCGCGCAGTTCTTCGCCGTCACCTGGTCCGACCACTTCTCGCGGCATCGCGTCACGCGTTGACTCGTGCAAGACCGCCCGGCACAGGTGCCCCTGAGCGCGTCCATAAACTCATCCTCGGAACAGCTCGTGTCCACGCAGGATCTGACGCCGGACTCCAACAACCAGTGCACGAAATGCGGGTTCAGCGCTGACGCGGGCGGCACAGCGAGGATGGGAATGGCTGGACATGTTACGGCAATGGCCTTGCACGCGCGAACGAGAGCAACAGTGGGGGGGGGGTACGCTCCGGGCCACGACCACGTCGCACCGCCCATTCTTGAGGATCCTGAGCGCGTCGTCTACTCCAGGCACCGCCTGGAGAACGTGAAACTCGCCAGATGAGATGATGCGCTTCATTCCTGCTGCGTCCAGGTTATTGAACTCAAGCACCAGCACCGCCGTTGTCATTGTCGCCTCCAGCACATTGTCAGTCAAGAAGTCCCTTTGACTGTAGCAGCAGAGTCACTGGGGTGCAACAGGTCGTGCCCACGACGATCCCGACCGCCGAGGAATCGACGGGAAACGCCCCGATCGAATCTCCGCCGATTGCGATTGTGCTCCCAGCGCCGGTGTTCACAACCCGGCGCTGCTTACCAGGTTCCTCTGCGGGGTCACTTCCTGGAAGGTCGGGAAGGATCGACGACGACCACGTCCCGGAAGCGTTCCCCATAGAAATCAGAATCCCGGGTGAGCAGGCAATCCGCGAGCTTCTGCGCGTGTGCCCCCACCAAGAAATCGGCCAGGAGCCTTCTTCTCGATCCGCCTCGCCTCAGGTAGTCCTTCCACTTCGCACCTGCCAGTGCCAAAGCATCCGGGCCGGACTCACGAAGCTCTGCCCCTGCATCGGCTAGGAACGCATCCAGCCGACCACGGTCCCCTTCGAACGCTGCCGCGACTTCCGCGTACACGATTTCGCTTACGATCAGCGAGCCGGCCGAAACGGCCCGCTCCAGCGCCGCCATGCTCGACCCTCCAAAGGCTGCGTCTGCGGTGAGCACGTCGAGGAGCACACAAGTGTCCACGGCAGTGATCACGCGCGTCTACCGCGGGCTTTGCGGACAAATTCGTCGACCGGTTGTTCGAGCTTGATCGCACCCACCCACTTCCGCATTCGGATGCTGTTGGACGCTTTCAGCAAGACCACCTGCCCACGGCTCACTTTGAACTCCACGAGTTGCCCAGGTTTCAGACCGAACCTGTCCCTGATCTTCTTGGGCACCGTTACTTGTCCCTTTGTGCTGATTGCGGGCATGGCAACCTCCATTACCTACCAGTATGGTATTACCGGAATGGTAGGAAAGCAAGCGCATTACCGCGGCCCATTCCTCGGAGGCACCTCGGCGCCCGACGCATTGTGCCAAGCCCCACGACCTCGGTACCCGCGATGTGGCGTCAGGGACGCTGGAGTGACACGCCTAGCCCGGCACCGCGACAAGCATCCGCAAGGAGGCGAGCAGCGTCCATGTCCGGAGGGAACGCCACGATCGAATCGCCGCCTCCTGCGCCTGAGACCTTCGCCGGGATGCCGAGCGAATCGGCGACGGCGAGGGCCGCTTCGACTTCGGGAACGTGGATGCCGATCCGGCCGATGCGGTCGAGGCGGAGGAGGGAGGAGCGGACGGAGGCGATGGAGGCAGCTAGTGCCCCCCTACCCTGCCCTCCCCCACCAAGGGGAAGGGGACTGGATCGCTGCCCTCCCCCACCAAGGGGAAGGGGACTGGATCGCTGCCCTCCCCCGCTAGGGGGGAAGGGGTCCTCCCCGTCCAGCGTGCGCTCTCCTGCTGCCAGCACAATGCACAGAGCGTTGGAGCAGGCAACGTGCTCGGCAAGCGCTGCATCGAACCCGCGGCGCTTGCGCGCCTGCTCGAATCGGGCCAGCAGCGACGCTGTGTCCGCCTTGCGGCCGGTATGCACCTCCACGACCATCGGGAGCTTCCGCAGCTCGGACCATCGACCACCATCCATCGACCCCTCGGCTCGCTCCGCTCGCTCGGGGCAGGCCATCGACCCCTCGGCTCGCTCCGCTCGCTCGGGGCAGGCCATCGACCATCGTACATCGCCACCGACAAACAGGATCGGCCTGCCGCACGCAACGGCGGCGACATCGTAGCCGGACCCGCTGCCCTGCGCAGCGAAGTGCGCCAAGGCAGCGATGCGGAAGACGTCACGGGGGGACGGGCGGCGCGTCGGCGCCAGGGAAGTTTCAACCCGTTGTCGAATCGACGAACGAAGCGCGATGCGGACAAGGCCCACGGCCATGGCAGCGCTGGAGCCGCCGGGCTGCGAAGTGGCGGACGGACAGCATGCTACCGCGTCCTGCCGGCCCGGCCGAACACCCTCCGCAGCAGGTTTCGGCCATCGACCATCGACCATCGGCCACGCGTCTCCAAGTACGATCTCCGCACCTCGCTCATGCTCGTGACCAGTGGCGAGCAGGCACTCCGCGACAAGCCGGGGAAGCCAGCCGAGCGGGCCGTCGCGCGGGGCTGAGCGAAGCGACGCGAAGTCCCGGAATTCGAGCGACACGGCTGAAGAAGACTCGCCGGAGCGGTCCGCAGGAAGCCGCCGTACAACGGGCACGCCGAAGCGGTCCGCAGGAAGCGGCCGAACGACAGACAGGCGGAAGCGATCGGCGGGACGCGAGCGGATGGAAAAGCCCGGACGCACCGGAATGGAGACCGCCATGTTGCCCGGGAAGAGCACGGAATACTCGCCCGCCAGCATCAGCTTCGCAGGGACGCGGGCAGAGCCGATCATGCCAGCGCCTCGACAAGAGCTGCGCCGGGGCCGGGGGCGCAGGCGATCACGCGGGCGCCGGGTGCGGCCGCCGACAGCACGGGCTCCAGAGCGGCGAGCAGCTCGGGGACGTGGAGTGCGGTGGTGAACAGGATGGGGTTGGGGCCCGCGTCAAGTGTGAAGAAGACCTGCGTGGTGGAAGACATGCGATGGACGAGCTCAAGCACCGCGATTGTCTGCGGCGTGACGTATAGGATCGGCGGGGACGCGGTCAGACAGAGGGCGTGCATCGCCATGGCATTGGCCATCGACAGCTCGGCCAACCGGGCGAAGTCGTGCGAAAGAATCGCCCGCTCGACCTTCGGCGCCGCAGCGCGGCACTGGGAGACCCAGGAGCGGAAGCCGGGCGCGGTCGTCGCGCAGCGGTCCATGGCTTCGGCGGAGGAGACCGGCTTCGGGCTTTCGTCCAGCAGCACCAGGAGAATGCGAAGATCCGGCCAGTGGTCCGGGCCCGCAAAGCTCTCAGCGTAACTGTCGGAGCCGTCCGCTGCCTTGCCCGCGTGCCAGCGGGAAAAGCCGCCGGGGACGGAGCGGCACGCGGAGCCGGAGCCGAGGCGGGCAAGAGAAGAAAGGGCGGCCGTGCCGGTTAGTGCCCCCCCCACCCTGCCCTCGCCGGCACGGCCGCACCCGTGCAGCTTCCAGGCAGCGGCAGCGACCGCGGCCATTGCAGCGGCCGAGCCTGCGAGGCCGATGCGGGGGGGAAGCGGCGTCGTAATCGCGATCGAGACGGGGAAAGTGCGGCCGGACTGACTGCGGATTGCAGCGATCATGCGCTCGAATCGGGCCGCGGCAGTGGCTGGAACCGGCGCACCGTTCCAGGTCACCGAGACGGATGGTCGATGGTCGATGGGCGATGGCCTGTCCCGAGCGGGGCCGAGGGGTCGATGGGCGATGGGCGATGGGCGATCGTTCCAGGACTGGTCGCCTTCTGCGACGATGTCGGCCCTGGCGTGGAGTGCGTCGAGGCAGACGGAGATGCTGTCGGCAAATGGGAGGTTGAGCTCGGCATCGCGTTTACCCCAATACTTCACCAGAGCGATGTTCGGGGGTGCGATCGCGGATGCTCTCTGCTCCGTCATTACTTCACGTCGATGTCGTACGTGTCCGTGGCGTTGCCCATGTCCGTGCCCTTGCGGCTGTAGGTGAGGAGGATCTCGCGGATCTCCAGCGTACCGGACACCGGCTCGCCCCTGCCGACGCGGACGGTGTAGGTCCCTGCGGCCACGTCGAGCTTCGTCGGGTCGAACGTGGATCTGATCTCCAGCGTGTTCTTTCCCGGCTTCAGGTAGAGCGTCAGCTCCAGGCCGAGAGGCACATCCCCGGAGTTGAACTTCTTGACGGGCGTCCCATTGAGCACCAGATCGAACTCGAATGGGACACGGCCGACCGCGTCGCTCTCCGTGAATACGAAGTAGCGGTTCTTCAGGTTGGACGCGGGCGTGAGGTTCTGGGTCGCCTGCTCGCCGGTGGCAGCGGTAGGAAGTACCTTGAAGCCGGGTGCGGTGACGTAGACGTCGCCGCGTGCATTGAACGTGACCGT
>Ga0172371_10004998_pt1 | contig 19790 bp, 26 predicted proteins | sample Lak12m_FD_114543 | JGI IMG/M metagenome (GOLD analysis project Ga0172371, IMG submission 114543) | Freshwater microbial communities from Kabuno Bay, South-Kivu, Congo - kab_022012_12m | ecosystem: Environmental > Aquatic > Freshwater > Lake | place: Democratic Republic of the Congo: South-Kivu... | reverse complement strand
TGATATTCTACCAAACTTGGCTCATAAGCATAGAAATAGCATCCTCTTTTGTCCCTGTAAGAACCATCAAATATCAAATGAGAAGCAACGTAAACTAAATCTTTGATTTGGAAGGGTAATTTAGGGTTTTTAATAATGGTTCTATTCTCGTGGCATCCGAGAGTTTCTATATTTTGCTCAACTTCTTCTTTTGTAATATCGACGAATTCTCTCAATTTTTCCAATTCTATTATTGTTAATCTTGTAAATTGAGTGAAAAGTCTTTGCGCATGCCATTTCGAGCAATTCAGCAGTTTATGGAAACAGTTCTTTTTATTATTTTTAAGTCTATTTTGAACTTCTCCGCACAATCTTTCATGAAAATTGGACTTCAAGCTAATAAAAAATCCTTCTGGTAATTCCCAATAATGAACTAAAAGATTATTTTCTGATTTCATTTTGCCATTTTCCATAAGGCCTCAAAGTACTTTTTATAGCCTTCCGCAACAAATTTATCTTTAATCAAAAAAGCATAAGGATTCTCTGTAAAAACTGCAATGGCAACATAATCCCCAACAATAACCGTTTCCTGAAATTGAGCAAATTCTTTGGCGAGATATCTTATTTTAGACATTCTTTTCTTTGATATCACCAAACCAGTCTTCCTAACGCTCTCATCAAATACTTGTCTAGAAGGAAGTCTACCGGCAATTCTTCTTTCATGCAGATTTAACCACCAATCTTCTCCCATCAAATCAACGCAAGGATAACCTCCCCCAAAAGTATTATACTCTTCTCCCGAAACACTTATCATTATATTATAAACCTCTTTTATTCCTCTGACTCCTTTATAGACCGAAGCAATTTCCTTTTTCTTTAACATATTGCTTTTTTTCTTTAATTCCGGAAGTATCTCGCTAAATCTTCTCTTCTTCTCATCTATGAAATGATAGAAATTCTCAGGGTCAGTTGCCTGATACAACTTTCTTTTCCCTTCTAAAACATAATTAATAAGCCCCTTTTCAATTAAAGAATTAAAAGCCCTATGCACGACCGAGTTTTGCAGTCCAGATTTATCCAAAACTGATCCGGCCGTGCTTGTTCCTAGTTCTAATAGTGTCATGTATACTCTTATCTCTGCCCGTGTTAATCCTAAATCTTCTAATATTGTGATGTCCATCTCAACTGCAGCAATCGCTTCCTTTTATATCTTTCTATTTATGCTCTCTTTTAGGAGGACAAATATATAAAAGGGCATTTATAGCAAAATTACTATAAGATGATAACAAATAACAGGAGATAAAATAAATGAGAATTAAAAGATATGAAAATAGTACCTGTGCACATTTGGAGGCAGATGGTAGAGGTGGCGAAGGATATGTTTATTGTAGTCTTACTAATCAAAGGTGTGTAGGCTTAGAACCAATTAAGGATACCTCTACCCACTGTATGGATCAGTCTATAGTATTTAGATGTCCAATGCGAAACTTGGACTTCAAATTATTTTTGGGCAGAAATATCTCCGACTTAATTAAATCTGCTAATACCTCAATTTCGAAATAAAAACTCCTCGTAAAAAGCTTTAAAAAGCATCTTTTTTATAGATAATGATATTAAATCAAAGGTAAATTAAAATATCATGGAAACAATCCAAAACACTGAGGACAAGTTAATCCTTAGACTTGAGATTTCTGAGCAATTGGCAAACGCAATAAGAAGGTCAGTTAATGAAGTTCCAACTTTAGCAATTGATGAAGTAGAGATATATAAGAATGACTCAGCATTATATGATGAAGTCCTAGCCCACAGAATAGGTTTAGTCCCATTAGTTACAGAGAAATCAATGTCCTCAAAGACAAAAATTGACTTAAAACTAACAAAAACAGGCCCATGCGTAATTCATTCAGGAGATTTAAAGGGAAATGCAGATGTTGTTTACAAAAATATTCCATTAACAATTTTAGGGGAAGACCAAAAACTAGAATTAATAGCGACAGCAATTCTAGGAAAAGGTGTTGAACACGCAAAATATAATCCAGGATTGTGCTTTTACAGGCACATATTAGAAGTTAGATCTTCCCCAGAAATAGATAAATTAGTTCAAAAGTCAAAAGGATTAATTAAGGCAGAAAAGTCAGGAAGCAAGTGGATATGTGATATTCCTGAAGCAGTAGCTGATGATATTTTAAAGATAGACAAAGAAGCAGTAAAGGAAACAAAAGAACTTTTATTTGTTATAGAAAGTTTTGGGAACATGCCTGCCAAAGACATTTTCAATAAAGCAGTTTCTGCCCTAGCAGATAATTTAGACGAGTTTGAAAAAGCTATAAAGTAAGTAATCCAAATCTTTAATATCCGAAGTTTCACCAAACGAGGATCTAAAGATTTCATCAGAAATCTTTAATAACTCCTTAATTCTATAACCATCATAAACAAAGATGGTATCAAGAGTTACTGTTCTCGCAGAAGGTTATGTCAGAGAAGATAAAGAAGTTCTATTTGCCTCTTCAACAATAGTCCTCATAGAAGATAACGGAATTAAAGTTTTAGTTGACCCGGGAGCGAGTAAGGACATCTTAATCGATGCATTACAAAGAGAAGCGCTTCAACCAGAGGACATAGACATAATATTTCTAACGCACTATCATCCAGACCATATGTTAAATCTCAAACTTTTCTCAAAAAAAAGAATTTGTGATGGAACAACAATATTCTTAGATGATAAAGAAGAAGCATATGAAGAGCATATTCCTGGAACAATGATACAAGTTGTGAAAACTCCAGGGCATGCAGTTGAACATTGCTCTTTAATTGTTAAGACAGGTTCAGGGAATGTCTGCATCTCCGGAGATGTTTTTTGGTGGGCAGAGGACGAGGAGCAAAAGTTAGACAAAGATAGTTTAATCTTTCATGAGGATAGATTTGCAGCAGATTTTGAGAAATTAAAAGAAAGCAGGAAAAATCTTCTTGATTCCTCAGATTTTATAATTCCAGGTCACGGAAGAACATTCAAAACCTCAGATGTTCTTAAAGAATCAACTCTTACACCTTCAGAATTCAAGGTAAAAAGAACGGAAAATCCCATGGGCCAAGAATAATATGCTTGTTAACTTCTTTGACGCTGTCTTCTTTGACGTTCTTCTAACATCTTTTCTATAAAAGTTTCAATTTCATTTCGCGGCGCAGCACCAACAGGGAATAAATCAGTTTGGCACATGTCTCCTAATTCAAAGCATCTTCTAAACAATTGTCCCCATTTCAAATCATCAGGCACTATAACATTAGCAGAATGTTTATATCCCGGAGCACAATAATCCATAGGGTCAGGGAATTGCGCGGAAGGCAAGATCCTAGCATTAATTATCGTCCCGCCCGCTTCTCTGGGACCCACTTTATCAAAAGTTTCTCTTATTGTTCCGTCTGCTTGGACTTTTATTATACTTCCTCCATCGTTTGGTTTAACATCTGGTTTTAGCATTACCATTGGACCATTGTAATAGCAGTTGGAAGGCAAGCTCAATCACAGTACTTATATCCAAATTCATGTGGGTTTACATTAACAATTGTAACTGAGCTTAAAGGGGTTGGCATGTTATGCCATTAGATCTTGGGTTTTTAATTATTATTATGCTAGAGAGAATAATGCGGGGAGGAGGATTTGAACCTCCGAAGGCACTAAGCCACAAGATCTTGAGTCTTGCGCATTTGACCGCTTTGCTATCCCCGCATAAAGCATTGCTTATGATTCCTATACAACCGAACAATATAAAAAACTTACCTTTGTCTACAAAGCACCTCTACATCTAATTAAGCCTTCTATTGCCAAGAAGTATGTTGCCTTATCTCCGCTACCATTTCCACCATCAGCTTGATATTCCATAGTCCTTCCAACTGCTTCTTTTTCAATTCTTGCTGGTACAACAAAGGAGTATCCGCCTTCTCGAGTTATTGCTCTTACTGTCGCTGGAGAATCTACTCCTTTAACTTCATGAATTCTTGCAGTAACTTGCGTATGAGTTACATCTCTTCCTTCTCCACTAGGTGGAATATGCATTATGTTAGTGACTTTCCCTTTAAGATTAATCATCTTCCAACCTCCTTTCAAGTAAGTTTTTCGCTGAAAATACAAGAGCAAGAATGTGAAAATGTGTATTGATCATTTTAGATTAAGAAGATTTAATTCAAAGCAGGAAAGAAATCTCCTACTTTATAGTAAGAGAAGCAAAGCTAACAATAGCAATAAATTCAATCCAAGTGCATTGTAGCTTTTCATATTAATTCTGATAAAATGAGATATTTAAAGTTTTCTAAGATTCACAAGATATAATAATCTCTTAAACGCCAGACAATAATGATAAGCTATAAAACAACCATTAAAGAGGCAAAGATGGTAATCATACTAATAATTGGGATAACTTTCCTTCTAGCCGGCTTGGCATTACTAATCCTTCCAGGCCCAGGGATATTGATAATCGTACTTGGCCTAGCAGTTTTAGCGACAGAATTCATCTGGGCAAGAAGAATTCTCAAAAAACTCAGGTCCGAAGGCAAAAGCATAATTAAAAGAATAAGATAATTATCTCTTCTTCTCCAATCTCTCAATCCTTTCTCTGAGAACTTTAATATCCTCATTTAATTGTTTTATATTTTCATCTCCTTTTTTGTCCATACTCTCAACAAAGTCATTAAGATAAGCATTAAATAAAGTACTAAGCTTGCCTCCAAATAAGTTAAGCTTCGTCTTAGCCTTGTCAAGAGTAGCCTTGTCAACCGTAATGTTAACCCTTATCTTCTTCATGAGTATTAGTGTGTATTATAGTATAAAAACCTTTTCCTTCCAATACCTTTAAATACCCTCAAAATTAGAACAATTTATGACGGCAAGCAAGAGAACAATCAAGACAAGGACAAGACAAAAGTCAAACCCCGAAATAAGAGAAACAATCAAATTAGGACTAAAGCATAAGGCCTGGTTAAAGATAGTTCAGTTCATCTCAGCAGGAAAAAGAAGATATTCGGCAGTTAACTTAAAAGAGATAGATGCAAAGACTACGGCAGGAGATACTGTTTTAATTCCAGGAAAGGTTCTTTCCTCAGGAAATCTAACAAAGAAAGTAAAAATAGTCGCTTTGTCAATCTCAGCAGAGGCAAGAGATAAACTGAAAGAGACAAAATCAGAATTTGTTAAGATAAAAGATGAGATAGTGAAGAATCCTAAAGGAGAAGGAATAAAAATTATAAATTAAAATGGAACACAAAGGAAAATCAAACAAAAGTGAATGGAAGCCTAACTTATTTATAGATGCCTCAGGCAGTGTTGCAGGAAGAGTTGCAAGCAACATTGCGAAGCAAGCTTTGTTAGGAAAAACAATAGCCGTATTAAATTGTGAGAAAGTCTTGATAACGGGAAACAGAAATACTACGATAAGAGAATACAGAGAGATAAGACACAAGGGAGGGGCATCGTTAAGAGGGCCGTTTTATCCCAAACATCCAGATAGAATAGTTAAAAGGATGGTAAGAGGAATGTTAAGATATACAAAAGGGAGAGGAGAAGCAGCATTCAAAAGAGTCAGATGCTTTATTGGAATTCCACACGAATTTAAAGATGCAAAAACAATTTCATTCACTAAGCAAATAAATGCAAAGACAATATCTCTCCATGAGCTAGGGAAGGAAATGTAAAATGTCAGAAAAACTAATGAGAACAATATTCTCAGGAAAAAGAAAGACCGCTTTGTCTAAAGTTAGAATCAAAGAAGGAACGGGGAAGATATTCTATAATCATCTCTCTCATACAGAATTAAGTTTATTCCATAAGTTAGCACTCTCAGAGCCATTAAGAATATATGAATCAATCTTAGGCGAGCCATTAAAGTTTGATTTCTTCATTAAAACATCAGGAGGAGGAAAAGAAGCGCAGATAGAAGCTTCAAGATTAACTTTAGCTAATGCTCTTTTAGTTATTTCAGGTTCAGATGTGTTAAAGAAAGCCTTCGTTAAATACGACAGAAACATGATAGTTGAGGACCCAAGAAGAAAGGAAACAAGAAAGCCAGGAGACTCAAAGGCAAGAAGTAAGAGGCAGAAGTCATACAGATAAAATCCATAAGATTTATAAATCGATTTTTAAGCAAAATAATATGGGAAAATTTTTAGCAGAATATCAAGAAGCTCTGCATAAAGCAAAGCACGAAGGTAGGCAGATAAGATCTGGAGCTGTGCTAACAGACTTACAAGGCAGGTATCTAATTCTAGGAAGATTTAGAAAATTAGGATCACATCTAGACACGAGTAAAAAAGAGGAAGTTACGGCAATAGCCAGAACGCACGAACTCCCAAGCGGGAAGGTTTATGGTCATCAGAGCTTAGAAACTGCAGTTTTAGCCAATGTTCATAGAGAAACAGGATTAGCTCTCTCCAATAATGATATTTTAGCATATCTAAATCATTTTGATTATCAACTGATTTTAGGTGGAAGAACTCCAAAGACACAATTTAATTTCCTTGTTTATGCAGGAAAGGACCCACAGTTACATACCCCTAGGAGTTTTAGCTGGGCGTATCCGGATGAAATCGGCGCAAATTTTGAGATGAATAGCCCTGATGGATTTTATCTTAGCCAAGAAACAAGAGAAACATTAAAACTCCCAAAAATTGCAGATGTACTAAGAACCTCAGGTTTAGTAAATCAATTAGCTAAAGCACATTAATTCTAAATCAATCAAAATATGGCCCCGAAGGGATTTGAACCCTCGACACCTGGATTACTTCTATCTAGAGTAGTTCTTTCGAACTCCTAGAAACCTTTTAAGAAAGGTTTGTAGTAAAAGTCCAGTGCTCTGACCAGGCTGAGCTACGGAGCCTCAATTAAACCAAATTCAGATGATTTTTAAATTTACCCATTACGATTCTTAGAAGTCATCCCTTATTATCTATTGAAGGCCAGTAAATCTAAGATAAGCATCCCTTCCAAGATATCTTTCAACATCTCCAAGAGATATCATGCTATCATCTCTGAGTCCGTGTGATTGTTCTCTAAATCCTTCAGCTGCCTCAAGCCCAAACATAGATAAAACTAAGCTAGTGCAATGTCCTATACTTGCTCTTACTTCAAAATCTCTGCCATTCATTAGAAGCTCTCCTTAGTCATCAATATAAGCTCATCCTTAGGGATTGCACCAGAGAATCTATTAACCTGCTCTCCGTCTTTAATGAAAAGCAACGTTGGGATTGTCATTACGTCAAATCTTCCTGCTAAGTCTTGTTCTTTGTCAACGTCAACCTTCCCAAAACCAACTTTTCCCTTCAGTTCTTTTGCAGCAGCTTCAAACTGAGGAGCCATCATCTTGCACGGCCCGCACCACTCCGCCCAGAAATCAATAACCCATTTACCTTTGCTAGTCGCAGAATCAAAATTTTCTCCAGTTAGTACCTCAGTATTTTCACTCATCTATGAAAATAAAAAAAATGATTAATAAACCTTGTGGAAACACAGTTAACATCAATTATCTCTCTTATATCCTATTTTGAAGGGCAATATATATCCCTCATAGTATCACTATTGTGTATATACTAAAAACATTTATATATTCATTGTTCACCTTACGAGATAGGATGAAGAGAAGAATAATCAAGCAGGGGCATAATACCTTAACGATTACATTGCCCAGCAAATGGGCGCAAAGATTTAATCTTCATTCTGGAGATGAAGTTAATGTTTCTGATAGAGATAACGGATTATACGTTTCAACAGAAAAGCACAATGATGAATTAAAAGCAGTAATAGACATTAAAGGATTAGACATTCCGACAATCTGGAAATATCTTATGGCAATATACAGAGAAGGTTATGACGAAGTGAAAGTTTTGTATGATCCAAAAGAAACATATGGCCCTGCCCTAAAGTTCTTTAGCATCTACGTGAGAAGCATAAAAAAGGGAATTAAACCTGATAAGTATTCTGCATTGGAAACGATAAGACAGATGACTGCAAGATTTATAGGTTATGAAGTAATAGAGCATCATGACGATTACTGCATAATAAAAGATATGGGCGAACCGACAAGCAAGGAGTTTGACACGTCCTTAAGGAGAATATTTCTTCTTATTCAGCAGATGGGTGAGGAGATGTTAGAAACAATTAAAACAGGTAATCTAACATATGCAAACAACATTCATGATGCAGACATAAATGTGGATAAATTTCATGACTATTGTATAAGAGTTCTTAACAAAACAGGATTTAAAGAAGTAAGAAGAGCCCATTTGTATTTTGCAACACTCTATCTTTTAGAAATGTTAGGAGATGAATTCAAAAGTGTTGCATTCCATATAATTGAGGATATGCAGGGAACAAGCCTAAAAAATGTTCTTCCTTTAGCAGAATTAATAGTTGATAGAATAAATAAGTTCTATGACTTTTATTATAAGTTTGACAAGAATAAGCTGAAAGATATGTCCCAGAATGAGACAGAAGTAAGATTTTTCATGCCAAATCTAAGAAAAAGACTTGGGAAGAATTGGATAACACCCAATGAAGTGGAATTGATGAGCCACTTCAGAAGAATTTCCCGTTATCTAAATGCCCTTTTAGAACTTAGAATAGAGATGGAATTTTAGTAAGGATTATAAATCTGCTTTAGCTTAATTAAAAATGGAAGAGTTTTGCATGCCAGATTACAACGGAGGAAGTATTGTTAATTTAATGAGTTCAATCTCTCATAAATTCAGAGCGCATTCTATATATCCTGAATTAAGAATTCTTCCAAGTAATAAGATAACATCAAAGAATGTAATATTACTGATAATAGATGGTTTAGGGTACGAATACTTGACGAAAAACCATCAAGAATCATTATTAAATAATCACACTTTAGGTTCAATGACCTCAGTTTTCCCTCCAACAACTTCATCGGCAATAACAACATTTTTAACAGGAGTTTCAACTCAACAGCACGCATTAACGGGATGGTTCATGAATTTTAAGGAGTTAGGAGTTGTTTCCTGCGCTCTACCCTTTACCCCAAGATATGGAAACGAAGCAATAAGCAGGAGCAATATTAACATAAATTCAGTAATAGACGCAAAACCTCTCTCTTCAAAGTTGAAAGCAAAGTGCTTTATTATCCAGCCTAACGATTTAACTCATTCAGACTATTCATTATACATGTCAAAAAATGCTAAAATAGCAGGATACAAAAATTTGAAAGATATGTTCAATCAAATAAAAAAAGCAGTAAAAGGCAAAGGGAAAGCAAAATACATCTACTCCTATTGGAATGTTTTAGACAATATAGGTCATGAGCACGGAATAAGCAGTAAAAAAGCTAAAAGGCATTTGAAAGAAATAGGCAAGGAGTTGTCAAAATTCATTAAAAGCATCAAAGGCACAGACACAACACTAATTCTTACAGGAGACCATGGGCACATGGAATCCCCTAGAGAGAGTGTAGTAGACTTGAACAAGCATCCTAAATTAAATGAATGTATCTCCATTCCAATGTGCGGGGAAAAACGCTTAGCTTATTGTTATGTTCATCCTTCAAAGGCAATGCAGTTTGAAGACTATGTAAACTACCATTTAAGCAAATATTGCTATCTATTCAAGGGTGAGGATTTAATCTCAAAAGGTATATTTGGTTTGTTTGAACCTCATCCAAAATTATTTGATAGAATAGGGGATTACGTTTTAATAACAAAAAACAACTATACATTTGATTATCCCCCTGTCGGAGAGAATAAAAAGAAAGAAGCCCACATAGGACATCATGCAGGAATATCAAAAGAAGAAATGCTTGTTCCATTGATAGTAATAAAATGCTGATTTTCACTACTTCATTTTAATGCTTTTTTATCGATAGTAATTAATACACAAAAGAGTATGAAATTATATGAATAAAGCAATGCTCCTTGCCTCTTTAAGGAATAAAGGAATTTCAGAAGAGATAGTAAGTGCATTTGATAAAGTTAGAAGGGAAAACTTTGTTCATGAAAGATATGCCGCTTATGCATATGAAGATTTGCCCATTCCATTAGCTGATGGCTCTTTTATTTCCCAACCATACACTATAGCATTCATGCTTTCTCTTTTAGAGCCAAAGCAAAATCAGAAAATTATTGAGATAGGCTCAGGTTCCGGTTATGTTTTAGCTTTGATATCAGAGATGATAAAAAATGGGAGGGTTATAGGATTAGAAATAAATCAAAAACTAGCAATAAAATCAAGAAAAACTCTTGAAAAGAATTCTAACGTAGAGATAATAAACCGTTCAGGTGCATTTGGGCTCCAAGAACAGCAGCCATTTGACAGAATTATTGTCTCAGCTTCATGCAAGGATGAATACATTCCAACAAGACTATTAGACCAATTAACTCCAGATGGAATTCTAATCGCTCCAATAAGGCACACAATAGTCAAATACAAAAAAGACAATGGTAAAGTCACAAAAGAAGAATTCCCCGGCTTTGCCTTTGTTAATCTGGTAGAATAATTATTCCCCGCAGCCATGCCTTGTAGTTTGCTTGCAATTAGTGCAGAAAATAGCACAATTTCCTAATCTTTTCGCAGGCCCTCCGCAATGCGGGCAGGTAAGCCCTTCATGCGACCTGTTAGAAGCTTCCTTCTCATCTTTGTCTTCATCTTTCCCGAAATCCTTTATAGATAACTGTTTTTCTTCTTCAGTTTCTAATGGTTTTATTTCAACTTCAATCTTCCCCGCACTTTCTCCAAAGTGATTCATCATAAACTGTGCTACATAATCAACTATTGAACTCGCGGTCCTTATTGGTTTAAGCTTTGTATCTAAATCTCCCCCTCCCGAGTTCTTTACAAATCCCGAGGGCTCAAACTTCTGATACCTGAATTTGCCAAACAAGTCAGGCACTGTCGCCCCATATTGCAAATTGACCGAAACAGAAGTTGCCCATGCATCCATCAATCCTCTTATTGTTGACCCCTCTTTGTGCATTGTTATGAAAACTTCTCCTGGCCTGCCATCATCGTATAAACCAATTGTAATATATCCCTCATGCCCAGCAATTTCAAACTTATGAGTAAGGCTTCTCCTCGTTTGAGGCATTTTCTCTCTTTTAGCCCTTTCAACAATAACAATCTTCTCTTTAACTTCCTCTTTCTTTACAACTTCCCCCTCAGTCTTTTTAGTGTTCAAAGGCTGGCTTCTTTTACTGTTCTCTCTATATATTGCAACAGCCTTCAATCCTTTCTCCCAAGAATATAAGTATGCATCAGCAATCTCTTCAACGCTTGAATTCTCAGGCATATTCACTGTTTTACTTATCGCTCCTGACAAGAAAGGTTGCACTTCAGCCATCATTTCTATATGTCCTTTGTAATGAATACTTCTCTTCCCCTTTGCAGGCTTAAATGCGCAATCAAACACCGGAAGATGTTCTTCTTTTACGTGAGGGGCGCCTTCAATAGTATCATTCTTATCAACATACTCAACAATCTCTCTTACTTGCCCTTCACTATAACCTAAGGTCTTCAAAGCCAATGGAACAGCCCTATTAACAATCTTAAGCATCCCTCCCCCAGACAATACTTTATATTTAACTAACGCAATATCAGGTTCAATTCCAGTTGTATCGCAGTCCATTAAGAATGCAATAGTTCCAGTCGGAGCTAAAACAGTTACCTGCGCATTCCTGTATCCATATTTCTCCCCTAATTCAACCGCTTCAGTCCATGAATCCCATGCATCATTAACTAAATATCTTAAATGTTCAGGAATCTTCTCAACATTTATCTTCTTAACATTATCCCTATGCAATCTCATTACATCTAACATAGATTCTTTATTTTCTTTATATCTTGGAAATGTACCAACTAAAGAAGCCAATTGCGCAGATACTTTATACGCTTCCCCGCCCATTATCGCTGTTACAGCAGCAGCAACCGCTCTTCCTGCGTCAGAATCATAAGGCAATCCAAGACTCATCAATAATGCTCCAAGATTTGCATATCCTAATCCAAGAGGTCTAAAATCATGAGAATTCTTTGTTATTTTCTCAGTAGGATAAGAACTTCCATCAACAGCTAATTCCTGTGCGATTATGAAATATTTCACAACCTTCTTATACTTCTCAGCATCGAACTTTCCATTTTCAGTGAATTTCATTAAATTAATAGAAGCAAGATTGCACGCGGAGTCGTCTAAAAACATATATTCAGAGCAAGGATTAGAAGCATTTATCCTTCCTGAAGCTTTGCACGTATGATATCTATTAATAACTCCGTCAAATTGCATTCCAGGGTCTCCGCAAAGCCAAGTTCCCTCTGCAATCTTTTTCAATATTTCTTTGGCTTTGAAAGTTCCTATAACTGAACCATCTTTAACTGCTTTAGTCTGCCATTCTGCATCTTTCTTAACAGCTTCCATAAATGCATCCTGGGCTCTAACAGATAAATTGCAATTCTGAAATGCCACACTTGAATATGCCTCCCCATTCATCCCTCCAGAATAACCCTGTTCAATCAAAGCCCATGCCTTTTTCTCTTCTTTCTGCTTGCATTCTATAAACTCAACTATATCAGGATGATCAACATTTAATATTTCCATCTTAGCCGCTCTTCTTGTCTTTCCTCCCGACTTAATGACTCCAGCGTATGAATCATATCCCTTCATAAAACTGACGGGCCCACTAGCACGACCGCCTCCAGTCAATCTCTCCTTGCTGCTCCTCAATGTAGATCTATTCGTTCCAGTTCCACTCCCAGCCTTGAACAAATTCGCCTCAGCTACTTGTAAAGCCATTATAGATTCCATATTATCCTCTACACTTTGAATGAAACACGCAGAACATTGTGGTTTATCATCTGTCTTAACAGCATGAACGACACCATTTGCAGCAGAATCCCACTTAAATGCGGCAACCCCTCCTGCTTCTTTAGTATATTCCTGTATCCCGCAATTAAACCATACAGGAGAATTAAACGCAGCTAATTGATTTAAGCATATCGCTGCAATCTCATCTTTTAATATCTCAGCGTTTTTCTCATCAAAATACCCTTGCTTTACTGCTTGTCTCCCGAAATATCTTGAAACCCTTCTAATTAACTTTTCAACACCATTCTCTCTCTCTCCTTTTTCCATATTCCCCCATAAATACTTGCTCGCAACAACTTTTATTGCTAAACTACTCCAGAAATCAGGCCTTCCAACACTAGGTTGAACGAAAATTGTCTTTCCCATATCATCTGTAACTCTAACATCCTCTATTATCCAATTCATAGGATTGCCATAAATATCAAATTCATACGCACTTTTTCCTTCAAAACTAAAATGTCTTCCAAAATCTAAGGCAGAACTCGCTAAACTCGGCTTCAATCCAAACTTAAACTCTTGAACATTCTCCTCATTCACCATCTTATTTGTAATTCCTCCTAACTATCCTGATTTTTTCATTTATAATCTCTCTTGTTCTTTCAAATATAGCATTGCAAAATATATTTCCTTTAATCTTCACCTCTTTCATCATTTACTTTTTACCCCCTATCCATGCTTTTTTTATAAAAGGGAGAGTTAATGTTGATAAAATAAATGCAATGGCAGGGATTAATGCGTTAGTAAACGGATTAGGCAATTTAATTATCAAGAAAAGGATAACAATTATTATGTAAGTCATTATAGCTATTGATATAACCCTTGTCCAGCTTGTCTCCCACGCTTTATCCAACTCAACCCTCTTATTTCTCTCTTTTATTGCTCTTATCTCTTCCTCTATTTTATTCATAATGCCTTCATCTCCTTTTTGAAATCTGAAATATCCTCAAACTCTCTGTAAACAGAAGCAAATCTTATGTAAGCAACCTTATCCACTTTCCTCAATTCTTTAGAAACTAATTCCCCTATGAATACGCTATTCACATCTTTCTTCCCAGTTTTCCTTAATTTTTCTTCCACGTTTATCACCATTTTGTCTATCGCCTCTGCGCTTACCGGACGTTTCTCGCATGCCCGAACAATTCCCCTTTTGACTTTTTCACTATCAAAACTTTCTCTCTTCCCATCCTTTTTTATTACTCTTAACTGCGGTTTTTCCACAGTTTCAAAGGTGTTGAACCTCTTCTTGCATTTTTCACATTCTCTTCTTCTTTTTGTCTGCCCAGCATTATCTCTTTTGTCCACAACTCTTGTGCTCAGGTTTCCGCAATACGGGCATATCATATTTTTTGAACACAACAGGTTGTGTTTCCTCAATCTTTTAATCACAACTTGTTGTATATTTTACTTCTTCATTTAATCAAATCCATATTTAAACATTTGTATAAAATTTTTTGTATCGTCGATAAAAAAATAAGAAAAATTTGTTCCTTTTTTCAAGTAGTAATCGAGAAAATTAAGAGAATTTTTTCTCAAGCATAGATTTATAATCTAATTTTTGTAAGGATATTTATGGCAACGGACATATTGCAATCAGTATTCCCTGCATTGAACATTCCTGCATGGGTGATAATTGTCGCTTCCCTCTGGAGTTTAATATGGAAGGGCATTGCTCTCTGGATTTCCGCGAAAAAAAACCAAAAAATCTGGTTCATAGTTCTATTGGTCTTCAATACTCTGGGCATTTTAGAAATTCTTTATATCTTCCTTTTCTCAAAGATAAAGTTAGACAATAAACCTAATAGAAGAAGGAAAAGATAATACTTTATCATAACCCTTATATACTAATTACCCCAGACATATTCATGCAGACTAAATTTAAGAGGCACCAAAAAGTGAGGATTCTTGTTCTTCCAGACAGAGAATTCTTAGAATATCACAATCCAGAGGACGAAGAGAAAGCAGTAGAAGGAAGGCACCCAGCAATAAAGAAAGGAATGTTTGGAAAAGTCAACATTGTTCTCCCAAACGGAAAATACCACGTTGAATTACATGATAGCAAAGGAAATATAATTGCCTATGCTCCCTTTGACGAAGAACAGTTGGAATTTGTTGATTAAACTGCATCAATCAGGCAGTTCTTAATTAAATCATCATTTATCTCATGTAGCTCATCAACATCATCCAATATCTCAGTATGAACCGATGAGGGATGATAGTATAAATGGACAATAATCCCGTAATCCTTTGCTTTCTTTATAGCGGGAATAAAGTCTGCATCGCCAGCTATTAAAACAGCATGCTGAATCTGATTTTCATAGCTCATCGTTGCTATGTCTAAAGACATAAGAACATCTATCATTTTTTGTTTAAATTGCCCCGCTATAACCTGTAATTTTCCAAGCTTAACCTCAAATCTTGGAAGTCTCTTTAGATTTGTTAGAAACCTTTGAACCTTTGCTTGTCTCTCAACATCATTTTTATTATCTTTTCTGACAATGGGCATGCAGGTATAGTAGTATGTTCTTAATCTCGACAACTTAATATCATCAGATATCCTTCCCGAGAGCTTTAGATAATCTATTTTATTTATATGAAAAATATCAACTAAAACCTTATTTAGATAACCTCCATCTATAAACAGAGCAAACTTCTCCTTTTCCATAAATAATTAATCCCATTGCTCGACCCTTTCGGGCTGAACAATGGGGAATATATCTACAATAACTTTAATTAGTATATAATCCTTTCCATTATAAAGTGTAGAAGTATGTTAACTCTGTTGCCTATAAGCTTTTAAACCAATATTATTATAAAAAGAAATGACAAATGAGAGGTTCGACTCAATAGGCCCAGAGAAAATAATTCAATTATATGATCCTAAATCTGGAATGAAAGGAATTCTAGTTGTTGATAATACAAGAAGGGGTCCTGGAAAGGGAGGAACGAGAATGTCCTTATCAGTGTCAATAGAAGAAGTATCAAGATTAGCAAGAGCGATGACATTAAAGAATGCAATGGCAGATTTGCCATTCGGCGGAGCAAAATCAGGGATAATTGTAGACTCAAAAGCATTAACAAAAGAGAAGAAAGCAGAGTTAGTAACAGCCTTTGCTCATGCATTAAAGCAAGTTTCCCCATCAATTTATGTCGGCGCTCCTGATATTGCAATGGCTGAAGAAGAAATGAGAATAATGGCAAAGATTTTAGGAAATAAAGGAGTTACAGGAAAGCCAAAAGACATCGGAGGAATTCCTCATGAATTAGGTTCAACAGGCTTTGGAGTTTATCATTCAACAAAAGTCGCAGCTGCGCATATTCATCTTCCATTACAAGGAGCAAGAATAGCAGTAGAAGGCTTTGGTAACGTAGGAAGTTTCGCAGCAAAGTTCTTAGGAGAAGAAGGAACAATTTTAGTCGCAGCATCAGACTCAAAAGGAGCAATATACAATAAAGAAGGATTAGATGTAGAAGAATTAATTCAATTAAAGGCACAAGGAAAGAGTGTAACAGATTATGACGATGGAGAAAGAATAGATGACATAATGACAATTGACTGCGATGTTCTTATCCCTGCAGCACAGGCAGATGTAATAAATGATAACAACAAAGACGATGTCAAAGCAAAAATAATTGTAGAAGGAGCAAATATTCCCATGTCTGAGGAAATTGAAGAGGAATTCCACAGAAAAGGCATTTTAGTCATCCCTGATTTCGTAGCGAATGCAGGCGGAGTCATTTCAAGTTACGTTGAATATATTGGAGGAAAGGAACACGAGGTATTTCCATTAGTAGAAAAGAAAATCACAAATAACACAAGAATGGTCTTAGAAAAATCAAAGCAGCACAATACAAGCCCAAGGAAGGCCGCCATGCACATTGCCCTAGAGAGGCTAAAGTAAATCTCGATATAGACTATAAAAAAAGTAGTTATCTATAACATCCTAATAATATCAACAATTAACCCTTGATAATCATATTAAACAGTGTACTAGAGATACCGATTAGAACAATAAAACAATTATTTCTTCTTTCCTCTGCCCTTATTCATTTGCATCTTCAATTTTCTTTCTCTTCTCTTTCTTCTTAATATTTTTCTTGCCATAACAATATGATATAAATATGATATTTAAACATTCGTATTAGTTTATCTAAAATAAACATAACTACGATTTTGATACGCGCCATTACTCTTCATTTGAGGATTGGGCAAACCAAGCCATTCAATTTGATGACCATCAATTCTATGCAATATCTCTGGAACATCCCTCCAAGCCTTTGCAACGACCGCACTTAGTTTAATTTCTCCCTGAACGGGACGTCCTGCAAATAAATTGTCTCCTTTGTATTCCACTGCATTGACCCTCCGCATTCCAGGATCATAGGTAAGATTAAGATCTGCAATCCATTGCCCATTAATACTAATTGGAGTAAATGAAGCAGTTTTATTTGTACCTCTAATCCATGTTTCTTGCCCAAGTTCAACAGCTTTCCCAATCTGTCTCTCAAGCAAAGCTTTAACCTCTCTCCGGACTGCGCGATTTGTTGGGGAAATTATTCTATGCATCAGTTTCACAGATAAATTTGCTTTATAATATTTCCTGCATTAAATATTCCTATAAGAATATGCCCTAAAGAAGAACTTATGCCCTCTTAATTATCTTAACAACGCCATTATTTGCATCAACTTCAACCAAATCCCCGTCTTTAAACACTTTAGTTGCAAACCTTGTGCCTATAATACAAGGTTTGCCTAATTCTCTGGATACGATAGAGGCGTGTGAGGTAATACCTCCCTCGTCAGTAATAATTGCGGAGGCTTTTTTCATTAAATGAATGTATTCAGGTCTAGTCATAGAAGCAATCAAAATATCACCATTCTTAAATTTCTCAAACTCAGTTACCGGATTAAGGATAATCTTAGCAATTCCTTCAACTTTACCTTTAGAAGCAGAAATTCCCTTAATCTCTTTTATATCTCCTCCTGGTCTTTGCAATCTCTCAACCTCATTCCAGAACTCTAAAGATAAATCATCATATCCAAGAGGAGTCATCAAACCTATTCTTCTTTGTTCTCTATGATACTTCTTAGCCCTATCAAGATATTCCCTTTTCCCTTTTAATAGTTCAAGAACCTCATTGACAGTCAGCCATAGCAATTCCTCTTTTTTCCATTTATTCTCTTTACAAACATTGTCAAGCCATTTATCCAATAAGTCGACAGTGAGTAAAAGCAGTTTTTTCTTATCATCCCTGAAGTTTATTGCTTTAGAAGCAACTTCAGCCAATAATTTGTATTTTTTATTTAATTTAAGAGGCTTATCTCTTCTTATTTCTTTTTTCTCTTTTATATCTTCAATATACCTTCTCAAATCATCCAAACCAATCTTTTTAGGTCCATAATATGAATTCTGAATCCATCCATATTCTTTATTAAACATCTCCAAAACTTTATTCAAATCTTCTTCCTTTCTCATTATCTCTGATAATCTCTCTTCAGCCTCCAAAATAAATGATTTTCTTACAGGATTCACATTACTTTCAAACGCAAGATATTCTTTTTCATTTTCTTCTTTAAACTTTTTAATAAAATCGTCAAACGTATAATCAAAATAAAAGAATATATACTCTGGCCATGTTAAAGCACCTTGAATAATTGGCCACCATTCTTCAGCATCATAATTTCTCTCCTTTCTTAACTTAATACATAACCCAATTGCTTCTAATATCTCTCTGTATGCTTTATCAAAAATATCATAATACTCCCCCCCTCCTTCAAGCAATTCATTTATCGCCCTCCATCCATATTCAAGTATTTCCTTTCTGGTAACATACGAAATCTGCTTCTCGCCATCAAAGTAAGCAATATAATCTGACCAACTCTGGCAGTATGGATTTTTAGAAGGAACAGTGCACCTTACATAGGCAGCAGTATAAAACGGAATGGCCACAAAATCCCACTTAAAACTCTCCTTCCAATGCTCAGGTTTGTATCTCATCTTCACAATCCCAAGCCATCTAGGGGATTAATAACCTTTCTGATTTGTTCACTCGAGACATGAGTATAAATCTGGGTTGTATTCAATGAACTATGACCCAGCATAGATTGTATAACTCTTATATCTGTTCCCTGTTCTAACAAGTGTGTAGCAAAAGAATGTCTTAAGGTGTGGGGGGTGACTTTCTTGTTTATCCCTGCCCTTTTTTTAGTTCCAAATATTATTTTTTGTATATTTCTTGTAGTTAGTGGTTCATCTTTAGAGAAAACAAATTTATGCTCTCTCCCTTGCAAATAAGCCTGCAAATCTTTAGATAATGTGTCTGAAATAGCAAATATTCTATCCTTACTACCTTTTCCTCTTCTAACCCATCCAGTTTTATCATTAAGATTTATGTCTTCAACTTTCAAATTAACCAGCTCAGACACTCTAAGCCCAGAAGAATAAAGCAAAGAAATAATTAATCTCGATTTTTCATTATCTGCGCCACTAATCAAACTCTTAACTTCATCTTTCGTTAATACTGCTGGAAGAGCCTTATCCTTTTTAGGCATTTTAACCTTTGAAAATTCCTTCCCTAATATCTCTCTAAACAAAAACTTAAGTGAAGCAGCGGCAAGCATAATAGTATTCTTAGATTTATTCTCAAATAACTCAGCTAAATATGCTTTAGCATCATCTTCAGTTAAACTCTCCATGCTTTTATCTTGCTTTGAAAGGAATTTTTCAACAAAAAACCCATAATTCCTTACAGTTAAATTAGAAAACCCTCTAAGTTTTAATTCAGTTCTAAGTTTTTCAATTGCCTCTTGTTTTTCCATCTTTAATTTCCTGCAAGGAAATTACCTTGCTTCTCCAGGGTCTTTCTAAGAGCCTTTTCCATCTTTAATTTCCTCTTTTCCTCTTCGACTATCGTCGATATCATTGAATTAAAACGAACTTTTATTTAAATCTTTGTATATTAAAC